>WBZO01004732.1_pt1 | contig 14455 bp, 11 predicted proteins | sample 5204261 | NCBI WGS metagenome assembly WBZO01 (sample SAMN12412400, study PRJNA552823) | activated sludge metagenome | isolation source: activated sludge from anammox sidestream of wastewater treatment plant... | place: USA: North Carolina | collected 2017-09
CGAACTCCTCGAACTCGCCCTCATCGAAAACATCCAGCGCGCCGACCTCAACCCTGTCGAAGAAGCCATGGCCTATCGCCGCCTCGTCGAGGAATACGGCCTCACCCAGGAAGAAGTCGCCCGCCGCGTCGGCAAGAGCCGCGCCACCGTCGCCAACGCCCTCCGCCTCCTCCAACTCGAATCCGAGATCCGCCGCAGCCTCGTCGCCGGCGAGATCACCGAGGGCCACGCCCGCGCCCTCCTCGGCCTCCCCGAAGGCCGCGGGCGCGTCAACGCCTGGCGCGATGTCGTCAAGCGCAAGCTCTCCGTCCGCGATACCGAAAGCTTCGTCCGCCGCCAGCTCGCCGGGGCCCCGGCCACCAGCGCCTCGCCCGGCGCCCAGACCGCCCGCCGCGATTCCGCCCTTGCCGATATCGAGGCCCGCCTCCGCCGCGCCCTCAGCACCCGCGTCAAGGTCGAGCCCCAGAAGAAGGGCGCCAAGATCGTCATCGAGTGCTACAGCTCCGAAGAGTTCGAAAACGTCGTCAGCACCCTCCTGGGCGAGTACCAGTGAGCGCTGAAGCCCGCCTGAAGGAGCTCGGCATCCAACTCCCGCCGCCCGGCGCCCCCGCCGGCCTCTACGTCCCCTGCGTCCGCAGCGGCAACCAGCTCTTCGTCTCCGGCCAGGTCCCCCGCAGCGCCGATGGCACCGCCGTCGCCATGCAGGGCAAGCTCGGCGCCAATGTCACCATCGAACAGGGCGCCGAACTCGCCCGTACCTGCGCCATCCAGGCCCTCGGAGTCGTCCGCGCCGAACTCGGTACGCTCGACCGCATCACCCGTGTCCTCCGCGTCGGGGGCTACGTCGCCAGCGCCGAAGGCTTCACCGCCCATCCACAGGTGGTCAACGGCGCCTCCCAGGTGCTGGTCGATGTCCTGGGCGAGGCCGGCCGCCACGCCCGCATCGCCATCGGCGTCGCCGAGCTCCCTTCCGGCGTGCCCGTCGAAGTCGAGTTCCTCTTCGAAGTGTCCTAGAGCCGCTGTCCCGCCTGTTACTTCGACGGATACAGCCCGTAGCTCCCCGCGTACATGATCGGCTCGCCCGCGCTCTCCACAATCTCCGTCTGCGCCACGCGCTTCGTCCCCGCTTCGGCGCCGCCGTCTTGCGTCGCCATGGCTCCCGCAAGCGTGCCCCCGGCGACCAGCACCGCCGCCAAGACCGCCCCGATCCGTACCTTCGTTGTCTTCACCGTGGTTCTCCCGAATTCCCTCTGCCGTCATCGTGTCAGGAAGCGCAATCGCCCCCTGTAATGCGGTTCACACAAAGCCCCCACATCCGACCAAAGGAGGAGATGAAGGTCCCTTGCGCGCCGCCTCGAACATCAGACAGCCGCCGCGCCGGACTCTTACACCCCCCGCCCCCACCCTCGACTACTGGCAACCGCCGCCCGCGTGGTACATTCGCCTTGCGCCCATGGCGGGGCGGTTCGACCTCAGGACCGGGGAGTAGCCTTCCGTGTACAACGACCTTGCGATCTTCACCGGCCGGGCCCACCCCGAGCTCGCCCAGGCCATCGCCTCGCGCCTCGGCCGCCAGCTCGGCCGGGTCGACGTCTTCGAGTTCTCCAACGAAAACATCTTCGTCCAGTTCCAGGAAAACATCCGCATGCGCGATGTCTACCTGGTCCAGCCCTTCGTCAGCCCCGTCAACACCTCGATCATGGAACTCCTCATCATGATCGACGCCGCCCGCCGCGCCTCCGCCGGGCGCATCACGGCCGTCATCCCCTACTACGCCTACGGCCGCAGCGATAAGAAGGACCAGCCCCGCGTCCCCATCACTGCCCGCCTCATCGCCAACATGCTCGAAACCGCCGGCGCCGACCGCGTCCTCACCATGAACCTCCATGCCGGCCAGATCCAGGGCTTCTTCAACATCCCCCTCGATGAGCTCAACGCCCTCTTCACCATGACCGCCCACTTCAAGCACGAACGCCTGGAAAACTACGTCGTCGTCGCGCCCGATGTCGGCGACGAAAAGCGCGCCCGCGATGTCGCCGCCCGCCTGGACATGCCCCTGGCCATCATCGAAAAGCGCCGCCTCGGCAACACCGGCCGCACCGAAGCCATGAACGTCATCGGCGAAGTCGAAGGCCGCAACGTCCTCGTCATCGATGACGAGATCGACACCGCCGGCACCATCACCGAAGCGGTCCGCATCCTCCGCGACCGCGGGGCGCGCGATGCGATCATCGCCTGCTACCACGGGCTCTTCACCGGTCCCGCGATCGAGCGTCTCAGCGCCGCCGGCGCCCGCGAGATCGTCGTCACCGACTCCATCCCGATCCCCGAGGCCAAGCGCCTGCCGAACATGACCATCCTCCCCGTCGCACCCCTTCTCGGCGACGCCATCGGCCGCATCCATTCCGGCCAGAGCGTCGGCGCCCTCTTCCAGTAACGCCCCCGGCCCTCCGGTGCCATTCGCCCGCGGGCAAACCCCGATCGGCTGCAACACTTCTGTAAGGCCAATTTACGGACGTTTAACACCAACCCCTTCTGGTTGTGGTACAACTACCCCGCCGAATCCGTGGCGACACGGAACGGGGGACCCACTTCCTGGGGTGTATCCCGGCGTTTCAGCCGGGTAGGTGACCTCCCTCACCGAACCCGACAGCTAACCCCGTAGGCGCAAAGGGAGAGGCGTGGCAGCCGCCCAGCCTGCCGCATCTGCCTCTCAGACGCCCTGGTTTGCGTGACCACTGGCTCGATGCCCGCGGTCCCGCGTCCACCGCTTCTCAGGAGGCTCCAATGCTCCGTCCCGGTCATCAACCCTGGTGGCGAAAGATCTTCGCCGAATCCACTGTCGTCACCGCCGCCGCCGCCGCCGCCCGCCGCTGCCCCGAATGCAGCTCCGCCTACGACAGCCGCGACCGGTATTGCCCCGACTGCCACACCGCAACCCCCGAGTGGCGCTACGGCTAAACACGCTCCGTTCCCTCCTCTGGTGCGTCCGCTACCCCTGGGCGGCACACCCCGGCAAGGCCACCCGCCCCAAATCGGGTGGCCTTTTCGGTCCCGCGCCCGCCGCCTTCAGGCCTCGCCCGCGCGGCCCCGCTCCACCTCAACCCGCAGCCGCTCGAAATCCACCATGATGAACACTCCCTCCGCCTCCGCGCACAGCACCTCGCCCGCGTGCAGCGTCCCCGTAGCGAAGATCTTCCGCCCCTCGACCCGCTCCACCCGCGCCCGGAAACGCACTTCCACCGAAAGCGGTGTCGGCCGGCGGTAGCGCACCGTCAGCGTCCCCGTCATCCCCGGCTGCCCCGTCATCGCCTGGGCCATCCCCAGGGCCTCATCGAAGGCCGCCGCCACCAGCCCCCCATGGACGTGGCCAGGCGGCCCTTCGTATTGCTTCCCGAACACTGCCGTGCCCACCACCGCATCGCCCTCCACCCACAGCTTGAGCGGCGGCGCCACCGGGTTCGCCATCCCCAGCAGGGGGCTGTGGTCGAACAGCGCCCGCGTGTCGCCCGAAGGCGATGTCTCGCCGAACCCCCACGAGCGGCGCCCCGTCCGCGTCGCTTCGAGGCGTTCGGCAAAGCGCTCGCTCGCCTCGGCCGCCGCGATCAGGTCGGCCTCGGGGGCATCCATGTCCATCAGCCCTTCGGTGATCTTGCGCAGCGCCGCCGCCAGCCGCAGGAGCGCCGCGCGCTGGCCCTCCGGCGGCGCCTCGTTCGCAATCCATGTCGAAAGCCGTGCAAACGGCTCCCGTGGTCCCGTCTCTTCCATGCCCGGATTATGGCTGTGGCGTTAGCGGAGCGCGAACAACCGCAACGGCTCCGTCATCAGCGGCACCACCACCGGCGCCGAAAGTTCGCGGAACCCGAAGCCCTTGCCCGCCACCAGCTCGCGCACCACGTTCGAAACCACCACTTCGCCCGGCGCCGCCACCACCGAGGCGCGCACCGCCACCACCAGCGACTGGTCCGCTTCCGTCGCCGGCGCCGAACCGGGCTCGCCCGCGTGCACGCCGATGCTTGCTCCCGTCTCCTCGGCCAGCACCTGGGCACAGCCCAGCGCCGCCTGCGCCGAACCGAACACCCCCGTCGAGGTCCCGCTCATCAGCGCAGCCGCCGCCCCGCCGTGCGAAGCGATCCGCTCCTCGATGACCCCTGGCCGCGCGTTCCCGTTCGCAACCAGCACAATCCGCAGCGGCATGTCGTCAAAGTGGCCGTTGCGCTCCGTCGCCGGCGCCTGCTGCTCCAGGAACTCGCTCATCGCCCGGATTGCGTCGCCGAGGTTCCGCGGCAATGCCAGCCGCCCGTCCGGCACGGCCCCCGCGAGCCGCACCGCCAGGTCGCGCGGCGTCAGCGCGTTCATGTCGAAGTGCACCACCAGCACCGGGCACAACACCCGGCCCAGCAGAGGCGTCACGTCCGTCCCCCGGTCGGCCTGCAGGTACTTCGAGAAGTCCTCCGGCGTCATCGCCGCCCGCATCTGCGCCGCCAGCGCCCGCGGGATATCGCCCGGCACCCAGCCGAACGCGTGCGACATCGACGCTTCGGTATACGTCACCCAGTCGACCGGGATCAGCGACTCGAGCGCCGCCCGGGCCGCCTGGTTCCAGTAGTCGCTCCCCCGCGTGTACGGCTGATGCAACACCAGGTGCGTGACCCGTTCCGGCCGCGCCGCCGCATAGGCTATCGCCCACGAACACGCGTGCAGGTTCGCCTGGATCGCGAACCGCGTCAGCCCCAGCCGGTCCGCCACCGCATCGATGTCCCGGATCCGCGCCTCCAGCGAGACATCGGCCACATCCCGGTCCGAAAGCCCCGCGCCCCGCGTGTCGAAGCGCACCACCTGCATCGTTTCGGCCATCAGTTCGAATTCGTGGAACCGCGTCTGGAATGGGAGGTCCGCCTCGAGTCCGATGTGGCTCAGCTGCGGCGGCCGGAGCGCGATCACCGGCACCCCACCATCTCCATACGAGGTGTAGGCGATGTTCACGCCATCGCTCGTCCGGGTGTAGTGGATACGCGGCTCCAGCATCACCACATGGTATGCACCCTGCCAGGCCTCGAAGAATCCGCCGTGCGGGGGGCGGCGCTCGTACAAAAGGCGGATATTTCGCTAACCCGGGCGTATCGCCCTCGCGCGCTCCTTCCGCCCGTCGCCACCCCACCTGCCCGGGCCCCTCCAACGGAGGGACTCCCCCCGCAATCCTCTCCGCCTCAGCGCCTCCCTGTTCCTTCGGCCTCGCCCCCCTCCCTCTCCCCCTCCCGGATGTCCCGCAGGGTCGACTCCCGGTGGTTGTCCAGCCTCGCATGCTTTGGCGTGCCCACCCGCTGGGAGAGATAGATCCCGCGGTGGCCGCTCACGAAGTACGAAACGAAGCACGCCACCGCCATGTACGTACCGTTTTCGGCCCCGAACAGCTCGATGCCCATCACCGTGCAGGCCAGCGGCGTGTTGGCCGCCCCCGCGAACACCGCAACGAACCCCAGCGCCGCGAACAGGTCCGCCGGCCCCCTCAGCACATCGCCCAGCACGTTCCCCAGCGATGCCCCGATGAAGAACAGCGGCGTCACCTCCCCACCCTTGAACCCGCTCGCCAGCGTGACCGCGGTGAAAACCATCTTCCACGCCCACGCGAGCGGCGTCGCACCGCCCTCTTCGAAACTCGACACGATCGAGGTCCCGCCGTCCGGGTTCGTCACCCCGAGGCCCAGGTACGTGGTCGTCCCCAGCGCCCCCGCGAGCCCGATCACCAGCACGCCGCCAACGGCCGGCCGGAGCAACGGGTTCGCAATTACCCGCCGGAACACCGTCCCCAGCCCGTGCGTCAACTCGCCAAAGGCAATCGCCACCAGCCCGAAGACGACCCCCGCGACCACCGCCTTCGCCATCAGCCACAGGTCGAACGGCAGCGTCCCCCCCGTCCCCGCTACTGTCGCGACCGAGTAGTGCGTGTGGTGCGCCCCCCATGCCGAGGTCACGTAGTCCGCCCCGAGGCTCGCGAACAGGACCGGGATGAGCGCCCCGTACTCCATCTTCCCGATTGCGATGACCTCCATCGCGAAGATCGCGCCTGCCAGCGGCGTGCCGAACACCGCCCCGAAGCCCGCCGCCACTCCCGCCATCAGGAACACCCGGAGCTCCTCCGGCGAAAGCCGCAGGAAATGGTTCAGCCCCCCGGCGATCCCGCCCCCCAGTTGCACCGCCGTCCCTTCGCGCCCCGCCGACCCTCCGAACAGGTGCGTGACCACCGTGCCGGTGAAGATCAGCGGCGCCATGCGCACCGGCACCCCCGCCCCCGGGCGGTGGATGCGGTCCACGATCAGGTTATTCCCCGCCTCCACCTCCCGCCCGAGCCACCGGTACATCCCCCCGACGGCCACCCCCGCCAGCGGGAGAAAGACGATCATCCACTCCTGCTCCCAGCGGAGCTCCGTCGCTTCCTCTAGCGACCACAGGAACAGCGCGCAGGCCGACCCCACGAGCACCACCAGTGGCGTCAGCAGCACGCCCCAGCGGGCCAGGTACCGCACCGAGGCCGCATGGCCCGCCGCATCGGCCAGCCCGAGCGCCGCCCGCCCGCCGGGATACCCGCGCATTCGCTCTTCCAGGTTCAGCTTTCGGGACAAACAAAAACTCCTACGAATCGGAATCGTAGGAGTCATCAGCACGTACGGCGTACGGCGGTTCTCGGCGGTACTCCATCGCCTTCACGCGGAGAATAGCCCGGCTTCCCCGCGTCTGTCCACTCATCTTCCCCCGGCTATTCCCGCGCCGAACCGCTCTGCCGCAGCAGTTTCAGGAACTCCTCATCGCCCTGGAGCATCGCCAGCTTGGGGTCCGCGGCTGCCTCCCGGGCATACGCCGGGTCGATCTCCAGCGCACGCCCGACGTGGCGGAGCGCCTCGTCCCGGTTCCCCAGCGTGGCCGAGGCCTGCGCTGCTCCGTACTGCGCCGCCGCGTCCGTCGCATCCACCCGGATCGCCTCGCGGAAGTCCACCAGCCCGGCCGCCGGGTCGCCCCCATGCAGGTGCGCCAGCCCCCGGTTCACCATCACCGTCGAATCCGTCGGGTCCGCCGCCAGCGCCCCGTTAAAGTCCCTGAGCGCCGCCGCATAGTTCGCCCGGTAGAGGTGCAGCATCCCCCGGTTGTTCAGCGCATCCGCGTCGTTCGGCTGCAGCTCAAGAGCTCGGTCGTAGTCGAGCAGCGCGTTGTCCAGGTCCCCCGACCGCGTCCGCGCGTTCGCCCGGTTGTAGAAGGCGGCGGTCAGGTCCCGGTCCATCTCGATCGCCTGCGTGTACCGCTCGATCGCCAGCCCGTACTGCCCCACGTTGAAGTACACGTTCCCCTCGTCCAGGTACGACTCGGCCGTCCGCCGCGGCGGGGGCACGATCGGCGCCGGCTCCATGTCCGTGAGCGCCTCCTCCACCGAGTCGAACAGTTGCTCCTCTGGCGCCGCCGGCGCCTCCGGGGTGGGCCCCGGCGTGTCCGCGAGCGCCGGCGTCTCCTCCACGAGCGTCGCCGCGAGCTCCTCAAAAGCCTCTGCAACCACATCCGCCTCCGCCATCGCCGCGGGCGTCCCGGCCGCGGCGGCCACCCCCGGCAGCTCTTCCAGGAGGTCCCGGCCGTGCTCGGCCGCTTCAAGCATCTCCGCGAAATCGAGCGCGTCGTCCACGCCCGGCGCCGCAACCGTCCCGGGCTCAGCCATCACAGGCGCGCCGCTTGCGGTGAATGCCATGTCCACCGGCGCTGACTCCGGAGGGGGCGCCATGCCCTCGGCCTCCGCCGCCGCGACATCCTCGTGCTCCGGCGCCTCTGGCTCGACGTCGAGCGTCACCGCCTCGGGCTGGATCAGCGCCCCCTCGCTGCTGACCGCAACGTCCGTCGCCGGGAAGTCCTGTGGCGGAGCCATCCCTTCCGACTCCGCCTCGGCGATCTCCTCCGCCAGTTCGGCCGCTTCCTCAGCCGCCTCGAAGCCCGCCGCGGACGGAGGCGGGGGCGCGGGCTCGACCGTCGGCGGCGTCCACCGCTGCGGGACCGGCGATTCCTGCCGCCGCCGCATTACCGAGGCAACCACATACACCGCCACTGAGACCAGACCAAGGATCATCAGCAGGCGGATGATGCGTTTCACGTCTTCGCCTCGGCTTCCCGTTCCAGCAGGTGCTCGGTCACCGCCATCAGGCCAGCATACGCGTACACCAGGTAGTCGCGCGGGTGCAGTTCCACCTTCTTCAGCGTCTCTTTCCGCGCGGTCACCGGGTCCCACGAACCGGTCAGCTCGATCGAGTCGTGGTCGATCCCCATCTGCAGCTCGTACAGCTCGCCGTCGTCGCACACCACGATGCAGCCGCGCTCGGGGTCGCCCGAAAGCCCGCCGTCATCGCACTCGATCGCATTGGTGAACAGCGCGTTGGGGAACGAAGGGAAGGGGTCGAGCTCGGCGCAGGCTTCCTTCAGCAGCTGCTGGATCTGCATCGCCGCGCGCTCGAGCGCCATGTCTGCCTGGGTTTTCCGCAAGAGTGCCTGGTTTGCCATCTGTTAGAGAAGTATATGAGGTCGCGTACCCTCCGGTCTCTGTTTTGATGATCTCGGGGCTCACTTCGAACTTCCCCCGGTCCAGCCAATCCAGCAATCGGCAATCGGCAATCGCCAATGGTCGGGCGCTGGGCCCGGGTGTAGACTGGGCCTCCCGGATATGTTTACCCATCTACACACTCACACCGAGTTCTCGCTCCTCGACGGCATGAGCAAGATGGCTCCCCTCATGGACCGGGTGAAGGCGCTTGGCCAGGAAGCCATCGCCATGACCGACCACGGCGCCCTCTACGGCGCAATCGATTTCTACCGCGAAGCCACCGCCCGCGGCATCAAACCCATCATCGGCGTCGAGGCCTACGTCGCTCCCGGCTCCCGCCACTCGCGCGAACGCGGCGATAGCTCTCCCTACCACCTCGTCATGCTCGCCCGCGACATGACCGGCTACAAGAACCTCATCGCCCTCGTCACCAGGGCCAACCTCGAAGGCTACTACTACAAACCCCGCATCGACCGCGAACTCATCGAAAAACACTCCGCCGGCATCACCGTCCTCAGCGGCTGCCCTTCCGCCGAGTTCCACCGCCGCATCCAGGAAGGCGACCGCGAAGGCGCCATCGCCACCGCCCGCTACTACCGCGAAGTCTTCGACGGCCACTACTACCTCGAAGTCCAGGACCACGGCGACGCCAAATTCACCCGCCTCAACCCCGCCATCGCCGATATCGGCCGCGAACTCGGCATCCCCGTCGTCGCCACCAACGACAGCCACTACACGCTCCCCGAAGAAGCCGAAGCCCACGACGTCCTCCTCTGCATCGGCACCAACGCCACCGTCGACCAGGAAGGCCGCTACAAGTTCGATGGCCAGGGTTACCACGTGAAGAGCGAACAGGAGATGCTCGCCCTCTTCCCCGATAACCCCGAGTTCCTCTCGAACACCATGCTCGTTGCCAACAACTGCGACCTCGACCTCACCTTCGACCGCCAGCTCCTCCCCGAACCGCCCGTGCCCCCCGGCCGCACCAGCGAAGACTACCTCGCCGAAATCTGCTTCCGCGGCCTCCGCGAGCGCTTCGACGACGTGACACCCGAACTCGAACAACGCCTCACCTACGAGCTCGATGTCCTCCGCCAGACCGGCTTCACCGACTACATGTTCGTCGTCAAAGAGATCGCCGACTACGCCCGCAAGGCCGGCATCAAAATGGGCGTCCGCGGCTCGGCCGCCGCCTCCCTCGTCCTCTACGTCCTCCGCGTCACCGATATCGACCCCGTGGCCAACCGCCTCGTCTTCGAGCGCTTCCTCAACCTCGAACGCCGCGAAATGCCCGATGTCGACTTCGACTTCGCCGATGACCGCCGCGACGACATGATCCGCTTCGCCTACGACCGCTACGGCAAGGACCGCGTCGCCCAGATCATCACTTTCGGCACCCTCGGCGCGAAGGCCGCCATCCGCGATGTCGGCCGCGCCCTCGGCATCTCCTACGCCGAGACCGACCGCGTCGCCCGCCTCGTCCCCGAAGTCCTCCACATCACCCTCCCCGAGGCCATCGAACAGTCCCAGGAGATGAAGGAGGCCTACGAGACCGACGCCAAGGTCCGCCGCCTCCTCGATACCGCCAAACAGCTCGAAGGCGTCTCCCGCCACGCCAGCACCCACGCCGCCGGCGTCGTCATCTCCCGCGACCCCCTCATCGACCACGTCCCCCTTCAGCGCCCCAGCAAAGGCGACGAAGACAGCATCCCCACCACCCAGTTCGCCATGGAACAGGTCGCCCGGATCGGCCTCCTGAAGATGGACTTCCTCGGCCTCTCCAACCTCACCATCCTCCAGCGCGCCGTCGACCTGGTGAAAGAAAATACCGGCCAGGAACTCGACATCGTCCACCTTCCCGATGGCGACCCCAAGACCATGGAGATGCTCGGCAAGGGCGAGACCTTCGGCGTGTTCCAGCTGGAATCAGCCGGCATGCGCCGCTACGTCCAGGACCTCCAGCCCACCAACATCTCCGACCTCTGCGCGCTCGTGGCCCTCTACCGCCCCGGCCCCATGCAGCACATCCCCCGCTTCATCGATTCGAAACACGGCAAGGTCCAGGTCACCTACCCCCACCCGGACCTGGCGAACATCCTCGATGAGACGTTCGGGGTCATCGTCTATCAGGACCAGGTGATGCTCATCGTCCAGCAGTTCGCCGGCTACACGCTCGGCCAGGCCGACATCATGCGCAAGGCCATGGGCAAGAAGAAGGCCGAGGTCATGGCCGAAGAGCGCGGCCGCTTCGTCGCCGGCGCCATGGCGAAGGGCTACTCCGCGGAAGACGCCACCGCTGTCTTCGACCTCATCGAACCCTTTGCCGGCTACGCCTTCAACAAGGCCCACAGCTGGTGCTACGGCCACATCGCCTACCAGACTGCCTGGCTCAAGGCCAACTACCCGGTCCAGTACATGACCGCCCTCCTCCAGCTCACCAAGAACTCCCCCGATACCCACGCCCGCATCGCCGCGGCCGTCGCCGAATGCTCCAAACTCGGCATCGAAGTCCTCCCGCCGGACATCAATAAGAGCTTCGATAACTTCACCGTCGAGCCCCGCCAGGATGGCTCCCTCGCCATCCGATTCGGCCTCGGCGTCGTCAAGAACGTCGGCAACGCCGCCTGCGAAGGCATCATCGCCGAGCGCAAAAAGGGCGGCATCTACCGCGACATCGAGGACTTCTGCAAGCGCGCCGACCTCTCCGCCGCCAACTCCCGCGCCATCGAACACCTCGCCAAGGCCGGCGCCTTCGACCTCCTCGGCGACCGCGGGACCCTGGTGATGAACGCCGAACGCCTCGTGACCCTCGCAAAGAAGGAGCGCGAACTCCGCGAAAGCGGCCAGTCGACGATGTTCGACCTGTTTGGGAGCCAGGTCGAAACGCCCCTGCCCGCCCTCGAACTCGAACCCGCCCCCGCCCCCGCCCGCAAAGAGGACATGCTCGCCTGGGAAAAGGAACTCCTCGGCGTTTACGTCTCCGAACACCCCTTCAAAGCCGTCGCCCAGGATGTCGGCCGCTACGCCAGCCACACCCTCGCCGACCTCACCGCCGAGCTCGCCGGCCAGACCGTCACCGTCGCCGGACTCATCAACCGCGTCCAGGCCCGCGTCACCCGCGACGGCCGCAAGTTCTACATCGCCGACCTCGAAGACCTCTCCGGCTCCGTCGAACTCACGGTCTGGAACGACACCATCGAACTCACCGGCGAAGAAATCTGGGCCGAGGGCCGCGTCCTCGTCTGTTCCGTGGAAATCCGCGACCGCGGCGACCGCATCAACCTCAATGTCCGGAAGGCCGCCCCCTACGATGCCGCCGGCGGCGCCGTGGTCGGCTTCGTCGCCGAACAGTGGCAGGTCGAGGCCCCGAAACGCCGGCCCCCACGCCCCCAGGAAGAGCCCCGCGCCGAAGGTTCGCCGCCCTCGAACGGCCGCCCCGCCGGCGCCAACCGCTACGCCAACGGGCACGCGGCAAACGGCGGCGGTCCCCGTCCCGGCGGCTACCCCCAGTCCGGCGCCACCACCGAGGCCTCCCGCCCGGGCGTCACCTCCACCGTCACGCCCGATACCGCCCGCCTCACCATCACCCTCTTCGAAACCGAAGATGTCCTCGCCGATGAGGCCCTCCTCAAGATGGTCTTCTCCATGCTCAAGGACAGCCCCGGCCGCGACGAGGTCCGCCTCGTCGTCCGCGATACCGCCGGCGACGAGTTGGAGTTCGACTTCCTGCGCGCCGCGGCCACCGAGGACCTCGCCCGCAGCCTCCGCTCGGTCCTCGGCAACCGCGGCAACGTGAAGCTCACCAGCCCCAAATTGGCCGGCGCCGCCTGATCTCCCCGCTCAGCTCCCCAGGTGCTCGTCGAAGAAGTCTGCAACCATCCGCGTAATCTCCACGCGCGTTGGGCTGATCGGCCCGCCCGTTGGTGTGAAGCCGTGGTTCGCGTTCTTCACCGGCACGAACTCGGCCTCCACACCGGCTGCCACCAGCGCCTCGTACAGCGCCTCGCCCTGCACGATGGGCACCAGCTCGTCCAGCTCACCGTGGATGATCAGGAACGGCGGGTCATCGGCCGAGACGTTGCGCACCGGGCTCGCCTGCACGAGCACCTTCGAATTGCGGTCCGTCGCCCCGAACACCGTGGTGATGATCCGCTCCGAAGCTCCGTCGAAGTCCACCGTCAGGTCTGTTGGCCCGAACAGGTCGACCACCGCCGCCACCTCGGCAGTGAGCGACGTGATGCCGCCCTCGTAACCGTGCCCGCCGGTCGTCCCCAGCAGAGATGCCAGGTGGCCGCCCGCGCTCCCGCCGTACGCGCCGATCCGCTCCGGGTCGATCCCCAGCTCGGCCGCGTTCCGCTTCAGGTAGAGCACCGCGCAGGTCACGTCCTCCATCTGCGCCGGGAACGGGTGCTCCGGCGCCAACCGGTAATCGATCGATGCCACCAGGTAGCCCCGCCCCAGTAGTTCGGGCCACATCTCGCTCCCGCTCCCGCCGTCCTTACTCCCGCTCGTCCACCCGCCCCCGTGGATGAACATCACCGCGGCGCCGTTCGGGTCGTCCGGCGTGTAGACGTCCATCTTCAGCTCTTCGCCGTCCCGCGTGCAGTAGGTGAGGTCCCGCTCCACGCTGCCGGGTAGCGCGGCCGCTCCCCGCGGCGCATTCGCCGCCGGCGGCTGCCCGGGTTGGGGCGCGGCCCCGCCCTGCGCGGAGGGCGTTTTCGTGGCGGAAGGCGCAGCCGTGGCCGAAACTGTCCCGGCTCGCGGGTCCACGCCGGGGTTCGCCGCCTCCCATGTTTCGAACGCAGCCGCCATCTCGCTGAATGTGGCCCACTCCACCTTCCCTTCCGCCACCAGCGGGTCCACCACCTCAGCCAGGAACCGCTCCATGGCGCCGAACTGGTTACCGGCGTCCCCCCGGAATTCGCCGGGATGCAAGGTGAAGTGGAAGACGTTCACCTTCCCGGCCTCCGCCGCCTCGATCGACGCCAGCAGGCTCGCCTCCAGGTACGCGAAGTACTCCTCGTCCGTCATCTCCCGCCGCCCCGAGGCGTAGTCCGTCCGGTCGTAGGCCCCTTCCGGCAAGAAGACGATCGCCCCCTCCGGGTCGTGCGTCGCGAACGCCGTCACATCTGTGCCGTCTGTCCCGCCCGAGGGCCGCCACGGCACGGTCCCCGCCAGCTCCGGCGCGGTCTGCTGTGTCGTGGGGTTCTTCCAGTCGCTGTTCACCGAGAGCCCGGCACACTCCGCGGCCGCCAGCAGGTCCGGGTACAGGTTCCCCCCGCTCCAATAGGCCACCTCGTCCACGCCGGCTTCGCTCAGGAACCCGACCTCTTCCTTCATCACTTCGCACCAGCGCTCCACGGGCAGGCCGGCCGTCTCCTTTCCCAGGTGCGCATCCTCGTGGAAGTGCAGCCCGACCTCGTGGCCCGCATCCTCCCAGTCCGCCAGCGCGGTCGATCCCTCGCGGACCGCCGTCGTCGTAAACGGCGACTGCGACTGGATCGTCAGCCGCCCGTCGTGCGCCTCCACGTTGTCCACCACCGCCTGGATGTCCTCGACCGCCCGCTCGAAAGCCGGCGCGGTGTTGTAGCCCGCGCTCGCCCCCGGGCTGCCCGCCATCTGCGCGGTCCCGCCCACCGGCTCGATGTGCATCCCGATCCCGAAAAGGAGCGGCGTCTCTGCGGCCGTAGTCGTCGTCGTAGCCGTGGCCGTGCCACCGGTTCCCGGGTCATCCAGCGGGCTACACGCCGCCAGGACTGACACAGCAGCGAAAACCAGGATTGGGTTGATGAACCTACGCATGTGAATCACTCGTCAGTGGTGCACGGCGTCCAACACGCCGCGCTCACAACCACCATGGCGAAACCCGCACGCGAAGTGCCG
>WBZO01004733.1_pt1 | contig 14454 bp, 9 predicted proteins | sample 5204261 | NCBI WGS metagenome assembly WBZO01 (sample SAMN12412400, study PRJNA552823) | activated sludge metagenome | isolation source: activated sludge from anammox sidestream of wastewater treatment plant... | place: USA: North Carolina | collected 2017-09
ACCCCGTGGTGACGTAACCCTGCGGCCAATCCGCGGGCAACGGCGCTGCCGTGCGCTCGGCCACGCGCAGGATCGCGCTGCGGGCACGCGGATTGCGCGCGACCTCCGCGGCCGACGGCTTCACGGCCCGACCCACGCGCGTAAGCAGCGCCGGCGGCAGCGCCGCCGTACGGATCGGCAGGCGCGCCGCGCGCGGATCCCCCGCGTACGGCAACGCCGCCTTCTGGAAGAAGCGCTTGACGATCCGATCCTCGAGCGAGTGAAAGGCGATGACGGCAAGACGCGCGCCGACGTGCAGGAACGGCAGCAGTGCGGGCAGCGCGCTGCCGACCTCGGAGAGCTCGCGGTTCACGAAAATCCGAAGGGCCTGGAACGTGCGCGTGGCCGGATCCTGACGCCAATCACCCCGCGTGAACGGGCCGACGGCTTCGCCCACGATACGACGCAGCTGCCCCGTGCGCTCGATGGCGCCCCCTTCGCGCGCCGCCGCAATTGCCGTTGCAATGGATTGAGCAAACCGTTCTTCACCATAGTCGCGGATGACCTCCGTCAATTCGCGCACGCTGGCGCGGGCCAGGAAGGCGGCGGCCGTCTCGCCGCAGGACGGATCCATCCTCATGTCGAGGGGCCCGTCGAAGCGCAAAGAGAAGCCGCGCGTGGCGTCGTCGATCTGCGGCGAGGAGGTTCCGAGATCGAAGAGCGCGCCATCGACTCCAGCCGGAGCAAGTTCGGCGAGGACGGCGGGCAACTGCGAGAACCACGCGCGGCGAAACGTAAAGCGTGGATCGCGGCGGGCGAGCGTGTCGGCACCGCGAGCCGCGTCGGGATCGCGATCCACGGCAATGAGACGACCTGCAGGTCCGAGCGCGGCGAGAATGCGCGCACTGTGACCGCCGCGGCCGTACGTCGCATCGACGTACGTGCCCTCGGGCCGGATCGCCAGTGCCGCGATCGCTTCGTCGAGCAGGACGGGAAGGTGCGAGCCATCGCTCATCTACAGCGAGAAGCCGGCAAGGTCGGCCGGAGGTCCGTCGTTCGGGAGCGCGATGGCCTGCGCAGTCTGAAATTCCCACTGCGCCTCGTCCCAGAGTTCGAGCTTGCGGCCCTGCCCGACCAGCACGACCCGCTTGTCGAGGCTCGCGTAACGACGCAGTGCCGGCGGCACCAGGATGCGTCCGGCCGCATCGACTTCGACGTCGTCGGCGTGCCCGACGAGGAGGCGCTGCAAACCGCGCACGCGCGGGTCGAAGGACGACAGCGCCATCAACTGCGCCTGGATGGGCTCCCACGACGCGCGCGGATAGAGCAACAGGCAGCGCGACGGATCAGCGGTCAAGACGAGTTCGCCGCGCGTCCCTGCGAGCGCCTCACGATGCTTCGCCGGAATCGCGAGGCGCCCCTTGGCGTCGAGCACGAGTGCGGTCACGCCGCGAAAGACCGGCGCCGCGGCAGCATCACGCCCGTTTCCCGCGCGTTGCAGATCCGTCCCCGCCTGTTCGCGCTCGCTTGCCACGCTCGTCCCCCTTCGCCTGCTGCGCGTCCACCCGTCAGCGCCGAACCCCGAAGTGGATGGCCGGACGCCTGCACCCTCGAATCGGCGTCATGAAACCGGAACTTCAACCCACTTCGACCCACTTTTTACCACTTGGCCGCACTATACGCGTGGCCGAAGTCTGTGGTCAACGCTTTTCTGGTTTTCGAACAAGGACTTAGCGACGAAAAGACCGCAATCCGATTTCATCTAATAAATAGGGACTTAGAGAGGGTTTTCGATGTTGAACAAGAAGAAATCATCCGGATTCTGTCTTCCTGTCGAACGATAGTTCGACGCAAGCTGCCGAACGGCCATTCCCACCCGACACGGTGCCCGATCCCGGTGTGCGACTTTCCTGCAACGGGTGTCGCGCACCGGCGCCGGCCCCTCCCCCGGCAAGCCTTGCCAAGGCGCGTTCGAACGGGAAGAATCGAAACGAACGACCCGGCGCTTGCGCGCGAAACGGCGTAGGCCCCGGTGCCGCCGTTCCGGCACGGGCCACCCGCACGGCCAGGTCGAGGAGACGCCATGACTGCATCCGCGCTATGCGCCTTCGGGCGCGCTGCCATCGTCCTCGCGGCGGCCACGCTCGTTGCCGGGTGCGCGACGCGTTTCGACGCGCATGGCAACCAGATCTACGTATGGCAGTACGGGCAAGGGTCGAGTCGCGAAATCGACTACAGCGATCCGCGCCTGCCGATCCTGCCGCCGTCACGGCCGTCGACCGACTTGTGGCCGGTGCCGAGCCCGTTCGACTTCAACGACCTGTCGCAGTGGTCGCTCCTGGACGAGGCGATCGTCGTTCCGGCCGCACCGCGGCGTGTGGCGACCCGCGGCGAGAGCATCGCCCTCGGCGATAATCGCGCCTGTGTTGCCTGCGACGAAACGACCGTGCACCTGGCGCTCGCTGCTCCTCGCGCTGTCGACCGCCGTCACGGCGACCGTCGCATCGCCCGCTAGCGGCCAGTCTTCGGACGCCGCCGGCGCGAGCCCGGCGACCCCGCCCGCGGCGAGCGCGCGCGACGCCGGGGCGCGCGAGCGCAACCCGTCCCCCACAGCCGGCGACACGGCCGCCCGCGACCCTTCACCCGCCGGCGTGCCCGATCCGGCCACGCCCCGACACGCCGACGCCGCCGTGCGCTACCGCGTCGATGTCGTGGCACCGGGTCCCATCGCCGCCGCGATCCGCAGCGCCGTCGATCTCGTCCGCTGGCAGGATTTCGAGGACATGACCGAGGTCCTGCTCGAGCGTCTGGTACGCGACGCCGTCCCGCAAGCGGCCGAGGCTGCCGCCACGCAGGGTCATTTCTCGGCGGCCGTCGACGTCGCGGTCGATCGCGCCACGACGCCGGTGACGGTGCGTCTCACCGTCGAACCCGGACCGCTCACGACCATTCGCAAGGTCGACCTCACCGTCGACGGACCCGCCCGTGCGTCGACAGCGGGTGAAGCCGCGATCGCGCGCGTGCACGAGCAGTGGGGGTTGCCGGTGGGTGAACCCTTCCTCCAGGATGCGTGGACCCGCGCCAAGCAAGATGCGGTCGCGACGCTCGCGGCGAGTCCCTTCGCGGCCGCACGGCTGACCGCGAGTCGAGCGCTCATCGATCCGACGCAACGTGCCGCCGACCTGTCGGTGACGCTCGACAGCGGCCCGCCGTTCACCATCGGCCGCATCGACTTCCGTGGCCTGCAGCGCTACACGCCGCAGATCGTGGAAGGCTTTTCCAACATCCAGCCGGGCGACGCCTACGACGGCGAAGCGCTCGACACGTTCGTGCGTCGCCTCCTCGCTTCGGGCTACTTCGCAAGCGTCCAGGCGACGATCGATCCCGATCCTGCGCACGCCGACGACGCCTCGGTCACGGTGTCGGTCATCGAGGCCCCGGCACGACGCCTCGAAGCGGGTGTCGGCTACTCGACGGACACCGAGTACCGCGTGAGCCTCAACTACAACGACATGAATGTGAATGGCCGCGGCATGCAGATGTACACCGCGCTGCGCGTCGAGTCGCTCGTGCAGGAAGCGACGGTGCGCTTCGTGTTGCCGCCGCGCACCGGTGGCTGGGTGGATACCTTCGCCGCCGGAGCCACACGCACCGACATCGAGAATCTCATCACGCGCACGGGGTCGGTGACGTGGCGTCGCCGCGCCCTGTCCGAACTTCGCACGCCGGCGTTCGGCGTCGGCATGTTCGTCGACGAGCAGACGCCGTTCGGCCAGCCGACCGCCTCGTCGCACGCGCTGTACGCCGACGCCGAGTACACGTGGCGCAACGTCGACAACCTCCTCGACCCCACCAAGGGGTGGATGGCCAACGTGCAGGCGGGGTGGGGTATCCCCGGCGCATCCACCGAACAGTTCGGTCGCACGATCGGCAAGGCAGTGGGCTGGTGGCCACTGTCGCGCACCGATGGGCTCATTGGCCGTGCCGAGATCGGCGCCGTCGTCGCGTCGTCGCGCGTCGGGATTCCATCCGTTTTCCTGTTCCGCACCGGCGGCGACAACTCGGTGCGCGGCTACGCGTTCGAAAGCCTCGGCGTGCAGCAGGGCAGCGCCGTCGTCGGTGGCCGCTACTACGCCCTCGCGAGCGCCGAGTACAACCACTGGATCACGCCATCGCTCGGCCTCGCCGCCTTCGTCGACGCCGGCAACGCCGCCGACAGCCTGGGCGACATGGATCTTGCCCTCGGCTACGGCATCGGTGGACGACTGCGCACGCCGATCGGGCCGTTTCGCCTCGACCTCGCGTACGGGCAGGACGTCCACCGCGTCCGCCTGCACTTCTCGGTGGGACTCGCGTTTTGACCACCGACGTCGACGCCACGACCCCGGCACCGCCGCCCAAGCCACGGCGTCGTGGGCACCGGTTCGTGGTCACGCCGATCCTGTGGCTGTGCGCGCTCGGCGGACTCGTCCTCGCGCTCGCGATCGCCGGCTACATGATCCTCGGCACGCAGCGCGCGCTCGACTTCGTCGTCGCGCGGACGATCGCCGCGGCGGACGGCCATCTCGCGATCGAAGGCGCGCGCGGATCGCTGCTGTCGACCGTCAATGTGACCCGCATCACGTGGACCGGGGAGGAGATGACCGTCGAGGCCCGCGAAGCCGCGCTGTCGTGGTCACCGTGGAGCCTGCTGTCGCGACGCGTCGTCATCTACGGCCTCGGCGCGCAGACCCTGAGCCTCGAGTTGCGGCAGGGCAGCGCCAGCGGCGGCGGACCCCCGGCAAGTCTCGCGCTGCCGCTCGAAGTCGAGGTGCGCGCCATTGGCGTGCAACGCCTCGAGTGGCGCACGGCGACGCAAGGCGGCGCGATCACCGGTATCGCCTTCGGGTACGCGGGGGGCGCGCGCGAGCATCGGGTGCGCGACCTGCACCTCGTCACCGAGTGGGGGACGCTCGCCGGCGAGGCGCGCCTTGCCGCCGTCGCGCCGTACGCGATCGCGGGCAACCTCGCCTTCGACGGTGACGGCGCCTATCGCGAGGGCCGGGTCGCGCTCGCCGTGGCGGGCACGCTCACCGACGTCGCGCTCACCGCGCGCGGAACGTGGCACGACGCCGACGTCACGGTGAAGGCCGGCGTCACCCCGTTCGCAGCGACGCTCGTGACTGCCGCCGACATTGCCGCGGCCGACCTCGATCTCGCGCGCTTCGCCTCGGGCCTGCCGACCACTGCGCTGTCGCTCAGCGCGAGGGTGCGACCGCAAGGTACCGGTTTCGAGGGAACGCTCACGGCGCGCAATGCGGCGGCCGGGCCCGCCGACGCCGGGCGCGTCCCGATCACGGCATTCGCAAGCGCCGTGACGTTCGACGGCACGCGCTTCGCGTTGCGCGACATCACGGCCGAGTTGGGCGAGCGTGGCGCCGGCGGCCGCGTGAGCGGTGGGGCGACGGTCGACCTCCCCGCCGGGCCGGTGCAACTCGACCTCGCGCTTGCCGACGTCGACGCATCGCGCCTGGCCACCGCGCTCATCGCCACTCGCCTTGGCGGCACCGTCGTCGCCAACGTCGAGGAAGACCGGCAGGCGGTCCGCGCCGATCTGCGGCAGGACGACCTTGCGGTGGATTTCACGGCGACGCTCGCCAAGCGCACGCTCGTCGTCGAACGCCTGCACGCCCGCGCCGGCGACGGAACCCTCACCGGCCAGGCGAGTCTCGACCTTGCCGCCGCGCGCGCGTTCACGCTGGAGGCGAAGGTGGCAGCCTTCGACCCTGCGCGCTTCGTCGCGATGCCCGCGGCGCGTCTGGACGGCGTGGTGCGGGGACGCGGCACGCTGGCCACACCATGGGCCGCACATGCCGAACTCACGCTCGCCAAGGGAAGCCGCTTCGCCGATCTCGCGCTCGCCGGCACCGCGGTGGCCGATGTCGCGCCCGGCAGCCTGCGCAACGCGAGGATCGACTTCACGCTGGGTGCGAGCAAGGTGACGCTCGCCGGCAGCGCCGGCGCTACCGCGAACGACGTCACGTTCGATCTTGCGCTTCGCAAGCTCGCCGAGTTGCGTCCGCTCGCGCTGCGCTACGCGCCTGAGGTGACGCTCGCGCCCGAGTTCGCCGGATCGCTCACGGCGCACGGCACGGTGCGCGGTGACGCCCGAGCGCCCGGTATCACGCTCGAGGCGCGAGCGAGTGATCTCGTGTGGGACGCCGACGTGCGCGCGGCCGCGCTCGACGTTCGCGCCTCGCTTGCACCCGGCGCCAATGAGACGGAATCCCGCGACGTGGCGGGCCGGACGATCTTCCTCGCCTTGAACGGCTCCAGGATCGCCACCCCCGCGGTCGAACTCACGACCCTCGCTGCGCGCGTCGAGGGCACGCTCGCGAAACACGAGCTCACGCTCACGGCCAAGGGCGGCGCCATCGATCTCGCCGCGAGCGCGAGCGGGGGCGTCACCGATGCCGGAGGTCCGGGCGATGCGGCGCGCACCTGGTCGGGCCGGATCGACACGTTCGCCAATCAAGGGCCCCGCGCGGTGCGCCTGCTGGGCCCCGCCACGCTCACGCTGGGCCCTGGCGGCGTCGACGTCGGTCCCGCGGCCATCGCGCTCGCCGACGGCCGCGTCGACGTCGTGCGCTTCGCGCGCCGCGACGGTCGCATCGACACCCAGGGAAGTTACAGCGGCCTGTCCGTCGCCTCCCTCGCCCGATTTCTCGGGCGACCGCTCCCGTTGCATTCGACGCTGGTCGTGGGGGGCCAGTGGACGCTCACCGCCAGTCCGCGCCTCAACGGGACCTTCACGCTCGCGCGCGAGCGCGGAGATGGGTACGCAGCCGCGGACACCACGCTCGAGACGAGCGAGGTCGCGCTTGGCATCTCGGACTTCGACATCGATGCGCGTTTCGCCGACGACGCGCTCACGGCGACGGCACGGCTGCGCTCGACGCGGGCGGGCAGCGCCGACGGCCGCTTCACGCTCGGCGCGGGGTCCACACCCGGGCGCATCGAGGCGACGACGCCGTTCACGGCGACGCTGGTGGCCGACCTCGCGTCGCTGCGGCCGCTGCAGCCGTGGTTGGGGACGAGCGCGGTCGTCGACGGTCGCCTGCGCCTCGACCTCGCCGGACGCGGCACGCTCGGCGACCCCACGTTCACCGGCACGCTCGAAGGCGATGCGCTGCGCTTCGACGTGCCGCAGTACGGCGTGCAACTGCGGGACGGCACGCTGCGCGCCCACGTCGCCGACCGCAGCATCGTCGTCGACGACCTCTCGGTCGCGGGGGGTGCCGGCCGCTTCGCCGCGAGCGGGGTGGTCGCCGGCCCCGCTCGCGAACCCGGCGCGCCAACGACGAAACTCACGTGGCAAGCGCGGGATTTCACGCTCGCCAACCGTCCCGATATCACGCTCGTCGCCGACGGTGACGGCACGCTCGCGCTCGTCGACGGCCGTGTCCGTCTCGACGGCAACATCACGATCGAGAAGGGCCGCATCGAGTACGAACCGACGCGCGTCGGACGGCTGTCCGACGACGTCGTGATCATCGGCGCGCCGCCGCGAAGCAACGACAGCGGTCCGCTGCCGCTCGCGCTCGATCTCAGGGTCGCGCTCGGTGACAATTTCCGCTTCACCGGTGAAGGGCTCGACACGCGTCTCACCGGAGGCGTGCACGTCACCACGTCGAGCGCCGGCACGCTTGCGGCCGATGGCACGATCCAGGCGGTCGCCGGCACGTACTACCTGTTCGGCCAGCGACTCGAGATCGACCGCGGCCGTCTCATCTTCGATGGCCCGGTCGCCAATCCCGCGCTCGACGTCGTCGCGCTGCGCCGGAACCTCGCGGTCGAGGCCGGCGTCGAGGTGAGCGGAACCGTTCGCCAGCCCCGCGTGCGGCTCGTCTCCAATCCCCCCGTCCCCGACGGTGAAAAGCTGTCGTGGATCCTGACCGGCCAGGGCATCGATCGTGCGAGCCGCAACGATCTTGCACTTCTCGGCGCGGCGTCGGCCTCGCTTCTGTCCGGAGGCGACAGCCGACCGCTCGGCACACGGCTTGCCAATTCGATCGGCCTGGACGACATCTCGGTGGAAAGCCGCGGATCCGGCGCACCCGGCTCGGCGACGACGCAGGTGGCAACGTTCGGCAAGCGCATCTCCGATCGCCTGACGCTCGTGTACGAGCAGGGACTGTCACTCGCGTCGAACGCGCTGCGCATCGAATACACGCTGACGCGCTCGCTCACGTTGCGCGCCGAGGCCGGATTCGTGAACAGCGTGGGGTTGTTCTATCGGCGCGTCTTCGATTGAGGCGCGGCGCCGCCCGCGCGGCGCGGCCGATGCCGTCGTCACGCCGTTGCCGGCGACCCCGCGGCAGCGACGTCGGCGAGGATGCACGCGCGCTCCCCAGTGACGCGCGCCGCCGGGATGCGGCGGTCGCCGGCCAGGAGCCGCTGCAGTGCAAGAGCCTTTTCCTGACCCGTCACCACGAACAACACGCAGCGCGCGCGATCGAGGACCGGAAAGGTGAGCGTCATGCGCCGATGACCCTGGTACGGCTGCGTCACCGCGACGCTGCGAAAATCCTCGGCGAGGACCGGGTCCCCCGGGACCAGCGATGCGACGTGCCCATCGTCGCCCAGGCCGAGATGCACGAGGTCGAGGATCGGAGGCGTGCCGGCGATGGTGGCGAGCGTCAGCGCGTAGCGATCCGCCGCCGCGTCGAGGTCGCTCTTCTCCACCGGCATCGCGTGGACGTTTGCCGCCGGCAGGTCGACGTGCGCGAGCAGGCTTTCCTCGAGATGCACCAGGTTGCGTGCTGCGTCGCCGGGAGGTGCGACGCGCTCGTCGACCTGGAAGAGTTGAACGTGCGTCCAGTCGACCGGTTCGTCGGCGAGGGCTCGCAGCATCTGCCACGGCGTGCGCCCGCCGCTGACGGCGAGCGTGAAGCGGCCGCGCGCGCCGATCGCGCAGCGCGCCTGCGCCGCGATGAAGCGCGCGGCGGCACGTGCGACCGCAGCGGCATCGGCGTGAACCGTGAGTTGCAGTGCCACGGGCGGTACGGGTTGCCCGCTCAGAACGTCGCCTCGTCGAGCACCGACGGGTCGTCCCAGCCGCCCGGCGGGACGATGCGCGCGGCCTCCGCCGGACCCCACGTTCCAGCCTGGTACGCGAAGAGCGGCGTCTTCGCGGCGATCACCGGATCGACGATGCGCCACGCCTCCTCGACGTAGTCCTGGCGCGCGAAGAGCGACTCGTTGCCCACCATCGCGTCGCCCAGGACGCGCTCGTAGGCGTCCTGATCCTCGGCGCCGGGGCGGTGTACCGCGAGGAGCTCGACGGCACGTCCGGTCATGCGCGCCTGCGTATCGAGCACGGTCGCGCCGAGCGCGATCTCGACGTCGGGCCCGATACGAAAGCGCAGGTGGTTGGGTGGCGTGCGGCACTCCGGAAACATCGTCGGTGGACGGCGCAGGCGGACGAGCACCTCGGTGCGTGTTTGCGGCAGGCTCTTGCCGGCGCGGATGTAGAACGGCACGCCCTGCCAGCGCCACGAGTCGAGCGTGAGCCGCACCGCGGCGTAGGTCTCCGTGTCCGAGTCGGGTGCAACGCCCGGCTCGTCGAGGTACCCGTCGAAGCGTCCGCGCACGACGTCCGCGGGAGTGAGCGTCGCAATCGACTTCAGCACCTTGACCTTCTCGTCGCGCAGCGTCTCGCCGTCGGAGCGCACCGGCGGCTCCATCGCGAGGTTGCACAGCACCTGGAAGAGGTGGTTTTGCACGACGTCGCGCAACGCGCCGGTCTCGTCGTAGAACTTGCCGCGCCCCTGCACCCCGAAGCTTTCCGCCATCGTGATCTGCACGCTCTCGACGAAGCTGCGGTTCCACACCGGCTCGAGGAACGCGTTGACGAAGCGGAAGAAGAGCAGATTGTCGACCGCCTGCTTGCCCAGATAGTGATCGATGCGGAAGATGTGCGCCTCGTCGAAGGCGGAGAGCAGGATCGCGTTGAGCTTGCGCGCCGAAGCGAGATCGCGACCAAAGGGCTTCTCGACGATCACGCGGCCGCCCTGGGCGCAGTTGGCCTTGACGAGTTGCTCGACGACCGGCGCAAAGAGGATCGGCGGGATCGCGAGGTAGTGCGCCGGGTGCTCGGCGCTGCCGAGCTCGGTGCGCAACCGCTTGAACGTGGAAAGATCGCCGTAGTCGCCGTCGACGTAGCGCAGCAGTTGCGCGAGCTTCGCGAACGCCGCCGCGTCGACGCCGCCGTGCTTGTCGACGCTGTCGCGGGCGCGCTCGCGGAACTGGTCGAGCGTCCAGTTCGATTTCGCCACGCCGATGATCGGCACGTCGAGCTTGCCGCGGCGGATCATCGCCTGCAGCGCGGGAAAGATCTTCTTGTACGCGAGGTCGCCGGTCGCGCCGAAGAAGACGAGTGCGTCGGAGGCGGTGGGATCGGACATGGTCACTTCTTCTCGACGTGACCCCCGAACTGGAAGCGCATCGCCGACAGGAGCTTGTTCTGGAAATCGCTCTCGCCGCGCGAGCTGAAGCGGGCGTAGAGCGCTGCGGTCAGCACCGGTGCCGGCACCGCCTCGTCGATCGCCGCGCGGATCGTCCAGCGACCCTCGCCGGAATCGGCGACGTTCCCGCTGAAATGGGCAAGCGCGGGATCCTCGGTGAGCGCCGTCGCGGTCAGGTCGAGCAACCACGACGCAATCACGCTGCCGCGGCGCCACACCTCGGCGACGTCGGGCAGGTCGATGTCGTACTGGTAGTGCTCGGGGTCGCGCAGCGGCGTCGTCTCGGCGTCGATCGCGTGCATCTTCTGTCCGACGTTGGCTGCACGCAGGATGCCGAAGCCTTCCGCATACGCGGCCATGATGCCGTACTCGATGCCGTTGTGGACCATCTTGACGAAGTGCCCCGCGCCGCTCGGTCCGCAGTGCAGATAGCCCGCCTCGGCCGTGCCGCCGCGCGCGTCACGGCCGGGCGTGCGCTCGATGTTCCCACGACCCGGCGCCAGCGTCACGAAGATGGGGTCGAGCCGCGCGACACCGGCCGGCGGGCCGCCGATCATCATGCAGTAGCCGCGCTCCAGTCCCCACACGCCGCCGCTCGTTCCCACGTCGAGGTAATCGATGCCGCGCGCCGCGAGCTCCTTGCCGCGGCGAATGTCGTCGATGTAGTACGAGTTGCCGCCGTCGATGATCGTGTCGCCGGGTGCAAGGTGCGGCAGGAGCTCGTGGATCGTCGCATCGACGACCGCGGCCGGAACCATGAGCCACACCGCCCGCGGAGTCGCAAGCCGCGCCGCGAGGTCCGCCATCGACGTCGCGCCCGTCACCCGTTCCGCTGCCAATGCCGCCACCGCCTGCGGCGACACGTCGAAGACGACGCATTCATGGCCGCCCTTGACGAGGCGGCGAACCATGTTCGCACCCATGCGGCCGAGGCCGATCATTCCGAGTTGCATCGTGAGCCTTTGAGGGTCAGGGAGGAGAGGGTTCGGCCCGGCGCAGCTTCCGGTAGCGCTCGATGAGCGCGCAGGTCGAGCTGTCGTGCGCGAGCGGACCGGTGCCCGCAAGCTCGGGGACGATCCGCTGCGCCAGCACCTTGCCGAGTTCGACCCCCCACTGGTCGAACGAATCGATGCCGAAGATCGTCCCCTGCGTGAAGACGCTGTGCTCGTAGAGCGCGACGAGGCGGCCGAGCGCGGCCGGGGTCAACGTGTCGAGGAAGAGCACGTTCGACGGCCGGTTGCCGGGGAAGACACGATGCGGCACGAGCCACGCCGGCGTTCCCTCCGCGGCGACCTCGGCGGCGGTCTTGCCGAACGCCAGCGCCTGCGCCTGCGCGAAGACGTTGGCGACGAGGAGGTCGTGATGCGAACCCAGCGGATTTGCCGTCCGGGCAAAGACGATGAAGTCGCAGGGAACGAGTCGCGTTCCCTGGTGGATGAGCTGGTAGAACGAATGCTGGCCGTTGGTGCCGGGCTCGCCCCAGTAGACCGGACCCGTATCGACGTCCACCGGCGAGCCGTCCTGCCGCACCCCCTTGCCGTTGCTCTCCATCGTGAGCTGCTGCAGGTACGCCGGAAAGCGCTTGAGGTACTGCTCGTAGGGCAGCACCGCAGCGGTCTGGGCGCCGAAGAAGTCGTTGTACCAGACCGCGAAGAGACCGAGCAGCACGGGCAGGTTGTGCGCGAACGGCGCGGTACGGAAGTGCTCGTCCATCTCGTGGAAGCCGGCGAGCATCTCGCGAAACCGCTCGGGGCCGATCGCGATCATCGTCGACAGCCCGATCGCCGAGTCCATCGAATAGCGCCCCCCGACCCAATCCCAGAATCCGAACATGTTGGCGGGATCGATCCCGAAGGCCTGGACCCTGGGCGCATTCGTCGAGACTGCAACGAAGTGCCGCGCCACCGCCCGCGAGTCGCCGCCGAGCGCGCCTTGCAGCCAGTCGCGCGCCGAGTGCGCATTGGTCATCGTCTCCAGCGTGCCGAACGTCTTCGAGGCGACGATGAAGAGCGTTTCCGCGGCATCGAGGTCGCGCACCGCCTCGACGAAGTCGGTGCCATCGACATTGGAGACGAAGCGCAGCGTGAGCGTGCGGTCGCTGTAGTGGCGCAACGCCTCGTAGGCCATCACCGGACCCAGGTCCGAGCCGCCGATCCCGATGTTGATCACGTTGCGGATGCGCTTCCCGGTGTGGCCGCGCCAGTCGCCGCTGCGGATGCGCTGCGCGAACGTGCCCATCGCAGCGAGCACCGCGTGCACGTCGGGCACCACGTCGTGCCCATCGACGATGATCGAGGTCCCGCGCGGGGCGCGCAGCGCGACGTGCAGCACGGCGCGCTCCTCCGAGACGTTGATGCGCTCGCCACGAAACATCGCATCGATTCGCTCGCGCAGGCCGCAGGCGTGCGCGAGATCGACCAGGAGTGCGAGCGTCTCGTCGGTCAGGCGATTCTTCGAATAGTCGAGATAGACCCCGGCGGCGTCGAGCGCGAAGCGCTGGCCGCGCGTCGGGTCGGCGGCGAAGAGGTCGCGCAGCGTGCGTGTGGCGAGCGTGTCCCGGTGCGCGACGAGCGCCTGCCAGGCGGGAAGCGCGGTGCGGGCGCCGGCGGTCATGGCTTCGACCGCGCGCGACCGCCTGCGCGTCTGGATGGCCTGCCACGCGTTGCTGTCGTCGGCTCCGACGCGGCCGCGGGCGACACCGGCGCCTTCTGCCCCCAAAGGCGAAAGCCGCCAGGAAAGGCATTGCTGTTCGCGCCGATGCGACAGCGTGGCGGCATCTCGACGATGAGCCTCGCGTTGCCACCGCCCAGGATCACGTCCTCGGGCTGCAGCGCGGCGATGAGGCGGCGCACCACGTCGTCGACACGGCGCCGCCACTTGCCCACGCCACTGCGCTCGAGCGCGCGCTGGCCGACGTAGTCCTCGAAGGTCTTCTTGCGGTACGGCAGGTGCGCGATCTCCATCGGCACGATCACGTCATCGACGATCATCGCGGTGCCGAGCCCGGTGCCGAAGCCGAGGAACAGGAGCTTGCCGCCGTCGTAGCCGCCGAGCGCCTGCATCGCCGCGTCGTTGACGATGCGCACTGGACAGCCGAACGCCTTGGCGTAGTCGTACCCGGCCCAGCCGCGACCCAGATTGTGCGGCTCGGTCACGATCCGGTCGCGCTCGACGACTCCCGGGTAGCCCATCGCCACGCGGTCGAATTTCCAGTCGCGTGCAAGCGCCTTCACGCGGCGTACCATCTGCGCTCCGCTGAGCGTCGGCCCCGACACCATGCGTCGCTCCTCGCTGCTGCCGGTTGCCATGATCTTCACGTGGCTGCCGCCCACGTCGATGACGAGGACCTTCATCGCGCCGCCAGAGTCGCGCCCTTCGCGTCGATCATCGCCAGGATCTCCTGCCACGACTTCACGAAGGCATCGGCGCCGTCGTCCTGCAGCTTGCGCGCGAGCGCATCGACGTCGATGCCGGCGTCGCGTACCTTCGCGATCACCGCTTCACTGTCGCCCGGGCCCGCGGTGATCGCCGTGCCGATCTCGCCGTGATCGGCGAACGCGTGCAGCGTGCTCTCCGGGATCGTGTCGATCGTGAACGGCGCCGCCAGCGCGCTCACGTAGAGCGTATCGGAGGCGTGCGGGTCCTTGGTACCGGTGCTCGCGAACAGGAGGCGCTGCGGCCGTCCTCCGGCATTCATGATGCGCAACATGCGCGGGGCGACGAGGAGGTCGCGATACGCCTGGAAGGCCCGGTTCGCGACCGCGATGCCAAGCCGGTTGGTCAGCGCCGGCGGGAGCTTCCCGGCGACCGCGACGTCCCAGCGGCTGACGAAGAGCGAGGCCACCGAGGGTACGTCCGCCGCGCGTCCGGCTTCGATGCGCCGCTCGATGCCCCTCAGGTACGCGTCGGCTGCAGCGACATACTGCTCGCGCGAGAAGAGCAAGGTGACGTTCACCGGAACGCCGGCGAA
>WBZO01004734.1_pt1 | contig 14450 bp, 9 predicted proteins | sample 5204261 | NCBI WGS metagenome assembly WBZO01 (sample SAMN12412400, study PRJNA552823) | activated sludge metagenome | isolation source: activated sludge from anammox sidestream of wastewater treatment plant... | place: USA: North Carolina | collected 2017-09
CACGGAATCATGGTCGCCCGCGTGCGGCACGGCGCCAGGGACCACGGCCCCTTGCTCGAACCCTGAGGCAGCCCTCCCGTTGAAAACCCTCATCCTCGGCCTCGGAAATCCCCTGGTGAGCGACGACAGTGTGGGCCTGCGCGTCGCGGCCGAGCTTGGGCCGCTGCTGCGCGATCGGGCGGACGTCGAGCTGGGCGAGGACTACTGGGGCGGCCTGCGGCTGATGGAGCGGATGATCGGCTTCGATCGGGCGATCGTGGTCGATGCCATCGTCACCGGCGCCCCGCCCGGCACCCTGCACCGCCTGCGGGCCGACTCGATCCCGACCCAGCGGTCCGCCTCGGCCCACGACGTTAACCTGCCTACGGCCTTGGCCTTGGGGCGCCAAGCCGGGGCCCATCTGCCGCGCGACGAGGACATCGTCCTGGTGGGCATCGAGGCCCAGGACGTGCTAACCTTTAATGAGGAGTGTACTCCGCCCGTCGCCGCCGCGATCCCCAAGGCGGTCCAAGAGGTGCTGGCCGTATTGGAGGCGTTTGACGCGAGACCGGGGGAAGGGCGTGGAGCGTAGGCAGTAGGGAGTAGGGCGTGGAGCGAAAACCACCACTCACCACCGACCACTCACCCCCATGCACGAGCTGTCCATCGTCCAAGCCCTGATCGAGCAGGTCGAGCGCGAGGTCCGCCGCGCCGGGCAGCCGGGCCGCGTGGTGAAGCTGGGGCTCACGATCGGCCGCTTCTCCGGGGTTTGCCCCGAGTCGCTCCGCTTCGCCTTCGACCTGCTCGTGCCCGAGACGCCGCTGGCCGGGGCCGCGGTCGAGATCGCCGAGCCGGGCGCGGTCTGCGCGTGCCGCGCCTGCGGGCGGAGGACGGAGATCGCCGAGCTGGTCTTCCAGTGCCCCGAGTGCCAAAGCGACGACGTCGCCATCGAAGGCGGCCAGGACCTGGTGCTCCAGACGATCGAGGTGGAGGACTGAGGACGTAGGGGTCGTAGGGTGGGCCAAGCGCAGCGCCGGCCCACCAGAATCGAGGCGGACTGAGGACGTAGGGGGCGTAGGGTGGGCCAAGCGCAGCGCCGGCCCACCGTCAGGGCGTTCTCCTCGATTGGTGGGCCGGCGCTGCGCTTGGCCCACCCTACGACCCTCCCTTGCCCGGCGCGGTTTAGCGAGCGAGAATAGTAATTGTCCCGTCCCTTCGCACCCCCGCGCCGCCAGACGCCATGAAGATCGTCGCTGCCACCAAGATCCTCAAGGCCAACGATCAGTTGGCCGCCGAGAACCGTCGCGGTTTCGACGCCGCGGGCGTGCTGGCCGTCAATATCGTCGGCTCGCCCGGCTGCGGCAAGACGACGCTCCTGGAGGCCCTCTTCGCCCGACTGGGCGGGCGCATGGCCCCGGCCGTGATCGAGGGGGACATCGCCGGCTCGATCGACGCCGACCGGATCGACGCCCTGGGCGTGCCGGTCGTCCAGATCAACACCGACGGGGCCTGCCACCTGGACGCCAACATGGTGGCCGCGACCCTGGGCAATTTCGACCTGCCGAAGCTGGACTTGCTCATGATCGAGAACGTGGGCAACCTGGTCTGCACGGCCGGGTTCGACCTCGGCGAGCACCTGCGGATCGCCATCTTGAGCGTGCCCGAGGGGGACGACAAGCTGGTGAAATACCCGGCCATCTTCCGCGGGTCGCAGGCCCTGGTGATCTCGAAGATCGACCTTTTGCCCCACTTTAATTTCAGCGTCGATCGGGTGACGGCCGACCTCAAGCGGCTCGCGCCCGGGGCCGAGGTCTTCCGCGTGTCGGCGCTAAAGGGCGAAGGCATGGACGCCCTGGCCGAGTGGCTGGCGGAGCTTCGCGAATCGCGAAAGGCGTGACGGCACGCGCGAAACGGCCTGTTGCCACAACAAGTTGTTTGAGGTCCACGGCAAGTGGGCCTTCGTGATGATCCACCGGGCGGGCGCGCCATCGCCCGCCGCCTTAAGGCCGCATGGCCTCGGGCTTGTCCTTCAGGTAGTAGTGGCACAGGGCGACGGCCAGGGCGTCGGCCACGTCGGGCGGCTCGGGCGCAACGGCTAGGCCCAGCTCGCGCTGGATCGCCCGCTGGACCTGCGATTTCGACGCGCGGCCCGACCCGGTCAGGATCCGCTTGACCTGCGTGGCCGAGTAGCTGACCACGGGGATACCGGCCTGGGCCCCGGCCAGGCAGATGACGCCCCGGGCGTGGCCCATGAGGATGGCCGTGCGGGGGCGATCGTAGTGGGAGTACAGTTCTTCGAGGGCCAGGGCCGCCGGGTGGAAGGCGGCGATCACGTCGGCCACGCCGCGATAGAGCGCGGCCACGCGCGGGGCGATGGGGCCGCGGTCGCCGCCGCGGACCACGCCCGCCTCGACCAGGTTCGGGCGGCGCTCGCCCGCCTCCAGCACGCCGTAGCCGGTCACGTTCAGCCCGGGGTCGATGCCGAGGATGCGCAAGGGTGGTTCCATGCCAAGAGCCTGCCGTCCCGTCTTCTGCTCGCAGGGTTTTTGCCGTACGAGTCTCTTGGAGCAATTCAGCTTTCGGAAGGCGCTTTCCCACGAATCCAAAGCCCACTGCCGCCGGCTGATTGCACTCACGGGCGGCGGTACGCTGTGCCGTGCAGTGCTTGGTTCGGTGTTCTCAGTCTTTGACTCGCAGAACAACCTGCGATCCGTCCGGCAAGTCTCTGATCTGCTGGAAGATTGCTCCGAAACACCCGAAATGCTCTCGGATGGGGACTATCATCACGTTCTCCTCGGTCAGTTGGCCGCCGAGACCGAGAGGCGTGATGAAGGAGTAGCACTTCTCCGGCGGCAAGTTCTTGCCTGCCAACACGAGGCGGTCGACGAGAGGAGCTAGAAACCACTGCGCCATCTTGTCCGGGTCTGCAAGCCACTCCTCGAAATCCTGTTTGTCTTCCGCCACAACCTGGTACCGAAATCCGCTCACTTGGAGCATACCGATCTTATGGTCGGCCTGCTCCACAAACAATTCGCCGAACCGGGAGAGCAACCACCGGGAGGCGTCCGGCGAGAGCAACTCCGCCCACGGAGCGAGAAGATCAGGCCAGTCGTCTCGCTCAACTGGCAGGAGGTAGTCTTGTATGTCTTCCAGATTCATCTCTTACGCCGGACTTGGATTCATCCGCCCGGCGCCCAGCGGCGCGATGTCTTTAGCACAGCCGGACGGGCCGGCTGAGAACTCCTTGCTGATCCGAATTCTAATCCCGCAACTCGTTTCCGAGCAAGAGGATGCGGATTCCTCGCGGCTCGGCGACGGGGTGTTAGCAGGTCCGCCTGCCTCACCCCGACCGCTCAGGTCGACCCTCCATTGGAGCTAACCGGATCGCGGTCGCGCTCTCATTGACCCTCAGAAAGCGAATGCCGCCGCCGGGCTTGGCCCAGGGGAACGAACGACTGCGAGGACTTGGCGCGGGCGCCCCTCTAGTCCACCCAATCCGACGTTCCGCCGGGGCAAGCCCGGCGGGGCGTTGTCGGTCCATGCGGCATTGGCTTTCTGAGAGTCGATAGCCGGTCGTCGCCGGACGCGGATCACCATTACGGCTTCCGCCGCGGGGCCCTGCGACTGGGCCGGCCCGCGCTGGCTTCTCGTCAATGTGGGCCAGCTTCTGGCGGGCCAAGGGCTGATCTGGGTGTGGGAGGGCTGTGCGATGTAGGACGGATCGCCAATCTGTCCTACGGCAGGTTGGAAACCTGCCCCACAAGACGGCCCGCGCCGAGTCACGCGGCGCGGACCTCCTGGGCGTGGTGGAGGGGTTTGCGCGGCGCCTGGCCAATGAATTGGCGCGCTCTCGCGCCACTGGCCAGGTTGGCCAGGGCCGGCAGCACGACCAGGCTGGCCATCAGGCACGAGCCCATGCCGATCGTCAGGGCGCGGCCCAGGGCCTGGAGCCCGGGGTGGCCGGCGACCATGAGGCTGGCGCTGCCTACCATCGCGGACAGCAAGGCAGCGAGCACGGGGCAGGCGGCCGTGTCGCTCACCCAATATCTGCCCTGCCGGGAGCGATAGTCCTGGACCACCGCGAGGCCGCCGTATGCCCCGAGCACTGCCACCACGGCGAGCGCGACTTGGCTGACCGCGTTGAGGGGAATGCCCAGGATGCCCATCAGTCCCAACGTGAGGATCAGCGCCAGACCCGGCGGCACGAGGACCAGCAGACCAAGCCCGGCGCTGCGCAACGCCAATCCTGCGGCGACGAAGACCACGGTCATCGCAAGCCACACCGCGCGCTGGCCGTTCCGACGGACTTCCTGCGAAGCCTCGCAATGCTCGAAGATGCCGCCGGTCGCGCGCGGGTCCACGGCGCGGACTTCGCCCGCAAACTGCTCCAGCGGCCCTGCCTCCCAGAGGTCTTCCTTGGCATAGACCCTGAGCAGGAACCGGCCGTCTGGGCCCACGAACCGGGCCACGAGGGCCTCGGGCAGGTCGTCCAGGCGGGGCGGCCCCGGATCGGCCACGGCGCGGAGCCTTTTCAGCCGGCCGAGGAGGTCGCGGGCCATGCCTTGCTGAAAGTCGGCCAGCCGGGCATAGCACGCGGCCGGGGGTAGGCGCCGCATGGCCGCGCGGGCGTCGGCGAGCCGGCCGGCGGTGCGGCGGGCCTGCGGGTCGGACGCCAGGAGCTTCTGCGCCCGAGCCAACTGCGCGTCGAGGTCCGCAGGATCGTCGATGGAAATGGCCGGGGCCTCGCCGGGCAGGTCCTCCAAACGTGCGCGAATCCTCGCCACCGCCGGGCGCAGGCCCTCGGGATCGGAAGGCAGGAGCGTGGCGACCTCCTCCACGCGGTCGACCGAAGGCTGCGCGAGGAAACGGGCCTTCAGCGCGGCGGCCTCCTCGCGCGTGGCCGCCATCGACAGGGCATGACGCAGGCTACGGCCCTCGGGGGCCAGGAGCCGCTGTTCGAGGTCGGCGCTCCGCGTCGCCGCGGGCAGGAGGTGCAGGAGATTGTCGTCGTACTTCAGCCAGCCTGTCCCCAACGCGACGAGCACCGTAGCGGCCAGCGTGGCGCCCAGGAGGCGGATCGGCCGTGCGGTCCACCGCTGCAAACGCCGATTGAGTTCGCCGAGCGCGGGAAGCTCGCGGCGGCCAGGGGCGACGACCGGTCGAGCCATGAACATGGGAATCGCAAGCATTGCGCCCGCACAGCCGAGCAGCGTTGCGCCGAACGCCGGACCGAGGGGGTCCATTCCGAACAGGGCCATTGCCGCGTAGCCCAGGCCCCATGCCAGGGCTGGCGCCAGGGGGAGGCACGACCGGCGATCGCGCGGCGCACCGCCGAGGGCGATCGCAGCCAGGCCGGCCACGCCGAGGACCGCGAGCACGGCCGCGGCGAGCAATCCCCGTCGCGCGGCCCGCTGGTGGTCGCTCGCCATCACGGGCAGGCCGGTCAGCCCGACCCGGACTCCCTGATGGTTCTGCCCTATCTGAACGACCATCTCGCGCAGGGCGTCGAGGGCCTCGGATTGGCGGCCGCGGCTGGCCTCCTCGCTCCCGCCGAGTCGCGCGAACACAAGGCCCGTGCGGCCGTCGCTGGCGACGAGGGGTCGCCACGCAGTCCAGCGGGGAGCCGGGTCGGAGGCTGGGGCCTCCGGCCAAGGCGCACGGCAGTTTCCTTTTCCATCCATCACCATCCAGAGGCCGTCGGCCAGGCGGCCCAAAGAGTCCCGGGCTTCGGCACGGTCCTGGGATGCGAGCTGTTCGCACAGCCGGGAGAGCATGTTGCCCAGGGTCAGGCGGGACCAATCGCCCCTGGCGATGGGCTCGGCCTTGTCGAGGACCCGCTCCACGCCGGCCAGCTCGTCCGCCGAGAGATAGTAAAGGCCCTTGGCCTTCAGCCTGGCAAGATCCACCTCGCGGAGCACGGCGTGGAAGAGGTGGGAGTCGCGCTGGAGCCTTGCGGCGATTTCCTGCACGACCGGCACCACGTCCTCACGCCCCTCCCCCTCGACGGTCACGACAACGTCGTCCTCGCCGCCGGACTGCTGGCGCGGATGGGTCAGCGATATGGCCGCCGCGGTCACGGCCGCCGCAGCGATTGCCACGGGCAACGGGATCTTCACCCGCGCGTGCCAGGCCGCGAGCGGCGAACGCCGCGACGGCAGCGGTGGAGGCGTGGCTCGACCAGACATAGGGACCTTCCGTGGCGCCGCGACAGGTTGCCAGCCCGCAAGTTGCCCTGTCCAGCGCGGACAAGGGTCGTGCGGAACTACGCCTGCGGGCACGAAGGGTGGGGATTCTAGCGAGACGGCCCGGCCTGGGCAAGCGATGTTACGACAGCATGGCGCCGGCCGAGCCGGCAAGAAATAAATACAGTCCGGGCTACCCTTCGCAGGGCCGACTCCGGACTGTCTTTCCCCCCTGGGAACTTCCTCTTGAGGTCCCCGTCCGCACTGCACGGTCTTGCGTGGCGGGCACACTCAACCTAATCGGCAGCCCCCCGCGGTCCACTTTGGCAATCTTTGCGGGATGTGGCGCAACGAACGGCAGACCCGAGCGGACGGCTTGTGGCGTGCTGGCAATTCTGGGCTGTATCCGCCAAGCCTCGCGGACTGGGAAGAGTGCGGCCACGGATTTCCAGGCCCGCGCAGATTGCCCAGACCAGGGATTCGCGGCGGCGATTCGGTTTTCTCCTCATAAACTCTGACGGTTGGGCCGATTTTGAGGAGGCCGTGTTTGGCAGCCTCCTGGCTCTCCCTCTGCCTGTTCAGGAAGACCGCAGTGAACCAGTTCAGCCGTGTCCTTCAAGTGCTGAGGCGATCCCCCATCCTTTGGGGTGGCTTGGCCTGTGCCGCCTTTTACGGCGGTCTGTCGACGCTCGACCTGCAAGGCCCAGTCCGCCAGTTCTTCGACAGCTACTTCACCGCCCATCCCCTGAACTACGCCGAGACGGCGATGTTCTTCGTGGGCATGTCGGCCCTGGTGGTCAAGGCCCTTCAAGTCGTAGCGCAAAACCGTTACATGAAGGAGCCGGTGCTTGGCCCGGGGTTGGCGGGGGGAGTGCCCGCGGCCGGCGCCGACGCCCTGCTGGCACGGCTCGACCGCCAGGCCCACCGCCGCGATCACTACCTGGTCCGCCGCGTCCGCGACGCGCTGGAATTCGTCCGCCGGCACGGTTCGGCCGAATCGCTCAACGACGAACTGAAGTACCTGGCCGACCTCGACGCCGCCCGGGCGCAAGACAGCTATGCCCTGGTCCGCGTTGTGGTCTGGGCGATCCCTATCCTGGGCTTCTTGGGCACGGTCATCGGCATCACCGTGGCCGTCGCCCACCTCCAGCCGGAGGCCCTGGAGAAATCGCTCCCCCAGGTCGTCGCCGGCCTGAGCGTGGCCTTCAACACCACGGCCCAGGCCCTGGGGCTGACCATGGTCCTCATGTTCACCCAGTTCTTCGTGGACCGCGCCGAGTCGCGGCTCTTGACGTTTGTGGACCAGCGGGCGGAGGAAGAGCTGATCGGCCGCTTCGAGTTGGTGGCCGACACGCCCGACGGCCAGTTGGTCGCCGTGCGCCGCATGGCCGAGACGCTGGTCAAGAACACCGAGCAGCTCGTGCGCCGCCAGGCCGAGTTGTGGCAGGGCTCGATCGACGCCGCGGCCCAACGCTGGGCCACGATGGCCGAGACGGCCGACCGTCGCCTGCAAGCCGCGCTGGGCGCGGCCCTGGCCGACGGGCTCAAGGGCCACGCCCGCGAGCTGGCCTCCATCGAGCAGGCCGCTGCCCAGGAGAACCGCCGCCACTGGGACCGCGTGCAGCAGAGCGTCACCCAGCAGGCCGAGTCCCTGGCGTCTCTCCAGGCCGGGCTGGCGCGGCAGGCCGAGACGATCACCCGGGCGGTCGAAGCCACCGGCCAGATCGCCCGGCTCGAAGAGGCCCTCAATCGCAACCTCGCGGCCCTGGCCGGGTCGCGGAATTTCGAGCAGACGGTGATGAGCCTGGCCGCGGCCATCCACCTGCTCAACGCCCGGCTCGCGCCGGGTCCGGCCGACTCCCCGGCCGTCCACCTTGAACCCGCCAGACGCACAGGCCAGGCCGCATGAGACGGACCACCCGCGCCGGACGCGCGGACTCGTCCGGCGGAATCTCGCTCTTTCCCTTTCTCGCCGTGCTCATCTGCGTGATGGGCTCGCTGATCGTTCTGCTCGTGGTCCTCGCCCGGAACGCCCGGCTCCAAGCCGCCGCGGCCGCGCGGGCCGCCGCGGCCAAGGCCGACGCCAGCCTGGACGAGATCAAGGCCCAGCGCGACATGTTCCAGTGGCAGGCCGAAGGGCTCCGCGAATCGCGGGCCAAGACCGAGGCGCAACTGGCCGAGGCCCGGCTCCAGTTGGGCAGCGTCGAGGACCACATCCGCACGCTCCGCAACGAGTTGGACCGGCTCAAGGCCGCTTGGGACGAGCTGGATCGCATGGCGGCGGGCAGCTCGGTCCAGCGGGCCCAGGCCGAGGCCGAGTTGGCCCGTCTCAAGGCCCAGATCACCGAGGCCCAGAAGCGCCTGGACGAGGAAACCAAGGCCGCCAAGGACCGCCAGGACTCGTACGCGGTCGTCCCGTACCGCGGCCCGCACGGCACGCGGCGGCGCCCGATTTACATCGAGTGCCGGAGCGACGCGGTGGTGATCCAGCCCGAGGGGATCAGGTTCTCGGACGAGGACTTCGAGGGGCCGATCGGCCAGGGAAATCCGCTGGCGGTAGCGGTCCGCGCGATCCGCGAGTACTGGGCCGCCCAGCAGGGGACTCCGCCCGACGAGGCCGACGAGCCCTATCCCCTCTTGCTCGTGCGTCCCGACGGGATCGCCGCATACGCCGCGGCCCGCGAGGGGCTCCGATCGTGGGCCTCGGATTTCGGCTACGAGTTGATCGGGCAGGACTGGAAGCTCAAGTACCCTCCGCCCGACCCTGAGCTGGCCAAGGTCGTCGCCCGCGAAATCCAAGTGGCCCGCGCCCGCCAGGAGCTGCTGGCCGAGATCGCCCCGCGCTATGCCGGGGGGCGCCGGCCGACCTACCGCGCCGGCTCGCGGGGGATCGTCCGCGAGGGCGGAGCTCCCGACGATTCCGCCACGCCCGTGCGGCCCAGGGTGTTCACCTTCGGTTCGCCGGAGGGCGGCCGTGGGCCGACGGGCCCGGCGGGGGACGGCACCGCGCAAGCGGTCTCGGGCGGTGCGGCGAGCGCGGACCAGGCCGGCCTGCCGCCGCGCGCGCCGGGAACGGTCGGCCCGACCGGCGTGGAGGGCGGCACGACGGGCCGCGCCATGCCCCTTGCTCACGGCCGGGCCGGCGAACCATCGGGCGACGCTCCGATCGGCTCGGGCCAGGACGCCGCGGGCGGGCCGGCGGAAGACGGGATGTCAGGCGCCAGGCCGCAGGCCACGGCGCAACTCGGCGGATCGCCCGGCGCCACGGCCGTGTTCGGGAGCCAGCTCGAGAAGCCGGAACCAGACGGATCGGCCAGTCCGCGGACCGCGCCTGGCGTGAAACCGCCCGACGATTACGTGGCCAGCCGCAGCGCGTCGCAAACCGAGCGCAGCGGGACTGCTCGCAGCACGCCGCTCCGCCCGGGCGAGTGGCAGGAGAAGCCGCCCGAGCCCAAGGGCCCGAAGAAAGAGGGCCTGAGCGCGCTGGAGCGGGACAATCCCCGCGACCGCAAGAACCTGGCCGAGGTGCGGGGGCGCAACTGGGGCCTGCCCGGCGCCACCCCCGCGTCCGTCCCCATCACCCGGCCGATCCGCGTCGACTGCTACGCCGACCGGCTGGTGGTGGGCGCCGGAGGGTCGGGCGGACGCGTGGTCCGCCTCGGCCAGCGGACCGGCGAGAGCGTCGACGAGTTCGTGGGCGCCGTGTGGGACCACATGGACACCTGGGGAATCGCCGGACGCGGCATGTACTGGCGGCCTGTGCTCAGCGTCCACGTGGCCCCCGGTGGCGAGGAGCGATTCCGCGAGCTTGGCGCAGCGTTGGACGGCAGCGGCCTGAAAATCGAGCGGAGTCCATGATGCGTCGCCGGACCAGACAAGCCGAGACCGCGGCCCCGGGCCAGGACTCGTTCCTCGATGTCCTCACCAACATCGTGGGCATCCTCATCATCCTCGTGATGTTCGTGGGGGTCCGCGCCCGCAACGCTCCGGTGACCGAGAGCGGTCCGAACGCGGCCACGCTGGCCGAGATGGAGGGGCTGGCGCGCGATCGGGCTGCCGCCGAGTCGCTCCGCGGCGACGTGCTCAAGGTCGCCGCGCGGATCGACGACCTGAAACGGGAAGCGGAAGTCCGCGACCGGGAGCGGATCGTCCTGGCCACCGCCGCGGCCGCTGCCAAGCACGACCTCGAAGTGCGACGGGCCGCCCTTGACGCCGACGCGAGGGCCGAGTTCGACCTGCGCCGCAGCCTGGACGACTCCCGCAAGGAGTTGGAGCGGCTCCGAGCAAGGACCGAGCAGGCGCGGCGGACCGAAGGGGCGGCCAAGGTAATCGAGAACCATCCCACGCCCCTCAGCCGCGCCGTGGACGACCACGAGGCCCACTTCCAGCTCCGCGCAGGAAGGATCGTCTTCGTGCCCATGCAGCAGATCGCCGAGGAGGTCAAGGCCGACGCCAAGACCAAGCTCGACAAGCTCCGCCGCCTCTCGGAAATCGTCGAGACCATCGGGCCGATCGGGGGTTTTCGCGTTAAGTACGAGTTCGAGACCAGGGAAGTGCCCCTGGAACTGAGCCGCAGGACCGGGGTGGTGGGCACGATCTTCTCGCTCAAGTACCTGATGCTCCTCCCGGTCAACAGCGAGATGGGCGAGACGATCGACGAGGCCATGTCCCCGGGCTCGGAGTTCCGCCGCAAGCTGGAACGCTTCCCGCCCCAACGGTCGACGGTGACCATCTGGACCTACCCGGACAGCTTCGACGAGTTCCGGCGGCTGAGGGAGGAGTTGTCTCGGGCGGGTTACGCCACGGCCGCCCGGCCCTTGCCGTTCGGCGTCCCCATCAGCGCCTCGCCCGAAGGCCAGAAATCGGCGGCGGAGTGAGGGACAATGAGGAAGGATGAATGATGAGTGATGAAAGATGAGGAACCGCTCGTCATTCATCACTCATCATTCCTCGTGCCTGCCCGTTAAGCGTCACACGCCGCAGCGATCCCCCGCTCCACCGCGGCGCAAATCTGGTCCAGTTCTTCCAGCGAGACGGAAAGCGGCGGGAAGATGACGATGACGTTGCCCAAGGGACGCAGCAGGACGCCCTCGGCCCGGGCGCGGTCGCACACGCGCAGGCCGCGCTTCTCGGCCCAGGGGTACGGCTCCTTCGTGGCCCTGTCGCGGACCAGCTCGATCCCGGCCGCCATGCCGCGCTGGCGCACGTGGCCCACGTGCGCCAGGCCCGCGATCCGCGCCAGGTGCTCGCCGAGCCGGGCGATCTTGGGCGGCAGCCCCTCGAGCGTCCGCTCCTGGTCAAACACGTCGAGCGTGGCCAGGGCCACGGCCGCGCCCAGCGGGTTACCGCCGTAGGTGTGGCCGTGGAAGAAGGTCCTCCCCTCCTCGTAGCGTCCCAGGAACGCCCGCCATATCTCCTCGCTGGCCAGCGTGGCCGCCAAGGGTAAATACCCTCCGGTGAGCCCCTTGGCCAGGCAGAGCAGGTCGGGGACGACCCCCTCGTGCTCGCAGGCGAGCATCCGGCCGGTCCGCCCCATGCCCACCGCCACCTCGTCGGCGATCAGGAGCACGCCGTACTTGCGGGTCAGCTCGCGCACGCCGCGGAGGTAGCCCGGCGGGTGGACGACCATGCCGGCCGCGCACTGGACCAAGGGCTCGATCACCATCGCCGCGATCCGTCGGTGGTGCAATCGCAGGACCTCCTCGACGAGGCCGAGGTAGTGCTCCACCAGCGCGGGCCCCTCGGACGGCACGCCCGGCGGCGTGCGATACGTGTCGGGCGGGGGCACGCGCAGGCACTCGAACAACAGCGGCCGGAACATGGCGTGGAACCGCTCCACCCCGCCCACGCTGACGCTCCCCAGCGTGTCGCCGTGGTAAGCCTCGCCCAGGGCCAGGTAGCAAGTCTTCTCCGGCCGCGGATCGGACCGCTGCCGCCAATACTGGAACGCCATCTTGAGGGCCACCTCGACGGCCGTGGCCCCATCGTCGGAAAAGAAGACGCGCTCCAGGCCCGGCGGGGCGAGCTGCGCCAGGCGCCGGGCCAGTTGGATGGTCGTGGGGTTGGACGAGCCCAGGTTGGTGACGTGCGCCACGCGATCGAGCTGCTCGCGCAGGGCCGCGTCGAGCCGCGGGTGGCGGTGGCCGTGGACGTTGCACCACAGGCTGGCCACGCCGTCGATGTACCAGCGGCCGTCGATGTCCCGCACGCGCGAGCCGCGCCCCTCGACCAGGACCAAAGGCTCGTACTCGGCCATCTGGGTGAAGGCGTGCCAGACGTGCCGGCGGTCCCAGGCAAGAAGTTCCTCTCGGGTCGGGTCGGCCATGGCGGCCCTGCAACGCTTCTGAATAAGCGGGCTCACGACAACGAGCAAGTCTGGCGGCACGCACGAACGCCGTCCACGCGCGGCCGACGCCCTGCCCATTTCACACTACGCTCCACGTCCTACGGCTGCTTGCGCCCTTCAGCCACGGCCCGCCGCGCAGCCGACTCGGCGGCGCGGAGGGCGTCGTACTTGGCCTGCTGGGCGATCTCCTCGGGCGACGCGAGCCGGAAGGCGGGCATGTCCGGGCGCGGCCGCGCGGCCAACTCCTCCTTGCCCGCGCAAATGATCGCGAGCGCCTCCTGGTAACGCGCCTCGTCCTTGCCGGCCAGTGCTGCCAGGCATGGGCTCTTCTCCGGTCGCGTGAAGCTCACCTGCGCGGTCGCGTGCCGGTCGGCCAGATTCGCCCCGGTCAATTCGGCCAGCCGCGCCAGTTGCGCCCCGGAAAGCGGCGAGCGCCCGTAGAGATTGCCCCGCTGGTTGCTGGCGTACTCCGCGTAGTACGGGGCGTTCAGGTCGATCCAGGTGACGATGCGGTCGAACCCTTCGGCGTCGAGCCTCACCTCGCGGTCGATCTCGGGCTTGCCGTGCCCCTCGAGAAGGACCTTGGCGAGCTTGCTGGCGTGCGATCCCCAGCTTTGGGGCATTTGCACCTCGAAAGGCCCAGCGCCCACCACGCGGACCCAGCCCTTCGACCGCAACTCGACGTAGGACGTGTTGAAGGCGAGCCCCAGGTCGCCGGCCAGGTTGAGCAACTTGCCGCCGTCCGTGCCGTAGTCGTGGCAACGGACGCAGTGGCGGTCGAGGACCGGCTGCACCTCGGCCGCGTAGCTGAAGGTCCGCGCCGGGCCGTGCCAGGGCTCCAGGGGGCTCGCCGCACGGCGCATGGCCTGTCCCCCGGGCCCGGGCGGGACCGTGGCGCGGCGATTGTCGTGGCAGCCCACGCAGCCGGTCGTCTCGCCGGGGCGAACGATAGTGCCGCTCCGCATGGACTGTACCATCATTCCCCGCTCGTCGAGGAGCTGGAAATAGACGTAGGTGTCGGCCGGCACGGCGAAGTACGCGCTGCCGTCGGCCTCGACCGGCGCCGAGCCGAGGATTCGCTTGTTGTTGAAGTCGTCCCAGGCCATGCCCGGGGCCTGCTGGCCCGTGCCGCCATCCCAGGCGGGCTGCGTCCAGAACCGCTTCTCGGGCGACTCGACCACGCGGATCCGCTTGACCGTGCCGCGGGGTATTCGCTCCATGCCCGTCCCCCGGTAGGCGTCGGCCAGATAGAAGTAGCCGCGGTCCTGGGCCAGGTCGGTCCGGTCGGCCGCGGCGGGAGGGCGGGGCCGCGGCCCGAGGGGCATGGGATCGAAACAGCCCGGCGCCTCGGCGTGGAGCACGATCTCGTTGCCGAAGACGTCCAGGAGCACGAGAGCCATCTGGTCGCCGGGTTGCGGCTGCTTCGGCTTCTTGGCCCTCGCAGACGGGACGCCCGCGCCGATCATGCGCGAGCAAAGGAAATACTTGTCGGAGAGCGGGTAGGGGTCCTCGTACTTGGGCTCGACGCGGGTGAACGTGTCGTAGTTGCCCACGCCCACCAGGTCGATGGCGCTCGGGGGCCAGGTGCGGACGACCGGGCCGCGGCCGTCGATCCCCAAGCGGCGGTCGACCAGGGCGATCGCCCCCCACGGCCGGTCGTGGCACGACGAGAAGGTGGCGATGAACCCCTCGCCGCCGGGAAGGGCCCGGGCGTCGAGCACCGCGCCGGGCGAGTTGGTGTTGTTTCCCCAGTAGATGGCGTGGTTCGTGCCGTCGGGATTGACGGACCACACGCCCTGGGCGTCGCCGAAGTTGCGGTCCACGTACTCCCAGCGGTCGTAGAGGACGCGGCCGTCGGGGGCGAGCGAAGCGTGCCCCTCGTGCAGCGTGCTGTGGCCGATCTGACGGATGTTCCTCCCGTCGGCCTCCGCGACGAACAGGTT
>WBZO01004735.1_pt1 | contig 14446 bp, 10 predicted proteins | sample 5204261 | NCBI WGS metagenome assembly WBZO01 (sample SAMN12412400, study PRJNA552823) | activated sludge metagenome | isolation source: activated sludge from anammox sidestream of wastewater treatment plant... | place: USA: North Carolina | collected 2017-09
CCGGCCGCGGTCCTGTTCCGGGTCGAACCAGGTGTCGAACAGCACCAGGAAGATGAACTGGGTCCAGCGGAAGTAATCGACGTCGGTGGTGGCCAGCTCGCGGTCCCAATCGTAGCTGAAGCCCAGCATCTTGAGCTGGCGGCGGAAGTTGGCGATGTTCTTCTCGGTGGTCAGGCGGGGATGGGTGCCCGTCTTCTTGGCGTGCTGTTCGGCGGGCAGTCCGAACGCGTCCCAGCCCATCGGGTGCATCACGGCTCGGCCCCGCATCCGGCTGTAACGGCACACAATGTCGGTGGCCGTGTAGCCCTCGGGATGGCCGACGTGGAGACCGTCCCCGCTAGGGTAGGGGAACATGTCGAGCACGTAGAGCTTGGCCTGGCCGGCCTGCGGCAAGCGCGGCGTCTTGAAGGTCCGATGGCCCTCCCAGTATTTCTGCCACTTGGGCTCGATCACAGCGGGGTTGTAGCGGGGCATGGCGGGTGGACGACTAAAGGGCTATGGTAGAGGCATGAATCGGCATCTTACCCGTTTCGGGTGGGAACGCAATGGGGAGGGTTGACGCATGTTCACATTTCGGGTAGGGTTGCTCTGAATCCGAATTCATGTCTTCCCTATACAAAGCGAACAAGACCTGGGGCCAATGGAAAATGGACACTCTACCTGGTCTGGCGGGCACCTACTCCACCATTCTGGTGGATCCGCCTTGGCGGTTCCAGAACCGCACCGGCAAGATGGCGCCGGAGCACAAGCGGCTTCACCGCTACCGCACTATGGGCTTTGAGGAAATTGGTGCCCTTCCGGTTCGCTCCCACGCCCGGGTTCCCTCCCATCTGTACCTCTGGTGCCCGAACGCGCTCTTGCGCGAGGGCCTGGAGATCATGGAAGCTTGGGGATTCACGTACAAGACGAACATCGTCTGGTACAAGATACGGAAGGATGGCGGGCCGGACGGGCGGGGCGTGGGGTTCTACTTTCGCAACGTGACGGAGCTCCTGTTGTTCGGGATCAAGGGTTCGATGCGCACCCTCCAGCCTGGGCGGACCCAGGTCAACGTGGTGGCCGTGCGCAAGCAGGAGCACTCGCGCAAGCCCCGCGAGGTGTACGACATCATCCAGCGGTGCAGCCCGGGGCCCTACCTGGAGCTTTTCGCCCGGGAACGCGTGGAAGGCTGGACGCAGTGGGGGGACGAGGTGGACTCGTACTTGGAGAACCGGCCCAACTATCCGTCTTACACTGGCAACGGAGCGCGCAGCGGATCCAACGGCCATTCCCGAGTTCCACGCAGGAAGCCTCGTCGAAAGCGTACCGAGCCTGCGCGCTTGCTGTGGGGATGACACTTCACGCCGTTGGAACAAGGGGCCCCTCTCCCCGTGGGATGCGCGCTATGTCAATGGGCAACATCGACGAGTCGTGGCGGGAATACGTTCCTGCGGACGTCGCTGAGAAGTACGAGGTCTTCGATCATCGGCACGCGGCCCTGATTCTCGCCATCGCCTTCCCAACGGAGTTCGCAGAGATCTGCGAAGCACTCCGCCTGTTTTGCTTCACCGACGATGAAGTGCGGCGTAGGGGCGGCAACGAGAGCGACTTCCCCAAGCGGTTCGCGCACGTGATGAAGGGCAAATTCGGATGGCATGAACGAAGGCTCCACGGGAAGTTCATCTACGAAGTGGAGCGGCCGGGCGGATCGGAGGGCGAGGGGCTTCAGAGGATCGAGCACGCCCAAACGTCTCACTTCGTCGACTATCTGAAAGGCAGAATCGCCGTCGACTTTGAGTGGAACAGCAAAGATCAGACCTTCGATCGGGACCTCTTTGCGTTGCGCACATTCTACGACGCTGGCGTGATAAGCGTCGGTGTGATTGTCACTCGGTCCAGCGAGTTGGAGGGATACTTTGCGGGCCTGGGCCCGGCGCTTGCCGAGGATGGGACTCCCCAACGCCATCGCGATGGAACACCGAAGATGCTTCGCGAGAAGTTTGGCGCAAGCACTACGCACACCGGCCAGCTTGTTCATCGGGTCAAAGCCCAGCGTGGCGGTGGATGTCCCATTCTGGCCTTGGGGATCACCCTTCATTGTCGGGTCGCCGCTTTGCCTGAGGAGCTTGTCCAACTGGAACGCTCCGTCAGTGCTGCACCACGGCGCAGGCGCCGGACGTGCATCCGGCAAGCTAACGGCCACCTTGGGTCGAGTTGTCGCGAGGAGGAGTGAGATCGTTGTCGGTGACGCCTCCCGCACCGGCGTGTCCCGGCTTGGCCCGACCTACTCCCCCACCGCCACCGCGTGCCGGTGGGGGCCGAGCTCAGTGCGAAGCGCCGCTCCTTCGGCCTTGCGCCCCTTGCCGCCGTGGTCCTGGTAGAGCGTCATTGCCGCGCCGGCGGGCACCTCGAGCGCCACGTCCGCCTGGGCCGGCTGGTCCGTGGGGTTGTGGAGCACGACCACCTCGCGCCCCGGCTCGCGGAAACGGAAACCGGTCAGAGCGCCCCGTTCGATCCGCTCAACTCCCTCGGCCGCCGGCAAGTTTGCAGGCCGGACCTCGACCAGGAACCAGTACCGCGTTCCCTTGGGGTATTTCACCTGCGCGTCCTTTCCTTCCGCGCGCTTGTCCTGCCCGCCGGCCGCCGCGCTCAGTGGGTCGACGAGCGTGATCTCGGTGCTGCGGTAGTTCCCGGGCTTGTCCAGGTAGAAGGTCTCGCTTGGCTGCGACGCGATCTTCGCGTAGTTGTGCGCGTGGACCCTGATCGACAGCCCGCCGTACTTGAACGACGACCCGCCGAGCGCCTCCAGCCCGCGCTTCATCCCCAGCCGGATCCGCCCGTGGACCGCGGCCCGGGTCTCGTCCGCGAGGGCCTCCAGGGCCACGAGCCCCACCAGCCGGGTCTTGGAGAGATACCACTCCTGCGTCCCCTGCCAGGGATAGAGCACGTCGCGCTCGTAGGCCCAGTTGGGCTTGCTCACTTGGTAGCGGACGGCCAGCGAGCCGAAGTCGGGGCCCAGTGTGGTCGAGAGCCGCTCCAGCGCGCTGTGGCACAGCCCGCCGTTCCAGTGGTTGTCCGTGTGGTTCAGCCGCACCTCGGTGGTGACCACCTGCAGGGCCGCGTCGAGCGGCAGCGGACGGCGCGTGGGATCGGTGAGCATCGCCCCCACAAAGGTGTCTTTGCCCTGGAAGCCCACGCCGTAGTCACGCCCGTTGCCGGCGAAGCTCCACCGGCCATAGCGCCCGCGCGGCCCGTCGATGTTCGTGTCGAAGATCACGTAGCCGTCGGGGAGCGGCTTCGAGGCGATCGGCTTCCAGAGTTCGGCGGCGATGGCCCCGTAATGCCCGTGGGTATAGCCCGACACCTCGCCGCAAATCTCGGCCACGCGCTTGTTGAGCGGGTCGTCGAACAGGCCCGCGATGGCGTCTGGCCCTTGCGCGTCGCCGCCGGCCCAGTAGTGCTTCCAGCAGGGGTCGGTGTAGTACTCCGGCATCCCGGCCGGCTCGACGTTGTAGGGATAGAACGGCACGGTCCGCTTGAGCATCGCCAGCGTGACCGGGTTGCCGGTGAGCTTCCAGAACCGCGCCGAATAGAGGACGTTGATCTGGTGATAGACGAAGCACTCGTTCTGGGTGTTGATGTAGGTCCACGCGCCCATGGGGTACACGGCCGAGTCGAGGATTTTCACAAAGGCGTCCCTCTCCTTGGCATAGACCGAGTCGCCCCACAGCCGGTGGGCCAATTCCATGATGAGGATGTGATGCACGTCCATGTTGGGATAGGCCGGCTGCTTGACGTGCGGCTTCTTGGCCAGCCGCGCCAGCCCGTAGTCGGTCACCTGGTAGTCGGCCAGCACCTTGAAGCCGGCCAGAAGGTCGGCCCTCTTGGCCGGCGGCAGCAGGTCGGGATAGGCCGCATCGAGCTCGCACCAGGCGTCGAGCGCCGGGGCCAGGCAAAAGCGATTGATGTTCGGGTCGCGCCCGTGGACCGCGTCGCGGTCCACGTTGAAGTCCCCCTGCGCGTGCTGGTGGGCCACGAGGTCGAAGAGGTTCAACACGTTCCGCGCGAGCATGGGGTCGTGTTTGAGCGGGCTTTTCGGACGCGTCATCGACCACACGAGGTCGAAGGCCGAGTCGCCAAACCCGCGGAACGACCAGGCGTTGGGCACCGACACGTAGCCCTTGCGCCCCTTGGCCCAGAAACGCTCCTTGTTGGTCCATTCCCGGGCGGCCTCGATGATGCTCCTGAAGTACGGGTTGCGCGCCGCGTCGAGCGCGTCTTTCTCCTCGGGCGGTTTGTCGAGGACGCGTCCCAGGACGCGGGTGGGGTTTTCCAGCCACTTCTTGAGGTCCGCGGCCAGCGCCGGGGCTTGCTGGACCAGCTCGAACTCCTCGACCTCCACCAGGCGCAGCACGTCGTCGGCGCACCAGTCGAGCGCGGCCCAATAGACCCGGGCGACGGCCACGTACTTGCCCGACCGCTCGATCGCGTCAAGCTTCTCGCGCAGTCCGGTCAGTTGCCTCTTGATCTCGGCGACGGCCGCGGGCGTCTCGGCCGCGATTCGCTTGCGCTCCGCCTCGCGGCGGCGGTTGGCCGCCTCCTCGTCGGGCGTGAAGCCGGTGAAGGCGATGTCGTCGAGCCATACATCGACCGGCGCGGCAGCGGCCCTCTCGTCCGTGCCCGCGTGGACCATGAACTCCAGAAAAGTGACTCGGCCCAGGTCGCGGTCGCGCCGTGCGTTGGCCGGCGTGCGGAAGCGGGCCAGGTCCAGGCTCACGGCGCACCAGCCCTTGAAGTCCAGCGTCAGGGCCTCGTCCTCGTCGGCGTAGTAGAGGCTGCCGCGCCCGTCGGGCTTGGGCGCGCCGAGATGCACGATGAGCTTGTGCCCCGACCCATCGCCCCGCACGCGGAACGCGACGTGGACCACGCCCTCCAGCGAGCGGGGCTCGAAGTGCCGCGTGGTCCAGGTGAACCGGTACGGCACGAGCGTGCTCTCCAGGCGAAGGGCCTTGTTGCCGCAGTCCTCGGCAACAGACATCCTGGCGTTCGTCTTGCGCTGCCAGCCGTCGAGTCGCCCGTCGGCGAAATCCCACCGCGTGCCCAGAAGAGAGGGACGTTCTTGCGTGGGCGCGCGCCGGGCCGTTGGCTCCTCAACCGCCTGTTCGGCCCGCAAGCCGGCTACAAGAACTACGGCCAGAAGGACCGTCGTAATCCAAGGAAGCGTGCGCACTTGTACTCTCCAAGAAATCAGTCTAGCCGGCGGGCGTGACAGCGGGGATGGCGCAAAGGCCGCGATCCATCCCCGCCATCCAAGATGAGGCATCGCGCCCGGCCTGTCAAGCAGCGGCCAGTTGGCATTTGCCTGCGCCGCCTGCTACACTGGCGGCGCGTTGTGGGAGGTGGCTCTGTTGGCGACCGCAAGATGATTGCCGACAGAGTCGCCTCTCACATAATCGCCGAAGTCACCTCATGCCCTGCGGGGAGAGAGTCATGCCAGCCAAGCGCCGCGGGCTCGCCGTGCGAGCAGTCCTGGTCCTCTTCGTCCTGACGGTTGTTGCCCGCGATCTCCCGGCCAAGGTCCCGCCTGAGTGGACGGCCTTGGGCGACCGGCCCGGCGACCGGATGATGGCCGAGTACTTCCGTTTCGAGACGGCCCAAATCCGCGACGCCTGCATGGCCGACGTGAGGACCCTGGACGACTGGAACGCCCGACGGGGCGAGCATCGCCGTCAACTCATGGAGATGCTGGGCCTCGATCCGATGCCGCCCCGCACGGACCTCAAAGCGACCGTCACCGGCCGGGTCGAGGCCGGCGGCATTGTGGTCGAGAAGCTCCATTTCCAGTCGCGGCCCGGCCTGTATGTGACCGGCAACCTATACCTGCCCAAAGAGGCTAAAGGGCCCCTGCCGGGCATCCTTTACGTCTGCGGGCACGGCGGGGTCAAGAAGGACGGCGTCAGCTACGGCAACAAGTGTCACTACCAGCACCACGGCACGTGGTTCGCCCGCCACGGCTACGTGTGCCTGGTGATCGACTCGCTCCAGCTCGGCGAGATCGAGGCCATCCACCACGGCACGTACCGGGAGGGAATGTGGTGGTGGAACAGCTACGGCTACACGCCGGCCGGAGTGGAGGCGTGGAACTGCGTGCGCGCCCTGGACTACCTGCAATCCCGCAAGGAGGTCGATCCGCAGAAGATGGGCGTCACGGGGCGGAGCGGCGGCGGGGCCTATAGCTGGTGGATCGCGGCCATCGACGAGCGGGTGAAGGCCGCCGTGCCCGTGGCCGGCATCACCGACCTCCAGAACCACGTGCTTGACGGCTGCGTGGAGGGGCACTGCGACTGCATGTACATGGTCAACACCTACCGGTGGGATTACCCCTTGGTGGCCGCCCTGGTGGCCCCGAGGCCGCTCTTGATCGGCAACACGGACGACGACAGCATCTTCCCGCTCGATGGCGTGAAGCGGGTATATGAGAAGGCCCGGCGGATTTATGGGCTGTGCGGGGCCGAGGACAAGATCGGCCTGGCCGTCTTCCCCGGCCCGCACAAGGACCTTCCCGAGCTGCAAAAAGCGGCCTTCGCCTTTTTCGACAAGCACCTGAAGGGGATCGAGCGGGATCCGGGCGAGGTGGACGTGAAGCCGTTCCAGCCCGAGCAACTGAAGGTCTTCAAAACGCTTCCGACCGACCAGATCAACACGAAGGTCCAGGAGCAATTCGTCCGCCTCGCGCCCGAGCCCAAGGTGCCGGGGTCGAAGGAGGAGTGGGAGCGGATGACCGGCGCGTGGATGGAGGCACTCAAGAAGAAGACCTTCCGCGCGTGGCCCGAAAAGCCCGAGTCGCTGGACGTGAAAGAGGCATGGAGCGCGGAACATGAAGGCGTACGCCTGGCGGCCTACGACTTCACGAGCCAGGGGCCGGTGCGGCTGCGGCTGTTCGTCGTTCATCGGGCAACGCTCAAGAAGCCGAGCCGCGCAGTCTTTGCGCTCGTTGGCGACGGGGACGCTTGGGGGGACGTGCTCGGCCACCTGCGCGTAAGCTTCGAGAAGGAACTGGCGTCCTACGGGCCGTTCGGCGCGAAGCAACAAGACGACACCGCGGCGTGGCTCAAGGGCATCGCCGAATCCGACGCGGCGATGGTGTGCTTCGCCCCGCGCGGCGTCGGGCCAACGGCCTTCAATCCCGACAAGAAGAAACAGACGCAAATCCGCCGCCGCTTCATGCTCCTCGGCGAGACCCTGGAAGGGATGCAGGTCTGGGACGTGCGGCGAGCGATGCAGGCGGCCCGGTCGTTGTCGATCACCAACGGGGCGACGTGGACCCTGTCCGGCGATCGCGAAGGATCGGGGCTTGCCTTGTACGCCTCGCTCTTCGAGCCGCCCATGGACCAGTCCTCATTCAGCGGCCTCGCAGTTGGGCACCGCGAAGGGCTGCCGCCCATCGCAACGCGTCAAGAGAAGACGGAGGTGCAAACGCCCGGCGACGCCAGAACGCCTGCCCGGATCAAGGAGGCGACCGCCGATCTTATCATGCCCGGGCATCCCCAGGGCCTCGCGCTACTGAACGTGCGCCGCTTCCTCGACGTGCCCGAGGCACTGGCGATGGTCGTTGTGCGCTCCCGCGTGAGACTCGTCGAGCCGGAGCAGGTGAACCGGGCGTACCCGAAGCGCGTGCTCAACGCCCTGGGCCTGGACCCGCGGCGCCTGGACCAGGGGCTCTTTCCCGCCGGGACGGAGGACAGAAAGGACGGAATCACCGGTCCCTACGAACAACCGCCAGAGTTTCGTTCTTCGCGCGATCCGCCGGCGCCGGGCAGGAAGTGAGAGATCGCGCAGACGCCGCACCACAAGCCTGCGAGAAGCCGCGGACGCGACAGAGCATTGAGCGGCTGCGCATCCATAACGAGGGCGTTTCTTGCGGGGCCGGCCAATTTCCGATACACTGGCCAGCACAGGCATTCAAGCAAGGAGACTCCAATGACGGCGGAACACTTCGAGCGCGTCCTCCAAGGTTTGCGCCAGCGCCAGCCGTTCCGGGTCCTCGCGGTCGAACTGCACGGCGGACGACGGTTCGAGATCGATCACCCGGGAGGGATGGTGGTTCGCGACGGGGTGGCCGTGTTCCTGGCCCCCGGCGGGGTCCCGATCTGGTTCGACCACGACAGCGTCAACCAGATCATCGCCGCGCTCCACAGGCGCAATCGCTCGAAGTGAACGAACCATTATGCCACTACTGTCGATGAGATCCCTGCTCGACGCGGCCTTGGCCGGCGGCTTTGCCGTGCCGTCGTTCTGCGCGTGGAGCGGGGAGATGATGGAAGTCGTGCTTCGCTGTGCCCGGCAGCTCCGGTCGCCGGTCGTGCTCATGCAGGGGCCGATGGAGTTCTGCCTGCACGAGCCGGCGTCGCTGGCCGGCATCGCCCGGGCGATGCTGGATCGCTATCCCGAGGTGCCGGTCGCCCTGCACCTTGACCACGGCAGCTCGATCGACATGGTCCAAGCGTGCCTCGAAGGCGGCTACACGTCGGTGATGCTCGACTACTCCGCCCGGCCCTTTGGCGAGAACGCGGCCGCCCTGCGCGAGGTCGCGTCGCTGGCGCACCCAAGGGGCGTGAGCGTCGAGGGCGAATTGGGCGCCGTGGGCCGGGTGGACGACTCGACCGGCGAGGGCACGGCCGACTGCACGCTGACCGACCCCACCCAGGCCGCCGAGTTTGTCGCCCGATCGGGTGTGGATGCCCTGGCCGTGTCGATCGGCAACGCCCACGGGCATTACACCCGGTTGCCGCGGCTCGATTTCGATCGGCTGGCCGAGATTCGCCGCCAGGTGGACGTGCCCCTAGTGCTCCACGGCGGCTCCGGCACGCCCGACGACGACCTCCGCCGGGCCATCGCCCTGGGCATCGCCAAGGTGAACGTGGCCAGCGACCTGGTCCACGCGGTGCGGACCTCGCTGGTCGAGCAGTGGCGCGAGAGCGAGAAGAAATGGACGCCCGAGGCCGTCGCCGTGGCCTTCGGCCGGACCGATTCCATCGTGCGGCGGTGGATCGAGCGGCTGGGCGCGGCGGGCAAGGCGAAAGGCGGGTAGACGATGGCCGAAACGATCGACGTGCTCGGACTGGGCTGCTCGGCCGTGGACGATGTGCTGGTGGTTTCCGACTATCCGCCGGCCGACTCGAAGCGGCCCGTGCTCCGCCGCCAGCGCCATTGCGGCGGACTGACGGCCACGGCCCTGGTGGCCGCCGCGCGCCTGGGCTGCCGGTGCCAATACGCCGGCACGCTGGGCGACGACGAGCCGTCGCAGTTCATCGTCGACCGCCTGGCGGCCGAGGGCATCGGCCTGGCGTGGCTGCGGCGCCGCCCGGGCGTGCGGCCCATCCAGTCGGTCATCGTCGTGGACGAGGAGCGGGGCACGCGCACGATCTTCTTCGACGAGTCGGGCGCCGCCCCCACGGAGCCCGATTGGCCGCCCGACGACGTGATCCGCGCCGCCAAGGTCCTGCTGGTCGACCACCTGGGCATCGCCGGCATGCTCCGCGCGGTGGCGGTCGCCCGAGGCGCGGGGGTGGCGGTGGTGGCCGACCTGGAGGACAAGGGTCAGCCGGGCCTGGCCGACCTGGTGGCCGCCGTAGACCACCTGGTGCTTTCCTGGGAGTTCGTCGCCCGGTGGACCGGCGCGGCCCAGCCCGCCGAGGGAATCGGGCGCTTGTGGAACGCGGGCCGCCGGGCGGTGGTGGTCACCTGCGGCCGGGAGGGGTGCTGGTACGCGGGCGCGGACGATCCCGGCCATCCGGCCCACGTGGCGGCGTTTCCGATCCAGGCCGTAGACACGACCGGCTGCGGCGACGTGTTCCACGGGGCGTACGCGGCCGGGTTGGCCGAGGGGCTCGACCTGCCCGCGCGGCTCCGGCTCGCCTCGGCCACGGCGGCCCTGAAGGCCACGAAGCCAGGCGGCCAGGCCGGAATCCCCAGCCGCGCCGCAGTCGAGGAATTCCTCAGCAGCGCCCAACCCGGCTGAAGGCAATAGGGTTCAGGGTTCAGGCAGGAGACGCCCCGCTTCCTGAACCCGGAACCCTGAACCCTGAATCCCCACCCCTGAACCCTCCCATGAAACTCGGCCTGGGCCTCTACCGCCATACGCTCACGCGGGACAACTTCCGCTTTGCGCGCCAGTGCGGGTGTACCCACGTGGTCGCCCACCTGGTCGATTACTTCCAGGGCGGCCAGGTCCACGGCAGCGACGAGACCCGCTCGTGGGGCATCACGCAGAACCAGGGCAAGCTGTGGACCGAGGAGGAGCTTGGCGGGCTGAAGGCCGCGGTGAACGCCGAGGGGCTGGAGCTAGAGGCCATCGAGAACCTCGACCCATCGCACTGGCACGACGTGTTGCTCGACGGCCCGAAGAAGCGCGAGCAACTGGAGGACCTCAAGACCATCGTCCGCCGCATGGGCAAGGTGGGCATCCCGGTCCTCGGCTACAACTTCTCCCTGGCCGGCGTGTGGGGGCACGTGGTCGGCCCCTGGGCTCGCGGCGGGGCCCAGTCCGTGGCCTTCCTGGGCGACGAAGGCCCCCGCCAAACGCCCATCCCCAACGGCCAAATCTGGAACATGGTCTACGACCCCGACGCCCCGCCGGGCAGCGTCCCCGCAATCGGCCACGACGAATTGTGGCGGCGCCTGGGCGACTTTCTGGCGGCCCTCGTGCCCGTGGCCGAGGAGTGCGGCGTGCGCCTGGCCGCCCATCCCGACGACCCACCCATGCCCACGCTGCGAGGCACTCCGCGGCTGGTGTATCAGCCCTGGATGTACCAGCGGCTGCTGGACATGGCGCCCAGCCGCAGTAACGCCCTGGAGTTCTGCCTGGGCACGATCCAGGAGATGAGCGAGGGGAGCGTCTACGAGGCCGCGGACCAGTACAGCCGGCAGGGGGCCCTGGCCTACGTCCACTTCCGCAACGTGCGGGGCAAGGTGCCCAAGTACCACGAGATGTTCATCGACGAGGGCGACATCGACGTGCTCCGCGTGCTGCGGATCCTCAAGACGAACGGCTACGAGGGGGTCGTCATCCCCGACCACACGCCGTCGCTCGACTGCGCAGCCCCCTGGCACGCCGGCATGGCCTACGCCGCAGGATACCTCCGCGCGGCCCTCCAGGCGGTCGGCATTTAGCCGGCGAGCTTGCTCGCCGCGTCCGAGCCCCCATCCCGAAATCCCCCGCCGCGAACAAGCTCGCCGGCCAGATGCTTCGGAGACTGTCGCTGGAGAATCGCCGGGGCAGCGGCCGATTGTTCCTGATAGGCAGTCTTTGCGGGCCGGCAAGCCCTGCGCGCAGATAATCTGCGTCGAGTTTGCCGTCGTGGGGCAGGTTTCCAACCTGCCATAGCCAGGCACTCACCCCGCAAGACTACCGCAGCCCCTGGCAGGTTGGAAACCTGCCCCACAAGGACGCAGGTTGGAAACCTGCCCCACAACGCAGGTTGAGAACCTGCCCCTCGGAGCACCCCCATGAACCTCCTGGGCGCGATCGGCCATACGCCTCTGGTGCGGCTGGAGAAGCTCCGGCCTGCCCGGCCCGCGGTCCGCATCCTGTGCAAGGTCGAGGGCAACAACCCGGGCGGCTCGGTCAAGGACCGCACCGCCTGGTGGATGGTCCGCGCGGCCGAGGCCACCGGCGAATTGACCCGGGAGAAGACGATCCTGGAAGCGACCTCGGGCAACACGGGCATCGCCCTGGCCATGATCGCCGCCGCCCGGGGCTACCGCGTCACGCTGTGCATGGGGGCCGGGGTGAGCGTCGAGCGGCGCCGCGTGCTGGAGGCCCTCGGCGCCCGGATCGTGCTCACGCCCGCCCACGAGGGCACCGACGGCGCGATCCGCGAGGCCCACCGGATGGCGGCCCAGCGCCCGGGCGAATACTTCATGCCCAACCAGTTCGACAACCCCAACAACATCCTGGCCCACTACGAATCGACCGGCCCGGAAATCTACGAGCAGACCGGCGGCGAGGTGGACGTGTTCGTGGCCGGGATCGGCACCACGGGCACGCTGATGGGCATTGCCCGCTATCTCAAGGAGCGAGAAGCCCATGTGCGGATCGTGGGGGTCGAGCCGCCCGTGGGCCACCGCATCCAGGGCCTCAAAAACATGCAGGAGGCCATCCGGCCCAAGATCTACGACCCCTCGATGCTCGACGACAAGATGACCGTGGTGGACGACGAGGCCTACACGACGGCCCGGCGCCTGGCCACCGAGGAAGGGCTCTTTGTGGGCATGTCGAGCGGGGCGGCCGTGGCCGGGGCGCTGCGGATCGCGCGCGGGATGCGACGGGGGACCATCGTGGCCCTGCTGCCCGACCGCGGCGACCGCTATCTGAGCACGGGCCTCTTCCAGCGCGCCGCGGCGGTCAAGCCCAAAGTGGCATGACCGTGGGGCAAGTCTCCAACCTGCCAGTCCAAGTGGGGCAGGGTTCCGGGTTGCGGTGGGCCCCGCGTCCTTGAGGAATTGGCTCGCCGCCCGGGAGTGACCCCAGAGTCAATCGTCTTGCAACTCGCCGGTCGCGGCCATTACCAGGAGGGACAGACAACACGCGCTCATGGACAAGTTCCTGGCGGTCGGCATAATTCGCTCCTCGAACGACCAGCCCCCGCGGACCTCGAGCGCCCGTTCTAACTCGAAAGCCAGGATTCGGCTAACAGGGGGGGCCGACCTGCTGCACTCACAAGCCGCAAGCGACCACGTAGTCCTGACCCTCCGGCGAGTTAATGTTGCCCACGGGAGGCGCGGTGCCAGGCACGGAGCAGCGGGCCGCCCAGGAGGGCGAGTTTCAACTTGTTCGGGGCAAGCCGGCTGACAAACAGGTTGCTCCCAGGTATACTTAGAAGGGGTGGCGGGCAAGGCGATTTGCGCATGTTGGGCATCGTCCTTCCGGGTCGGGGTGCGTTTATGGCCGGCAAGCATTCCTCGGGCAAGGGGGGGCGGACCGCGCGCATGCCGGCCACCCGATTCCCCCACCTCCAGAAGAAGCTCCGCCAGGCGCGAATCCCGGTCCAGGGCAAACCGAGGAAATTCTCCAAGAAGCTCCCGTGAGCGTTCGTGGTTCCCCGGCTCCGCGTCGGATAGGACGACGATCGACCCGGGGCTTCGGCCAGGGAACGTTTCCACGTGGAGCGCGGGAATGAGAACTGGCAGGTTGAAGACCTGCCCCACGATGATGAATTGGCAGGTTGAAAACCTGCCCCACGATGGCATTCGCTGACAGGGCCGCTATGGGCTACCGCAACTTGTTGGACTGCATCCGCGACCTGGAGGCCACCAAGCAACTCGTGCGCATCGACCAGCCGATCGACCCCTACCTGGAGGCGGCCGAGATCCAGCGGCGGGTCTATCGGGTGGGCGGCCCGGCGATTCTCTTCGCTCGGGTCCAGGGCTGCGCGTTTCCGATGGTCAGCAACCTCTTCGGCACCATCGAGCGGATGCGATACATCTTCCGCGATTCGCTGGATATGGTGGCGCGGATGGTCGAATTGGGGGTCGATCCGTCGGACGTTTTCCGCCGGCCGCGTCTGTACATCACCGCGCCCCTGACCGCGCGTTTTGCCCGGCCGCGCATGGTCAGACGCGGCCCGGCGCTGGACCGGGAGACCACGCTCAACCAGCTTCCGCAACTGGTGTGCTGGCCCAAGGACGGCGGGGCCTACATCACGCTCCCCGCGGTCTACACCGAGGACCCCGACCGCCCCGGCACGGCCCATTCGAACCTGGGGATGTACCGGGTGCAGATGTCGGGCGGACAGTATGAGCCGTTCGTCGAGGCAGGGTTGCACTACCAGATTCACCGCGGCATCGCCGCCCATCACGCCGCGGCCATCCGCCGCAACGAAATCCTCCGCGTCAACGTGTTCGTCGGCGGCCCTCCCGCCATGACCGTCGCCGCGGTCATGCCCCTGCCCGAGGGCATGACGGAACTTGCCTTTGCGGGGCTGCTGGCCCGGCGGCGGATCGACATGATCGCTCGCCCCGGGCAGCTCCCGATCCTGGCCGAGGCCGACTTCACCATCAGCGGCTACCTGGAGCCCAACCGTCAACTGCCCGAAGGTCCCTTCGGCGACCACTTGGGCTACTACAGCCTCGAGCACGACTTCCCTGTGCTCCGCGTGGAGCACGTGCATCACCGCAAGGACGCGGTGTGGCCGTTCACCGTGGTCGGGCGACCCCCGCAGGAGGACACGGTCTTCGGCCAGTTGATCCACGAGTTGGTGGGCCCAGTGGTGCCTAAGACGGTGCGGGGCGTCCACGCGGTCCACGCGGTGGACGCGGCCGGGGTCCATCCCTTGCTCTTGGCCATCGGCAGCGAGCGCTACGTCCCCTACGAGCAGCCCCGCCGGCCACGGGAGCTCTTGACTCTGGCCAACGCGATCCTGGGCCAGGGACAGCTCTCGCTGGCTAAATACCTCTTGATTGCGGC
>WBZO01004377.1_pt2 | contig 14444 bp, 10 predicted proteins | sample 5204261 | NCBI WGS metagenome assembly WBZO01 (sample SAMN12412400, study PRJNA552823) | activated sludge metagenome | isolation source: activated sludge from anammox sidestream of wastewater treatment plant... | place: USA: North Carolina | collected 2017-09
GACCGCGCCCATACCGCCGATGGTCTCCAGCGGTCCGAGCAGATATTCGAGGATATCGGCGTAGTGCACACCCATATCGACGGCGATTCCGCAGGCGCGTTTCAGATGCCGCCAGGGGGTGATGATCACGTTTTCGCCCGAGCCGGAGGACGATTGCACGACCAGAAATGGCCGTCCCAACACCCCGGCATCGATCAGCGCTTTGGCCAATCGGTTGATTGGGTCGCGCCGGTAGTTCTCGGCGACGGAGAGCTTGCGATCACCCAGATGGGCCAGCAATTCGCGGCCCTGGGGGATGGTCAGCGTCAGCGGTTTTTCCATTTGCACATGGCGACCGGCTTGCAACGCTTCGATTCCGATACGCGCATGCAGATCGGGCGCCGTGGTGATATCCAGCGCGGTCACCTCGGCGGGGAGATCGGCAGGGTTGGCGTAGGTGACCGGGCGCTTGCCGAGCAGCGATTCGGCCAGATCGGCCATGGCCGTCGCGCTCGTTTCGATCGGATCGCAGACCGCCACCAGATCGAACCGCAGACGGTCGATCTCCTGCAATTTCTTCAGCCCGAGTACATGCCGGCGACCCATCACGCCGCAACCGGCGATTGCCAGAGGAAGCGTCATTTGGCGCCTGTTTCGAGCGAATAGCCGAGCCCGGTCAGAAAGTCCGCATTGATCCGGGCGCTTTCGAATGGCGAAACATCGCTGCGGCTGTTTTCGATCACGACCCAACCGCCGAAGTTCTGACCGGCCAGATAGTCGAGGATGGCCGCGAAATCGATACCGATCGTTCCCTGGCCCATTTCCACGAATTTGCCGCGCGCCCAGTCTTTCAGATGGATATAGCCGAGACGGTCGTAATACTTGCGAAATTGCGTGACTGGGTCTTCATCGACCAGCGCGATATGCGAGGCGTCGAGACAGAGGGTGAGCACCTCGGTTCGATCCATCAGCAGGTCGATCTCTTCCTCGGTTTCGATGGTGCAGGCGACATGCGGGTGATAGGCGACGGTCACGCCCTTGTCCGCCCCATAGACCGCCAGTTCCTCGCAGCAACTGGCCAGATCGGCATATTCCTCGGCGGCCGGCGTCCGCCAGCGCAAGCGATTGCCGCCATAGAGTCCCATCGCTTCGGCGCCCATCAGCGCGGCGTAGTCGATCTGGTTTTTCAGTTTGGCGGTCTGGGCCGGACTGGTCGGCACCTCGATCAGCCAGCAGTTGGTCGCCACCTGCAGACTGCCCAGCGCGGCGCGGAGATGATCTGGGGTGCCGAGCCAGTCGAGCTGATGGGTAAAGAGCTCGACCGCGCTCCAGCCTGCATCCCGGATCTCGGCGAAGGTTTTCGCCAGATCGGGAGTGGTTCCCCAGTTGATGGTGCTATAGGCGAACCGCAATGAATGTGCGTCCGATGTCACCTGTGTGTCTATCCCTTCTGTCCGGTCATTGCAATACCTTCGACGAACCATCGTTGCGCCACGATGTACAGAATCAGTATCGGCAGAATCGAGAGGGTCACGGCGGCCATCATCACCCCGCGGTCCTGACTCGAATTCGCGCTCAGCTCGGCAATCACCATCGGCAACACTTTCAGCCGGTCGGAACGAATGACGATGACCGGCCAGAGATACATTTTCCAGGCGGTGAGAAAGGTGATGACGGCATAGGCAGTGATGATCGGCCGGGAGAGCGGCAGGGTGAACCGCCAGAACTGCTGCCAGTAGCTGGCGCCATCCAGCCGGGCTGCTTCGTACATCTCGTTCGGCAAGCGCAAAAAGAACTGCCGGAAGAGAAAGGTGCCGAACGCCCCCTGCGCCAGAATCGGCACGATCAACCCCTGATAGCTATCGACCCAACCGAGCTTCACGACCACCAGAAAGGTCGGGATCAGCGTCACCTGCGGCGGGATCATCAGCGTGCTCAGGTAGAGAACGAAAAAGAAATTGCGGTAGGGGAAATTGATGCGCGCGAACGCGAACCCGCCCATGGTTGTGACCAAGCCCTGCAGGATCACGATTGTGATCGTAAAGAAAGCGGAATTGAAAAACACCCGGCTGTTGACCTTGGCGAAGGCCTTGGCGTAGTTGCCCCAGGCCACGGGGTCCGGCAGCCAGGTAGGTGGATAGAGATAGACCTCTTGGCTGGTTTTCAACGACGTGTTGAGCATCCAATAGAACGGGAAGAGCGAGATGAATGCCCCGATGATCAGAACGATGTAAAGCGCCGTCCTGGTGGAAATCCGCCGTGTTCTGGAATCGTTCATGAATAGTGCACCCACCGCTTTTGCAGAACCCAGTTGAAAAGCGTGACGAGCAGCACGCCCAGGAAGAGGACATACGCCTGCGCAGAGGCATAGCCCATCTTGAAATTCTCGAAAGCGTTCTTGTAGATGTCGTAGATAAGGATGTTGGTCCGTTGCAGCGGGCCACCCTGGGTCAACACATTGATGACATCGAAGCCACCGACCAGCACGCCGATCATGGTGATGAGGAAAACGAAGAAGATCGTCGGGGTAATTAGCGGGACGGTCACGGAGCGGAATTGCTGGAAACCCGATGCGCCGTCGACTTCCGCGGCGTCATAAAGATCGCGCGGGACTTCCTGTAACCCAGCGGTATAGAGAATGATATTGAATGGCACGAGCAACCAGACCGACATCAGGATCACGGCCGGCATCGACCAGGTGAGACTGAAGAGCCAGTCGATCGGTTTGATACCGACCAGACTGAGCCCGTAATTGATCAGCCCAAAATCCTTGGCGTAGAGCCATTTCCAGATGGCCGCGGCGGCAACCGGTGAGGTGACGATGGGCAGAATGTAGATCAGGCGAAGCGGCCTGGTGAACAGGCCGGCATTGACGAGCAGCACGGCGGCGAGGAGCGGCAGGATCACCACCGGGATGGTGGTTCCGACCGCGTAGTAGAGCGACCGCCAGATCAGGTCCGGGGTTTTTGGATCGTGGATGAACTTGTCATAGTTGCCAAGACCGACCCATTTTTTCGGTTTGAGGATACTGTAGTTGTAGAAGCTGATATAGAGCCCATAGCCGACGGGATAGGCGGTGAAGATCAGGAAGAGGATCAGATTCGGACCGAGGAAGAGCAGGGCCCACAACCCCGCCTTCCAATCCTTTTTTTCCTTGTCCTTATACCGGTTACGACGCCAGAACCGGGAGTTTTCGAGCGTCGCAATTTCTGATTCGGTAGCGGGAAGTTGCATCGACACGAGGTGACCTTTCGCCGGGGAACGCGGGAGCGGGATGGGGGATCGTCGACGATCCCCCATCCCGCTCCCAAACTGAGAGTTCTTATTCCTGCAGCGAAGCGGTTGCCTCCACCGCCATATTGTTCACGGCTTCTTCCGGGGTCATCTGGCCAAGCAGCACCGCGTCGACCCCGTCCTGCATCGCCTGATTGAACGCGCCGGTGCTATAGAACGGCAGCGGCGGCGGCACCATCGCATCCTTGGTGGCATCGACGAAGACCGCGTTGTTGGTAGGTGGCGGCGGCAGATCGCGCCAGGCCGGATCGTCGTAGAAGGTTTTGATCGGCGGAACCGTCAGATAGTTCTCCATGAAGACGACCATGCCTTCGGTGAAGATGAATTGCATCAACTGCCAGGCGGCATCGGGGTCCTTGGTTTGCGAGGAGATCGCGTACCCCTGGGTGCCCATACCGGTCTTGCGCATTACACTGCCCTTGGGCACGACCTCGACATCCCAGTCGTCCTTGAGCTGATCGCGGTAGGTGGGCGTAAGCGCGCGGACGGTGAAGGTCATGGCCGCCATGCCATTGGCGAACGGCGTCCAGGGACCGCCGACCGTATCCTGTACCGACGGCGGAACAAACCAGCCGTTTTGCAGGCCGGTGAAGATGACATTCCAGCCGCTGAGACCTTCCGGAGAATTGAAGATCGCTTCGGTGTTGTCCGCGTTGAGGATCTCACCGCCCTGGGCAATGACCATTGGCACCCAATAGGCCCACCAGTAATACGCTGCCGTCACGCCATATTGCGTGGTGGCCTCGCCGTCCTTGATGGTCAGCTTCTCGGCAGCGGCCAACATATCGTCGTAGGTCCAATCCGGGGTCGGATAGGGGACGCCGGCGGCATCGAACTTGGTCTTGTTGTAATAGGTGACCACCACATCGGCGGCGCGCGGCAGGAAGCCGATCATGCCGTCGTATTCGGCCAGCGAGAGGAAGAGCGGGTCGAAGTTCGAGAGATCGTAGCCGGCGGCTTCGGCCAGCGGTTTGAGGTCGGCCGTCAGCCCCGAATCGAAAAACGGTTTGGTAAACACGTCGGCGCTGACGAAGAGATCGGGAAGGGTGCCGGCCACCACATCGGCCAGTAGTTTCTGGTCATAGGTGGCGCCATCGTATTTGAGGACCGTGACCTCGAAGTTGGGATTGGCGGCGACGAACATATCCGTCACCTTCTGGAGCATCTCCGGCTCGGTGCCTTCGAGGTTATTGGTTGCCCAGGTCAGCTTGTGCTTTTCGTCCTGGGCAAACGCGCTCCCGGTTGCCGTATAGGTGAAAAGGGCGCCCGCGCCCAACGCCAATGATCCGAGTACCTTACGTCGCGTGGTTCGGTGAGTATCCAAAGCGTACCTCCGCTTCGATCGTGCGAAACCGCATGTTCACCTGCCCGGCCTCACTGCCGGGATTCTTCCATAAATCTCTGGACTGCGGGTGTTCTGACCTCATATGGCCCCGGGGCCGGTCGAACGGGGGGCTCCTTTCCCAATCGCTGCGTTGTGAGAAAAAGGACGTCGTGCGGATAGAACTACAAACACGCCGCCATGTCAACGTCCGCACTACCCCGGAATGCGTTCCAATGCGTTGTCCAGGTCGGCCAGCAGATCGGCTTCGTCTTCCAGTCCGATCGAGAACCGCACCAGATCGGTGCCGAAGATCGGCCAGACGAGCGACGAGGTGTCGCCCAGGCTGGTGGCGAAGGTGATGACCTTCAACGATTCGACGAATGACGCGATCGATTCTTCTCCACCATTCAGCGTCACCGTCATCATCCCGCCGAATGCGCCATCTTTGCCCATCAACCGGGTCGCGGTGGCGTGACCCGGATCGCCCGGCAGCCCCGGATAGTGCCACGATGCCACCGCTGGATGCCTGGCCAGAAAGGCCGCAACCGCCTGACCATTATGGGAATGCCGTTCCATGCGCAACGGCAGCGTGCGCATTCCGGTCAGGATCAGCCAGGCGGCGAAGGGGCTGAGGGTGCTGCCGAGCCGTTTGAGCTTGGTTCGGATCGGATCGATCGCTGCCTCGGAACCGGACACGACCCCGCCCAGCACCTCACCGTGCCCGGCCAGATACTTGGTGGCGCTGTGCAACACCAGATCGGCGCCGTCTTCCAGCGGCCGATAGAGCGCCGGTGAGAGAAACGTGTTGTCGACGACCAGCTTGATGCCGTGTTTGCGCGCCAGTTTGGCCAGCGCCGGCACATCGGCCACGTTCAGTGAGGGATTGGAGAAGACCTCGGTATAGATCGCGGTCGTATTCGTCGTAATAGCCGCTTCGACCGCGGCCAGATCGGTGATATCGACCCGGCTGATTCCGATGCCATATCCGGGCAAATCTTCGTTCACCAACTTGTTGGCGGTGTTGTAGATCTCGTCGGCCATGACGAGATGACAGCCGCCCGCGCCCAGCGTCAGCAACGTCGCGCTGATGACGCCCATGCCTGATGCGGCGGCAGCACATCGTTCGGCCCCTTCCAGATCGGCTACCTTGCGTTCGAGATGATCGACCGTCGGGTTGGCATCCCGGGTGTATCCCCAGATATTCGGAGAGCCCGCCCAGAATTCGTCGAACCGCTCCATCGTCCCGAGCGCAAAGGTTGTGTTCTGATAGATGGGCACGCCATGCGCGCCGGTCAGCGGATCGGGTTCTTCTCCCGCGTGAATCGCGCGGGTGGTAAAACCGAGATGGTTGGGGGTAGGCATCGTTGCTCCTTCAGGCAAGAGGCAATGGGCAATGGGCAATAGGCAATGGGCAATGGGCAATGGGCAATAGGCAACAGGCAAAAGTGACGATGTAGCCGACGTACTATTGCCTATTGCCTATTGCCTTTTGCCTCTTCCGTCAATGTTTCTCCGAATATTCGACGCCCTGGGCTTCGCACCAGGCTTTGTAATCGGCTTCGATATGAGAGGCCCAGACGGGAACATCGATCTCGCCGCTGGTGTATTTGCCTTCGGCGAGCGTTCCCTTGCCGAAGACGTCGCGCTGGCGGGTGTCCTCGGAATGGAGCACGACTTCTTCGGCCAGTTGAGCGGGCACGAAGGTCAATCCCTCCCGGGTGCCGAGCACGATATCGCCGGGCATGACCGTGGCGCCGCCGATCATGATGGGAATATTGACGCCGACAAGCGTGACCTCGGCGATGGCGGTCGGATCGACCCCGCGGCAATAGACGGGGAAATCGGTCAATTCCAGGATGCGGGCATAGTCGCGGATACCACCGTCGATGACCATCCCGGTACCGGTGCGACGACGGGCAGCGGTGGAGAGATTGTCGCCGATGAACGTGCCATCATGGATCTTGCCGAACATATCGACGACCAGCACATCGTTCGGCTGGAGTTGGTCGATGATCCAGGTATTCTGTCCGCCAGTGCGATGTTCTTCCGCGCCGATGGACTGCACGACGTCCTGCAAATCCTGACGAAGTGGCACGAATTGGGCAGTCACGGCTCGACCCGTGAGGGGGACGTCCGGTTGGGTCTGGAGCCAATTTCCTTCGAACTGGAAGTTGTAATTCGTATAGGTACGTTCCAGAATGCCCCACGCTTCGTCGTTGGTAACGAGCTTCATGCGCTCGATGATGTCATCCGGCACCCGCGGGCGCCCATCGTCGAGACGCTCGCCGGTCCAGGCTGCGGTCAGAGCCGCAACGCGCTCGGCAGAATTGAAGATCATCTTTGCTCCCTTCGGGTCATCGTCGGTCCATGGTCGATCGGGCGATCATGCCGGAACCCGCCGGTTATCGCAACCGGATATCGCATTCGGGCATAGATGCCGTGACGCGCAGCGCAGGAGACCGGAGCACGGCTCGTTTTTCGGGGCTGGACAGGGGTTTCGTGAGGCGATACGGCTCACGCAGGAACCACATCACTCTCCCGAACGTTCCTAGAATCGACAGGGTGACGAATCGTGGCCGCTCGCGGCCGCGCGATCCCGGGAGCAACAATCATGAAACGACTTCTTTCCCTCGCATTCTTGCTGGCGCTGATGCTGATCTGGCCGGCCGGTATCCGCGCGCAGGATTCGCCCCCGATCGGCGGGGGTTGTACCGCCGATCCGCTACCGCAAGCGCGGATCGACGAACTGGCCGCGCTGGCCGCCACGCCGGCGGCGACAGTGATCGATCCCCTGGCCGCGATCGACCTCGCGCAGGGCCAGCCGGCCGGAGATGACGTTCGCGGCGCGCTGAACGATGTGGTGCGCCAAGCCCAGATGTGTGCCTATCTGCAGGATCTGCCCCGCCTGCTTTCGTTCTATACCGACCGCTTCATCGTCGAGCAGTTCTTTTCCGATGAACCGGTGACCATCGTACGCACCGACACTGGCGCCACGATCGATGGCACCCCGGCGCCGATGCCGGCCGACCAGCAACAATTCGTCATGGATGCGGTCGTGCTCCCGGATGGCCGGATCGCAGCCGTGGTAAGCGGCAATGCCTGGGGCGGAAATCCGCGGCTCTATCTCTTCGTGCAGCAGGATGGCCGCTGGCTGATCGATGCGATCGGTCTGGCGCCGGGCGATTTCGCGATCGGGGGATCTGGCGCGGTGACCATTCCACCCGATGCCAGCGCGGTTGCCCAATTGGTGCTCGCCGACGCGGCCAGTCAGCTCGGTGTCGATCTATCGACCCTGTCCATCGATTCCATCGAAGCCGTCGATTGGCCCGATACCGCGCTGGGGTGCCCGGAAGACGGCGGCGTCTACGCGCAGGTCATCTCTCCCGGATATCGGATTATCGTAAATGGCCCCGCCGGTTCGCTCGAATACCACACCGGTCCGAACGACGTCTTCGTTACCTGCGGCGGATGATCGGCACGTTCTCAGCCACCGATCTTCCGTAGCGCTGGACCTCCGTGTCTTGCGATCGACCGCAGGGAGAGGGCGGCGTAGCCCGGCACAGCCGCCCCGCGTGGCAACCGTTTTGGAATCCGTTCGATCGCAGGCGGCACTTCGGGCTCCGGCGAACGAGATTCTTTCCTGCAGTCAGAATGACAAGCGTGGCCGCGGGCACTACTTCCGAGTGCTACTCGACTGGCCGGCCATGTCAGGACGCAGAGGTCTTGCACTACGATTCGGCGGTGGTCGTTTCGAACATGGATCAGAACACGCAGCTCGCAGTATTACGGACGGATTTGTCGGATCAGCGGTAGCCGAAGAAGCGATCGAAGACCTTGTTTTTCCAGCTATAGCGCAATCCGAACGCCCAGGCCACGACCGCGATCCCGATGATGAGGTATTGCCACCAGGTCAGGAGCTGGATACTGAACAGGTTGCGCGACCAGGGGTAATAGAGGATCGCGATATAGAGTGGCACCATGAGCACGGCCACCAGCGTAGGGCGCCAATCGCGGTCGGTTTGCTCGATAACCGCCCACCATTCGTTCGGCGGCGCGGTAAAGACCACCAGCCAGAGGCCGCACAGGATCATTACATAGGTCAGCGCGTCCTTTGCAAGTGCGCCGGACACATGCGGGTTGCTGACTTCGGCGGCCGTTGCCTGGCGGAGCGTTTCCAGATCGACATCGTTGAGGAAATAGAAGATCAGATAGACGAACACCGCCACCAGGAACATCAGCATCGTGGCTGGGAGTACGAATTTGAAGAGTGGCATCAGAATCCGGTCGGGCGCTCGGCCGGCATGGGCAAAAAGCGCCAGCGCAAAGGTGGGAATCCCGACCGTCAGCAGGGTGAGCAAGGTCATCGTGGATGGGGAAAACGGAAATCCGCCGCGCACGAAGGTGACTGTAATGATGATCAGCGAAACGGTGAACACCCGCACCAGGAAAAGATTCAGCACACTCTGAAGACCGCGCCGGATGCGCTGCCCCTCCCGGAAGGCCGCTGGCACCGCCGCGAACGAATCCTTCAGCAGGACGATATCGGCTGCCGCGCGGGTGGCCTGGGCGCCGCTTTGCATGGCGATCCCGAGATTGGCTTTTTTGAGCGAGAGCACATCGTTCACACCGTCGCCGGTCATGGCGACATAGTGCCCCTGATGGCGCATCGATTCGACCAGCCGTTCTTTCTGGTCAGGACTGATGCGGCCGAAGATATCGCCCTCCTCGGCGGCCAGGTCGAATTCGGCATTGCTCATTTTGGCGAGATCGAGTCCGGAAACCAGCTTGGCGTCTTCCGGAAATCCCGCCTGCCGGGCCAAGGCGGCCACCGTTTCCTGATTGTCCCCGGAAATGATCTTGAGCCGGACTCCGGCCTGGCGGAACTCCTCCAGGGTCTCGGGCAGATGCGGCCGCAGCTCGTCGGAAAAGGCGAGCCAGGCAGCCGGGCGCAAATCGAGCGGCGCGGCCGGATCGCCGTCGTCGTCTTTCAAGCGAGACGGTTCTGGACGGTAGGCGAAGAGGAGAATACGCCAACCGCACGCCGCCCAGCCCTGGGGCGGTTCCAGCTCGCGTTCACTGTCGATGAGCGCGCCGAGCATTTCCGGGGCGCCCAGTGCAAAGACCCCGCGCAGATCGGCGGTATCGGTCGAGATGGCGCTCCATTTGCGGGCCGAGCTGAACGGAATCTCGCCCACCAGCGGTTGGGCCTCGCCCGGTAATGCGGTGGCGATAGCCGCATTGGTCTTGTTGCCAGTGGGAACACTGGCGGCGAAATCGCCCAGCATGGCACGGACATCGTCCATGCTCACATCGCTGATTGGCTGGATTTCTGTCAGCACGAGTTTGTTGGCGGTGAGGGTGCCGGTTTTGTCGGCGCAAAAGACATCGACATTGCTGAGCGATTCGACCGCGTTCACCTGCTGGACCAGCGCGTTCTTGCGCGCCAGCCGCAAGGCGCCCATCGAATAGGTGACCGTGATCATCAGAAAGAGCCCGGACGGTACGATACCCAGAATGACTGCCGCGCCAACGACCGTCTGCGCGAACGGATAGGCCCAGATGAGCGAGCTGAGCAGCACCAGCGCCAGGAGAAAGATGGCGATGGCCAGCAATGCCCGCACGATGTAGTTCACATCGCGTTGCAGCGGGGTGAGCGAAACGGTGAATTTGCGCGCTCCGGCCGCGATCGTGCCGGCCATGGAGTCCTGGCTGGTGGTTTCGGCCTCGTATCGGCCCGAACCGGCGAGCACATACGTACCTGCGTAGACCCGATCGCCCGGTTTCTTGTGGATGGCATCGGTTTCACCGGTTAGCAGCGATTCGTCGACATCCATTTCGCCGCCGGCGAGAGCGCCATCGAGCAGGATCTGATCACCGGGACCGACGACCAGCAGATCGCCCACCACCAGCTCGCCCGGGTCGATCTCGGTGGTTTCGCCGTCGCGCACTACGGTGGCGGTCGGCCGGTTGAGCAGGGCGATCCGGTCGAGCCGGCGTTTGGCAATCGATTCCTGCACGATGCCGATGGCCGCATTGATGATCGCCAGTCCGGACGACATCAGCGCGTCTTTCGGTTGCCCAAGCAGGATCAGCAGGAAGCCGATGCCGATGAGGGTGGTGTTGATGAAGGTGAACAGGTTGTCTTCGACGATCTCGCGGTAGGTGCGACTGGTCTTGTGCTCGATCTGGTTGCCCAGACCCTGCGCGCGGCGTTCCTCCACCTCCGCGCTGGAGAGTCCCTCCGGGTCGGATACGGCATCGGGTATGAGTTCGGCCGGCAGCGAATCGACTGCGATCGTCATAACTGCTCAGTGTAGAGGGAAGTCCGGGGTTTGGGGAGATGGTTGCCGCTGCGGCGCGGCGCGGTTATCCGAACAAACCGTATCTTCTGATATCTCCACGAACCTGCCTGCATATTCGGACCAAATGGAGCAGACTGTAGTCATGGACGACGCCACCCCAAAAATCGACGACGAAGGAGGGGATGCGGCCTGCTGGGCGCATCTCTTCGAGGACGTGCAGAGCGCGGATCTGGGCGCGGTAGCCGCGACGACCGCCGTGCGCGGTCCCGCCTGGCGGTTGACCGATGCCGAGCTGAACGCCAATCTGCTGGTGTTCGATCGCGGACAGGGCATCGAATCGCATCGCAACGATTCGGTCGATGTGCTGATCGTCGGTGTGGCCGGAAAAGGATCGCTGACCATCGACGGGGCAACGCATCCACTTTGGGCCGGCCGCGCCGTGCTGGTGCCCCGGGGCAGCGAGCGGAGTATTGCCGCCGAATCGGATCGGTTTGCTTATCTCACCGTCCATCAGGCGCGTGGTCCGTTGCTGCCGACCTTGCGGGGTCTGAAGTCCGGGGACCGGAGTACGGAGAAGTCGTGAGGCTTTAGATGCGGGAGGGGCCCGCAAAGCCAAGGCCGAAAGCCGTGGTCTAACACTCCTCGAATCGTACCGAGTCTCGTGTCCGGGCGGGATGGGGCTGGCAACGATGTATGGGGGAATCGGAGTGGTCGGTCGTGCGTCCTGGGTGATTCAGGCGGATTTCGTATAGCCTGGATTTTCTCGAAGACCGCTGATCGTGGTGTCTGAATCCGTGCCATGTGATCGGCGCAGGTCGATAACGACCCGGCTTGACGAACCCGTTCAGAGAAGAAGTTTTGGAGCCCGAACCCGTTGTTCCAACATCGGACGGAATGGCCGATAGCGCTTCAGGGTATACCGATCGAGATCGCAAGGTTCATCGATCCGGGGAAGTCATGACTCCATCATCTCCCCCATACCGCGGATACCAATAACTCCAGTACAACCCCTCGCAGCCGTCGTTGCAGAACATCAGATGGTGGCCTTCGCTTTCCACTTGCCAACCCCGGCGGGGAATGAGGCGTCCGCAAAGATCGCATTGGGTGAGACTGGAATCGTGCCACGCCCGCACGATCTCGACCCAGCGGCCGGGCGAATGGGGTGGAACGGCGTGGTCCACTTTGGCTGGTTGGGTAACTTCCGCAGTATCCGCGGTGGCTTCGTCAGGTCGGGCTGAACGCAAGCGCGCGCGTTGTGCGTCGGTGGCGGTGAAATCGAGCGCGAACACCCCGCGGTCGTCGCGGGTTACGATGACACCGTAAACTTCGGCAGCCGTTTCCGGGCGTACCCAGCCGCTGGCCACATCCTCCAGCACCGCTTCCGGATCGCGTAGCAGTGGATCGCCCCAGCCACCCCCGCCGGGGGTGACATAACGAACCAGATCGCCGCGTTGCAATCGCACATTGGTGAATTTGGTGGGCGAGATGGTTCCGAACGCCTGCGAAAAATCGACGAACCCGGTTTCACCCGCGCGTTCGATCAGCAATTCGCTCTTGCCCCCGGAATGCCCGCCGTCCATCCCCCATGCTGGGATCTTGACCCGGTCGAACAGGCAACTGAGGGTGATTTCGTCAGCGATGACTTCCATGGTGCGGGTAGCGCCCAGTCCGCCCCGGTAGGTCCCGGGACCGCCGGTGTCGGGCGCCAGACCGTAGTCCAGCGTCCGGAAGGGATAGCGTTCCTCGAACACTTCCACCGGGGTATTGCGGCAATTGGAATGGCGGCCGATCTCGGCGTTGTTGCCGTCCTTGCTTCTGGTCGCGCCGGTGCCGCTGCCGTCGAAATGGTAGTTGGTGTAATAGTCGCCGGTGCGCGGGTGTGTGCCGCCGAAGAGGAAATTGCTGCTCGATCCCCCGGTGGCGGCGGCCGCGCGTTGCGGACGCGCCGGCGCCAGCGCGCGGATGAGCAGATCGATCAACTTCGGTTGCAGATCGGTATTGCCGCCGACGCACGGACCCGGATGGAGCACATTCACCACGCTTCCCGCCGGCGCGATGAAATCGATCGGCCGGTAGCATCCGGAATTGCGCGGGATGAGCGAAAGCGGATCGACCAGCGAAAAGACCACGTTGTAGACCGCGGCCGCGACCACCACCACCGTGGCGTTCATCGGCCCGCGCACCTGCGGATCGGTGCCGGTGAAATCGGCCAGGATGCGGTCGCCGTCGATGGTTACGGTCACCTGAATATGAAACGGGTCGGGGAGCACGCCGTCGTCTTCCACCCACATATCGGCGAAGTATTCGCCATCGGGCAACTCGGCGATCTCGGCGCGCATGCGTCGTTCGGAATAGTCGTGTAGCTGGGCGGTGGCCGCGGAAAGGGTTTCCCAATCGAAGCGCTGGCTCAGCTCGCGGATCCGGCGCTCGGCCGTTTCCAGCGATCCGATCATGGCGTGGAAATCGCCCCAGGTATTGCGCGGGGTGCGGTGGTTGGTCAGGATGATCCGCCAGACATCTTCCACATGTTCGCCCCGGTTCATGATCTTGGTCGGGGGAAGCCGCAATCCTTCCTGATAGATATCGGTCGCATCGGCCGAAAACGATCCCGGCGCCTTGCCACCGATCTCCGCCACATGTCCGATATTACCGGCAAACCCCAGCAGGTCGTCCCCGACGAAGAGCGGGCGCATCATCATGTGTTCCGGCAGATGGCAGCCGCCGCGATAGCAATCGTTGTGGATCAGCACATCGCCGGGATGGAAATCATCGAGTCCCTTTTCGTCGATCGCCCATTTCACCGTGTGCGGTACCGCGCCCATCATGGCCGGGGCGTAGTTCTTTTCGGCAATCAGATCGCCATTGCGGTCGAGCAGCACGGTGCAAAAATCGAGTCCCTCGTTGAAGATCGTCGAATAGGACGTCTTCAACATCACCAGCGCCATTTCGGACGCGATATTCGTAAGCGCGTTATGGACGATATTGAGGGTGACGGTATCGAGCGCGGTCATGTGCTTCTCCTTGTGATTTTCGACCCCCACTCTTCCCCCAACCCTCTTCCTTCTCCCAATCCTGGGAGGGTTGATCCTGCTCGCGTACGGACAGGGAATCCAGGCTGACAGGGACCAGTTCCGGTGCGAGCGTGAAGGTGTTGAATCCGACGCATCACACAGGAGCCATGGTCATGATACTCGCTGATTGCCCGCGTCCCGATTGGGTCGAGACCGATCCGGTGGCCACCAGCTGTGCTCGATTGCGGCATTGCGCCGGTATTTGTTGCAGCACCTGGCACTGGTCTGGGAACTGGGCTTTCACCGGGGACAGACTCCGGTCCACGCCGCCGACTTTCCCGTCGACCACCTGCTGCTCCAGGAACGCTGGTTGCGCTACTGGCAACAGATCGCCCCTTGGGCCGCTCGCTGGCCACCGTCCGCAGCATCGTGCTGGTCGGCTACCTGCTGATCAATCTGTTCACCCTGCGCCGGCTGCAGACGCTGCTGGAGCCGTCCGTACGGGAATAGAACCGACCCTCCCAGGATTGGGAA
>WBZO01004737.1_pt1 | contig 14434 bp, 14 predicted proteins | sample 5204261 | NCBI WGS metagenome assembly WBZO01 (sample SAMN12412400, study PRJNA552823) | activated sludge metagenome | isolation source: activated sludge from anammox sidestream of wastewater treatment plant... | place: USA: North Carolina | collected 2017-09
CGCGATCAGCTGCAGCACCGCCTCGGCCGCCGCTTCCGGCGCGAGCCAGGTGGACGGATCGGCCTGCGGCAGCGCACGGCGGTTGGCGGCGGTGTCCAGCGTCGACGGCGCGATCGCGTTGACCAGGATGCGCTCGCCCTTGAGCTCCTCGGCCAGCGCCAGCGTGAGGGCAGTGACCGCCGCCTTGCTCGCGGCATAGGCGGCCATGCCCGCACCGTGGCGTGGCTCCAGGCCCGGCCGCGCCGACACGTTGACGATCCGCCCGCCATCGCCGCTGCGGCGCAGCGCGCGCACCGCCGCGCGGCAGCACAGCAGCGTGGTCAGCGCGTTGAGCTCGATCAGGTGCAGGAAGTCGGCGCGCGACGTGTCGGTGATCGGCGCCATCGCGAAGCCGCCAGCCAGGTGCACCGACGCCCACAGCGCCGGCACGCCGGCGTAGAAGCGCTCGACCGCCGCTTCGTCGCCGAGGTCGACGCCCCCTACCACCTGCAGCCGATCGTGCGCCGGCGCGGCTGGCGGCGTCGCTGCGCGGCTGGGCACGTGGCAGGTCGCGCCGGCGCGCAGCAATCGGTCGACCACCGCGGTGCCCAGCGCGCCGGTGCCCCCGGTGACGACCACGTGCCGATCGGCGAGTTGCTGCGCCATCATCCCCTCCTCGTTCGCGTACGCCGGCTGCTTGCCGCTGCGGTGCCAGGCGAGGATAGCGACCGGCGTTGCCCGCGCCGGTCGCTGGGGATACGTGCCCGGTGCTGGCGGCGGCGCGCACGCATGCCGCGCGGCGGTGTTGCCATCACCCGAAGCTCGCCGCAGGCGGCATGCCGTCGCGCTCGAGCGCGAGCAGCCAGCGCTTGCGGTCGATACCGCCGCCATAGCCGGTCAGGCTGCCGTCGCTGCCGATCACGCGGTGGCAGGGGACGACCACGCTGACCTTGTTGCGGCCGTTGGCCGCTGCCACTGCGCGCACCGCGGTCGGGCGGCCGATATGGCGCGCCTGCTCGGCGTAGCTGCGCGTACGGGATCTCGAGCAGCGCGCGCCAGACCTCGATCTGGAACGGCGTGCCGACCAGGTCCAGCGGCAGCTCGAAGCGGCGGCGCCGGCCGGCGAAGTACTCGGCCAACTGCTCGCCGACGTGCGCGCTGAGCGCGTTCGCGCCCGGCCGTGCCGGCCCGCCGCGCGCCGCCTCGACCTGCGCGCACTCGGCCTCCAGCCCGTGCGTGCGTTCGCTGAACTCGAGCAGGCACAGACCGGCGTCGGACAGCAGCGCGACCATCTCGCCGAGCGGCGTCGGGTAAGGGTGACGGATCAGCGGCATCGCGGGTTGGGCAAGGGTACGCGGGCCGCACAGCCTACCCGCTTTGGCGCGTGCCGGTGCCGCGGCGACGCGGTATCCGCGCAGCCAGCGAGCCGAACGCGACCCGCAGTCCCGGCGCTTGTGCGCGCCGGCGCCGCCGCCGGCGTTCGCTGCGGCCGCGACCTCGACGCGTGTACCGGCACCGGACACGACCGCGACCGCGACCACGATCGCTGCAGCCGCAGCGCCGCGCGTGCTGCGAGCCGCTACCGCCGGCAGGCGCGCGAAGCTGCCTATACACTTCCGCGCGCTCGACGCCAACGAAGCAGCGCGCGACGCGCCGCCGCCGCGGTGGCCGCAAGCGCACTGCGTGCGGCGTTTGCCGAGCACGGCGCTGCGCCAGCCGGCGCGCTGCCGGCCGCGCGCCGGCGGTGCGCCGCAGACGCCCCGGAGGAGACATGCCAAAGAACAAGCCCATCGCGGCGGCCGACATCGCCGATCTCGGCCGCATCATCGACTGGCTAGCCGCGAACGGCCGGCTGGTGCGCGTGCGCAGCGAGGTCGACCGCGCGCGGTGCTGTTCGAGCGCGTCAAGGGCAGCGCGCATCCGGTCTTCACCGGGCTGTACTGGTCGCGCGAGCTGCTCGGCGCGCTCTTTGGCCGACCGGCGGCGAGCCTGCCGCAGTACGTCGCAGAGTGCATCCGCGACTGGCAGCGCGCGCCGGTGCCGCCGCAGCTCGTGCGCAGCGCGCCGGTCAAGGAAGTGACTGAGAAGACGGTCGACCTCGCGCTGCTGCCGGTGCCGACGCACGCCGAGCTCGACGGCGGGCCGTACTTCGACGCCGGCGTCGTGATCACGAAGGACCCCGAGACGGGGGTGCGCAACACTTCGATCCAGCGCTTCCAGGTGATCGCTGCCGACCGCCTCGCGATCAACATCGACGCCGGCCGCCACCTCGAGCTGTGCCTGGCGAAGGCGGCGCAGCGTCAGCAGCCGCTGCCGTTCACGCTCAACGTCGGCGTCGGCCCCGGGCTGCACTTCGCTGCCGCCGCGCCGGCCGAGGCCGCGCCCTTCGGCACCGACGAGCTCGGCATCGCGAGCCGCTTCCACGGCAAGCCGCTGCGGCTCGCGGCCGGCACGCTGTCGGAGGTCGAGCTGGTCGCCGACGCGATGTTCGCGCTCGAGTGCGAGATGGTCCCGGGCGAGCTGCACGCCGAAGGGCCGTTCGCTGAGGTCACCGGCTACTACGCGACGGTCGCGCCGCGCCCGCTGGTGCGCGTCAGGCGCATCCACCGCCGCCGCCAGCCGGTGTTCCAGACGATCATCTCGGGCGGCGAGGTCTTCAACTCGGTCGGCCTGCTCGGCGAGGCCAACGTGCTCGCGCTGCTGCAAAAGCAGGTGCCGGGCGTGACCGACGTCTACTTCTCGCACGGCGGCTGCGGCTTCTACCACGCGGTGGTGCAGATCGCGCAGAAGCGCGCCGGCTGGTCCAAGCAGGCGCTGATGGCGGCGTTCGCCGCGTTCCCGCCGCTGAAGATGGTGACGGTGGTCGACGACGACGTCGACATCCGCGACCCGGCCGACGTCGAGTGGGCGATGGCGACGCGGCTCGACCCGGCGCACGGCATCGTCGTCGTCGACCGCGTCTTCGGCCACGGGCTGAACCCGTCGTTTCCCGACTACCTCGGCGCGAAGGTCGGCTTCGACGCGACCCGCCCGCACCCGCACACGCCCGCGTTCACGCGGGCCAGGATCAAGCCCGCGGCGCTCGACGGCATCGACCTCGTCGTGCCCGAGATCCGCGCCTGAACTTCGCCCCCGAACCCGCCGCGCGGCCGGTCGCACGCGCATCGAACCACCAGGAGACAACATGAAACGCCGCACCACCCTCGCCGCCGCCGCCGCCGTCGCCACCGGCTTTGCCGCGCTGCCGCGAACCGCAGCCGCCGCCGACATCACGCTGACCTACGCGTTCTTCGCGCCGGCCAAGACCTTCCCCGGCGTGCAGATGAACCACTGGGCCGAGCAGCTCGCGAAGCGCACCAACGGCAAGGTCGCGGTCAAGACCTTCCCCGGCGGCACGCTGCTCAGCGCGAAGGAGATGTACGACGGCGTCACCAAGGGCGTCGCCGACATCGGCCTGGGTTCGCCGTCGTACGACCCCGGGCGCTTCCCGCTGACCTCGGGCGTCGCGCTGCCGGTGGGCTTCACGAACGCGGTGCAGGCCAGCCGCACGCTGTGGGCGCTGACCAAGGAGTTCAAGCCCAAGGAGTACGCGGGCTTCAAGGTGATCGCGATGTTCACCGGCGAGCCCGGCTACATCCAGACCAAGACGCCGGTGCGCAGCCTCGCCGACCTCGAAGGCATGAAGCTGCGCGCCGCCGGCAGCGGCGTGCCGGTGCTCAAGGCGCTCGGCGCGGCGCCGATCGGGATGGCAATGCCCGAGGTGCCGCAGGCGGTGACGACCGGCGTGATCGCCGGCACGATGACCTCGCGCGACGTGCTGCAGGACTTCAAGCTCGCCGAGATGCTGAAGTACGTGACCGACTACCCGACGGTCGTCGTGACCTTCGCCGCGGTGATGGACCAGAAGAAGTTCGACCAGCTGCCGCCCGACGTGAAGAAGGTGATCGACGAGCTCGCCGACGAGATGCCGGCCTGGACCGGCACCTACCACGACCGCGAGAACATCGCGTCGGCGATGGCCTGGGCGCAGAAGGAGCACAAGCTGCAGCTGCTCGAGCTTGCCCCCGGCGAGAAGCCGCGCTGGGACGCGCGGCTCAAGCCGATGGAAGACGAGTGGGTCAAGGAGATGGCGGCCAAGGGGCTGCCGGCCGCGGCCTACCTGAAGCGGCTGCACGAACTGCGCGACCAGTTCGCGAAGAACTGATGGCGGCCGCAGGCGGGGGCGGCGGCAGCGCGCCGGGCGCGCTGCTGCGCGGGCTGGAGCGGCTGAGCGCGTGGGTCAACGGCGTGCTGGTCGGGGCGGCGGCGCTGATGCTCGCGGCGATGATGCTGCTCGCGGTATTCGACATGGTCGCGCGCGGCTTCGGCTTCACGATCGCCGGGTCGTATGAGGTGATCGGCTGGATGTCGGCGGCGGCGATCGCGCTCGCGCTCGGCGCGGTCCAGCGCGAGCACGGCCACGTCGCGATGGACCTGTTCGTCGCGCGGCTCGGTGCGCGCATCCGCACGTGGGTCGAGGCGGCGATGACCGCGCTCGCGCTCGCGCTGTTCATCGCGCTCGCCTACTACGTGCTGCGCTACGCGGTCACGCTGCACGCGACCGGATCGAAGTCCGAGACCCTGCAGGTGATCGTCTACCCGTGGGTCTACGTCGTCGGCGCGGGCTGCGCGGGGCTCGCGCTCGCGCTGCTGGTCGACCTGCTGCGCGCGCTGCAGGCGCTGGCCGCGCGGCCGGCGGCCGCGGGGAGCTGACGATGGACGCCTCGCTCGTCGCCGTGATCGGCCTCGTGCTGATGGGCCTGCTGATGCTGCTGGGCATGCCGATCTCGTTCACGATGCTCGTCGCCGGCGTCCTCGGCAACGCGTATCTGCTGTCGACCGACGCCGCGACCCACATGCTCGCGACCAACGTGTGGGAGCAGTTCTCGTCCTACGGGTTGTCGGTGATCCCGCTGTTTGTGCTGATGGGCCAGTTCGCGTACCGCGCCGGGACGACCGAGCGGCTCTACGACGCCGCCTACAAGTGGGTCGGCCGGCTGCCCGGCGGGCTGGCCGGCACGACGATCGCCGCGAGCGCCGGCTTCTCGGCGATCTGCGGCTCGAACTCGGCGACGACCGCGACGATGGGAACGATCGCGATGCCCGAGATGCGCCGCTACGGCTACGACCCGGCGCTGTCGACCGGCGCGATCGCGGTCGGCGGCACGCTCGGCGTCGTGATCCCGCCGAGCGTGGTGCTGATCGTGATCGCGGTGCAGACCGAGCAGTCGCTGCTGCGGCTGTTCGTCGCCGCCGTCATTCCGGGGCTGATCCTCGCCGCGCTCTTCCTCGGCACGATCGCGTGGATGTGCATGCGCAACCCGGCGCTCGGCCCGCTCGGGCCGAAGACGACGTGGGGCGAGAAGCTGGGCGCGCTGACCGGCGTCGCCGAGGCGCTCGCGCTGTTCAGCCTCGTGATCGGCGGCCTGTACCTCGGCTGGTTCACGCCGACCGAGGCCGGCGCGGCCGGCGCCTTCGGCGCGCTCGCGATCGGGCTGCTGCAGCGCAGCCTCGACTTCAAGGGGATCGTGCTGTCGATCGTCGAGAGCGTTCGCATCTCGGCGATGGTCGTGCTGCTGATCGCCGGCGCGGTGCTGTTCGGGCGCTTCCTGACGGTGTCGCGCCTGCCCTTCGAGCTCGCCGAGTGGGCGGCGGCGCTGCCGGTCGCGCCGGCGCTGATCCTGCTCGTCGTGCTCGGCATCTACATCCTCGGCGGCATGCTGATGGACGCGCTCGGCTTCCTGGTCGTGACGATCCCGATCTTCTTCCCGCTCGGCATCGCGCTCGGCTACGACCCGGTCTGGTACACGGTGGTGCTGACCGTGATCACGACGATGGGCGCGGTAACGCCGCCGGTGGGCGTCAACGTCTTCATCGTCCACGGCCTCGCGCCCGAGGTGCCGGTGCACACGATTTTTCGCGGGGTGATGTACTTCATGCTCGCGTACGCGCTGTGTGTGCTGCTGATGTGGGTGTTCCCGGTCACCGTGGTCGGGCTGCCGAACTGGATGCTGGGGCCGAGCTGAGTCGCGTCGCGGGCACGAGCTGTGGTCGGCCGATGACGCGATGCGCGCGCAACTGCAGATCCGCGCGCACGAACCGCTGCCGGCCAGCGCGCAGGTAGTCCGCCCGAAGCCCGATGAGCCAGGCGTCTACTGACGCTGCCTGCAATCATCGATTCACCGGGCCGCTGTGCGTCAAGGCGCACCGCACATACTGACCCCGGCCGAACCATCCAGGCGCAGCGCCGCCATGGCTGCGCTCTGTCGTCAGACGAGACGACAGGCAATAGCGAATTGCCCTTCCACGCGAAGCAAGAGAAGCGGCCAGTCGGCAAGATCCCCACTGCATGAGCGGCGACCCGGTTGCCGGTCGGGTTAGCAGTGCGCGCCCGGGCCTGCCAATGTGGACGGCGCGCTCGGCGCTGCTTTCACCGAACAGGTCACCGGTTGCGGCACGGTGATCGCATCCACACCGGCAGTCCACTCAAAGCATCGGCGACAGGCCCGACGAGCTCGCGGCGACGGACCAATCGGATCTTCGGGGAAACACCGATTCGCGAACGCCGCTTTGGCGTTCCAATACGTTGACTCACAACGAAAAATTTCCTTCCACTTTGCTTCCTACCGGCACCTGCCTGCGAACCATGACGCTCGATCCCGCTGGCCACACGGTTGCCTGCCGCCTGCTCACCGGCCTCGCGGCGCGCGGGCTGATGACCTTCTACGCCAATGCCGGAACCGACTTCGCGCCGTTGATCGAAGCCCACGTGCGTGCGCGTGAGGCCGGCCTGCGCGTCCCGCGTTTCGTCAACGTGCCGCATGAACAGGTGGCGGTGACGATTGCGCACGGTGCACACTTGGTGGACGGGGCGCCGCAGGTGGTCGGCGTGCACCATACCGTCGGCACGGCCAACGCAGTGTCGGCAGTCATGACGGCTGCGCGCGAGCGCGTGCCGCTGCTGCTGCTCGCCGGACGCGCGCCCTCCACCGAGAGTGGCAGCATCGGTTCGCGAGATGTCGTGGTCCACTGGGGCACCGACACCTTTGATCAGGGCGGCATGCTTCGTGAGTATCTCAAGTGGGACCACGAGCTGCGCGCCGGACAGGACGTCGACGCAGTCCTCGATCGTGCGCTGGACATCGCGTTGACCGAGCCGCGGGGGCCGGTGTACCTGACCCTACCGCGAGAAGTGTTGGTCGAACCGGCAGCGCCTTCGGTCGACGGTCGCAGCCGCGTCGGCGCCGCCACGCCGAAGCCCGACGACGCCGCCGTGGAGCAGCTGGCCGACTGGCTCCTGGCCTCCGAGCGCCCGGTGATCGTCACGTCGTCCGCGGGGCGCGATCCGGGCCTGTGCGCGGCGCTGGCCGCGATCGCCGAGCTCGCGATAGTGCCGGTAGTGGAGCACTACCCGCGTGCGGTCAACCTGCCGGGGAACCATCCGATGCACGCTGGCTTCGACCCGGCGCCGTGGGTGGCGCAGGCCGACCTGGTGATCGCGCTCGACTGCGAAGTCCCTTGGCTGCCGCGAACGACGAGCCTGGCCGCGGGGGCGAGAGTCATCCACGTCGGCGTGGATCCGCTGTACACGCGCATCCCAATGCGCGGCTTTCCGGTCGACGCCGCGATCGTCTGCAAGCCGCTGGCCGCGTTGCAGGCCCTGCACGCCGTCCTCCGACGGCGGGGCAGCGTCGACACGCCGGCCAGCCAGCGGCGACGCGCCGACGCGCAGACGCGCAGACAGCAGCGCGACGCAGCACTGGCTGTCCAGCGTGCAGCGCCGGCGCAGCAAGGAGTGATCGATCCGGGCTGGCTGGCCGTGTGCCTGCGCGAGATCCTGGACGACGATTGCATCGTCCTCAACGAGTACGGTTTGCCCCTCGCACCGATGGGCTTCCGCGGACCGGGTCAGTTCTTCGGTGCCGGCATCTCGGGCGCCCTCGGCTGGACCCTGCCGGCCGCACTCGGGGCGCAGCTGGCGGCGCCCGACAAGACGATCGTTGCGGTCGTCGGTGACGGCTCCTATCTGTTCGGCAACCCCGTCGTCTGCCACTACCTGGCCGCGGCAGAGCAACTGCCAGTACTGGCGATCGTGTTGAACAACGGCGGATACGCGGCGGTACGGCGTGCAGTCGAGGTCGTCTATCCCGACGGCGCCGCGGCGCGCGAAGCGTCGCTCGGACTCGCAACCTTCCACCCGGTGCCGCGCTACGACGGAGTCGCCGCGGCCTGCGGCGCGCGGGCCGAACGCGTAGAGCTGCCTCAGGCGCTGCCGGACCGGCTGCGCGCGGCCCTGGACAGCGTGCGCACGCAGCGGCGACACGTGCTGCTCGACGTCCTCTGCAGCGCCTAGTCCCGTCCGTTTTTTTTGCGATCCATCGGTCCCGTTCGAGGAGAAGAGCCATGCCCGAACCCCTCCGGCTGCAGCCCAACACCCGCATGAGCCAGGTCGTGGTGCATGGCGGCATCGCCTACCTGTCCGGGCAGGTACCGCCTGGCTTTCTCGACGGGTGTCCTCCGGTCCGCGAACAGACCCGGCAGATCCTCGAGCGCATCGACGAACTGCTGGCTGCAGCCGGCACGAACAAGGCGCGGCTGCTGACGGCCCAGGTGTTGCTGGCTGACGTCGCCGAGTTCGACGAGATGAACGCGGTGTGGGAGCGATGGATCGACCCTGCCAACCCACCCGCGCGCACCACTTGCGGCACCGTACTCGCCCATCCCAACGTGCGGGTCGAGATCACCGTCAGCGCGGCGCTCTGATCCGTTCCGCCCTTTTCCAGCAGTTGACGAGGAGCCGACCATGCCATCGCTTTCCCGGATCCTGCTGTGCGGCCTGCTTGCAGGTGCCGCACAGATTGCCGCCGCACAGGCGCTGCCGACGATCAAGGTTGCCTTCAATGCCCCCGGGGACGAGGCCAAGCTGCTGATGCGCGCCCACCCCGAGGCCTTCCCGGCGATCGGCCGCGACTACCGGATCGAATGGGTGCAGCTGCAGGGGACCGCGACCGTGTCCCAGGCCCTGCTCGCCGGCACGGTCGATTGCGGCATCAGCGCGCCGCTGACGCTCGCGCAGGCGATCGTCGGTGCGGGCATGCAACCGATCCTGGTGGGCGCGACCAACGGCGAATCCCCACAGTCGTTCACGAGCTACTGGGTGGTCAAGGCGGAAACAGCGATCAAGACGCCGAAAGACCTGAAGGACAAGACCGTTGCCGTGAACACGATCGGCTCGCAGATGGATGCCTTCACCCGCATCTGGCTCAAGAACAACGGGCTGGATCCGGAGCGTGACGTAAAGATCGCCGAAGTGCCCTACCCGCTAGGCGAGGCGGCCCTGCGACAGGGTCGTGTCGACGCCGCGGTGCTGGTTCAGCCCTTCGCCTCCAAGGCCGAGCAGACCGGCGGCTTGCGTCGGCTGGGCGCGCTGCGCGACGTGCAGCCTCAGCTGCTGAACCTGATCGAGGTCTGCCGCAAGGCCTTCGTCGATCAGCATCCGAAGGTTGCCGCACAGTACGCGCGCGATTTCGCGGCCGCCTCGGCGCGCTTCTCGGCCGACCACGCTGCGTCCATCGCGCTGATCGCCGAGACGCTCAAGGTCCCGGTACCCGTGTTGAAGGGTTTCATGTTCACCGCCAACGACTTCCAGCGTTATCCGGATGGCGCGATCGACCTGTCGGTGGTGCAGCGTAGCTTCGACCTGTTCCACGAGAACGGCATGCTGCCGCGCAAGCTAGACGTGCACGACTACGTGCGCGCCGGCGTGACGCTAGGCGCAGCACCCCGCCAGAAGTAGATTGTCCGGCTCGGCAGATCCTCGCACCTGCAGCGCCATGTTGCACGCGGGCAGTAACTCCGGCGCGGGCGCCGCGTTGGCGCTGCGCGGGCTCGCCAAGCGCTTTCCGACGGCCCGCGGCGAGTTCACCGCGCTCGAGGGCATCGACCTGACGGTCGCCCCGGGGGAGTTCGTCTCGATCCTCGGACCCAGCGGCTGCGGCAAGAGCACGCTGCTGTACATGATCGGCGGCTTCATCCCGCCGAGCGCCGGTAGCATCCACACGAGCGGCGCACCGATGACCGGCCCGGGGCGCGACCGCGGAATCGTGTTCCAGGACGCGTCGCTGTTCCCGTGGCTCACCGTCGCCGACAACATCGCCTACGGCCTGCGCGAAGGTGGACTGTCGCGCGCGGCGATCCGCGACAAGGTGGCCGCGATGCTGTCGCTGGTGCATCTCGACGGCTTCGCCGACTTCCGCCCCGGGCAGCTGTCGGGCGGCATGCGCCAGCGGGTGGCGATCGCCCGCACGCTCGCGTACGAGCCGGCGATTCTGCTGATGGACGAGCCGTTCGGCGCGCTCGACGCCTACACCCGCACGGTCCTGCAGGACGAGTTGCTGACCCTTTGGGACCGCAGCCGCAAGACCGTGGTGTTCGTGACTCACGGCGTTGACGAGGCGGTCTACCTGTCGGACCGGGTCGTGCTGATGAGCCGATCGCCGGGCCGCGTGCACAGCGAAGTTCGGATCGACCTGCCGCGCCCACGCGTACGCAGCGAGTTGCTGCGTTCTCCGGTCTACCAGGAGCACGTGATCACGCTCGGCGAGGCGATGATGCGCATGCACGACGATGCCTGAAGCCGCAGCCGGCGCACCATCGCGGTTGGCCGGCGTCCACCTCGCGACCATCACGGCCTTGTTCGTCGCCTGGCAGTTGGTGGCGGTGGCGGTGCACGCCGACTACCTGCCCGGACCGTCAGTGGTCCTGCCGCGACTGGCGTCATTGCTGGCCGATCCGTCGCTTTGGGGCGCGCTGGCGGCGAGCCTGCGGCGACTCACGATCGCCTTCGTGGTGGCGGTCGCGTGCGGCATCGCGCTCGGCCTGGTGATCGGCCGCTCGGCGCTCGCGCGCACGCTGATCGAGCCGTTGCTGGCGCTGAGCTACCCGATTCCCAAGGCGGCGGTGCTGCCGATCGTCATGCTGTGGTTCGGCGCCGGAGACGTATCCCAGGTCTTCGTGATCGCCACCACGGCGACACTGCCGGTCATCTACCACACCGCCGACGGCGCCAGGCGCGTCGATGAGCGGCTGATGTGGGCAGCGGCGTCGATGGGCAGCCGGCCGCTGCGCCAGCTCGTGCGCATCGTCCTGCCGGGCACCCTGCCGGAGATCGCCGCAGGCTGTCGCACTGGCGTCGTGATGGCGCTGATCGTGATGGTCACCGCCGAGATGATCTCGCGACAGGACGGCATCGGCAGCCTGCTGTTCGTGCGCTTCGACATGGGTCAGAACGTCGACATGTACGCGCTGATCGTTCTCCTCGGCCTCGTCGGGCTTGCGCTGGACACCGCGTTCGACCTGCTTCGCCGCCGTCTGACCCGCTGGGCCGACACACGATGAGCCCGGGCATGGGGTCCCGTTCGGTTGGTGCCTCCAGCGTCGTGCGCTGCAGACGGAACGGGCGATGACTACGACCGTCGAGCCGACGGTAGCGCGCTGGCTCGGCGTGCTGCCGGTGCTCGTGCTGCTGCTGGCCTGGGAAGCGGTCTGTCGCATCGGCGGGATCTCGCCAGCCCTGTTGCCGGCGCCGACAGTGATTGCGGGGCGCGCGGTGGTCCTCTTCGGAGACCCCGACTTCCTGCTCGAAGTGGGGATCACGATGCGCCGCCTGGCTGCAGGCTTCGTACTTGCATTGATCGTCGGCGCGACCCTGGGGATCGCGGCAAGCCTCTGGCGGGCAACGGCCCAGGCACTGACGACCTTGATCGGCGTGCTTGCGCCGTTGCCCAAGATCGCGCTGTATCCGGCACTGCTGCTGACACTGGGCTTTGCGGACGCCTCGAAGATTGCACTGGTATTCGCCGACGCTGTGTTCCCGGTGCTGATCGCCACCTTTCAGGCGGTACGCCTGGTCAACCCGCGGCTGCTGTGGTCGGCGGCCGCGATGGGAAGTTCGCCTGCCCGCTCGTTGATCCGCGTGGTGCTGCCGGCCTGCCTGCCGGCGATCGTCACCGGCGCCCGGGTTGCCGCCGTGATCGCCTGCATCGTCGTGCTTCTGTCCGAGATGCTCGCGTCCACGGACGGGCTCGGCCATGTGCTGGTGGCGGCATCCCGAAGCTTTCGCACCGCAGACATGTTCGTGCCAGTGATGATCATGTCGCTCACCGGCTTTGCACTCGACAAGGCACTCGGGGCGGTGGCGCGCAAGGTGGCCCACGCCTGACGACACGCAGCGAGAATCGCGGTATGGACAACGCAGAAGCCACCGATCCGCCACGCCCGAAACGCCGCGCGCGCCGTGCTGCGCTGCCATTCGCGGTGCCGGCCTACCCGCAGCCGGCGACGCGCATGGTCGAGCAAATGAGCGCCGAGATCTTCAAGGGCCACTTCTTCGACGAGTACCTCGCAGCGCTGCTGGCACGTGCGAGCGCGGCGGTGTCGGCGGAGTTCAACGAGGACGTCACGCGTACGGGCTTGCCCGTGCTGCACTGGCGCGTGCTCGCGACCCTGCATGACTCCGACGGCATGGCGATGTCGCACATCGCCGAACTGACCCTGATTCCACCGTCGACGCTCACGCGTCTGGTGCAGCGCCTGGAGCGCGCAGGGCTCGTGCGCAGCGAACGCGATCCCCGGGATCGGCGCAATACACGCGTCTACATCGAGCAGGCGGGACGCGAGCGCGTGGTCGGTCTGATCAGGATGGCCAAGGAGCGCCAGCGCGTGCTGCTCGACGGGATCGACTCGCAAGCTCTGCAGGCGTCGTTGCGACATCTGATCGCGTTCTGTGCGGCCAGACGTCGCAAGCGCACGCTGATGACATGACCCGCGCCGCTGTGAACTCGCGTTCGAGTGGCTGCAGCCTGCTGCCGCCAGCACGCCGGCGATGCGGCGGCATCGAGCCGAGGCTTCAAGTCTGGCCGTCGCTGAGAGCCGGGCTGCGATGCGCCGGTACGGTGCTGCCCCGCCCTGCGCACGCTGCAGTGCGGACGCGTTCTGATCCGGTCGCACCCGCCCACGGTGCGTGCACGCGAGTGCGAACCGTTCTGGCGTGCGCTGGTCCTGACCGTGATCACGACGATGGGCGCGGTAACGCCGCCGGTGGGCGTCAACGTCTTCATCGTCCACGGCCTCGCGCCCGAGGTGCCGGTGCACACGATCTTTCGCGGGGTCATGTACTTCATGCTCGCGTACGCGCTGTGCGTGCTGCTGATGTGGGTGTTCCCGGTCACCGTGGTCGGGCTGCCGAACTGGATGCTGGGGCCGGGGTGAGTCGCGCCGGCGGCGCGGGCGGCTTGCAGTTGAAGAGGGAGTGAAGCGCATGCGTATCGCAGTCCTGGGCGGCGGCAACGGCTCGCACGCCGCCGCCGCCGATCTGTCGGAGCAGGGTCACGAGGTGCGCCTGTGGCGACGCGATGCGGCCAAGCTCGCGCCGCTGGCGCAGTCGAGGCGGCTGACGCTGCGCGACGCCGCAGGCCGCCGCGAGGTCGGCATCGCCAGCGTGACCGCCGATCTCGGCGCGGCGGTGCGCGGCGCCGAGCTGATCCTGATCCCGACGCCGGCCTTCGCGCAGGACGAGATCGCACGCGCGCTCGCGCCGCACCTCGTCGACGGGCAGGTGATCTTCCTGCCGCCGGGCAGCTTCGGCAGCGTCGCGATGATGCAGGTGCTGCGCCGCGCCGGCTGCCGCGCCGACCTCGCCTTCGCCGAGACCGGCACGCTGCCCTGGCTCGCGCGCATGCACGGGCCCGCCGAGGTCGCGATCACGATCCGCGCGCTGCCTGGGCGAGCGCGCGTTCCCGATCCTGCGCGCCGCGTTCCCCGCGGTCGAGCCGATCGAGGACGCGCTCGCCGGTGCGCTGATGAACGCCGGCCCGATCATCCACCCGCCGCTGATCCTGATGAACGCCGGGCCGCTCGAGCATTTCGATCGCTGGGACATCCACAACGAAGGCACGCAGCCGGCGATCCGGCGCGTGACGAACGCCCTCGACGCCGAGCGGATCGCGGTGCGCGAGGCGCTCGGCTACCGCGGCGAGCACTTCCCGTTGCGCGACCACTACGAGAACGACCGCTGGATGTACGGCGACGCGCACCAGCGGCTGACCGACAGCGGCGACTGGCGCGAGCACATCGTGCTGACCGAGCACCGCTACATGACCGAGGACATCCACTACGGCCTCGCGTTCCTCGTCTCGGTCGCCGACTGGGCGGGCGTCGCCGCGCCGGTCGCGCACGGGCTGCTCGCGATCGCGTCGGCGGTCTGCGGCAGCGACCTGCGCGCCGGCCCGCGCACGCTCGAGCAGCTCGGCCTCGCTGCGCTCGACCGCGCGGCGCTGCGCAGGCTGCTCGACGAAGGAGCGCAGGCGTGACGGTCGTCGCCGCGCTCGGCGCCGGCCGCATGGGGCGCGGCATCGCG
>WBZO01004738.1_pt1 | contig 14431 bp, 9 predicted proteins | sample 5204261 | NCBI WGS metagenome assembly WBZO01 (sample SAMN12412400, study PRJNA552823) | activated sludge metagenome | isolation source: activated sludge from anammox sidestream of wastewater treatment plant... | place: USA: North Carolina | collected 2017-09
GATTTATATCGGGAAACATAATTTTGATATTATATTTCCAAAACAACGTGTTACTATAAAAATATCAGGAAAATACTACTTCTTCCTAACCCGCCTCATTTTGTAACTCGAATTTTTAGAGGTGCCCATAAATTAAAAAAATTGGGTCAGGAGGGCTGAGCGAATCGCATCATTGACTTGGTTTTGTAAAACGTTCATAATGCTCTGCTATTTTGGAGGGGTTCCCGAGCGGTCAAAGGGATCAGACTGTAAATCTGACGGCTCTGCCTTCGAAGGTTCGAATCCTTCCCCCTCCACCAGTTTTTAGTAATAAGTAAATTAAAAATACACAAAAAGTTAATAGGCCGGCTGTGCTGCGACTGGGTGGTTGTGCTGAAATAACTTTTTTGCGTAACCGTAAGGCAAATAGGCTGGGCATAAGCGGGTGTAGCTCAATGGTAGAGCAGAAGCCTTCCAAGCTTACGACGAGGGTTCGATTCCCTTCACCCGCTCCATATAGTGGCTAATTAAAAATTGATTGCCCATGTAGCTCAGTGGTAGAGCACTCCCTTGGTAAGGGAGAGGTCGCCAGTTCAATCCTGGCCATGGGCACCAAGAAATGGCGGCTAAGTTTGATGATCTGCTGATGCAAGGCATTTATATAAAAGGAAACGGATGTAATGGCGAAAAGTAAATTTGAGCGGGTGAAGCCGCATGTGAATGTGGGAACGATTGGTCATGTGGATCATGGTAAAACAACGTTGACGGCAGCGATCACGACAATACTGACAAATAAGTTTGGCGGTGAGGCTAAGTCGTATGCTCAGATAGATTCGGCGCCCGAAGAACGTGCGCGTGGAATTACGATCAATACATCGCACGTTGAATACGAAACCGACAAACGCCATTATGCGCACGTAGATTGTCCTGGTCACGCAGATTATGTGAAGAACATGATTACAGGTGCGGCGCAAATGGATGGGGCCATTTTGGTGGTCTCATCGGCAGATGGTCCGATGCCGCAAACCCGCGAGCACATATTGCTGGCCAGGCAGGTTGGGGTGCCTTATATCATCGTCTTTATGAACAAGGCAGATATGGTGGACGATGCCGAGTTGCTTGAGCTAGTCGAAATGGAGATACGTGAATTATTGTCCAAATACGATTTTCCTGGTGATGATACTCCGATCATAGTGGGTTCGGCCTTGAAAGCACTAGAGGGAGATAAGAGTGAAATAGGCGAGCCTGCTATACTGAAGCTTGCTGAGGCGCTGGATACGTATATACCGGAGCCACAAAGAGCGATTGATGGGGCGTTCATTATGCCTGTTGAGGATGTGTTTTCGATTTCTGGTCGTGGCACGGTAGTGACTGGGCGTGTTGAGCGAGGCGTCATTAAGGTAGGTGAGGAAATTGAGATTGTTGGATTGAAGCCAACGGTCAAGACGGTCTGTACGGGTGTGGAAATGTTCCGAAAATTGTTGGATCAGGGGCAGGCCGGTGACAATGTGGGTATTTTGTTAAGAGGTACCAAGCGCGAAGAGGTGGAGCGCGGCCAGGTATTGGCCAAGCCTGGCAGCATACTTCCACATACAAAATTTACTGCAGAAATTTATGTATTAAGCAAAGAAGAAGGTGGTCGCCATACGCCATTTTTTGCTGGGTATCGTCCACAGTTTTATTTCAGAACTACGGACGTGACTGGTTCAATTGAATTGCCAGCAGGAGTTGAGATGGTGATGCCTGGGGATAATGTATCTGTGACCGTTAATCTGATTGCGCCAATTGCAATGGATGATGGTTTGCGGTTTGCTATTCGTGAGGGTGGGCGTACCGTTGGGGCTGGTGTTGTTGCTAAAGTAATTGAATAAGTAATTTATCGTTTATAAGTGGAAAATAGGCCAGTAGCTCAATTGGCAGAGCGTCGGTCTCCAAAACCGAAGGTTGGGGGTTCGATGCCCTCCTGGCCTGCCATCAGAAAAATAAAAAAGTAGTGGCGTGATTTGGAGTTGGAATTTAAGGCATAAGATTTTTTTTCATATCTGTTTTGTTTGAAGAACTAATGAATCTGGTATGTTAAATGTAAACCAAGAGATAAAAGAGTGAATAAACTTAAGCTTGGATTGGCAATATTTTTAGCGGTTGCTGGTTTTTTCAGCTTTTATTTTTTTCAAGAAAGTCCAATGGTGGTCAGGGTGTTAGTCCTGTTGCTATCACTGGTATTTGCTTTTGTGGTTGTGTTATTTACGACACAGGGAAAGCAGTTATTTGTTTTTTTTAAGGATTCAATAGAAGAAGTAAAAAAAGTAATCTGGCCCAGTAAAAAAGAAACGTTGCAGATGGCGGGGGTTGTATGTGCGTTTGTTGTAACTATGGCGTTTTTTTTGTGGATTGTGGATTCAAGTTTAATGATGATCGTGAAATATGTTATGGGACAGGAAAATTGAAAGTGTTCCGGGAGGAATATGAGTAAAAAATGGTATGCCGTACATACCTACTCAGGTTTTGAAAAGAGTGTAAAAAAGGCTATAAAAGATCGAATAGCGCAGCAAAAACTTGAGAGTAAGTTTGGTGAAATTCTAATACCTGTCGAAGAAGTGATTGAGGTTAAAGGTGGCCAAAAAAATATAAGTGAACGGAAATTTTTTCCAAGTTATATTTTGATTGAAATGGAAATGACCGATGAAACTTGGCATTTGGTAAAAGGTACGCCGAAGGTCACGGGCTTTGTTGGGGGAACTGCAACACAACCAGTCCCAATAAGCCATAAAGAAATAGAAAATATATTTAATCAAGTAAGAGAGGGTGTAGAGAAGCCTAAACCAAAGGTGATCTTTGAGGCTGGTGAGGCTGTTAGAGTAAAAGAGGGGCCGTTTACCGATTTTCATGGAAATGTAGAAGAAGTTAACTATGATAAAAGTAAGCTGAGAGTGTCAGTATCAATTTTTGGAAGACCCACTCCTGTTGAGTTAGATTTTCATCAGGTTGATAAAACATAATAAAAATAATTCCCATATAAAGCACTGTATATTATTGAAAGTTTGCAAAAATTAACAAGGGGGAGGGTGTTAGGAAAATTACTCGACTGAACCCCAAAACAGGAGAAAATCTTGGCAAAAAAAATTATAGGTTATATAAAACTACAAATACCGGCGGGTAAAGCTAATCCAAGTCCACCTGTAGGTCCGGCACTTGGGCAAAGGCAGCTGAATATCATGGAATTTTGTAAAGCGTTTAACGCAGCAACACAAAAAATGGAGCCGGGGTTGCCTGTTCCGGTAGTAATTACAGCTTACGCTGATAAAAGTTTTACATTTGTTCTAAAAACAACGCCTGCAGCTGTGTTAATTAAAAAATTGGCTGGTCTAACTAAGGGCAGTGCGCAACCGCATATAGATAAGGTTGGTAAATTAACGCGTAGCCAAGCAGAAGAAATTGCAAAGATTAAAATGGCCGACCTCACTGCTGCGGATATGGATGCGGCCGTACGGACGATTGCTGGTAGCGCTAGAAGCATGGGCGTAGAAGTAGAGGGGGTGTGATATGGCTAAAACGTCAAAGCGTTATAGGGAAATAATTCAGAAAGTTGATCGCGATCGTTTATATCCATTAATGGATGCATTAGCACTTGTGAAAGAGACAGCGGTAGCTAAATTTGATGAATCAGTTGATGTCGCTATAAATTTGGGTATTGATGTAAGAAAATCGGATCAAGTGGTGAGAGGATCTGTGGTTTTGCCATCAGGAACAGGAAAGACGATTAGAGTGGCTGTTTTTGCACAAGGTGATAAAGCCAAAGAAGCATTGGATGCTGGTGCAGATGTAGTCGGCTTTGAGGATCTTGCGGAGCAGGTGAAGGCTGGTGAAATTAATTTTGATTTGGCTATAGCAAGCCCAGATGCGATGCGAATAGTTGGGCAATTAGGTCAGATATTAGGTCCGCGAGGATTAATGCCAAATCCAAAGGTCGGTACAGTAACAGTAGATGTTGCTGGTGCAGTAAGAAATGCAAAAGCTGGCCAAATACAGTACAGAGCTGATAAGGCAGGTATAGTTCACTGTACAGTGGGCAGAGCTTCTTTTGGTGTAGAAGCTTTAAAAACAAACATTATGGCTTTAATTGATGCTTTAAATAAATCTAAGCCTGTAACATCAAAAGGTGTATACCTACGCAAGATGGCAATCTCAAGTACGATGGGGGTTGGTGTGCGAGTGGATCATACGGGAATTAATTAGATTTGACGGAAAGGCTTTGGGCTGCTGGTGATAAATCAGCGGGTTATCAAAGACCGTTGGGGTGAAAGAAATCCATAGCAAATGATTTTTATTTAAAATAAATTTGTTACTGGTTAACTTCAAAACAGTAACTTAATTGTAATCGTACACAAATAGTGCTGGTTTAGTATAAAAGTACTGTAATTGTTACGTTTATGCCCAACGTAGATGGCGAACCCATAGGCAGGTAGAGAAAAATCTCCTGATTAGGACGCCGTTTAAATTAAGGTGTTATCTTTTTGATAACGGTAGGTTTTATTGGCTGAATTCTAACTGGAGAGAAGTTTTGAGTCATAATCTCGAGGAAAAGAAGGCAATAGTGGCTGAAATAAACAGTCAAGTTGCTAAAGCTCAGGCGATAATTATTGCCGAGTATCGTGGGTTAGAGGTTGATCAGTTTACCCGATTGCGAGTCAAGGCGCGTGAAACTGGGATTTATTTTCGGGTAGTTAAGAATACATTTGCAAGAAGAGCTGTGGCTAATACACCGTTTTCAGGTTTGGCTGAGTCAATGGTGGGGCCATTAGCATACGGAATAGGTGGAGATCCTGTTGCTACCGCGAAAGTTTTTCATGATTTTGCCAAAAATAATGACCGTTTTGTAATTAAAGCTGGAGCGATGGCTGGGGTGGTAATGTCCGACAAGGACGTGGCTACTTTGGCTGCACTACCAAGCAGAGAGGAATTGTTATCTAGATTACTTGGCACCATGCAAGCGCCTATTGCAAAATTTGTTAGAACACTTAATGAGGTGCCTTCAAAATTTGTACGCGGACTGGCAGCAGTGCGAGATAAGAAATAGCTTGTATATTATCGAAGCAAAGTGCGATAAGTAAACTGATCAAAATCATAATTTAATTGATATTAGGAGAAAAAATGGTTATGGCAAAAGCGGAAATTTTAGAATCCATTGCAAGTATGACGGTTTTAGAATTATCTGAACTGATTAAGGAAATGGAGGAAAAGTTTGGTGTTTCAGCGGCTGCCGCTACAGTCGCGGTTGCAGCTGCTCCCACTGCAGCTGCTGCGGCTGTTGAGGAGCAGACTGAATTTTCTGTGATTCTTACTGCAGCGGGTGATAACAAGGTTAATGTGATTAAAGTTGTCAGAGCTGTTACAGGATTGGGATTGAAAGAAGCAAAAGATTTGGTTGATGGTGCTCCCAAGACGGTAAAAGAGGGTATCTCCAAGGAAGATGCTGAATCTCTTAAGAAGCAGTTAGTTGAAGCTGGTGCTGGCTGTGAAATAAAATAAAATTATTGTTTTTTTAAGGCTGGCAAGTGCGCAAAGTGCTGCCAGCCTTTTTTGTATGTGAAAGACTTTTTACGTAAAATAACGTTTTTTAGTTGCGCAGCTACAAAGATTTGAGTATTAATGCAAACTCTAGATCCAATCAAAAGGCTTGTTTACATATCTTTATATATAAATAGCGAGCCACTTGGAGACGGGTTCTCTATATGGTTATCGCGTCTTTTGCAGGTAGGTTAAAATTACAATTTTGGTGGAATTTGGTTTTTCCAAATACACTTTCAATATCCCGCAAAATCATCACACCCCAGAGCACGGAGAAATTTAATGAATTATTCATTCGCCGAGAAAAAGCGTATACGGAAAAGTTTTGCCAAGCGTGCCAGCATTCTACCATTTCCATTTCTTCTTGCCACCCAAATACAGTCCTATAATGATTTTCTGCAGGCTGAAATAGCTCCGGGTAAACGAAAAAATCAAGGGTTGCAAGCAGCATTTAATTCCGCCTTTCCAATTGAAAGTCATTCAAACAATGCACGGCTGGATTTTATAAGCTATACACTTGGCTCTACTGTATTTGATGTCAAAGAATGTCAGCAAAGAGGGCTCACATACGCGGCGCCATTAAGAGCCAGGGTTAGATTGACTATTTTAGATAAAGAAGCATCGAAACCCACAGTCAAGGAGGTAAAAGAGCAGGAAGTGTATATGGGGGAAATTCCCCTCATGACTGATACAGGCTCTTTTATTGTTAATGGTACTGAACGTGTGATTGTTTCGCAGTTACATCGTTCACCCGGAGTATTTTTTGAGCACGATCGTGGTAAGACTCATTCATCCGGCAAGTTACTTTTTTCTGCTCGCATAATTCCATATCGTGGATCTTGGTTGGATTTCGAATTCGATCCCAAAGATTATGTTTATTTTAGAATTGATCGTCGTCGTAAAATGCCCGTAACTACGCTATTAAAAGCGATGGGTTATTCCCCAGCTCAGATTCTTGCGGATTTTTTTGAGTTTGATCACTTTACTTTCTTGGGTGATAAAATTTACTTTAACCTCGTGCCTGAGCGTTTACGCGGGGAGTTGGCTGTTTTTGATATTGTCTCTGACGATGGTAAGGTTTTTGTTCAGAAAGATAAGCGAATAACGGCAAAGCATGTTCGTGATTTACAGCAAGCGAATCTTACTAAAATTTCGGTACCAGAAGAATTTTTGCTTGGGAAGATTCTGGCTAAAGATCTTGTAGATAAAGAAACGGGTGAAATCGTAGCCCTTGCAAATAGTGAAATAAATGAAATCTTACTTGAGCGGATCAGAAAAACACAAAACGGTGAAGTAAGTACACTGTTTATAAATGATCTTAATCATGGGCCTTATATTTCACAAACACTAAGAGTGGACGAAACTGCTGATCAGATGTCAGCGCAAGTCGCTATATACAGAATGATGCGTCCTGGCGAGCCGCCTACTGAAGAGGCGGTATTGGCATTGTTCAACGGCTTGTTTTATTCCCCGGAGCGTTATGATTTGTCCGTTGTAGGGCGGATGAAATTTAATCGTCGAGTGGGACGTGAGGAATTGACCGGGGCGACAATCTTATCAAATGACGATATTGTTGATGTCATCAAAATCCTGGTTGAGTTGCGGAATGGTCGTGGAGAAATTGATGATATAGACCATTTGGGTAATCGTCGTGTCCGCTCTGTTGGTGAACTGGCTGAAAATCAATTCAGAGCTGGGTTGGCTCGTGTAGAAAAGGCAGTAAAAGAGCGTTTAAGTCAGGCTGAATCTGAAAACTTGATGCCGCACGATTTTATTAATGCTAAGCCGGTGTCTTCCGCTATCCGTGAATTCTTTGGGTCGAGTCAATTGTCCCAGTTTATGGATCAAACTAATCCATTGTCAGAGGTTACTCATAAAAGGCGTATTTCCGCATTGGGGCCAGGCGGCTTGACTCGTGAACGAGCAGGCTTTGAGGTGCGAGATGTGCACCCGACTCATTATGGTCGTGTTTGCCCAATTGAGACACCAGAAGGTCCTAATATTGGACTGATTAACTCGCTGGCACTTTATGCCAGGACAAATGAATATGGATTTATAGAAACTCCATATCGAATGGTCAAAAATGGGCATGTAACCGAAGACGTTGTATATCTTTCCGCTATTGAAGAAAGTCAGTATGTGATTGCACAGGCAAACGCAAACTTTGATGAGCATGGTGTCTTTGCTGACGAAGTTGTTTCTTGCCGTCATAAAAATGAATTTACCTTGGCATCCAAAGACCAAGTTGAGTATGTCGACATTGCTCCTGCGCAAATTGTTTCCGTAGCCGCATCGCTAATACCATTTCTTGAGCATGATGATGCTAACCGTGCATTAATGGGATCCAACATGCAACGGCAAGCCGTTCCGTGTTTGCGTGCTGAAAAACCTTTAGTGGGTACAGGAATTGAACGGGTGGTTGCTGTGCATTCAGGGACAGCAGTCAGGACGGTTCGTGGTGGCGTGGTGGATTATGTTGATGCAGGTCGTGTAGTCATACGTGTGCATGATGCCGAAGCGCGCGCAGGTGAGGTTGGTGTAGATATCTATAACCTCACAAAATATACACGCTCAAACCAAAATACTAACATTAATCAAAGGCCCATCGTGAAAGTGGGCGATATGGTTGCTCGTGAAGATGTGATAGCGGATGGTGCTTCTACTGATCTGGGTGAGTTGGCTCTTGGTCAGAATATGCTGATAGCGTTCATGCCCTGGAATGGACTTAATTTTGAAGATTCAATCCTGATATCCGAGCGAGTGGTGTCCGATGATCGGTTTACTTCAATCCATATTGAAGAGCTTTCTGCTGTTAGCCGGGATACAAAACTTGGAACTGAGGAAATAACGGCTGATATACCTAACTTATCTGAGCGTCAACGCGCTCGTCTTGATGAATCCGGGATTGTTTACATTGGAGCCGAGGTTGAGGCGGGTGATGTCTTGGTGGGTAAGGTAACGCCTAAAAGTGAAACACAGTTAACTCCTGAAGAAAAATTATTGCGGGCGATTTTTGGAGAAAAGGCTTCCGATGTCAAGGATACATCCTTGCATGTGCCGGCTGGTATTTCTGGTACTGTGATTGACGTGCAGGTTTTTACCCGTGAGGGGGTTGATCGTGATAAACGTTCAAAGCAAATTATTGCGGATGAACTGGGTCGATTCAAAAAAGATCTTGCAGATCAGATGCGTATTGTAGAAGCAGATGCATTTCAACGTGCGGAACGCTTGCTTACTGGAAAAGTAGCTGCTGGCGGGCCAAAAAAACTGGCGAAAAACTCGACTATCACTCGCGAATATCTCGAAGGTGTGGAAAGACATCATTGGTTTGATATACGGTTGGTTGATGAGAGCGCAAGTTTGCAGCTAGAACAAATTCAAGATAGTTTGGTTCAAAAGCGCAAGCTGTTTGATCTGGCATTTGAAGAAAAACACAGAAAACTTTCTCAAGGTGATGAGCTGCCACCAGGAGTGCAAAAAATGGTGAAAGTGTATATTGCCGTTAAAAGGAGGTTGCAGCCCGGTGATAAGATGGCGGGCAGACATGGAAATAAAGGTGTTGTTTCCAAGATTGTACCAGTGGAGGATATGCCTTATATGGCTGATGGCACTCCAGTTGATGTGGTGTTGAATCCATTGGGTGTTCCGTCACGGATGAATATCGGCCAGGTACTTGAGGTGCATTTGGGGTGGGCAGCTAAAGAATTGGGTAAGCGTGTGAATGAAATGTTAGTCTCCCAACAGAATGTTTCCGAGATTCGAGGCTTTCTCAATAAAATTTATAACGATAGCGGTAAGAAGGAAGATCTGGTTTCTCTAAATGATGTGGAAGTGCTGGAGCTGGCAAAGAATTTATCAAATGGCGTACCTTTTGCCACACCTGTCTTTGATGGAGCGCATGAATCGGAAATTAAACAGATGTTGGGCCTGGCTGGATTGCCAGAATCAGGCCAGGCCACTCTTTACGATGGCAGGACAGGAGAGGCTTTTGATCGTCCTGTGACCGTGGGTTATATGCATGTGTTAAAACTTCATCATCTGGTAGATGACAAGATGCATGCGCGCTCGACAGGTCCATACAGCCTTGTTACCCAACAACCACTCGGCGGTAAAGCACAATTTGGTGGCCAGCGGTTCGGAGAGATGGAGGTTTGGGCGCTAGAGGCTTATGGTGCGTCCTATACGCTTCAGGAAATGCTGACCGTCAAATCTGATGACGTTAATGGTCGAACTAAGGTGTATGAGAGTATCGTCAAAGGAGATCATAAAATTGATGCAGGCATGCCGGAATCATTCAATGTGCTGGTTAAGGAAATCAGATCTTTGGGGCTGGATATTGATCTAGAGCAGCATTGATGTTTAATTTCTTCAATATTTACATGTTCTATCTTGATTCTGCACGATAGTTTTGTTGGTCCCTACAAAAAATAGCGATCCGGATTTCCGTTGACATAGTCCAGGTTTATACGTTGATTCACAGGAGTGACACGTGAAAGCATTACTTGATTTATTCAAACAAGTTACACAAAAAGAAGAATTTGATTCCATAAAAATAGGCTTGGCTTCTCCAGAAAAAATCCGTTCTTGGTCATATGGAGAGGTAAAAAAACCTGAAACAATCAATTATCGGACATTTAAACCTGAGAGAGATGGTTTGTTCTGTGCCAAGATTTTTGGACCGGTCAAGGATTACGAGTGTTTGTGCGGAAAATATAAACGGCTTAAACACCGTGGCGTGATATGTGAAAAGTGCGGTGTTGAAGTTACCTTGTCCAGAATCAGGCGTGAGCGGATGGGTCATATTGAACTAGCTTCACCTGTTGCCCATATCTGGTTCCTGAAATCGCTACCTTCACGCTTGGGCCTCGTGCTCGATATGACTTTACGGGATATCGAGCGTGTTTTGTATTTTGAGGCTTATGTTGTTACAGACCCTGGCATGACCCCACTTACACGCGGGCAGCTTTTAACTGAAGATGATTATCTGAATAAGACAGAAGAATTTGGAGATGATTTTAGTGCTGCCATGGGTGCGGAAGGTGTTCGTGCCCTGTTAAGCAATATGGATATTCAATCTGAAATAGAATCGTTGCGCTTGGAAATTCAGACGACTGGTTCGGAAACCAAGATCAAGAAGGCCGCCAAGAGACTTAAGGTGCTTGAGGCATTCAATAAATCTGGCATGAAGCCCGAATGGATGATACTGACAGTATTGCCGGTACTTCCTCCTGAACTGAGACCATTGGTTCCATTGGATGGCGGTCGTTTTGCAACTTCTGACTTGAACGATCTGTATAGACGAGTGATCAACCGTAATAACCGTTTAAAGCGATTGCTGGAGTTGCGAGCACCAGAAATTATCATTCGTAACGAGAAGCGTATGCTGCAAGAATCGGTAGATTCATTGCTTGATAACGGGCGTCGCGGGAAAGCAATGACTGGAGCCAATAAACGGCCATTGAAATCGCTGGCGGATATGATCAAAGGTAAGGGAGGACGTTTCCGTCAGAATTTGTTGGGTAAGCGTGTTGACTATTCTGGTCGATCAGTAATTGTGGTAGGGCCGCAACTTAAACTCCATCAATGCGGTTTGCCGAAGAAAATGGCATTGGAATTATTCAAGCCTTTTATTTTCAATAGGCTGGAAGTGATGGGGATTGCAAGCACAATCAAGGCCGCCAAGAGAGAGGTGGAAAATGAAAATCCGATTGTTTGGGATATTCTGGAAGAGGTCATTCGTGAACATCCGGTAATGCTTAACCGTGCGCCCACCTTGCATCGGCTTGGTATTCAGGCATTTGAACCTGTGCTCGTCGAAGGAAAGGCTATTCAACTACACCCCCTCGTATGTGCTGCTTTCAATGCAGACTTTGACGGTGACCAGATGGCTGTGCATGTTCCTTTATCGCTTGAAGCACAGATGGAATGTCGTACATTGATGTTGGCAACCAACAATGTACTTTCTCCAGCGAATGGAGATCCAATTATTGTTCCTTCGCAGGATATTGTATTGGGCCTCTATTATATGACGCGCGAAAAGATGGGTGCCAAAGGCGAGGGAATGATTTTTTCGGATATTTCCGAAATTGTGCGAGCTTATGAAAATAAGATTATAGAGTTGAATGCCAGAATTACAGTTCGAATCAAGGAAAAGAAGAAATCTAACCTGTCCGTTGGAGAACTTGTAGAAACCATAACACGTTATGAAACTACTGTCGGCCGTGCATTAATTTCTGAAATATTACCGGTGGGGCTTCCTTTTTCTGCCGCCAACAAAGTGCTTAAGAAGAAAGAAATTTCGAAGCTTATCAATGCCAGTTTCCGTTTATGCGGTTTGCGAGAGACGGTTATATTCGCAGATAAACTTATGAATTCCGGTTTTTCGTATGCTACACGTGGCGGTATTTCTATTTGCCTGGATGATCTTGTTACACCTACACAAAAAAATAACATTATCCAGGCCGCTGAGCAGGAAGTGCATGAAATTGCCAATCAGTACATATCCGGCTTGGTAACTCAAGGCGAACGTTACAACAAGGTTGTTGATATCTGGGGGCGTGCAGGTGATCAGGTCGCCAAGGCAATGATGGATCAGTTGAGTGTTGAGCCAGTGGCAGATTATGAAACTGGTCAGGTTAGAACTGATGAAAATGGTCGGGTTGTCACGCAGGAATCATTCAACTCAATTTATATGATGGCGGATTCCGGGGCGCGGGGATCTGCTGCCCAGATTCGTCAACTTTCTGGTATGCGCGGGCTTATGGCGAAGCCAGATGGTTCCATTATCGAGACGCCAATTACAGCCAATTTCCGCGAAGGGCTCAACATTCTTCAGTATTTTATTTCAACGCACGGTGCTAGAAAGGGGTTGGCTGATACAGCGCTTAAAACAGCGAACTCGGGATATCTTACCCGTCGCCTGGTTGATGTAACTCAGGATTTAGTTATCACGGAAGAAGATTGTGATACTGATGGCGGAGTGGTCATGAAGGCTCTGGTAGAGGGGGGGGATGTCATTGAATCTTTGCGGGAGCGTATATTGGGCCGTGTCGCTGCAACCGATATTGTAAATCCGGAAACCGGTACGGTGATTTATGCGGCTGGAGTGTTGTTGGATGAGGATGCAGTTGATGAAATAGAAGCTTGCGGTGTGGATGAAGTCAAGGTTAGGACACCGCTTACCTGTGAAACCCGTTATGGTTTATGCGCCAAATGTTATGGACGTGATTTGGGCAGGGGGGTGCTTGTCAATGCTGGAGAGGCTGTGGGGGTAATTGCAGCTCAATCAATCGGCGAGCCAGGAACGCAGCTAACTATGCGGACATTCCATATTGGTGGAGCAGCTTCTAGAACGGTGGTGGCGAATCAGATTGAATGTAAATCCAACGGTGTAATTCGTTATTCACATCATATTCGTTATGTGAAAAATGCTCAGAATGAGTTGATAGTAATTTCACGTAGTGGCGAGGTTTATATTCAAGATGAAAATGGCCGCGAACGTGAGCGGCATAAAGTTCCTTACGGCGCGACGTTGCTCGTTCAGGATGGTGAACCTATCAAGGCTGGGCGGATCCTGGCTTCATGGGAGCCACATAAACGTCCAATTATCGCCGAATATGCAGGTAAAGTACGTTTTGAGAATGTGGAAGAGGGTGTAACCGTCGTTAGGCAAATTGATGAAATAACCGGTTTGGCAACTTTAGTGGTTATTGATCCCAAACGGCGTAATATTGCACAATCCAAAGGATTGCGGCCGTTAGTCAAATTCTTGGATGAGAATGACAAGGAAATTAATATTCCTGGTAGTGATCAGCCTGTAAGCATTACATTCCACGTTGGATCGATTATTACAGTAGTTGATGGGCAGCAGGTGAGTATTGGTGAGGTTCTGGCACGCATTCCTCAAGAAACATCGAAAACCCGTGACATCACGGGTGGTTTGCCTCGAGTTGCAGAATTGTTTGAAGCCCGGATACCAAAAGATGTGGGTTTCTTGGCAGAAGCTACTGGAACAGTGGCATTCGGAAAGGATACCAAGGGCAAACAGAGATTGGTCATTACCGATCTTGATGGAATTGCTCATGAATATCTGATCCCCAAAGATAAGCATGTGACCGCACATGATGGTCAGGTTGTGAATAAGGGGGAGGTGATCGTTGATGGGCCCATTGATCCTCATGATATATTGCGACTACAAGGCGTTGAAGCGCTGGCTCGTTATATCAGTGATGAGGTGCAGGATGTTTATCGTTTGCAAGGTGTGCGCATCAATGATAAACATATTGAAGTAATTGTTCGTCAGATGCTGCGTCGTGTACAGGTAGTAAATGCGGGCGATTCAAGTTTTATTCCCGGTGAGCAGGTCGAACGTGCAGAAGTATTGATCGAGAACGAGAAACTCATTGCCAATAACAAAATGCCCGCTACTTATGAACATGTATTGTTAGGTATAACCAAGGCATCTCTTTCTACTGATTCATTTATTTCGGCTGCTTCTTTCCAAGAGACAACTCGAGTCCTTACTGAAGCGGCTATTATGGGTAAGAAAGACGATTTGCGTGGTTTGAAGGAAAATGTAATCGTTGGTAGATTAATACCGGCTGGAACGGGATTGTCTTTTCACAGTATCAGGAGAAGGCAGAGGCTGTCGGAAAGTACAGCTTACTTCAATACTGATTTGGCGGAAAACGAAATTGCGGAGTGATGATATTGTTTTCGGTTCTGTTCACCAGTTTGTCAAGGTTAATTTTGGGTGTGTTAAAACCTTGACTTACCCCTGCTGACGAAGTAGTCTTGTTTTGGATGAAGTAAGGAAGTGACTAAGGCTGGTTACCTGGGAGGGGTTGGGGTGACCAGTTATTGTTTTGTGTACAGGAAATGCCGC
>WBZO01001747.1_pt1 | contig 14429 bp, 12 predicted proteins | sample 5204261 | NCBI WGS metagenome assembly WBZO01 (sample SAMN12412400, study PRJNA552823) | activated sludge metagenome | isolation source: activated sludge from anammox sidestream of wastewater treatment plant... | place: USA: North Carolina | collected 2017-09
AGGCTTCACAGATGACAAAGTTTGCAGAACCCTGGTTCATCAAATTCAATGCGGAAGTTGAATTTCATCCTGCTATGCTCGTGGAGGATCTCAAAAAGTCAAACCTGGATGAGATAGGAAAAAAGATGAAATAAAGTTTTTGAAATGAAGCCTATAGTGTCCCGATAATTTCGGGACATTTTTTTTAATGCTCTTATAAAATGTTTTGGTTAAAACCCTGAAGGCTGCCATAGATCAATAACGGCTAATAAAAAAATAGATCAGTTATCAGAGGCCTAAGACCTCTTTCATGGTGAAGTTCCCTTTTTTCCCTTGCAAAAATTCTGCAGCCATGACGGCGCCGAGTGCAAAACCTTTCCTGCTGTGTGCCGTGTGAATGATCTCAATGTCGTCAATAGTTGAAGCGTATTTCACTATATGTGTTCCCGGCGCCGGGTCGGTCCGTTCGCTGATGATTTCAAGATCTTCTACATTATCACTGTTTTTATTCACCCATCTTTTCTTTCTTTTGTTGACCTCAAGGATCTGTTCGGCAAGTGAAATGGCGGTACCGCTGGGTGCATCTTTCTTCTGTGTGTGATGGATTTCTTTGATGCCAACCTCATAATCGGGATGTGAAGACATCAGGGCAGCCAGCTTTTTATTCAATTCAAAAAAAATATTTACCCCGATACTGAAATTGCTTGTAAAAAGGAATGTCCCGTTGAGCTCTGTGACCATCTTTTTTACTACAGATAGTTTTTCGGTCCAACCGGTGGAGCCGCATACCAATGGAACTCCGGATGATAATATTTTCTTTATGTTTTCGTAGGCGCTGTGCGGACCTGTGAATTCAATGGCGGCATCCGCTTTGGAAAGATTTTCCATGGTGAATTCTTCCAGATTGTTGATATCAATTTTTAAGATAACCCCATGTCCCCGTTGCACTGCTATCTCTTCGATGATCTTTCCCATCTTGCCATATCCGATAAGTGCGAGCTTCATTTTTTTTGAAATAGTTTTTGGTTGGCCAAAGGTAAACGGAAACGATAAAGAAAGATACCGGAAAGAAAGGATTTACCAGACCTTTAATACAAGGCTCAGGCCATTGGTGCCCGCCATCTCACTGTATCCGGTTTTTATCTGCAGGCTAAGATCGCGGCTTACGTCAAATGTCCGCAGATGTGCATCCACGGTGGCATCTACAACATTCAATCCCCACAATAAGATGAATACAAGAGCAGAATAATCTATATCCTGACGAAATTGATTCCGGTAAAAGCGCAGAGATTCTTCTGATAATGGTTTCAGTTCGGGCCTGATATGTGAATAAAGAGAGGAGTCGGTGCCGTTCACACGCATATTGTATTTTACTTTATAGGCAAACCGGGTGTCTTTATAATTTTTCAAATTATATAAGAATATGCCGCCTGATACGCCTAATGCTCCATATACAATGGGCACTTTCCAGATCTTTTTGTTGTACACCTGTCCCCATCCCGGAAGAATGGCTGAACGGATGGCAGCTCCACGGGGAGTGTGCGGTTTTTTGGTAACCGAATCTGTTTTCTCTTTTTTTACAACGTCAACGGTATTGACCACGACCGAAGAGTCAGCCTGTGCAAAATCTTTTACAGGCAGTAAGTAAAGGAACAGTATGAAGAAAAAAAAAGAGGTTCTCATTTTATTCGGCAGAAATATCCATTTGCCCGAGTATTTTATTCAATTCTTCCATTGAGTAGTATTCAATAATGATCTGGCCACCGCCCTTATTACTGTGCTTCAGCTTTACCCGGGTACTGAAATGGGATGCTAATTTATCTTCAATTTTACGGAACGGAGAGGAGAGCTGGCTTTTTGAAGCTTTTTTAACAGCTCCGTGTTGCCGGTAAAGATTGCGCACCAGTGCTTCGGTCTGGCGGACAGAAAGGTCTCTGTTTTTGATCTCGTTATAGATGTAGAGTTGTTTATCCACAGTATCCACGTTGATCAAAGCCCGTGCATGGCCCATGCTCAGTTCGCCTTTGCGTACTGCGATTTGAATATCGGGAGGTAATTTCAGCAGGCGGATGAAATTGGAAACGGTGCTTCTGTCTTTCCCCATTCTTTCTGCCACCTGCTCCTGGGAATAGTCAAGTTCATCCATCATCCGTTTGTAGCTGAGTGAGATCTCCATTGCATTCAGATCTTCACGCTGCAAATTTTCCAATAGGGCCAGCTCCAGCAGCTGATCATCATTTGCCTGGCGGATATACGCCGGAATGTCTTTCAATCCTGCAATCTTTGCGGCACGCCAACGTCGTTCTCCGGAGATCAGGCGGTATTTTCCAGAAAGGAGTTTGGAAACGGTAACCGGTTGGATCACATCATGTATTTTAATGGATGAAGCCAGTTCCTGCAGGCTGTGCTCATCAAAATCATGACGGGGCTGATGCGGGTTGGTTTCGATGTCGGCAACGGGAATGCGATTGATGTTGGTTGCATTTTCCACCACGGCCGACTTCAAAGCCCCGCTGCTTGTTTTCAGGTCAGCATCTATACTTTGCAACAAGGAACGGATCCCTTTTCCCAATGCTTCTTTATTTTGTTTCGGGTTGATCATCAAAGGTTATCAATTAGGTGTTTCTTGTTGTCAAAAATAGTGAAATGCTGAATGATGTATGTATAATGTTGAACTCCGGGGGTTCAATGTTTTTTTACCTTTTGCGTTACGCTTTTATATTTCAAGTATTCTTTCTTTCTGCTTGATCTTTGTCATATCATTCTTTTGCAGTATCTCTTTGGCAAGATTAAGGTAATTCATGGCGCCCTTACTGTTTCCGTCATATAAAACTACAGGTTTGCCGACGCTTGGCGCTTCAGCCAGTCTTGCATTGCGGTGAATGATAGTGCTGAACACCATTTCATCAAAATGTCTTCTTACTTCGCTGACCACCTGGTTACTCAGCCGCAGACGGCCATCATACATGGTCATTAAGATTCCTTCCACTTCAAGGGAAGTATTCAACCGGCTTTGAACGATCTTGATTGTGTTCAATAATTTTCCCAATCCTTCCAGCGCAAAGAATTCACATTGCACCGGAACGATCACCGAATCGGCAGCAGTGAGTGCATTCACGGTGATCAGGCCCAGGGAAGGAGAGCAGTCAATGATGATGAAGTCATAATCATCTTTCACTTCCTGTAAAATATTTTTCAACACTGATTCCCTGTTGGGATAATTGATCATTTCTATTTCAGCACCCACCAGGTCAATATGGGAAGGGATCAGGTCCAGGTTGGGGATCTCACTTTTCAGGATTACATCTTTTGCCTTGGCCTCGTTCACCATACAATTGTACAGGCTGTTGGTAATGTTGTGAAGATCAAATCCCACACCCGTGGTGCTGTTAGCCTGCGGATCGGCATCCACTAATAATGTTTTGAATTCAAGTACGGCAAAACTTGCTGCAAGATTGATGGCAGTGGTGGTTTTTCCCACTCCGCCTTTTTGATTTGCTACTCCGATGATTCTACCCATTCGTTTCCGGTTATTATAAAGTAATTGATTTTCCTATTTCCACTAAATGCAGCCGGCAACCGGCGTCGGCAAATGCTTTTTTCACTTTATCGTGATCTATTTTAATGAATCCGAAAGTGTCATAATGCACTCCGACAATGTTGTTGCATCCTATCATCTCTGCTGCACTGATGGCATCTGTATAGCCCATGGTAAAATTGTCGCCTATCGGTAAAACGGCAAAATTTAGTTTTACCCATTTTGCTATCAATTGCATGTCCATGGTAAGACCTGTATCACCGCTATAGTAAAAATTCCCTTCTTTACTGTAAATAATGAATCCCATGGCGCTGCCGCCATAACTTCCGTCGGGTAAATTGCTGCTATGCTGTGCCACCACACATTTTACCGTAAAATCTCCGAAATCCCATTTTCCGCCGATATTCATGGGATGTGTGTCAGTGATCCCGTGTTTATTCAGCCATTCGGCGATCTCAAATATTCCGATCACTTTTGCTCCGGTCTTGCGGGCAATAGTAATACAATCGGCAATATGATCGCTGTGCCCGTGTGATATTAAAATATAATCTGCTTTAATGTCAGCGACTTTGATGCTTTTGGCCAATTCATTCGGAGTGATGAAAGGATCGAAGAGTAAATGTTTTCCGTTTACTTCCACTGAAAAGCATGACTGGCCGTAATAAGTGAGTTTCATATGCAAGAACTTTTTTTGCAAAAATACACCATCATAAAAATAGTGATGAGAGTCGCTGTGGATCTTTAATTTTGAACCTGCTATGCGGAATTCTCCTTTCTGGTGGATAATGATAGGCCTGATGGTGCTGATAGACATTTACGTGTTTCAGGCGGTAAAAAGCCTTTCTCACTCCACCGGCCCCAAGACCAAACTGGTGATTTATTCATTATACTGGACCATTTCTATTGTTGCGATCATCATATTGATCATTCTTCCCCGCCTTCAGTTTGAGCACCAGGCCAAGCTCATTAAAACAAGCATTTTTGCCATCATTGTCGGTTTATTCCTGGCAAAACTGGCTGCATCATTTTTCTTTTTTATTGATGATATCAGGCGTGCTATTCAATGGGTGGTGGAAAAATCATTTCTTTCACCAAAAGCAGAAGTTGCCAAAGAAGGTGAGGGGATCAGCAGATCGGTTTTTCTGAATTGGATGGGACTTGCATTCGGTGGCGGATTATTCGGGACTTTTATTTATGGCTTCGGAAACAAATACCGTTACCAGGTGATGCGGAGTAGACTGGCATTCCCGAATTTACCGGCTTCTTTCAAAGGCCTTAAAATAATTCAGATCGCTGACATACACTCGGGAAGTTTTACCGATAAGAAAGCCGTAGAGAAAGGAGTGAACAAGATTCTAAAAGAAAAACCGGACATCGTGCTTTTTGTCGGCGATCTTGTGAATAATGTTGCCGATGAAATGGAGGATTACATGGATGTGTTTGGAAAAATAAAAGCTCCGATGGGAGTGTATTCTACGCTCGGTAATCATGATTACGGAGATTATGTGCAATGGGACAGCCCCGAAGAAAAAAAGACCAACCTGGAAAGATTGAAACAAACCCATGCCGATCTTGGCTGGAGGTTATTGATGAATGAACACATCATTCTGGAAAGAGGTGAGGATAAGATTGCCCTGATCGGTGTGGAGAACTGGAGCGCCAAAGCAAGGTTTCCGAAATATGGTGATCTTAAGAAAGCATACACCGGAACGGAACGCTATCCTTTTAAGATATTAATGAGCCATGATCCTTCTCATTGGGATGCAGAGGTGAGGACCTCTTATCCCGATGTTGACCTGATGCTGTCGGGCCATACTCATGGCATGCAGTTCGGTGTGGAAATGCCGGGATTTAAATGGAGCCCTGTTCAGTATATTTATAAACAATGGGCAGGATTGTATGAAGAAGGAGATCAGAAACTATATGTGAACCGCGGATACGGATTCATCGGCTACCCCGGACGGGTCGGTATTTTGCCTGAGATCACTGTTTTGGAATTGGTTTAGATCATTTTCTCTCTACATTTGTTTCCTGATCTCTTATGAGCGTTTTTATTGCAGTTAAAATGTTAACACCGGCTTTCAATTTTGTTTTTAGAAAATTTTTGCAACTGCGAAACAATATAAATTCTTTCTGTCTGTTTCAATGATAAGCCTGCCTTTGTAGTTAAGGTAATTTAACAAGGGGCAGGACCCTCTGGCACTATACTTGGATTTTTTGAACCCAAAAACAAAATTTATGAAAACGAAACCTCTCTTTGTTATTGTTGCAATATTTCTTGCACAGTCTGCCATGGCTCAGTTCCACCTGGGAATAAAAGGTGGAGCCAATATCATGAAAATGGACGGCGAGTCTTTCAAAGACAAATTTGAATATGGCTATCATCTTGGCGGGTTTATGGAAATCGGGCTTGGGCGCAAATGGAGTGTGCAGCCTGAAGTTTTGTTCAATCAATTTGCAACAACGGTGGACAGCAACTTCAATCATATTTATGAGAATGTGTTCAATCCTACTTACCAGAAAGATGTGAAATTGAATTACATTTCTATACCCATTTTACTTAACTATAAATTGATTGGCAATTTTGTTTCTCTACAGGCAGGCCCGCAATTTGGCGTACTGATGAATCAGAATAAAAACCTGCTTCAAAACGGAGGCGAAGCATTTTCGCATGGCGACCTTACCTTGCTGGGTGGCGTTCAGGTAAAAGTGGCCGCATTACGCATCACGGGCCGTTATGGTATAGGGCTTAAAAATCTTAATGATATTGACAACCAGGATAAATGGACATCGCAGGGATTCCAGGTTTCGTTAGGTCTTTCCATTCTATAATAAGAAAAGCTACAGTTGGTTTTATCCCCTCTATTCCAGGAGGGGATTTTTTTATGTTGTAATGTATTTGCGGATTACCGAAAATACAACCTGTTGCAATTCAGCTGGCTTTACTGTCAGTAATTGGTGGCAGGCACGAATCTTGACTACTATACTTTCCCTTCGTATTTTCGCCGTCCGCCGCAGGCGGATGACATATTGTCTAAAGAAGAAAGTTATATGAGTTTTGAAAATTTTTTGTTGAAGCCTGAAGAAGAGATGGATTTCCTGCCCATTATCCCGTTGAATGAAAACGAGCACGAAAACCCAAATGGTATTGAAGTTCCTGCTGAAATAGCTTTGCTTCCACTGCGCAACACGGTTCTTTTTCCCGGAGTGGTACTGCCCATCACGGTAGGCAGGGATAAAAGCATAAAAGCGGTGAATGATGCTTATAAAGCTGACAAATTGATCGGAGTCATTGCACAAAAAGACAGTAGTATAGAAGACCCGGAGGTCAAGGATCTGGAACAGACGGGTACAGTTGCCAAGATCGTAAAGCAGATAAAGATGCCGGATGGAGGCACAACGGTAATCATTCAGGGAAAAGCAAGATTCATGGTGGAATCCGTCATCGAATCAGAGCCTTATTTCAAAGCAAGGATCAAAAAGCTGGAAGAAAGTGAAGCTCCGAAAGATCCCGATTTTGAAGCATACGTTGCCAATATCAAAGATCTTGCAACAGAAATTATTCAGCTTTCTCCGAATATTCCCACCGAAGCATCTATTATTTTACGCAATATTGAAAATCCTTCTTTCCTCATCCATTTTATTTCAAGTAACCTGAATGTTGAGTTGAAGGAAAAGCAAAAATTACTGGAGATAGACCAGATCAGGGAAAGGGCAGATCTTTTGATGAAGCTGCTTCAGAAAGAATTACAATTTGCTGAACTGAAGAATAAAGTTACAAATAAAACAAAAGCGGAGCTAGACAAGCAGCAGCGGGAATATTTTCTGCAGCAGCAGATGAAAAGCATTAAAGAGGAATTAGGCGGAGATTCCAATTTGCAGGAAGTAAAAGAAATGCAGAAAAAAGCCGAAACCAAAAAATGGCCTAAGGCTGCAAAAGAAATGTTTCAGAAAGGGATCGAAAAACTGGAACGTATGCATCCCAGCACTCCTGATTATTCCGTAGTGTACAATCACCTCGACCTCATGCTCGATCTTCCCTGGGAAGAATATACAGAAGATCATTACGACCTGATGAAAGCAAAGAAAACCCTGGATAAGGATCATTACGGAATGAACAAGATCAAAGAAAGGATCCTGGAATATCTTGCTGTATTAAAATTGAAAGGAGACATGAAAAGCCCGATCCTGTGTTTTGTCGGCCCTCCGGGCATCGGTAAAACTTCTCTGGGCAGAAGTATTGCCGGCGCCATCGGCAGAAAATACATACGGCTCAGCCTGGGGGGACTTCATGACGAAAGTGAGATCCGGGGGCATCGTAAGACATATATCGGTGCCATGCCGGGAAGGATACTTCAATCCATCCGTAAAGTAAAATCATCGAACCCTGTGATGATCCTTGATGAAGTTGATAAAGTGGGTAGTGATTTCCGGGGTGATCCGAGCAGCGCTTTGCTGGAAGTGCTGGATCCTGAACAAAATCATACTTTTTATGACAACTACCTTGAACTGGAATATGACCTGAGCAAGGTTTTATTCATCGCAACGGCAAACAGCATTCAGAATATTCAGCCGGCTCTGAGAGATCGTTTGGAAATCATTGATCTTAGCGGTTATGCTGTTGAGGAAAAGATTGAGATCGCAAAAAGGCACCTGGTGCCCAAGCAAAAAGATCTGCATGGGCTGAAGAGCAGCAATTTTAAAATAAGTGACAAGGTCCTTGAAAAAATCATTCAGGATTATACAAGAGAAAGCGGAGTGAGGGAATTGGACAGGCAACTGGCTTCCATCATGCGGTATCAGGCAAAACAGATGGCGCTGAAAGGAAAACTGAAACCAACGATCACCGAAGCGGATCTTGAGAAGATACTGGGCAAACCGAAATACAGCAATGAGATCTATAAGACAGCGAACATGCCGGGAGTTGCCGTTGGCCTTGCCTGGACCTATGTTGGCGGAGATATTTTATTTATCGAAACAAGCCTGAGTGATGGCAAAGGAGAACTGAAACTGACAGGGAACCTTGGAAATGTGATGAAAGAAAGCGCCAGCACTGCATTGACCTATCTTCAGTCTAATGCTAATAAATATGGAATTGATTCGAAACTTTTTGAGAAAAAGAACATCCATATACATGTGCCTGAAGGAGCGGTGCCCAAAGACGGACCCAGTGCAGGCATCACCATGATGACTTCGATCGCTTCAGCATTCACCAGGAAAAAGGTGAAACCATTCCTCGCCATGACCGGAGAGATCACCCTGAGAGGACAGGTATTGCCGGTGGGAGGCATCAAGGAAAAAGTGCTGGCGGCAAAAAGAGCCGGATTGAAAGAGATCATACTCTGCTCGCAAAATGAAAAAGATGTCTCAGAGATCGAATCTGATTTTATCAAAGGCATCAAATTTCATTATGTGAAAAATATGAGCCAGGTACTGGAACTCGCCCTGCAAGGCTGATCCCTTTTTCTGTTTTTAAAGACCTATTTTCGTATCGTTTTGCGGATAAGGATGACGATAGGTTTCTTTTTGTATGCCGGGACTGTTTTTGCACAAACACTCGGAGGAAACACCGTTTTTAATTTCCTGAAACTTTCCAATTCACCTCAGTTGACAGCTTTGGGCGGAGTGAATGTTTCAAAGATCTCAGATGATATCGGGCTTGCCGTGAACAATCCGGCATTGCTTCAGCCATCCATGCATACGCAGATGAGCGCTGTGTTTAATAGTTTTTATGCAGGGATCAAAGCCTATGACCTTTCATTGGGATATCAAAATGAAAAGATCCATACCAATTTTCTGTGGAGCCTGAATTATTTCAGTTACGGGAACATTCAGCAAACAGATGCTTCAGGAAATGTGCTGGGTTCCCTGCAGCCAACAGATTGGGTGATGCAGGTATCCGCATCAAGAAAATACATGGGAAAGTGGAATTACGGAGCCACGCTCAAATTCATCAACTCCAATTACGGGATTTACCGTGCGAATGGAATAGCCATGGATGCGGGTGTATTGTATTATGATTCGGCAAAATTATTTTCGGCATCCATGCTTGCCCGGAATATGGGATTTCAGTTAAAAAAATATGCCGGCACCGAAGCACAGGACCTGCCTTTCGACCTGGAATTGGGTCTTTCCAAAAGACTGGAAAATGCACCTTTCGGTTTTTCTTTTACTGCTCATCATTTGCACCAGTTCGACATCCGCTACAGCGATACAAGTTTTAATAATGAAAACGGTTTTTCCAACGGGAACAGCAGTAAATTCTCCCTGGATAAAATATTCCGTCATTTTGTTTTTGCCACTGATATTTACCTCGGAGATAAAGTGGAAGTGAACGTAGGATATAATTATCTCAGAAGGCAGGAACTCGATATCGGGAATTCAGGGAACGGCCTTACCGGGTTTTCCATGGGTGTGGCGCTTTTGCTGAAGAAATTACAAGTAAGATATGCACTGGCAGCTTATCAGAACAATACCACCTACAGCCAGTTCGGACTGAATATGAAACTCAACGAATACTTTGGTTTAGGGAAGTTCGGAGAAAAGATCGGATGGTGATTGTCTGATATATTTTGGGTAAGATAGAAATTTTAATTAGGGAGGAATATTGAACTGTCTTTTTGTAATGGGATAGCAGAACCAAAAAAGGTATTAAATAATACGGGGAAAGTATTTATAGTACTCATTGTATCATAAAGCAGTTTATAATTTTTAGCAGGAAAATAAAATGCAGAATAGTTTTTAAAAAAAAGATCGGTTAAAGGAGGACAACCTTCAAAATCTGTGAACCCATGATCACTTTGGACAATTATAACCGGTGGTTTGTAAGAAAGCAATTTGATGGAATCAATGATTCTTAACATTTGCTTGTTAGTGTACTGCAGATAAGATAAAAAAAGTTTTTTATTTTTAAAAGATGCATCAGTTAAAATGTTTTTGAATTCATTTAGATTTCCATTTTTGTCATAAAAGAATGGCGGGTGTGGTAAATAGAAATGTGCGTAAATAAACTTCGGCGTATTAACTTTTAAATCAGGAATTTTTACAACAGAATCGATTAGACTATTATTGAAATTTAATTGTTTTTTCCATTTTGCTACTGACATTTCATCAAAAGAGGGTACAGCCCCATTTTTTGATTTATTCTGGTTAGCCCATACGGTAAAATTCCAGAAAATATCCATTCTTGCTCTTTGTAATAATGTATTATACATTAAAACATCAGTTTCGGACAGGGTTAAGAAACTTTCTTTACGTAAAGAAGGATGCCCAGGGAAATCAAAAATAGAAAGATTGTAAAATTGATATCCCAGCTTTTTAAATATTTGAGGCACTATTGAATGTTTGACACTAAATCTCGCAAGGTTATAATCTTTCGGTGAAGTAGGAGTATTGTTTTTTATCGATTTTAAATATTGAAAATTTAATATAGATGATATAGAGAATGCAGTGCGATTATAATTGCTTTTAGGATCATTTTCAATATAAAAGCCTCTTTGCAATAACTCTGAATCCAATGCAATGTTATTAAAATTCATAAATTCTTTAAGGAATTGGCTTCCTGGATAACAGTCAAATAATAAATAATAAACATCGGGCTTTACATCATTCGTGTCAAGACGTACGGTTTGAATAATATCCGGGTTGACCAAGAGATTTTTATTTATAAAATTGATATTGGCGGTAAACAGGATCTTTACACAATCAATGCCGATAAAAACCAGAAGCAGTATGTTTTCATAAAGATTGCTCTTTCTGAAGTCTCTTTTTTTCAGGATAAGGATTGTGAGCAGGACAGTAAGGATAAAAAGAAGCGGCAGCAATACTATATACCTGGACAGAAAATGGATGCGGAGATCATCACTTATAAGATCTTTTATAACCCCGAAGAACAAAAACAGGAAACCATAGAGTGTTGCCAGTTGCATGCTCTTATTCGCATTTCGTGTAATCAGCAGTAATAAGAAGAAAACTGCAACAGTCACCGACAGTATTATAAAGAATATTTTCAGGGTAATACCCGTACTTACCAATCCGTAATACTGAATGTACGTATGCAGAATAAAGAACAATGGCAACAGGAAACAATGAATTCCCCAACGCTCCAGAAAATTTTTTAAAGGTTTCATCTCAGGGATGAATTTTTAACAAAGAATCGGCTTGCTCTTTACTTACGTTAAAAACAAGATACTGCGATTGTATGGCATCTACAGGAGTAAGATTCCTTGCCCAGTCATATTTTCCCATGGTTTGAATGTTCAGGTCCAGCATTTCATTAACTTCCATGACCACTTTGCCTGCCGTGGGTTTGTCCGGAAGATAAACCGCATCTTTATTTTTCTCCAGGTATTTTTTCAGATATACGGCGCCTTCACCGTAGCAAATATTAGTATCCGCTATTTTTTTATAGGCCAGTTTCCTGTCGGGGATGAGCTCATTGGTATAGGGTAAAAAGTGAGGAAAATAAAATGAAACAGAAACCAGTTGAAATACGACGAGCAGGGGGAGCAGGTAACCCGAAACCCTGGGCATGAGGTACCGGAAAATACTTCCGAAAGAAACGTAGAGCAATGGAAATATGATCATGATATGCCGGATGCCCACCTGGGTGGAATAAAAAAAGTTCATATAGATAAGGAAATAAATGGCCGGGAGTAGTAAGAACATTTCATTTTTCGGGAAAGAACTGATGAAATCTTTTTTAAAAGCGACAAATAATAGCAGAACAATCAGGATCAGTACCGGGATAGGAAGTTTGTAAAATAGCACCACAAAATAATAATACCAGAATCCGTGAACACTGTTCATTCCCAAAATATAGGGCGGGCCGTTCAGACTTCCGGGCACTCCGCCTCCAATATGATCAAAATACATGACAGCGTCCATGCTGCTGATGTATGAAGAGGGGAGAGGAATGAAAAGATAGTTGCCGGCAAAATGAAAAAGAGATTGGATCCCCGCAAACGTACTGCTCATGAAATGATAATCGTTCAGAGGGAGGAACATTCCGTAGAATAAATGGGCAGCAGAAATTACAAACCAGTTGATGAAAAGAAAGGACAGGAAAAGTAAAAAGCCTTTGCGGGTAAAGAACCGGCGATGTTCAGTTCCGTTTTTCAGAAATAAAAAATTCAATATTAACAGTGCAGGGATGATGAGGAGCAGATGAACCATTGAAAATTTGGAGATCAGTGCCATTGATGTAAATAAACTCATCAGCACGAAGTCCTTTGTTTTTTTCTCCCGGCAATACTTCCACAAGTACAACAGGCAGAGGGTCATGAACAGGCAGGCAAAGATGTCGGAAGAAACAAAGATGCCGTGAGCTAAAAAATTCGGAGAGATCAGATAAATGAAGAAGCTGAACAACCCCGCATTTTTTCCGTATAATTTATCGGACCAGTAATAAATGACAAGAGAAAGTAATATTGCTGCCAGTAATGAAACATATCTTCCGCTGATAATGTCACTCACTTCGCTGTTTTTAGTGAGACCCGGGTGAATGATCTGTTCAACTGCCCGTGGGATCATGTTCAGTGCGGTGATGGGGAGTTTGCTGTCAAACCGTACGATGTCCTTGTTTCCTTCTCTTTTTAAAATCGAAGCGCCATAAGCGGCAAAACTTCCTTCATCATAATTAGGAGAGAGCAGTTGAATGCAGTAGCTCTGCAGGATCACATACAATAAAAGTGCGATACCAATTATATACTTATGTGGAATATTTTTTATCAATCTGTTTCAGAATTATTTTTCAACGTTACCGATCCTGATTGCTAATATACTAAGATAGAAGCAGGATATGATGAGCTGAACACCCAGCAGCAAAAGGGTGACAGAAGGGATCACCCAGCGAAGCACTACTTCCGGATTCAGGTCTCCGAAGCCCGTGTTTTTCCAGATCAGAAAAGATCTGATGATAAGGATCAGGCCTGCCAGAGATAAAATCACTCCCAGAAAGATCCCTTTCTCCAGGCTGAAATTTTTCCGGAACCGCTTCAGAAAATTCTGTTGGTTCGGTATCAGCCCATGTGTGGCTGTATAAAATCTTGTGAACACATAAAGAATGATAAATTGAAATCCCAGCAGCACGAAACCCGACATAAACATGAGTGTGTGTACATCGAACCGTTTTCCATTGATCGTGACAGGGCCTGCGATAAGGGAAACTGAACAAATCAGCCCGAAAATCATCAGGATGATACCGGGTATCAGGAAAAGCCACTTCGGGCTATACAACAAGAGAAACCGGAGATGCCGCCACCCGTCTTTCCAGGTGCGCAGATGAGAAGGCCTGTTGCGCCTGTCAGCATAAAGGGTTACAGGAGTTTCAACAATTTTCTTTTTTAAGAGGCTTGCTTTTACGATCATTTCTGATGCGAACTCCATACCTGTTGTGTGAAGCTGAAGTTCATCATAACACTCCCTGCTGAAACCCCTGAGCCCGCAATGAAAATCACCGATCCCGGTTTTAAAGAATAGCCTTCCGGCAAATGAAAGCAATGGGTTGCCCAGGTAGCGGTGTAAAAAAGGCATTGCATCTTTACGAATCTCTCCTTTGAACCGGTTGCCGATCACCAGGTCATTGCCTTCTCTCAATAAATTCAGAAAAGGCATTATTTGCGAAAAATCATAGGTATCATCCGCATCTCCCATAATGATATATTTTCCATTGGATGCATTAATACCTGTAATGAGAGTGCTGCCATAACCCTTGTTGGTTTCATTGGTGATAATCACATTGTATTGCTTCGCTATTTCGACCGAGCCGTCAGTACTTCCGTTGTCGGCAACAATGATCTCTCCGTCAATTTTATTTTCCGAGATGAATGTGCCTGCTTTCTGAAGACAGGAACCCAAAGTGGCTGCTTCATTGAGGCATGGGATGATGATGGACAGTTCAGGCATGCGCATT
>WBZO01004739.1_pt1 | contig 14425 bp, 18 predicted proteins | sample 5204261 | NCBI WGS metagenome assembly WBZO01 (sample SAMN12412400, study PRJNA552823) | activated sludge metagenome | isolation source: activated sludge from anammox sidestream of wastewater treatment plant... | place: USA: North Carolina | collected 2017-09
AGGCATCCTCGACGGCCGGCTTGAAGGTCACCACCAGCACGCGCCGGGCGCCCAGCTTCTTGGCAAGCTGGTAGGTGGTGAAGGTCTTGCCGAAGCGCATCTTGGCGTTCCAGAGGAAGCGGGGGACGGCGCTGGCGTCTTCCTGCCAGATCGACCGGAAGTAGGCGGCCGTCCTGTCCACGGCCTCGGCCTGCTCGCCGCGCATGGCGAAGCGCTGGTGATGGGTGCCGGTGAAGGTCTTGCCCGTGCGTAGCTCGGCGAGCACGGTCTGCAGGTCGGCCACCGTGCAGCGCATCCATTCCCCGTCGCTGCTGGCAAAGCCCTTGCGGGCGAGGGCGGCCCGCACCTGGTGGTCGGTGACGATGGCGCCGTCGTCGCGCACGGCGGGCTCGTCCAGGACGATGGTGTAGTTCTTGATGGCGGCGGTCTGGAGCTGCTCGGCCACCCGCCGGCGCACGTCACGCGCCGTCTGCCCGACCTTGAGCAGGCCCTGATGTGCCTCATCCGCAATCGCGTAGGCGTAGATGCGCGGCCGGGCCTCCGGCTTGGGGGCGAGGATCTCCTCGATGGGTTTACTCATAGAGTCCGGTCTTCACTGCGCTTCCCCCAGGCACGAATGGCAACCATTGCTAGAGATCCTCCAGCAACTGGGCGATGGCCTCTGGTGAGGGCAGCTGTCCTTTCAGCGCCAACGCTGACAACAGACCCGATGATGGCTCCAGCCGATTTGTGCAACCAGTAGTTGCACTCGTGCAAAGGGTGTGTGCTCAGGCTATTTCTCCAACCAGCAGTTGGAGTTTCTGTTGGTATCGAGCAGGATCACGCCGGTTCATCCCACTGCAGGGCACTGCGCGGCTCATGCCGCTGGGGCGCGACGAATGCTTCAGCGGCACGCCCGGCAAAGCGATCCCGCAGGCGCGTGCCAAGTCCGGAGGGCGCTGCCGCCGGGCGCAGTGCCTGTTTCAGGATGCGCCGCACCTCCTCTTCCATCGACACCCCATGGCGCGCCGCCTGTATGCGCAGCCGCTGCTTGGTGGCATCGTCCAGATTGCGAATGGTCAGGCTGGTCATCGACACCTCTCCTGCTCGGCGCCATCATTGCCATCATTGTAGGCAGCGCCTGCAACGCACGATGGCTTGCGCGGCCGGGCCGCCGGCTTGGGGGCGAGGATCTCCTCGATGGGTTTACTCATCGCCACCGCCCATCGGCCGGATGATGCTCTCGATGAAGGTTTGCTCGCTCTCCGTGATGCCGTACTTCTCGTACAGATCGGCATCGGTCCAGGTCCGGTCCCAAGTCTGCTGCGGCACCCACGAGTAGGTTGACCGCAAAGCATGCTGAGTGATTTTCCGCAGCGATACGAGAAAGCGGAAGAAGCGAGTAGCAAGGTATGACTGGACGCTATCTGCCTCGGTCTCATTGTCGAATGGGCCAGCAGCAAGATAGGTCTGGGTGCATACAGACTTAGGTGGCGCCAAAATTGACTGGCCGAGAACCAAGGCCGGGATTGCTCCCCGTTCCCCGTACGCTTCCGGAAGCAGGATCTTCCATCGGTCAATTAACTGGGTGTTCTTTCGAATGGCGGCCCGCGCGGTGTAACCCACGGTTCTCTTGCCACGATGCGTGAGGTACACGGACACCGATCCTTGAAATGGCGAGGTACTCCACTCCGCAAAGTTTGTTGCCAATCCAAATGGTGTATCGGAACTGATGATACGCTCCATCGTTAGCTCACCTCGGGCCTGAACCTTCTCCAAGATAGCCAGCGCGCGGTGATCGCGGATAAAGATGTCATGGGCTCCAAGGTCGCGGGTGATTGTTGGATGGCGTTCTTCGGCCTGAAAGAGCGTGTATTCGCAACTGCCGTGATGTTTGCTATCCCATAAGAAGTAACCGACACCACCCTCGAAGTCGACACCAGGGAATGCCGTGGACATCTTGGTGTAATCGACCATGTGGCTGATTTGCCGACCGGTGAGCATCTCTTTGCGGAAGTCGTCCATGCCGCGCCCACCAGCTAACCACCTGGACGGGATTACCATGCTCAAGAACCGCGGAGCGAGCCTGAGCGCTTGCTCCACGAATAGGTGGTAGATTGATGAGTCACTCGAACCACCAGCGCCGCCAGTCATCTGGTACGGCGGGTTGCCGATGATCACGTCGAACTGCATCGCGCCTCCAAACATCTCGGCGAGGGCCTGCTTGATGGTATCGGTGTGGATGAACGCGTAGGCGTGGCTTTCCAGTTCCTCGCCGCGTTCGAAGGTCTTCCGGCCGGCGCCGCAATGCGCGCACTTGTCCCCGCGCCAGGTGTGCTCCGTGCGCTGGAACCAGATATTGCCATCATCGCTGGCGAACGACCGGGCGATGGAGTGCTCGCCCCTGGCGTGCTTGGTGCAGTAGAGGCTGCGGCGGGCCAGCAGGCTGGTGAGGTGGGTGATGCCGATGCCGAACACCTGCCTGGTCAGGATGTGGTCCACGCGCTCTTCGAGGTTCGGCATTGCCTCAGCCAGGCCGTTGATCAGGCGGCTGGTGATCTCGCGCAGGAAGATGCCCGACTTGGTGCAGGGGTCGAGGAAGCGGACGGACGGGTCCGCCCAGATGTCCGCGCCGCCGTGGCCGGCCGCCCACGCCTCGGCCAGGGTGTCCAGCATGCGGCCGGCGAACTCCGGCGGGGTGAAGACCTCGTCGTTGGAGAGGTTGGCGATGCAGGTCAGTACATCGGGGTTGCGGCCGCGCAGGCGCGAAGGCGCGAGGACGGGACTCACGCGAAGACGCGAAGGCGCGAAGGGGTTTTTGTTCATGGGGGGACCTGGCTCACGCGAAGGCGCGACGACGCGAGGACGGGACTCACGCGAAGACGCGAAGACGCGAAGGGGTTTTTGTTCATGGGGGGGTCCGGTTCACGCGAAGACGCGAAGACGCGAAGTTAGTGTGGTGATTGACGATTCTCTTGCAGCCCTCCTTGAACGCCGGCGCGCCGAAGTTGATCAGCAAGCCAAGCGGCATGTGCAGCAGCCGGAGATAGGTGAGCAACTGTTTACTGTGTACCGGCGCCAGCATCTCTACTGATTTCAGTTCGACAATCAACTGGTTATCAATCATCAAGTCAACTCGCAGGCCATCGTTAAAGCGGATGCCGTGGTACTCAAACTCAACGACCTTTTGTCGTTCGACCGTAAGCCCCTGCTCCGCCAGCACGCGGGCAAGAACCGTCTCGTACACCGATTCCAGCAACCCAGGCCCCAAATCAACATGCAACTGGTACGCGCTGTTCACGACAACAGCCGAGAGTTCCTCTACATTCACGTCACCCCCCCCATATCACCCCTTCGCGTCTTCGCGCCTTCGCGTGAGCCTCACCCGTCCCCATCCTTCTTCGCGTCTTCGCGCCTTCGCGTGAGCCTCACCCGTCCCCACCCTTCTTCGCGTCTTCGCGCCTTCGCGTGAGCCTCACCCGTCCCCATCCTTCTTCGCGTCCTCGCGCCTTCGCGTGAGTCCGTCCCCCAACTCGCCGACGGTCAGCGGCGGGTAGGTCCTGACCGGCGTGAAGATCTCATGCTTGCCCAGCTGGGCGAAGAGCGTGCCCTCGGCAGACCAGGCCGCGCTCTGGGTGAGCACGTCCAGGCGGAAGTCGCGCCGCTGAAATTTGCCCTTGCCCAGGTAGCCCCACTCGGCGAAGGTGATCGGCTGGTCATCGCTGGTGCGCATCTTCAGCGCGTCGCCGTGGACGATGTTGAGCGACAGCACAAAGGCGGCGGCGCGATAGCAATCGTCGGACTCGTCGATCTGCAGGTAGTCCGCGAGGATCTCCAGCATGTTCGCCCGGCACTCGGCGATGTTGTCCGCCAGCAGCTCGATGCCGTAGGTGCACATCAGCGCCAGCAGCGCGTAGTGCCGCTTCTCGAAGGTGGACTTGCGGTACTTCAGCTCGACGGCGGCGAGCTTGCGCCGCAGGATCGCCACGAGGAAGTTGCCGCTGCCGCAGGCCGGCTCCAGAACGCGGGCATCGATGCGCTCGCTCTCGTCCTTGACCAGGTCCAGCATCGCTTCGACCAGCCACGCCGGCGTGAAGACTTCACCGTGGGCGGCGACGCGCTGCTTGGACTTCATCTGGTGTTGCCTGCGCGTGCGATTTGCCGGGCGCCTGGCGGCCGCCCGCTCATACTAATGACCTCAGACGGCCGGGGCCAATCCGTGCTGCCCACTGTTCCGGCCACCTGGCGGCAATGCGACGCGCGGGCGGGGCAAAGGTAAGGATACCGCCCGTGATATAGACGAGGCGGACGTCACCCCGGTCTGCCCTGTATCATCGAGCTAGCACGGGCAGTGGTCTTGAGCCGCAGATGCCGCGTCGCAGTCGTGTGCTCCTTCGGATTCTGAGCGGAACCGCCGATAACGCGATTCGGTTCGTCGATCTGCGGAATCTGCTGCTCACCCTCGACTTCGACGAGCGGGTGCGCGGTGATCACCACATCTTCACCCGCGACGGAGTCGTGGAGATCATCAACCTGCAACCGCGCGGCGATGGCATGGCCAAGCCGTACCAGGTGCGCCAGGTACGCGGACTGATCGTGAGATACCGGCTGGCCGGAGACATCGAACAATGAACAGTGACGCGCTGAAGTATGAGGTGATCATCTACTGGAGCGAGGATGACCGCGCCTTCATCGCCGAGATGCCGGAGTTGCCGGGCTGCGCGGCGGACGGGGCAACTCCGGAGGGCGCGCTGGCGAACGTCTCGGTGGTGGCACGGGAATGGATCGCCACCGCCCACGAGTTGGGGCGGCCGGTGCCCGTGCCGAAAGGGCGGCTGCTCTTCGCCTGAACACACCTGTTTGGCGGCGTCCGTCAGGTGCAGGGCAATCGCGCGCTCCGCCAGCCGCTCGGCCAGATCCTCCGCCATCGCCGCCACGATCTCGCCTCGGTCAGCGGCTCGAAGGTGAGGAACTCCGGGCGGAAGTGCCCGCGCAGCGCCTTGCTGAGGCTTCTTTGAGACAGCTACCATCAGGGCACGTCTGGCTTGCAGACCCCTGTGGCAGGGCGGGAGCGCATTATGAAGAAGCGTGACGTGCTGGAACTGCTTGAGGATCAGCCGGAAGAACTGGACATCGACCAGTTCTTGTACACGCTGTATGTTCGCCGGCAGATTGAGCTTGGCATCGCAGCCGCTGATGCCGGTGATCTCGTCCCTCACGACGAGGTCGAGCGTGAGTTTGGACAATGGCCCGACTGACGTGGACCGGCCCGGCCCGTCAGGCCCTCCGGGATGCTCAGCGTCACATTGCTCTCGACTCGTCGAGGGCTGCCCGCGAGATGGTGCAGCTGATCACAGCGTCTGTTTCGCGTCTCTCCACGTTTCCACTCAGCGGCCGCATGGTAGCGGAATACGCCGATCCAACCATACGCGAGGTAATTGTCCGTCCGTATCGCGTACTCTATCGCCATCTGGCGGATAAGGATGAGGTTCAGGTGATCGCAATCATCCATGGCAGCCGCCAATTGCCGCCGTCGTTCCACTGAAGCAGCTTGACGAATGGATCGAGAGCTGGCGGGGTCAGGCACCCGGCCGGTAGGCTCGCTTCGCCCCGGACAGCCAGCGGGCGATGCGTTCCGCCCTCAGGAACAACATCGCAACGGTCTGCCCGCAGCTGCTGAAGACGTAGCCGCCGGCGGTGTGGTCCACCACGACGGTATCGTCCTCGGCGAACTCGCCGGCCATCACCCGGCATTCTCTACCTGGCGCCGGAGCACGCGCCGCTGCGATGCGGGTGCTGTGCCGCCGTACGGGAGATGTTGCCGGGCCTCGTTTTGCACGGCTACAGTGAAGCCACCGGGCAGCGCCCAGCCAGCGTGTGGATTCGGAAACCAACGATGAAAAAGCAAGACATCCTCGACATCGTCCAGGAACTGCCTGATGAGGTTGATGTCGACAAGCTGATCTACACGCTGCACTTCCGGCGCGAGATCGACCGGGGCCTCGCCGAGGCCGATGCAGGCCAAGAAGTCTCGCTGGAAGAGATCGACGTACTGATTGATGAATGGCCCGAGTAGTCTTCACCCCGACCGCGGCCGGTCACCTGCGCCGGCTGCGCGCGTACATCGCCCAAGACTCACCCGATGCGGCGCGGGCAATGGTTCAGCGAATTCGCGCGGACGCGGCGCGGTTGGGACAGTTCCCTGAGATGGGCCGGATCGTGCCGGAGTATCGCGAGCCGGCTATCCGAGAAGTTATCGTCGGGCCGTATCGCGTCGTGTACCGGTTTCGCGCAGACCGCAACGTCGTGCAGGTCATTGGTGTCATCCATGGCAGCCGCGTCTTGCCGCTGCCGGCTGATTAGCGCCCGCGCGCCGGCTTCCGGACAGCCACCGGGTTCGGCCGCGCACGCAAGCGACCCTCGCTCCATTCAATAGGAACGAGGGCCGCTTACGCCTGCGCGCGGCAGGAAGGCTACACCGTCACCGGCTCGGCAGCGGCCTCCCTGCTGAAGAGGTAGCCACCGGCGGTGTGGTCCACCACCACCGTGTCGCCCTCGGCGAACTCGCCGGCCAGCACCCGGCGGGAGACGGCGTTCTCCACCTGGCGCTGCAACACCCGCCGCAGCGGCCGGGCGCCGTACACCGGGTCGTAGCCCTCCGCCACCAGCGCCTGCTTGGCGGCGTCCGTCAGGCGCAGGGTGATGCCCCGCTCCTCCAGACGCTCGGCCAGCTCGTCCGCCATCACCTCGACGATCTGCAACAACTCCGCCTCGGTCAACGGCTCGAAGATGATGATCTCATCGATGCGGTTGAGGAACTCCGGGCGGAAGTGCTCGCGCAGCGCCCGCTGCGTCTTCGCCTCCAGCTCGGCCCGCTGGCTCTGGCTCACCGTGCGCTGCCCGGTGGAGAAGCCCATCTCCTTGCGGGCGGCGCTGGTGCCCAGGTTGCTGGTCATGATGATCACGGCGTTGCGGAAGTCCACCGTCCGCCCCTGGCCGTCCGTCAGGCGGCCGTCATCGAGCAGCTGCAGCAGCGTGTTGAACACGTCCGGGTGCGCCTTCTCGATCTCGTCGAACAGGATGACGCGGTACGGCCGCCGCCGCACCAGCTCCGTCAGCTGGCCGCCCTCGCCGTAGCCGACATAGCCGGGCGGGGAGCCGATCAGCCGCGAGACGGTGTGCCGCTCCTGGTACTCGCTCATGTCCAGGCGCACGAGCGCGTCCTCGTCGTCGAACAGGAACCCGGCCAGCGCCTTGGCCAGCTCCGTCTTCCCGACGCCGGTGGGGCCGAGGAAGATGAAGGAGCCGATGGGCCGGCGCGGGTCCTTCAGCCCGGCGCGGGCGCGGCGGATGGCGTCGGACAGCGCTTCGATGGCCTGCTCCTGGCCGATGACGCGCTCGTGCAGCCGCTCCTCCATGTGCAGCAGCTTCTCGCCTTCCCCCTCCATCATCCGGTCCACGGGCACACCGGTGATGCTCGCCACCAGCGAGGCGATGTCGCGCTCGGTGACGGTCTCCGTGCCGCCGGCCGCCACGCCGCGCGCCGTCTCCCACTCGCCCTTGAGGCGGGCGTACTCCTCCTGCACGCCCAGCACCTCCTGCTTGATGCGGGCGGCGGCCTCGTAGTCCTGGCGACCGGCTGCCGCCTCGGTCTCGCGGGACAGCCCGTCCAGCCGCGCCTTCAGCGCGCGCAGATCCGGCGTCAGGCTCTGCGCCTCGATCACGTGCTTGCTGGCCGCCTCGTCCACCAGGTCAATCGCCTTGTCCGGCAGCTGCCGTTCGGTGAGGTAGCGGTCGGACAGGCGCGCCGCCGCCTCCAGCGCCGTGTCGGTGATGCTCACCTTGTGGTGGGCCTCGTAGCGCGGGCGCAGCCCCTTGAGGATGGCGATCGTGTCCTCGACGCTGGGCTCATCGACATACACCGGGGCAAAGCGCCGCTCCAGCGCCGGGTCCTGCTCGATGTGCTCGCGGTACTCGTCCAGGGTGGTGGCGCCGATGGCGCGCAGCTCGCCGCGGGCCAGCGCCGGCTTCATCATCGTCGAAGCGTCAATCGCCCCTTCCGCGCCGCCAGCGCCGACAACCTGGTGCAGCTCGTCGATGAACAGGATGATCTCGCCCTCGGCCTGCTTGACCTCGCGCATGATCGCCTGCAGCCGCTCCTCGAACTCGCCGCGGAACTTGGAACCGGCCACCAGCGCGCCCATGTCCAGCGCCAGCAGCCGCTTGCCGCGGATGTTCTCCGGCACGTCGCCGGCGACGATCTGCTGCGCCAGCCCCTCGACGATGGCGGTCTTGCCGACACCGGCCTCGCCGATGATCACCGGGTTGTTCTTGGTGCGGCGGTTGAGGATCTGCATCACCCGCTTGATCTCCTCGCCGCGGCCAATCACCGGGTCCAGCTTGCCCTGGCGGGCCAGCTCGGTCAGGTCGGTGCTGTACTTCTGCAGCGACTGGTAGCGCGATTCGGCGCGCGGGTCCTCGACGCGGGCCTTCCCCCGCACCTCGGACAGCGCCCGGTAGATGCGCTCCTTGTCGATGCCGGCCTCGGCCAGGATGCGCCCGGCCTCGCCGTCGCGCTCGTCGGCAATGGCGATCAGCAGGTGCTCGACACCGACGTACTCATCCTTCAGGCGGGTGGCCTCGTTATTGGCCTCCTCCAGCAGGCGGACGATGCGCGGCGTGGTGTAGATCTGGACGACGTCGTGCGCCAGGCGCGGGGACTTGGCCAGCGCCTGGGTGACGCGGTCGCGCAGGCGGGTGCTGTCCACGTTCAGACGGCGCAGCAGCTCCTGGGATAGCCCTTGATGGGAGAGCAGCGCCATCAGGACGTGCTCGACGTCCCACTGGCTGTGGCGCTGGCGGCGGACAAGCTCCTGAGAGCCTGCCAGCACCTCCTGTGCCTGCTCGGTGAACCGGTCTTGTCGCATCATGTGGGATAACCTCCCCGTCAGGGACGAAAAAGGGCCGAGGCCCGCTCACGGAGTCCTCGGCATGCGGGGCGATCCGCGGGCTGTCCGTGCTAGCCGCCGGGTTCCAGCCGGCGCTGGTGAAGCTGGGCGCGGTGGGCATCCAGCTCCAACCGCAGTTGCTCCATCTCCTGCTCGAGCTGGCGGATGCGGGCACTCATCTTGAGAATCACCTCCGCACCGGCCAGGTTAACGCCGAGGTCGCCGATCAGCCGCTGCACCTGGCGCAGCCGGTTGATGTCCGCCTGCGAGTACAGGCGGATGTTGCCGCGCGAGCGCGACGGCTCGATGATGCCGACCCGCTCGTAGTAGCGCAGCGTCTGCTGGTGCATACCCAGCATCTTGGCGGCCACGCTGATCACAAAGCAGGGTTCTTCTTCTGGTACGTGGTGGTGCATGATGGTGCGCTTTCAGCCGTTAGCCGGCCTCTCTCTAGAACGTGACCTACCTAGCCATCCTCAGTCAGCGGCCTAGCCACCCGCAGGTAGCCGGCCGCTCGTCGCCTACGCTGCCCCCGCTCGGGCGCCGCGCAACGCGCGCAGCTCCTCATATAACTCGCGCTCGCGCGCCGATAGCTCAGCGGGCAAGACGGCTTTCATGCGGGCGTACAGTGCGCCGCGCTCCTCCGGCTTACCCAGCCGCGGCATGCCCTGCCCGGCCAGCCGGAACTGGCGGCCGTTCTGGGTGCCCGCCGGGACCTTGAGATGCAGGCGCGTGCCCTTGATCGTCGGCACCTCGACCTCGCCACCCAGGACGAGATCCAGCGCAGGCGCGGGGGTATCGACGTACAGGTCATCGCCCTTGCGCTCGAAGCGCTCGTGCGGGCGAACGGTGACCAGCAGCAGCATGTCGCCCGGCGGGCCGCCGCCGGCGCCGGGATGGCCCTTGCCCGCCACCCGTACCTTGCTGCCGCTCTCCACGCCCGCCGGGATCTTCACCTCCAGCCGCGAGGCCTTGATGATCGACCCCAGCCCTTCACAGGTGACGCAGGGGGTGCCGGCCACCTTGCCCGTGCCCTTGCACACATCGCAAGTGACGGGCACCTGCAAGGTGATGGTGCGGGCCGTGCCGGCGAACGCTTCTTCAAGCGTCACCTCGACCGGGTGCTCGAGGTCCTCGCCCTTGGCCCTGCGCGGCTGCGCCCGCCCCCGGCCCCGGAACAGACCGCCGAGAATGTCCTCAAAGCCACCGCCCGGCGCGCCGCCCAGGTCGATATCGCCGAAATCGAACCCACCCGTGGGGCCGCCCGCCGGGCTGCCACCGCCGCGGCGGAAGTACTCCTGCTGGGCGGAGGCACGGCGCTGCTGCTCCTCGATCTGATCCGCCAGCTCCCAGCGGTCGCCGTACTTGTCGTACTTCTTGCGCTTGCCGGCGTCCTTGAGCACTTCGTAGGCGGCGTTGATCTCCTTGAAGCGGGCCTCAGCCGCCTTGTCGTTGGGGTTGACGTCCGGGTGAAACTGGCGGGCAAGCTTGCGGTACGCCGAGCGGATCTCCTTCTCGGTCGCGTCGCGCTTGACGCCCAGCACCTGGTAGAAGTCCTTCGTCGTGGTCGCCATGCTCCAACCCTCCCCGGCAGCGGGCGGCTGCCCAGGGACCATCATCAACTCAGTTGCGCACCTGGCTCACGCTAACCTGATAACGAGTTTATTAGGGTGTGGGCGGCGTGTCAAGGTAAGGGGCATCCTGCCGGCGCCGGCTACAGCACGACCCCCAGTACGGCGGCGACGAGACCGGCAACCAGGGCGGCGGCGGCGCCCCAGCCCAGCCAGGTGGCGCCCTGCTCGATACCTTTGAGCACTTCGGCTTCGCTCTTTAGCGAGAGGATGAACTCGCCGTCCTTGGGCCCGCGCAGGATCACCTCGGTCCCCAGGTCAGCGGCTTCGGCGGCCACATAGAGGGCGGCATCGACGGGTAGGATCTCCTCTTTCCAGCGGTAGCCGAGCACACGCTCGCCGGTGCGGGCGGCGCCGCGGGCGACCATCGCCGCCAGATGCCCGGCAGCAGGTGGTGTCAGTCCCTCGCCCAGGCGCTGATCAAGGGTGGTGCTCAGGTGGACCTCTGCCCCCTCCGGGTGAATGGTGATCGTCTCCGTGCCGTCGCGTAGCTGGAACGGGGTGTGCCGTTGCTCCTGCGCCACCGTGGCGGTGTGGCGGACGGTGTGCGTCTCCTGGCGGCCGTTGCGGTCGCGCCGGGTCTCCTGCGTCTCGTACTCGCGTTCGACGGAGTAGCGGTACCACACGCAGGGGGCGCCGGTCAGTTCGGCGCGCAGCGGCTGGGCGCAGAGCACCACGCCGGTGGCCTCCACCTGCTCGGCGTACTGGCCGGCGCCGGCCGTCAGCCGCACCTCGTCGCAGATACGGCGCAGATCGGCCAGCGCCGTAGGCGAGCGGCCGCGCAGCCGCCGGGCCTTGGCCCGCTGCCGCCCGCGCAGCCACACCAGCACGCCGGACAGGATGACCAGCGCCACACCGGCGATCACAAGGAAGGGCATGGGGTACCTCGGCATTCGGGCATCCGGCGCTCGTGGTACAGGAATGGATGCCGGCTGCATCACGCGCGCTCCGCGCCGTACGCAATACGAAATACGCAATCTCCCGCTATCCGGCAAGGCCGGCGATGGCCAGCGTGCGCCGGGCGATGGATGCCACCGCGTCCCACCGTCCTTGAAATGCGTTGTAGGCCTGGCCGTCCAGGCCGATATGGATCTGATAGGCGCGCAGGCGTGTCTCCAGCTCTGGCACCGTCCAGCCGGCGACGGCGTAATGGCGAGCCGCCTCCTGCGAGAAGTCGATGCCCCGCCAGGAGGGATACCAGGCGGACCAGAAGCACAACCAGGCCACGTCATACAGGAAGTCGCCATAGAGGGCGCTACCCCAGTCCAGCACGGCGCTGATGCGGCTGTCTGCCACCAGCACATTGAAGTTGAGCAGGTCGCTGTGAACCAGGTGGCGATCCTCCGGCAATCCCGCCGCCAGCGCCTGGAGCTGCGCAAACGCCGCCGCAAACGGGCCATCGCCGGTGGGGGAGCCGGCCAGCCGCGACCGCCAGCCGTGGGTACGCAGGCCCGGATGGTCACGACCTGCGTCCAGCAGCGCCGCCCGCCAGCTCGGGTGAGGCGCCACCCCCTGTCCACCCCACAGGCCGTAGCCGCCGGTGCGGGAGATGTCTACCTCGCGCATGGCATCGAGCGCGGCGAACAGCGACGGCAGCACACCGCGCATTCCCGCTTCATCCAGGTCATCCAGATAGCCGCCGCGGGCACGCGCCGCGATGGCGTAGTGACCGCCGAACGCCGTGCCTAGCTCGTGCATGGCCGGGATGGGTAGCGCGGGCGTGGCGTAGGCAGCGGCACGGGCATCTTTCTGGAAGTCCTCCGCCAGCGCGCTGAAACGGATGACGTACTCCCCGTCCCCCAGGCGATAGGCAAACGCCCGCGACCAGGCACCCTGACCCAGCGGCGCGACATCGCGGACCCGCGCACCGAAACGGTCCACGAGGTAGCGGGCAGCCTGGGCAGCGGTGGGGGCCGCATAGGTGTGGCCCTGCGGGCAACGCTCCATCAGCTTCTCCCTCTGCTCCGGTTACGGTACGCCAGGGCGCGGTTGGGGGTGGCGGTCACGTGCGCGGACGTGGTGATCACCCGTCCGGGTGTGCCCGGCGGCCGGGCGGCGGGCTAGCGTGAAAGGGAGTACCACGCGGCTGGAGCAGGAGGAACCGACAGATGATGCAGCGCTATGACCCGTACCGGCGGTGGCAAATGATGCAGCGCGAGATGGACCGGATGATGGATGACCGCATGCTGATCCCGGCGCTGGTGTACCGGACAGAAGGAGGCGGGCAACCGCAAACGCAACCGCACCGGATCGAGCTGGATGTGGTGGAGCAGGGTGATAACCTGCTGGTGCGGGCATCGCTGCCCGGTGTCAAGCCGGAGGACGTCAACGTCACGGTGGAACAGGGCATCCTCACCATCCGTGGCGAAGTGCACGGTGAGCACGAGCACGGCGAGGGCCGCTTCCGCCACCGCGAGCGCCACTACGGTAGCTTCAGCCGTTCGGTGATGCTACCCGATGACGTCGACGTCGAGGCCTGCGAGGCCGGTATCGAGAACGGCGTCCTGACATTGACGTTTCCCAAGGCCGCCCACGCCCGCAGCCGGCGCATCCCCATCCGCGGGAGCGGCCGCAGCACTGGCGAAGGCAACCGCGACATGATGAGCGGCAACGGCGCCGATACCGGCCGGCCGGACACCTCCGCCATCAGCCGCGACACCAACCCCGAAGGCTCCATTACCCGCCCTGACCGGTAAGGTGGCCAGCCGGTATCCGGCAGCCGGTGGCGCCCCGCCCCCCTCCGGGCTTCCCCGATTGACACCCCCTCCCTTAGGCGCGTATCGTTCCGCCGAATGGGCTGCTGGGAGGGGCTGCGATGACGTGCTCGAATTGTGGTACGACGCTGCGGGACGGCAGCCCATTCTGCTCCACCTGTGGGGCAAAGCAGGCTCCGGCGGCGCCGCCTAACGCCGGCGGCACGCTGGTCTTTGACCCGAACAACCCGCCGCCGTCCACCGGGCAGGGCGCCGGCCCCGCAGGCGCGCCGGCCTACGGCCAGCAAAGCGGCTATCCCCAGCAGCAACCGCCGCAGTACCCCAGCGGCTACGGCCAGCAACAGCCCCAGGGCGCTCCCTACGGCCAGCAGAGCGGCTATCCCCAGCAGCAGCCGTACCAGCAGCCCGGCGGCTACGGCCAGCAAAGCGGCTATCCCCAGCAGCAGGGCTATAGCCAGCAACCGCAGTACCAGCAGCCCGGCGCCTACGGCCAGCAGCAGCACTACGCGGCGCCCGGCTACGGCGGCACGCCCTACCCTCGTCCGGCTGTGGCAGCCAAGCCCGGCCAGGCAGTGATGATCGCCGCCGGGCTGCTGGCGGCCGGGGCGCTGCTGATGATCATCTCACCGTTCCTGCCCTGGGCGCAGGTCTCGATCCTGAGCGAGAGCGAGAGCACCAGCTACCGCGAGTACATCGAAGACAGCAACAAGAACGCCGTGCTGTGGCTGATCCCGCTGATCGCCGGGGGCGTGGCCGCGGCCGGGGCGGCGCTGCGCTATCTGGGCACGATCAACGCCGCCATGTTCCGGCTGTGGGCCGCGGCAGTGGGCGCGGGCGGGCTGGTGGCCGCCATCATCCAGTACGCCCAGTTCTCGGACGAGAAGAGTGAAGTCGAGGATGCCCGCCGCGGATCGGGTACCGCCGTCAACTTCTCCCTTAGTCTCACGTGGGGTTTCTACGCCGTCGTGCTGGGGGCGGTGCTCTGCCTGGCGGTGCTGTACTTCGCCCGGCCGGCACGCGGCGAAAAGTGGGCTGGCCGCTAAGCTCACTCCACCGGCCAGCGCGGCGGGAACGACAGCCCGGCCCGCTCCAGCATCGCCGCGCCGATCCCCTGCACCCGCTGGATCAGATCCCACTCGTCGACGAACAGCGC
>WBZO01004740.1_pt1 | contig 14423 bp, 11 predicted proteins | sample 5204261 | NCBI WGS metagenome assembly WBZO01 (sample SAMN12412400, study PRJNA552823) | activated sludge metagenome | isolation source: activated sludge from anammox sidestream of wastewater treatment plant... | place: USA: North Carolina | collected 2017-09
GCCCCTCGACGCCGGGCGCCGGCGACCAGTCGGCTGCGAAGAATTCCCGCAGCGCGCCGCTTGCCGGGTCGATGAATTTCGTGAGGCAAAGCGTTGCAATGTCATCCGCCAAGCGCCGCCAGGCCGGATCGTCGTCGATCGCGATCCACGCCAGCGCCGCCTCAAGAAGATGCATGTGCGGATTGGCGCGCTGCGGCAGGCGGTGCTGGCGGTCTTCAAAATATCCGCCCTGCGGATGCGCGCAGGTCTGATCGAGGGCGGTGCGCAACGCGACGGCGTTGCGACGCCAGCCGGCCGGCTCGCCGAACATCCGATGCCCGCACGCAAAGGCGAGGAGCGCGAATGCCTGATCATAGAGATCGAAGGGCGCTTTGCGCACCCGTCCATCAAGGCCGACCACTGAAACGGCGCTTCCGTCCGCCGCGATGAAATGCGCGCGAAAATAGTCGAGCGCATGCCGCGCCGCCTCGCGCCAGGGGCCGTTCCAGCCGAGCCGGCCGGCTTCGCAGTATGAGATGGCCTGCCGCGCAATGGTCCGCGCGCGATGCGGCGCGGGCGCCGGGCTGCCGTCGAGATTGATCGCTTCGTGAAATCCACCGTCGGTGCGGTCCGCGCCGACCCTCCACCACAACGGCAGCGCGATGTCGAAAAGCCAGCGCCGGAGCGCGGAAGCCTCGCCGGCAACGTCGCTCATGCGACCGGGCCCGGCCGGGCATTCGTCGCGCCTGTCCATGGGGGTATCCGGCTCATCGCGGGCCGGCAATAAAGCTTCTTGGCCCGCTTGGCTATATGTTGCAGGAATGCGCATCCGGCGCGATATCGGCCAGCACGCGCTGTACCAGGGGTAGGGATGAATGGCGGGTGAGACGGTTCTTATCACCGGAGCCGCGGGCTTCATCGGGATGCACGTCGCCCAGCGCTTGCTGGCCGAGGGCTACGGCGTGGTGGGTCTCGACAATCTCAACGCCTACTACGATCCGGCGCTGAAAGAGGCACGGCTCAAGAACCTTGCGGCCGCAAATTTCCGCTTTGAGAAGATCGACGTGGCGGATCGCAAGGCGGTGGCCGATCTGTTCGCGGCGCGCCGGTTTCCTTACGTCGTGCATCTCGCCGCGCAGGCCGGCGTGCGGCATTCGCTGGTCGATCCGCACGCCTATGCGGATGCCAATCTGTTGGGCTTCCTCAATGTGCTCGAAGGCTGTCGCCACCACGGCTGCCGGCACCTGGTCTATGCGTCCTCCTCTTCGGTCTACGGCGCCAATACGCGCGTGCCGTTCCATAGTTCCGACAATGTCGACCACCCGCTCAGCCTCTATGGCGCGACCAAGAAGGCCAACGAGCTGATGGCGCACGCCTACGCGCACCTGTTCCGGCTGCCGGCGACAGGGCTGCGTTTCTTTACGGTCTATGGGCCCTGGGGACGGCCGGACATGGCGATGTGGCTGTTCGCCGATGCCATCATGGCAGGGCGTCCGATCCGGCTGTTCAACCACGGCCAGATGCGGCGCGATTTCACCTATGTGGACGACGTCGTGGAGTCGGTGGTGCGCCTCATACCACGCCCGGCCGCGCCCGATCCGGCTTGGCGGGGAGAGGCGCCAGATCCCGCGACCAGCAACGCGCCCTGGCATGTCTACAATATCGGCAACAGCAGCCCGGTCGAGGTGACCGACGTGGTCCGGCTGATCGAGGAGGGCGTGGGCAAGCGGGCGATCCGCGAGATGCTGCCGATGCAGCCGGGGGATGTGCCGGAAACCTGCGCAGATGTGACCGATCTTGAGCGGGCTGTCGGCTTCCGGCCCAAAACGCCGATTTCGGAGGGGGTTCGCCGTTTTCTTGAGTGGCTGCGGTACTATCGCTCGAAATAATCGCTCATTTACCTCCCTAATCGACCGTTTTGTCTGTAACTCTCTGATTCGAAACGTGTCCATATCCGGCGAAGGGACCATCGCCAGTCGCGCCGCGGCATGGTAGGGAATTTTCCGGGATTTCCGCCGAGGGGGGCCAGACAGTCATGGTGCAAGCCGCGAAAAGTCGCGCGGACCGCACTCTGCGGGTCGGCGTGGTGGGTGTCGGCGTGATGGGCAGTAACCATGCCCGCGTCTTTGCCGATCTGCCGGGGGTGAAACTCGTCGGGGTTGCCGATCCCGATCCCAAGCGCCGCGACCGGGTGGCAAATGCTATCGGCTGCGAGACATTTTCCGGCATCGAAGGCCTGATTGCGAATGGCGTCGATGCGGTGACCATCGCCGCGCCCACCCATCTGCATCGGGAGCTGGCAACGAGCTGCATCGGGCGCGGGTTACACGTCCTGGTCGAGAAACCGATTGCCTCATCGGTGGAGGAGGGCCGCACCATCATCGCGGCGGCGCGCAATGCCGGCGTCACGCTGATGGTCGGGCACGTCGAGCGCTTCAATCCGACGGTCGAAGCGATCAAGGATGCGATCCGCGACGAGGACATCCTGTCGATCGCCATCACCCGGGTCGGACCCTTCCCGCCGCGCATGTCGAACGTAGGCGTGGTCATCGATCTCGCCGTGCACGACATCGATCTGATCCGTTGGTTCACCGAATCCGACATCATCGAGGTACAGCCACAGCTCTCCAGTGCGGTAGCCGAGCGCGAGGACATTGCGCTCCTGCAGTTTCGCACCGCCTCGGGCGTGCTCGCCCACATCAACACCAATTGGCTCACTCCGTTCAAAGCCCGCAACGTCACGATTGCGACGCGCAACAAGTACATCATGGGCGATCTGTTGACCCGGCAGGTCACCGAATGCTTCGGCTTCCAGCCGGACGGCGCCTATTCGATGCGGCACCTCTCGGTCGGCCACGCCGAGCCGCTACGGGCCGAACTGCAGGCTTTCGTCGACGCGGTTCGCGGCCGCAAGGTCCCGGCCGTTACCGGCGAAGAGGGAGTATCGAGCCTGGAGATCGCGATCCGCTGCCTCGAGAGCAAGCCGATCGCCAGCGTGCCGCAACGAAGGCCTGCGCCCCGGCGGCTTATCGGCTAAGCCGCCTGTCGCCCGCGACCATCGATCTTGTGACTACGATGAATAAGTCCGTCCGCCTCGATCCCGCGCCAATTCCATTCATCGATCTTGCTGCGCAGCGCCGGCGCCTGGGCCAGGCGGTGGACGATGCAATCGCCCGCGTGCTCGGCCACTGCCAGTTCATTTTGGGACCGGAGGTACGTGCGGCCGAGGCCGACTTGGCGGCATTCTGCGGCGCGCGGCACGTCATCACCTGTGCGAGCGGAACCGACGCGCTGATTCTGCCGCTGATGGCCAAAGATATCGGCCCCGGGGACGCGGTGATTTGCCCGGCCTTCACGTTCACGGCGACCGCCGAGGTCGTGGCGCTTGTTGGCGCGACGCCGGTGTTTGCCGATATCGAAGAGGCGACCTTCAATCTCGACCCCGACAGTCTTGCCCGCGCGGTCGCCGCCGCGCGCAAAGCGGGGCTCAAGCCCAAGGCCGTCATCCCGGTCGATCTGTTCGGCCTGCCGGCCGACTTCGATCGCATCAATGCGGTGGCGCGCACCGAGGGCCTGTTTGTGGTCGACGACGCCGCGCAGGCCTTCGGCGCGAGCTACAAAAACCGTCGGGTCGGAACGCTTGCAACTGTGACGGCAACGAGCTTCTTTCCCGCCAAGCCGCTCGGCGTCTATGGCGACGGCGGCGCGATCTTCACCGACGATGGCGAGCTTGCGCAGGTCATGCGAAGCCTTCGCATGCACGGGGAGGGCGTGAGCCAATACGATTGCGTGCGGATCGGCATGAACGGCCGCTTCGACACCATTCAGGCCGCGGTGCTGATTGAAAAGCTGAAGATTTTTCCCGAGGAGATTGCGGCGCGCGAACGCATTGCGCGGCGCTATTCCGCAGGGCTGAGCGATGTCGTGACCGTACCCTGCGTCGCGCCAGGCTCGACCTCGGTATGGGCGCAATACACCGTCCGCCTCGCTCCCGGACGGCGCGACGCGCTTGCGGCGGCGCTGCGGGCGCAAGGCATTCCGACCGCCGTCTATTACGCCAAGCCGGTGCATCACCAAGATGCCTATCGGAAATTTCCCGTCGTCGAAGGCGGCGCGCCGGTCGCTGAACGGCTGGCCGGCGAGGTCATCAGCCTGCCAATGCACGCCTATCTCGACGAGCCGACGCAAGATCGGATCATCGCGGCGGTGCGGCGCGCATTGGGCAAATAGCGGGTCGGGACGCAACCTCCCCTGCGTCATGGCCGGACTTGTTCCGGCCATCCTCGTCTTTACTCTTCCTGCGATTCCTGAAAGCCCCATGCCCGCCAATGAGCGCGGCCATGACGGAGCAACCGAAAGCGGGCCATGCTGGGACGCATCTTCACGGTCGGTGGCCTGACGCTTGTTTCACGGTTCACCGGCTTTGCGCGCGACATCGTGCTCGCCGCGGTGCTGGGCGCCGGCCCGATCGCCGACGCCTTCTTTGTAGCACTACGGCTGCCGAACCATTTTCGCGCAATCTTCGCCGAGGGCGCGTTCAACGCGGCCTTCGTGCCGGCTTACGCACGCATCCACCAGCAGCACGGGAATGACCCGGCGAAGCTTTTTGCCGACCGGATATTCACACTGCTGTTCATCAGCCAGGTGATGCTGCTGGCGATTGCGCTGCTCTTCACGCCGGCGGTGATCTCGGTGCTGGCGCCGGGGTTCTCCAAGGACCCCGGCCGTTTCGCGCTGGCGGTCGATCTCACGCGGATCACGTTTCCCTATCTGCTTGCGGTCTCGCTGGTGACGCTTTACGGCGGCATTCTCAATGCGCTCGGCCGTTTTGCGGCTGCCGCGGCGGCGCCGATCCTTCTTAACATCTCGATGGTTGCGGCGCTGGCGGTCGCGGTGTTCTTCCCCACGCCCGGGCACGCGGCGGCCTGGGGCGTATTCCTGGCCGGGATCCTCGAAGCGCTGCTGGTCGGCGGCGATGCCTGGCATACCGGCGTCCTGCCTGCCTTCCGCTGGCCGCGGCTCGACGACGAGATCAAGCTCTTCTTCAAACGGTTCGGCCCGGCGATCCTCGGCTCGGCCGGGACGCAAATCGCGCTGTTCGCCGACACCATCATTGCGAGCTTCCTGGCGACCGGCGCGCTTTCAGCGCTCTATTATGCCGACCGGCTCAACCAATTGCCCATTGGCGTGATCGGAATCGCGGTCGGCACCGTATTGCTGCCCGAAATGGCGAACCGCATCGCCAGCGGGGACGAGCGAGGGGCGCATCATGCCCAGAACCGCGCGGTCGAACTGACGTTGCTGCTGTCGGTGCCGTGCCTGGTCGCGTTCCTGCTGGTTCCCGATCTTCTTATGCAAGCGCTGTTCGGGCGCGGCGCCTTCACGCTGGCGGACGCCAATGCCGCCGGGGCTACGCTCGCCGCCTACGCGATCGGTCTTCTGCCGTTCGTGCTTCTGCGCAGCATCACGGTGACGTTCCTCTCGCGCGGCGACACGCTCACGCCGGTCAAGGCGCTTGCGGTCGCCGTCGCGGTCAACGTTGCGCTCAAGGTATTGCTGATGGACCGCTACGCGCAGGTGGGCCTCGCCTTCGCCACCTCGATCGGCGCCTGGATCAACTTCGCGCTGTTGATCTGGTTTGCCGCCCGTCGCGATTTGATCGCCATCGATGATCGGCTCAAGGCCGCGGCCGGCAAGCTTGCCGTCGCCGGTCTCGCGCTTGCGGTCGTCCTTGTCGTAGGGGCGAGAACGATTCCGGCCGTGCTGGCAGGTTGGCCGACGCTGCGCGCCGAAATCACGCTCGCGCTGCTCGTGGTCCTCGGCGCCGTCGTCTATTTCGGCATCGTCTTGACATTATTTGGCAAGCAGTGGCTGGCCGTGCTGCGCCGCCGCTCAAAGCCGGCCGCGCCGCCCGCACCGTAGGCTTCGCCCCTCGACGGTGTTCACCTTGACGGGGGAAGCGCCACCGACCACATGGCTGCTGGTGTGTACGATTTGCCTCGCTGGCCGGCAGGGCCGCTCACCGCACTGGGTGCGGCCGGTAGACTTGAGAATCGATTGCAGATATGGGGTGCCAGAAGGCGCCCGGAAAGAGGGAGGTGGCGGGTTCACAAGGCCGCGACCTCGTTACGCCAGAATGGCTCTGGCTCTATTTGGCCGCATCCTGGACCATATATGTCGGCGACGCCTCGCATGACCCTCCCGCCCATTCCCATGCCGCAATTTGTCCGCGTCCTTTCCGCTGCCGTCACGATTGTGCTGGCGCTCGCGCTTGCGGGCTGCAGCGAAGCGCCAAAGCCGCCACCACCACCGCCACCGCCCTCCGTGACGGTTGCGGTGCCGGCCCAGCGCACGATCGTAGACCAGGATGAATATGTCGGCCGTTTCGTTTCGGTCGATGCGGTGGAAGTTCGCGCCCGCGTGTCGGGCTACCTCGATAAGGTGCATTTTGAGGATGGGCAGATCGTCAAGCAGGGCGATCTCCTGTTCACCATCGACAAGCGGCCATTTCAGAACACGCTCGATCAGGCGCGCGCCAATCTCGAAATCTCCAAGTCAAATGAGGCCTACACGAAGGCCGATCTGGCGCGCGCGCAGCAACTGGTGCGCGACCGCACCGTCACCGAACAGATCTATGACCAGCGCGCCCAGGCCTATCGCAATGCGCAGGCGTCGGTTGCGGCGAACGAAGCGATGGTGCGCCAGGCCGAGCTCGATTTGCAATTCACTGAACTGCGGGCGCCCGTCACGGGCCGCATTGGCGACCGGCGGGTGACGCCGGGCAACCTGGTGACCGGCGGTACCGGCGGCAATACCACGCTGCTCGCCACCATTGTTTCGATCGACCCGATCCGTTTTGAGTTCACCTTCGACGAGGCGTCCCTCCTGCGCTACGAGCGGCTCGCGCGTGACGGCAAGGACGTCACCGGGCGCTCCGCGCCGAGCGCGGTTCGGCTCAAGCTCATCGACGAGACGGATTTCTCCCATCTCGGCCGCATGGACTTCGTCGACAACGTGATCGAGCGTGCGACCGGCACGATCCGTGGCCGCGCACAATTCGCCAATGCCGACGGCTTGTTCACTCCCGGCATGTTCGCCCGTCTGCAGATTGCCGGATCCGCACCCTATCAGGCGCTGCTCGTCCCCGATGCCGCGGTTGGCACCGAGCAGGCGCGCAAGTACGTGCTCGTCGTCAATTCGGACAACGTCGCGATCCAGAAATACGTGACGCTCGGCCCGGTCATTGACGGACTGCGGGTGGTCAAGGCGGGGCTGGCGGCAGACGATCGCGTGATCGTTTCCGGGCTGATGCAGGCCCGCGCGGGCGGCAAGGTGACGCCGAAGGAACAAGGCACGCCAAGCACCGCAAGCGCCTCGCAGAGCAAGAACGAGTAAGCCGTCGATGCGGATATCGCATTTCTTCATCGAGCGGCCGATCTTCGCCTCAGTGGTCTCGATCGTGATCGTGATCCTCGGGGCGGTCGCCTATTTCCGCCTGGCGGTCGCGCAATATCCCGAGATTGCGCCGCCGATCATCACGGTCACCGGGCAGTATCCCGGCGCCAGCGCCGATGTCGTCGCCGCCACCACGGTTGCTCCCATTGAGGAGCAGATCAACGGCGTCGAGAACATGATCTACATGGCGTCCAACTCGACGGCGGACGGACGCTTCACGATCTCGGTCAGCTTCGAGCTTGGCACCAATCTCGATATCGCGCAGGTGCAGGTGCAGAATCGCGCGGCCATCGCGCAGCCGCGCTTGCCGCCGGACGTGCGCGCCATCGGCGTGACGGTGCAAAAGAGCTCACCCGACCTGATGATGGTCGTGCACCTCATATCGCCGGACAGATCGCGCGACACGTTGTTCATCTCGAACTATGCGACGCTTGAAATCAGGGATGCCCTGACCCGGGTGGACGGCGTCGGCTCCATCACGGTGTTCGGCAGCCGCGACTATTCGATGCGCATCTGGCTCGATCCCGACCGGCTGCAGTCGCTCGGGCTCACCGCCAACGACGTCACGCTCGCGCTCGCTGCGCAGAACATCCAGGTCGCCAGCGGCGTGCTCAATCAGCCGCCGGTCGATCAGCCCGGCGCCTTCCAGGTGGCGGTGAAGACGCTCGGACGTCTGGCCAGCCCGGACGAGTTCGCCAACATCGTCGTCAAGCAGACGCCGACCGCGGTGGTGCGCCTCAAGGATGTCGCCAAGGTTGAGCTTGCCGCGCTCGACTATTCGGCGAATTCCTATCTGAATGTCGAGCCCGCCGTTGCACTCGCGGTGTTCCAGCGGCCGGGGTCGAATGCGCTCGACACGGCGCATCGCATCCGCGCAACGATGGCGCAGCTCGCCAAGCGCTTTCCGCCCGGGCTTGAATACACCATCATCTACGATCCGACCCAGTTCATCCAGCAGTCGGTCGACGAGGTGAAGACCACGATCTTCGAAGCCATTCTGCTCGTCGTTCTGGTCGTTATCCTGTTCCTGCAGACCTGGCGCGCGGCGATCATTCCGCTGATCGCCATTCCGGTGTCGCTGGTCGGCACGTTCTTCCTGATGGCGATGTTCGGCTTCACGCTCAACAACCTGTCGTTGTTCGGGCTTGTGCTCGCGGTCGGCATCGTGGTCGATGACGCCATCGTCGTGGTCGAAAACGTCGAGCGCAACATCGCGGCCGGACTCTCGCCGCACGATGCGGCGGTTCGCAGCATGGACGAGGTCGGCACGGCGCTGATCGCGATCGCGCTTGTGCTCTGCGCGGTGTTTGTGCCGACCGTTTTCATCACCGGCATTTCCGGCCAATTCTACCGGCAATTCGCCCTCACCATTGCGGGCGCGACCGTCATCTCGCTTATTGTCTCGCTGACGCTCTCGCCGGCGCTCTGCGCGCTGCTGCTCAAGCCGCATCAGACCGAACGGCCGCCGCTGTGGCGGCGGCCGCTGCATGCCTTCTTTGGCCTGTTCAACGCGAGCTTCGATGCGGTGGGGCGCGCCTACGGCTGGCTCTCGGCGCGCGTGGTGCGCTATTCTGTGATCACGCTCGTGATCTACGCCGGCATCCTCGTCTTCGGCCTCAACGAGTTCCGCAAGACGCCGGTCGGCTTCATCCCGCAGCTCGACCGCGGCTATCTGATCGGCGTCATCCAACTCCCCTCCGGCGCCTCGCTCGCGCGCACCGACGCCGTCAACCGCCGCGCGGTCGAACTCGCGATGCAGGTGCCGGGCGTCGCCGGTGCGGTGAACGTCGTTGGCTTCTCCGGCGCGACCTTCACGCTGGCGCCCAATGCCGGCGCCGTCTTCGTCGTCCTCGATCCCTTCGAGCAGCGCGCCGGCGACCCGAACAAGACCGCGGGCGCCATCATGCGGCAGCTCTACGCCAAGTTCGCCGCCATCCAGGATGCGCTGATTGTCGTCGTCCCGCCGCCGCCCGTGCAGGGCATCGGCAATGCCGGCGGCTTCCGCATGATGGTGGAGGATCGCGCCGGCCGCGGCTCGCAGGCCCTGCTCGATGCCGTGAATGCAGTGCTCGCCAAAGCGCGCCAGCAGCCGGAAGTGACGCAGACGTTCTCGCTGTTCGAGGTTTCGACCCCGCAGCTTTACCTCGATATCGACCGCACCAAGGCGCAGATGCTGGGCATCAATGTCTCCGACGTCTTTGCCGCCCTGCAGATCTATATCGGCTCGCTCTACGTAAACGACTTCAACTTGTTGGGGAGGACCTTCCGAGTCACCGCGCAGGCCGAGAGCGGCTACCGGATGAGCCCGAAGGATGTACTCAATATCCGCGTGCGCAACTCGACCGGCGGCACGGTGCCGCTCGCATCGTTTACCACGGTCAGCGACATTGCCGGGCCCTATCGCGTGCCGCGCTACAACCTTTATCCGGCGGCTGAGATCGACGGCGTCGCGGCGCCAGGATTCTCGCAGAGCCAGGCGCTTGGGGTGATGGAGAAGGTCGCCAACGAAACGCTGCCCGACGGGTTCAGCTACGAGTGGACGACGCTCGCCTTCCAGCAACTGCGCGCCGGTAGCACGGCGATGTTCGCCTTCAGCCTGGCCGTGGTGTTCGTGTTTCTGGTGCTGGCGGCGCAGTTCGAGAGCCTGACATTGCCGCTCGCGATCGTGCTGATCGTGCCGATGTGTCTTGTCGCATCGATCACCGGCTTGGTGCTGCGTGGCCAGGACAACAACATCCTGACGCAGGTGGGTTTCGTGGTGCTGATCGGCCTTGCGGCGAAGAATGCCATCCTGATCGTTGAGTTTGCCAAGCAGCTTGAGGACCGCGGCCGCGACCGCTTTGCGGCGGCGGTCGAGGCGGCAAAACTGCGCCTGCGTCCCATTCTGATGACGTCGTTTGCCTTCATCTTCGGCGTGGCCCCGCTCGTATGGGCGCAGGGCGCCGGCGCCGAGTTGCGGCAGGCGCTGGGCACGGCGGTGTTTGCCGGCATGATCGGCGTGACGCTGTTCGGGCTGATCTTCACGCCGGCGTTCTACGTGGTCTGCCGCTGGCTCGCCGAGAAGATGAGCCGGCGGCGGCCGACGCCAAGTGTCCATCCGGCCGAGTAAATCGGCCATCCAGGCAGCGTTCACGGAATCGTGAGGGGGCTGCTGTCCGGCCGACGTTCTGATTTGAAGGAATATCAATCTAGGCTCGGGGTTGAATTTCACGCCACCGTCCGCGTCGGCTGGCGCGGAGCAAATCCACATGAGGGAGCAAACGAGATGATCCGTACCGTGCTTGCCGTGACCGTGCTGGCGTTCGGCATCAGCGGCGCCGTCGCGCAGAACGATCCGATCGCGGCCCGCAAGGCATTGATGAAGTCGCAAGGCCAGGCGGCCCAGCAGGGCGCGAAATTCATGAAGGGCGAGGAGGCGTTCAATCTCGCCAAGGCGCAGCAGATTTTCGCGACCTATCAGGACGTCGCCGCCAAGGCGCCGGCGCTCTTCCCGGATAATTCCAAGACTGGCGGCGACACCGCGGCGCTGCCCGCGGTGTGGCAGAACAAGTCGGATTTCGACGCCAAGCTCGCAAAGCTCGGCGTCGATGCCAAGGATGCGGCCGCCAAGGTGAAGGACGAGGCGAGCTTCAAGACGGTGTTTCCCGAGGTGCAGAAGAACTGCGGCGGTTGTCACCAGACCTACCGCAAGAAGGCGACGTAATGCCCTTTTGCAGGCCGCCGCCCTTACGGGCGGCCGCTGCGACCAGCGCATTGGGCGCGCGGCACGAAAGCCGGGGGACGCTAAATCGGTCTCCTTTGTTTGAATCTGCTCTAATATGGCGCGGGCAGCGAGCGGCTGCGGAGGAGGGCGACGATGCTGCGCAAACTTGCGATCCTGGCGGTCATTTTCGCGGTTGCGGGCTTCGCGGTGTTCTGGATCGTCACCATGCCGGAGGCCGTGCCGGCGAGCGCACTCGCCGCCTATCCGTCCAAGCCCGACAACGGCAAGATCATGTTTTTCGCGGGCGGCTGTGCCTCGTGCCACATGAGCCCCAACCAGGACGACAAGACCCAGCTCGGCGGCGGGCGTCCGCTCAAGTCGCCGTTCGGCACGTTCTATCCGCCCAACATCTCGCCCGATCCCCAAGACGGCATCGGCCGCTGGAGCGAGGCCGACTTCGTCACCGCCATGTGGATGGGGACTTCGCCCGACGGCCGGCATTATTACCCGGCCTTCCCCTACACCTCCTATCAGCGCATGCAGCTTGCCGACCTGCGCGACCTCTTTGCCTATCTCAAGACGCTGCCGGCCGTCGCCGGCAAGGCGCGCGACCACGATCTGCCGGCCTATCTCAAATTCCGCCGCCTCGTCGGCGGCTGGAAATACCTGTTCCTCGACGGCGAGCGCTTCACGCCCGATCCCAACCGTCCGGTAAACTGGAACCGCGGCGCCTACCTGGTGAACGGCCCCGGCCATTGCGCCGAATGCCACAGCCCGCGCAACGCGCTCGGCGCGATCATCGAGGAACAGCGTTTTACTGGCGGCCCCGATCCCGAAGGCGGCGACGGCTCGGTCCCCAACATCACGCAGGCCGGCATCGCCGACTACAGCGAGGAGACGATCGAGAACATCATCACCACCGGCGATCTGCCGAACGGCGACACCGTCGGCGGCGCCATGGGGCGCGTGGTCGGCAACATCTCGCAGCTTCCGCAATCCGACCGCGCGGCGATCGCCGCCTACATCAAGACGCTGCCGCCGGTGAAAAGCGCAAAGAAATAGCGCTTCGCATAATCCTGGCGCCGCTCCTGCCTGGCAAGCAAAAGGTCGCCTGGTTTTACTGCGTCACAGCACGCGCGACCCTCATCCTGGGGAGGGCGCGGAGCGCCCGTCTCGAAGGATGGCAGTAGGTTCAGTGCTCGTTTGTGAGCATCCTTCGAGACGCGTGCTTCGCACGCTCCTCAGGATGAGGATGGAATTTGTGACGCAGTTAGCCTCGCGCGACCTGCTCAGGCCGTATGCCCCGGATCGTTTGCGGGGGAAATCTGCAGTTCGTCTTCGCTGGCGACGGGAGGTTTCGGCGGCTTGCCGGGAATGCCTTGCTCGCCGAGCTTCTTCTTGGCGATATCGTCTTCGGTCAAGCGGTCCCGTTCGTCACGAGGTTTCGGCATGATTTATATTACTCCATGTGCCTCCTCGGCTTCATAATGGGCTGCGCGCTGAAAAGGTTTCCTTTAAAGCCCGGCTTGGTGGCGTACGATTCCTAAAACGCCTTGAAGGTGATAATCGTGCGAGTGTCCTGGATACCCGGGATGGTCTGCACCTTCTCGTTGACGAAATGACCGATGTCGGTGCCGGGCTCGATATAGAATTTGACCAAGAGGTCGAAGTCGCCGGCGGTCGAATAAATCTCGGAGGCAATCTCGGCATCGGCGAGGTGATTGGCCACCTCGTAGGACCTGCCGAGCTGGCATTTGATCTGAACGAAAAACGGGACCATGCGCTCCTCCGCCCCGGCGCACGCCGGCTGGCGCAATCCAGCAAAATCGCGCCGCATTGACAAGCGGTGCGCATCCGCGCCCCTTATGCGCCACCGATAGGCCATGCATGCACACCTTCGGCCGCGCGCCCTCTTGCCACAAGCGGCCCGGGTCAGTAGGTTTATTTCGCAATCTCAATGGGGTGTCCGGTGGAAAGGCCGCCGGGCTGAGAGGCTTTAGGGCCAACCCATCGAACCTGATCCGGATCATGCCGGCGGAGGGAGCTTGAGATGCATGCTTCGCAGATGCCCCCCTTCAGGTCCGAATTGCCTGCCATCGCGGGCGATATTCTTGCGCGTATCCGCGAGCGGCGGCCGCGGGTGCATTGCATCACCAATGTGGTTGCGCAGAATTTCACCGCCAATGTGCTGCTCTCGGCCGGTGCTATTCCCTCAATGACGGTAGCGCCCGAGGAAGTGGCCGAATTCGTCGCGCGGGCGGATGCGCTTCTGATCAATCTCGGCACCTTCGATCTCGAGCGGCGCGACGCCGCCGAGATCGCCATCGAGGAGGCGCGTGCGTCGGGGCGTCCCTGGGTGCTCGACCCGGTCTTTGTCGACCGCTCGCGCCCGCGCACCGCCTTCGCCAAGGAGCTGGCCACAAAGAAGCCCGGCACGGTGCGCCTCAACGCGGCGGAATTTGCCGCGCTCACCGGGGGGGCGCCCGAGCGCGATGCGCTGACCCGCTTTGCGCTCGATTACGGCTGCGTTGCCGCGCTCACCGGTGCGACCGACCGGGTGACCGACGGCACGCGACTTATCCAGATTGACAACGGCGATCCGTTGATGGGCCGCGTTACCGCCATGGGCTGCGCCGGCACGGCGCTCGTTGCGGCAGCGCTTGCGGTCGAGGGGGACACTACGGCGGCGACCGCCGCGGCACTGCTGGCATTTGCGGTCGCGGGCGAAGTGGCGGCGGCGCGTGCGCGCGGACCGGGCAGCTTTACGGTCGAGATCGTCGACGCGCTCTACGGGCTTGATCGCGAAACCTTGCGAACGCGAGGGAGGGTGAGGTGACGGCTGTCGATGTGAGGCTCAACGCGATTGTCGATCCGGAGCGGGCGGGGGGCCATGAGCTTGCCGAGCTTGCCCGCAAGCTTGCGCAAGGCGGCGCAACGCTCGTCCAGTTGCGTGACAAGAAGAGCGACACCCGCGTCATGATCGAGCGCGCGCGCGCCATCAAGGCGGCGCTGGCGCCGTTGCGCGTGCCGCTCGTCATCAACGACCGCGTCGATGTGGCATTGGTGGCGCCGGCCGACGGCGTGCATGTCGGGCAGACCGACATGCACGTCGAGGACGCGCGGCGCTTGCTCGGGCGCGCGGCGATCATCGGGCTTTCGATCAAGAGCGTGGCGCAGGCCGAGGCCGCGCCGATCGATCTGCTCGATTACGTCGGTATCGGCGGGATCTATGCCACGACCTCGAAGGATAATCCCAATCCGCCGATCGGGCTCGAAGGCTTGGCGC
>WBZO01004741.1_pt1 | contig 14421 bp, 10 predicted proteins | sample 5204261 | NCBI WGS metagenome assembly WBZO01 (sample SAMN12412400, study PRJNA552823) | activated sludge metagenome | isolation source: activated sludge from anammox sidestream of wastewater treatment plant... | place: USA: North Carolina | collected 2017-09
GGAACGGCCCCGGAACGGTCCAGGTCTTGACGATCAGGTCGTGCGCTTCCTGGAACCGCTCCCGATTGAAGGCGGGGTTCACGCCGTTCGCAAGCTGCTCCTGCCCGCCGCCGCGGACGAAGCCGGACACCAGGCGGCCCCTCGACACCATGTCGATCATCGACAGCTCTTCCGCGAGCTGTACCGGATTGTCCCACAGCGGCAACGGATTGCCGAGCATGACAATCTTGATGCGCTTGGTGGCGGCGGCGAGCATGGCGGCGAACATGTTGGCCCGGGCCTGCATGCAGAACGGCGCATTGTGATGCTCGTTCAGCATGATGCCGTCGATGCCCATTTCCTCGGCATAGATGTACTGCTCGAGGTATTCGTTGTACAGGCGGCTGCCTTCGACCGGATCGAAGTACTTGTTCGAGAACATCAGCGCGGTCGCGCCGAAATCCAGCCCGGCCTTGGCGTCATAGGCCGACATCGGCTGTTCGGTGAAATACATCAGATGCATGGCGATCTTCCTTCCCGGTCTGTGGCAGCAGGCACGGATCCCCACGAAGCCTGCGCCGCCCGGGTCCTTTTCATCGGCCACCCGGCTCGGCGGCCGGTGTGGCCATGCTCACCACCAACTGCTGGGAAAACAGTAGCCCCCTCCCCCGCCGGGGGCAATGTTCGCGGCCCGTGCCGGCGTCAGCGTTGCGCCCTGCGAAATGCGACCTCGGCGTCGACCGCCGCCTGCATCGCGGCCAGCGTGTGGGCGACATCCGCCTCGGTATGCGCGGCCGAGACATAGAGCTTGGTATCGCCCTTCAGCACGCCGTTCTCGCGCAGCGTCGCGTTGAACCGCCGCAACGCGTCGCTATCCTGCCGCAGCGTGTCGCGATAGTTGGCGACCTCGCCGTCGACGAACATCACGTCGAACAGCACCGGCATGCCAACCACCTGCGCCGGCAGGCCGGCCTGACGCAGCATCCCGCTCAGCCCGTCCATCAACGTCCTGCCGGTTGCGAACGCGCGCTCATAGACGCCGGGCTGCGACAGCACCTGCAACGTTGCCAGACCGGCGACCGAGGCGACCGGGTTGCCCGACAGCGTGCCGATCTGCGGCAGCACGTCGTCGCCGACCTCACTGCGATCGAAATGGCGCATGATGTCGGCCCGCCCGGCGACAGCGGCCAGCGGGAAGCCGCCGGCAACGATCTTGCCCAGCGTGCACAGGTCGGGGATCACGCCGTAATATTCCTGCGCGCCGCCGAAGGCGAAACGGAAGCCCGTCACGATCTCATCGAAGATCAGCGGGATACCGCATTCCGCCGTCACCTCCCGCAACGCGCGCAGGAAGCCGGGCTGCGGCGGGATCAGGCGCTGGAACGGCTCGACGATCACCCCCGCCAGGTCGTCGCGATTCTCCCGGATGATGCTTGCCGCCAGATCGGCGTCGTTGAACGGCGCAATCAGCATGTCGCCGGCGACCGAGCGCGGAATGCCGGGCGAATCCGGCGCCGCCTGCGGGAAATTGCCCGGCCGCTTCGGCGCCATGCTCTGCAGGCTGTATTCGCTCATGCCATGGAAGCCGCCCTCGAACTTGAGAATCTTGTCCCGCTTGCGATAGGCACGAGCGACACGCATCGCATAGGTGTCGGCCTCGGTCCCGGTCGAGGTGAACCGTACTTTTTCGGCGCACGGCACGGCGTCGACAATCGCTGCGGCAAGGCGGATGCCATGCTCATTGTTCGCGAAAAAGGTGACACCGAGGGGAATTTGCGCCAACACGGCAGCAACCACATCCGGATGCGCATGGCCCGCGAACATCGGGCCGGAACCGAGGAGGAAATCGACATACTCATTGCCGGACACATCCCACACCCGGCCCGCCTGCCCGCGCGCGATGACGATGTCCGAGGACAGATTGCCGAAGCTGCCGCCGGGCAGCACCCGCCGAGCGGTCGCGACCAACGAAAGTTCCTTGTCGCTGCGGGGCAATCCGGCCATCTCATCTCTCCTGGGTTTGCGCGCGCCGCAAGCAGACCACTCCCGGAGAGGGTCGCGCAAGGCGAATGCGCGCTTCGCCACGACTCGGCGCCGTCGGTCATGTTATTCTGATGTTTATCGTGCATCTCGCTCCCCCCCATCTCGCACCGACGCTGACCGACGACGCGATCCGGCGCCTGTTTTCGGCCAGCACTCTGGAAGCCGGGCGGATCTATGAATTGCGCGGCCGTGTCCAGAATCTGGAGATGTCGAACGACGGCTCGCGCATCGTCGCCGAGACGATGGGCACCGCGCCCCGCCCCTATGTGCAGCGCATCACGATCGACCGCAGCGGCGCGCATGGGCTGAAGATCAGCGGCACCTGCTCCTGCCCGGTGGGATACAACTGCAAGCATGTCGCCGCCGTGCTGATCGCGGTCCATCGCCAGCAGATGGCGCAGGAGCTGGACGCCGCGTCCGCCGCGGCGCCGGCCCCGCGGCCGGCGGTCCAGACCGGCCAGGCGGCACCGCCGGCCGAGGCGCCGTTGCCGCTGCCCATCGCCGACTGGCTGTCCGACCTGCAGACCGGCGCCGACAACGACTCCGAGGCCTATCCGCCATCGATCCGCAACCGGGTTCTGTATGTGCTGTCGCGCGACACGACCCAGCCCGGCGTGCCGCCGCTGCGCATCCAGCCGTTCACCGCGACGCTGCGCAAATCCGGCCGGCTGACCGCCGCGCGGCAGTATCCGCCGCAGCAGGTGCAGAGCAATGCGCGCTTCCTGCGACCGTCGGACAAGGTGATCCTGAGCCGTCTCGCCCGCCGCCGGCCCGGCTCCACCGCCCAGCCGCCGGACGATGATCCGGACGACACGCTGCGCCGGATCCTGGCGACCGGGCGTGCCTATTGGGACAGTCTCGACGGCCCGCTGCTGTCGGAAGGGAAGCCGCGGACCGGCCAGATCAGTTGGGACCTGGCGCCGGACGGCTCGCAACGCGCTTCGCTCGCGCTGGAAGGCGCCGTGCAGCCGGTCCGCACCCCGATACCCTGGTATGTCGATCCCGAGGCCGGCGTCGCCGGGCCGGTGACACTGGACCTGCCGGCGCCGGTGGTGGTCCGGCTGCTGGCCGCGCCGCCCATTCCGGCCGAGGCGGCGGCGCGCGTGCGGGCCGAGATCGCCCGCCGCCTGCCCAGCCTGCCGGTGCCGGCGCCCAGCGAGCTCCCCCCGCCCAAGCGGCTGACCGACAAGCCGACGCCGCATCTGCGACTGATGCAGGGCGCGCTGCCGCACGACCCGGCGACCACCGGTTACCGGTGGCGTCCGCCCTCGTCGGGTCTGCACGCCGCCCCGGTCGCGCGCCTGTCGTTCGACTACGGCCCGGTCTCGGTCCCCTGCGCGGACGGAGCGCAACCGGCCGTCTTTGCCCGCGACGGCACGCTGTATGAGCTGCAGCGCGACCGCTGGCAGGAGGATCAGGCACGCAGCCGGCTCGCCGTGCTGGGCCTCGGGCGCGTGTCGCGCCTGTTGCCGACCTGGTACCGGCACGCCCACACCGACGATTTCATCATGACCGATGGCGGCACCGCCAGCGGCTGGATCGCGTTCGTGACCGAACAGATTCCGCTGCTGCGGCAGGAAGGATGGACGGTCGAGATCGACCGCGACTTCCCCTATCACGTCGTCACCGCCGACAGCCCGATCGATGCGCGGCTGGAAGAAGGGGCGGGCATCGACTGGCTGGAGCTGCATCTGGGCGTCACGGTGGATGGGGAGCGTGTCGACCTGGTGCCGGCGCTGATCCGCCTGATCACCCAGCCCGGCCTTGCGATCGCGCTGCAGGGCGAGGACCCGGCGCCGATCCTGGTGCCGCTACCCGATGGCCGCAAGCTCGCCATCCCCCGCGGGCGCATCCGCCCCACCCTGCAGGCGCTGATCGAGCTGTTCGAGGGCGGGGTGATCGACCCCGACAGCGGCCATATCAGGTTCGGGCGGCACGATGCGGCGAAGCTGGCCGAGATGGAGGCCCGCACCGGCCTGATCTGGCGCGGCGGCGAAGGGCTGCGCGAGCTGGGCCGGCAGTTGCGGGAAGCCGGCGATGCGATCCCGCCGGCCAGGCTGCCCCAATCCTTCCGCGGCACGCTGCGTCCCTATCAGCAGCAGGGCGTCGACTGGCTGCAGTTCCTCCGTTCGGCCGGCCTCGGCGGCGTGCTGGCCGACGACATGGGCCTGGGCAAGACGATCCAGACCCTGGCGCACTTGGCGATCGAGAAGGCCGCCAGGCGCCTGACCCATCCCGCGCTGATCGTCTGCCCCACCAGCCTGATCCCGAACTGGACCGCCGAAGCCGCGAAATTCGCCCCGCGCCTGCGCGTCCTGTCGCTGCACGGCCCGGCGCGGAAGGAGCGTTTCACGGCGATCCCGGAGCACGACCTGGTGCTGACCACCTATCCGCTGCTGGCGCGCGACCAGGAGGTGCTGACCGCGCAGGACTGGCACATCGTCGTGCTGGACGAGGCGCAGACGATCAAGAATCCGAACGCCGAGACGACCCGCCAGGCGCTGCGGCTGAAGGCCAAGCAGCGGATCTGCCTGTCGGGCACGCCGCTGCAGAACCATCTGGGGGAGCTGTGGTCGCTGTTCGACTTCCTCGCCCCCGGCTTCCTGGGCAGCCAGAAATCCTTCCGCACCCGCTATCGCATCCCGATCGAGAAGCACGGCGATCAGGATCGCAGCGCCTTGCTGACCAGCCGCGTGCGGCCGTTCCTGCTGCGCCGCACGAAGGAGGACGTGGTCACGGAGCTGCCGCCCAAGACCGAGATCACCGAACGCATCGCGCTGGAGGATGGGCAGCAGGCGGTCTACGAAGGCATCCGACTGGCCATGCACACGCGGGTGAAGGCGGCCATCGCGGAAAAAGGCCTCGCCCGGTCGGGCATCATCGTGCTGGATGCGCTGCTGAAGCTGCGGCAGGCATGCTGCGATCCGCGCCTGCTGAAGCTGCGCTCGGTGGCGAAGAACAAGGCGGGATCCGCCAAGCTCGACCGGCTGGTGGAGATGCTGACGGTGATGCTGGACGAGGGCCGGCGGGTGCTGGTGTTCTCCCAGTTCACCGAGATGCTGGCGCTGATCGCCAAGCGTCTGACCACGGACGGCATCGATTTCGTGACGCTGACCGGCGATACCAAGGATCGCGCCGCACCGGTGCGCCGTTTCCAGGCGGGCGAGGTGCCGGTGTTCCTGATCAGCCTGAAGGCCGGCGGCGTCGGGCTGAACCTGACCGCGGCCGACACGGTCATCCATTACGACCCGTGGTGGAACCCGGCGGTGGAGGACCAGGCGACCGATCGTGCCTATCGCATCGGCCAGACGCGCGCGGTGTTCGTGCATCGCCTGATCACCCAGGGCACCATCGAGGAGAAGATGGAGGTGCTGAAGGAGAGGAAGCGCGCCCTCGTTGCCTCGGTGATGGAGGCGGAGCATGGCGGGGCACTGACGATGACCGAGGCGGACATCGAATCGTTGTTCGCCGCTGCCTAGGCCGACTGACGGCGCCCGCGTGTCATGCTCGGCGCAGGGCGACCATGACACGGGGAGCGCCAATCATGACACGGGGAGCGCCGACCACGACACGAGAAGCGTCATCCGCCACAGGCGTCGGTCCCCCCAGGCCGCCGGTTCCCCGTGGCGCCGCACGATGCGGGCGGGTATCGTCACGGCCGACTTCCGTCGGCGCGGCGCGGTGCCGGCGGGCCGCCGTCCGATAACCGCCACAACAACGTGCCTCCGGGTGCCGCCGACCGGCGGTCCGGCGCAGGCCGCCAGAAATGGGAGTTCAGGATGATCCACCACGTATCGATTCCGGCCGAGGACCCCCGCCATGTCTCGGACGTGCTGGCCGAGGTGATGGGTGGCAGGTCCTACCCGTTCCCCGGCGGGTTCAGGAACTCGTTCATGGCCGTCAGCGGCGATGCGCACGGCACGGCGATCGAGGTCTACCCGACCGGCCTGCATCTGCGCCCCGACGGCGACGGCGCGGTCCGCGCCGAGCAGACGGAGGCGCGGGCGGATTACGGGTCGTTCCATGTGCTGCTGTCGGTCGATGCCGATCTGCCGACGATCGAGCGGATCGGCAGGCGGGAGGGATGGACGACCCGCCTGTGCGATCGCGGACCGCCCGGCGGCCCGGTGATGTTCCAGGTGATCGAGTTCTGGCTGGAGAACCGCCTGATGGTGGAGCTGGCGCCGCGGGACATGATCGGCGCCTATGAGAAGTTGATCCAGCTCGACGTGATGGATCGGCTGCCGGCGCCGAGGTAGCCGCCCGGGCGGGGACGGGTGTCACCGTCCCGGGGCCGGCGTCGCTGCGCTATAGAGCGGGATGACATCGCTTTCGCTCAGCCATCCCGCTCTAGCTCATTGTTTCGTCGCGTGATTCAGACCTCCGGCGATTCCGCCTCCGGTCATCACGCGCTACACCCGAAACCGGTTCACCGCATCCCAATCCAACTGGATACCCAGCCCCGGACCTTTCGGCACCGGCATCACGCCATCCTTCACCGGCGGACGGTTCACCCAGACCGATTGCCAGATCGGATCACGCTCGGGATCCGCGAAGCATTCGACATAGGTGCCGTGCGGCACGGATGCCAGCAGATGGGACGCGATCTGTGCTTCCTCATGATGCGCCAGTTCGACATCCGCCAGCGCGCAGGCCCCGGCCGCCCAGCGCCACGACGTGATGCCGCCGCTTTCCGAGGCGTCGAAATTCACGATATCCACCGCCCCGGCGTCCAGCAGACGGCGCACGCCCTGCGGCGTCACCTCGCTCTGCCCGGCATTGATGGGAATCGAGGTCCGCTTCCGCACCTCCGCCATGCCGCGCACATCGTCGTGCCAGTGACAGGGCTCCTCGAACCAGCGTATGTCATAGGGCTCGACCAGGCGCGCGAACCGGATCGCTTCCCGCACCGGCCAGCCCCGGTTGGCGTCCACCGCGATGATGAAGTCCGGTCCGCCGCCCTCGCGCGCGTAACGGACGCGTTCCGCATCCGCCTCGGCCGACAGCCCGCCGACCTTGACCTTGCAGCCGGCCATGCCGAGCTCCTTCAGCCAGGCCATTTCGGGTGCGAGGTCCTGCGCCGTCTTGCCAGGCAGGTAGTAGCCGGCGATGGTGATGATCGGCAGGGCGTCGCGATACCCGCCCAGCAGCTCACAGACCGACAGGTTCACCGACTTGCCGATCAGGTCCCAGATCGCGCAATCGGCACAGGCGATGGCCTGCATCGCCAGGTCCCGATCCTTCCGCGCGATCGTGATGCGGAACATTTTCTGCCACAGCCGCTCATAGGCGGTGATCGGCTCGCCGATCAGCAGCGGACCGATCTCCTGCTGCACGATCCGGGCGATCGCCGGACCGTGCTCGCGCTCATCTCCGTTGTAGACCTCGGAGACCAGCCCTCCTTTCGTATATATCCGTGTCACCACACTCGCCCGGCTGTCGACGCGATACGAGCTGCCCGAGAAGACCTTGGTCAACGGGATGCGGATCGGAATCGCCTCGACGCGGTCGATGATCATGCGGTGGCACCACCATCGACCGGCAGCGCCACGCCCGTCACATAGGACGCTTCGTCCGAGATCAGGAACAGCGCCGCATTGGCGATTTCCTCGGGCTGGGCCGGGCGGCCCATCGGCACCTGCCCGCCGCGCTTCACCACCAGCGTCTCAGGCGTCTCCCCCGGCGGCAACTGGCTGTCGGGCCGGGCGACGAACACACGCAGCATCGGCGTATCGACCGGGCCGGGGCAGACCGCGTTCACCCGGATCTTCTCCTTGGCATAGCGCTTGGACAGGCCGTGCACCAGGCCGACGATGCCGAACTTGGCGATGTTGTAGATCGGGCTGAACTGCGAGCCGGTCAGGCCCGAGGTCGAGGCGGTGTACAGCAGCGCCCCGCCGCCGCGGGCGCGCAGCTCCGGCAGCGCCGCTTCGGTGGTGACCAGAACGGTACGCACGTTCAGGTCCATCGCCAGCTCGAACTCCTTCCAGTCCACGCCCTCGATCGCCGAGGGGCCAGGATGGCCGACATGGTTCCAGACGAAGTCCAGCGCGCCGAACGCCCGCGTGGTTTCCCGCACGATGCCGCGGGCGAAGGCGTCGTCGCGCAGATCGCCCGACAATGCGATCGCCTTGCCGCCGGCGGCGGTGATTTCCTTCACCACCGCATTGGCGGCATCGGCGTTCAGGTCGACGACCGCGACGGACGCTCCCTCCTTCGCGAACCTGATCGCCCCGGCACGCCCCATGCCGGAACCCGCGGCAGTGACGATACCGATCTTGTTTGGCAGACGCATCGTTGTATCCCTCTCGTCAGTCTCAGCGGGCCGTCAACCAGCCCGTCATGATGCGGTTGAATGTATCCGGATGTTCAACATTGGGGAAATGCCGCGCGGCGGCGATTTCCTCGTAACGGCCATTGGCGACCAGCGACGCGATGCGCTTGTTCGCATCGGGCGGCGTGCCGGCATCGTCGGACCCGCACACCACCAGCACCGGTACTGTCACCGACGGCAGGTGCGGCACGAAATCGTAGTTGCGGATCGCATCGGTGCAGCCCAGATAGCCGGCCGGCGTCGTGCCGGCGATGGTGTCGCGAACCTGCTTGTAGCGATTGGGCCGCGCCGTCTTCACCGCGTCGGTCAGCCAGCGTTCCACGGTCGCGTCGGCGATCGGCTCCAGCGAGTTCGCATCGCGCACGATCTTCTGCCGATCCTCCCAGAGCTGTGTCGAGCCGGGTGGCGTCTGCGGCATGGTATCGCACCACATCGCCGACAGCAGACGGTTGCCATGCTCCAGCGCAAACGCCTGCCCGATCATGCCGCCGATGGACAGGCCGATGTAATGCACCTTGTCCACACCGAGATGATCCAGCACCGCCGCCACGTCGGCGGCCAGATGGCTCATGGTATAGGCGCCGCCGACCGGATCGCTGCCGCCGTGACCACGCATGTCCAGACGCAGCACGCGGAAGCCGCTTTGCAGCAGCGCGGGCACCTGTTCCGCCCACATGCCGCCATCCGAGGCAAGCGAATGGGTCAGGCACACGACCGGCGCACCTTCGGCGCCGACCAGATCGAACGCCAGATTGCGTCCGTTCACCGGAAGAAGCATCCTTATCCTCCCTTCAGCGCGTTGCGATCATCCAGCCGCGATCGGCAGGGTTTCGTCCTTCGCCCATTCCGATAGCGACGCGTCATAGACCTTGACGTTTGTATGGCCCAGCATCACCAGGGCCAGGGCGTCGGCCGTGGCGGCGATGCCGCCGCCGCAATAGGCGATCACCGGACGGTCCATCGCACCGACGGCGGACAGGCGCTTGCGCAGCGCCTCGGCTGGCAGGAACGTGTTGGTTTCCGGATCCAGCAGATGCGCCGCGGCCACGGTGACGCTGCCGGGAATCTGGCCAGGGCGGCCATAGGTCGTGCCGGCATACTGCGCCGGCTGCAGCGCATTCAGCGTGCAGATGCCGGCATTGCCCATGGCCGCCTTCACTTCCTCCTTGTCCGCCATCAGGTTGCGCACCTCCCTGACGGTGAAGCTGCCCGGCGCGCGCGTCGGGCTCGGCCCGGTTTCCGACGGGCGCCCCTCGCGGCTCCATTTCTGCCAGCCGCCATTCAGCACAGCGGCATTGTCGTGGCCGAACTCCCGCAGCAGCCACCACACGCGCGTCGCCCACCACGGGTTGGCGGTGCTGTAGGTGATGACACGCGTCGTGTTGCTGACGCCGAACCGGCGCATCGCGGCGGCGAAATCCTCCGGCGTCTGCCGCATGAAGTTGAATGTCTGCGTGGTGTCCGACACGTCGCGCGACACGTCGCAGAACTGCGCGCCCTTGATGTGGCTCTTCTCGAAATCCGCCCGCCCCGGCTCGATCCGGTACGGCCCGGAGGGCTGCACGCGCAGATGCGTCGTGCAGTCCAGGATCACGACATCCGGATTGGTCAGGTTCCGTTCGAGCCAGTCGGTCTCGACCAGGAACTCGGGATGCACGAAGCCGCTCATGATCAATGTCCCGGCGCAAGCTCGGCGAGCTCGATCACCACGTTGCCGGTGGCGGACGGGTCCAGGAAGATGATCTTCGAACCGCCATGGCCGGTCCGCCATGTCTCGCTCTGCAGCTTCACGTTCTTCGCCTTCAGCTCGGCGATCGCACCTTCGATGTCGTCGACCTCGAAACAGATATGGAACAGGCCGGTGCCTTTCTCCTCGATCCATTTTGTGACACCGGATTCCGGCCCCTGCCCTTCCAGCAGCTCGATATAGGTCTCGCCCACCGGCAGCATCGCCAGCTTCGTCTGCCCGATCTGCTCCTCGTACTCCAGGTTCAGGCCGAACGTGTTCCGCATCAGGTCCAGCGACCGGCTGATGGAATCGACAGCGATCGCGATGTGCTCGACGCGCTTGATCTTCATGGGTCGTCCCCCGCTCAGGAAATCGTCACGCCACTGTCGACCGGATAGACATGCCCGGTGACCATACGGGATTCGTCCGAGGCCAGGAACACGGCCATGTTGGCGATGTCCTGCGGCTCGATCAGCCCGACGAGGTGCGACTGCGCCAGCTTGTCCAGCGCGGCATTGCCGGCGACCAGGGCGCGCACGCGGTCGGTCATGGTGGCCGAGGGGGCGATCGCGTTCACCCGCACCTTGTGCGGCGCGAACTCCACCGCCATCGAGCGGGTCATCGACGCGACGCCGCCCTTGGCCGCGGTGTAGCAGTCGCGCCCGGGAATCCCCATCAGCGCCACGTTGGACGACATGTTGATCACCGACCCGCCGCCCGACCGGATGATCGCCGGAATGCCGAAGCGGCAGCCCAGGAACGTGCCGAACAGGTCCAGCTTGATGACGCGCCAGAACTCCTCGATCGGCGCGTCGACGACGGTGCTGTCGATATTGGTGGAGCCGCCGGCGTTGTTGTGCAGCACATGCAGGCCGCCGAACTGTTGCACGGCGCGATCGACCGCCGCCTGGATACTGTCGGGCTCGGTGACGTCGGTGCGGACGAAGATCGCCTGGCCGCCCGCCTGCACGATCAGTTGCGCCGTCTGCTCGCCCGACGCAGCGTTGACCTCGGCCACCACGACCTTGGCGCCTTCCGCCGCCATCGATTGCGCGGTCGCACGTCCGATGCCGGTGCCCGACCCGGTAATCAGCGCCACCTTGCCTTCCAGGCGTCCCATGATTTCCTCCGCTTCCGTTCCCGCCGTTGTGGGCTGAGCCAGCGCCGGAGGCAAGAGTAGCAGGACGGTCCGGCGCCGCCCGTCAGTCCTCCAGCGGATAGGCGGTGGTGTGCGACAGCACCACGTCGATCGTCGTCGGACCGCCCCGCAGGATGGGCAAGGTGGCGGACCCGTTGGTCCAGCGCCAGCGATCCTCGCCCTGGCCCTCGACGCCCCACCAGCCGGAATCGAGGCCGGGATGGTCGATCGGAATCGGGGTCACCGTATTCTCGCGCGTCACCGAGATGCGCCGCACCCCGACGCCCAGGCGGCGGCGATCCTCGCTCGACAGACCGATCACCACGCCGTTCGCATCTCCGGGCTGCGCCTTGCGGCTGACCAGGCGCACGACATTGTCGACCCGCGGCAGGATGAAGCGATAGCGGTTGCGGCTCGCTTCTACCGGCAGGTGGCATTCCGTGCCGACAAACAGCCGCAGGTCCGGCTCTTTGGTCGTCGGGATCACGGCGGGTCGCAGCCGAAACGAGGTCAAGGCGATCCCCAGGCGGCGGCGGTCGCCATTGCGGCCGATGCTGGCCGGGCTGAGCGCCGTCGGAATCCGGAATGTCAGGCGCAGCGTGCCTTCCGCCAGCGCAGCCCGGTCCAGCGGGAAACGATAGACGACCGGGCGGCCGTGGGTGATCTCGAACGCGCCGATCACCCCGTCCGCCGTCGACATGGTGACGCGCTGCGGCCGGTCAGGCGACGGCACATAGGCTTGCAGCCCCAGCTCCACCAGGATGTCGCCGGGCGGCGGATCGCCGAGATAGGCGTCCAGCGTCGCGACCTCTCCGTCGCTCCAGACGCCGTGCGCCTCCCGCTCCGACCAGCCGGACACCAGGCTGAGATTGTCGGGCAGCACGACCGAGAACGGAATCGCCCGCCCCAGCGCCACCGGCTGCCGCCCCACCAGCACGCCCAGCTCGGCCAGTTGATCCAGCGTCGGGAAGGTCGCCAGCATCGCGTCGTGGTCGAATTCCGGCAGCGGCATCGGCGAAACGCGGAACGCATCGTGCAGGCTGTCGACCTTGATGATGCGCGCCCGCCCGGTGCCGAGATAGTAGTCGATGAATTTCAGCTCGTCTTCGCCCATCAGGGGCCGGTGCCAGACCGATGGGACACCCAGCGCGTCGGCCACCACCAGCCCGTGCAGCGAGCTGGACACGACCAGGTCGCTGGCCAGGATATGCGCCACCATCTCGAAGAACGGTGTATCGGGGGAGCGGATGCGGTCGGCGTATTGCGGATACAGCCGGTGCATCACCGTGGCGTCGCGGAAATGCGGGATGACGATGAAATTGCGCGGCGCCTCGGCGGCCAGGCGGCGCAGGCCGGCGATTTCCTCGGCGAACAGGTGGCCCACCAGGCTGACCGGGTCGAAGAATCGCGTCACGCGACTGACGTCATGGCCGAGACGGCGCAGGATGTCGTGCGAGATCGGGCCGCGCGTCGCGAACACGTGCAGCGTCCGGGGCGCGTGGATGAGGTCGGGCCGAGCGCCGTTGATGCCGGTACCCCAGATGACGTCGCCATCGCGGGCGAACTGCAACAGCGACCCGACCGTCAGCAGTTTCGGCTGGTCGTCATAGTGCCGCGGCGTCAGGCCGGTCAGCCGCCCGATCAGGTGCGGCGCGGCGAGATCGCCGAAATTGCCGTGAACGAAGCGCGTGACGTCCGGCTCCGGCGCGTTCGGATGGGCGCGCGGGCTGCGGCGGGCGGCCCTCCACCAGAAGGCGCGCAACGTGTGCGTCTCGCTCGAAACCGGCGGGGCCGTTTCGGCCGGTGGGCCCCCGGCCGTGGGCGTGGCGGCCCGGGGGGTGGGTGCGGTCCGCCGGATGACCGGCACCAGGCCCTGGCAGAGTTCCGACCAGGGGAACCGGCGCAGGGACGCGTAGCGACCGTTCACGCCGTATGACACGGTCACGCCCTCGGTATCCGCGATGGCGCCGGCGGGCGAGACGGATTCCAGGCAGCCGCGTTCGGCCGGCGGCTTGAAGGGTGCGGTACGTTCCGCCGGCAGCACGGTCAGGGTGGGGCGCGCGCCGTGCAGCAGCGGCCGGAACGGCGGGCGCGCCGACAGGACGAGCGTCGCGCCGACCTGCACGAGCTGCGGCTCCTCGGCCGCAGGGTCCGGTTCGGCCATGAACGAGGATCGGGTGAAGAGGAAATATCGGCCCTTTCCCGGCACCGGCGGCGTACCGCCGACGAGGCTGCCATAGGTATCGGTATAGGCCCCCGCATCCCAGTCGTGACGGGCGAACGCTGTGCAGACGACCTGTTCGGGATCGGACAGGTCGGCCGTCAGAATGGTCAGCGGCGCGATATCGCAGATGACATGGACCGTCCCGTCATGCTGGAAGAATACCCAGCCGCGCTCGATATCCCGCCGCCGCCCTGTCCTCACCACCTCCCGCACCGGGCCGGCAGGCAGCAGCGTGGCGTCGTCGATCGGAACGAGGAAGATACGATTGCGGTCGGCGGGTGCCTCGACCGCGAAGGTCAGGTGCAGGCGATCCCCCAGGCGCGCCAGGCCTGGCTCGGCGAGGCGCCCCGTCGCGGCGAAGCCGGCGGCGTCTTCACGGGCGAAACGCAGGTGATCCGCCAGTGCAACGGCGGAATCCGGTAGCACGTTCAGGTCGGTGTCGACCCGGCACAGCACGATGTCGCGCCGCCGGCCGGGGTCATCGACCAGACAGGCCATGGCACGCCCCGCGCCACAGCGCTCGATGGACGGATGGAGGACGGCGACGGGCGCAGGGTCGGCCCAGGCCGCGGGCAGAAGCTGTGCCGTATCGAGCGTTTTCAGAAGCATGGCGCAAGTGGATCAAACCGACCGCGGCGATTCAATACGATCGGTCGATGACATTCTCGTGATGTTTGAATTTTCCCACAACACGTCAGCAGATTATTAACAGGCGCGGATACGGCGTGACACGGGGCGGGCCGATGAACGGGCGATTGACGCTGACGTGATGGTAGACCGCGAATTCATGACAGTTTCGTACGATAGTATTTCGATCCGGCCGCCGCAGCGCCGGCCTGCCGTCCCGATGGCGATTTTACCGGGCGCAACGATCGCCGGCGGTGCCGCTGTCGGGCGCTGCCTCGATTCCCGTGACACGGGCTCGCCGGGCGCGGCCGGTCCGGGCCGCGGCGACGCCCCGGTGGCGCACCGGG
>WBZO01004743.1_pt1 | contig 14417 bp, 14 predicted proteins | sample 5204261 | NCBI WGS metagenome assembly WBZO01 (sample SAMN12412400, study PRJNA552823) | activated sludge metagenome | isolation source: activated sludge from anammox sidestream of wastewater treatment plant... | place: USA: North Carolina | collected 2017-09
CCGGCCAGGCGCGCGGCGGAGGCAATCGTCCCTTCCAGTTCCAGCGGCAGGGAACCCTCCGGGGGGAGCCAGATGGGAAGTTTGGACTTCTCGATCAAATGCACGAGCGGATCGTCCACCTGATAAGGCGGCGCGCTTTCCTCGCGCGTGGCGTGTGGAAAATATTCGCCCAGTTCGTCGTTGTACAAATAGATGATGAACTTTTCGGGGGCAAGAGCCTGATAAAGTTCCTGTTCGAGCAGGCGTAAAGTCTGTGTGAGATCGGGGGTGACGATCAGCCCCTGTGAAAGCGTGGTGAGCACGCGGCGATAGTCGGCGGGCGCGCGATAGAAAGTGCGGTCGATCACGCGTTGAATTTGATCGCGCAAGGGAATAAAGGCGAGCATCAATAACAGCAGATACGAGCCGGTCACGAACGGATCGTTCGAACGCAGGGTTTGATTGAGAAGCTGGGAGAGCAAAGCCAGCAGTGCATAGAAGGCGAGGAAGGCTATGCCGATCGTGATGAGATAGGCCAGCGTGCGGCTGAAGAAACGATCCACATCCAGCAGGCGATAACGCAGGACCGCATAGGTGATCGAAAGCGGGAAGAAGATCGGCGGGATGAAGACCAGCCAGGCGCGAAATTGGGTGAGGATTCCGAACGCGAGCGGCCCTAGATAGATGGCGCCCGGCAGGAAGGCGATCAGCGCGCCGAAGATCATGATGCGGCTTTGCTGGCGGATAAGAGGCTGGTCGCTGTGAAAGATGCGGAAGATCAGGGTGCCGATGAAAAGCAGGAGCGCCACCACCATGTAGAGATAGCCCCAGCGCCAGGCGGCGTCGTCCAACGGGATATTGGCGGGCGGGAATGCAACCGCCCAAGCCATGAATGGAAAGAAGACTAGGCTGACTATCCACGGAATCCATTGCAGGTAATTGTGTTCGCGCACCAGACGAATCGGCTGTGGAAAAATCAGCGCGAGATGGGTCAGCGCGGCGCCGTTCATAATGAGGGCCAGCGTCCAGATAACGGTGGCATGATCGGTGGTGGTGAGATCGAAGAATCCAGCCACTATCACGCACAGGCTCGAGACATAGATCAGCAAGACGCGGCTGGCCGGCACATCCCTCTGCAGGTTGTAAGCCCAAAGACCGATTCCTAAAAATACCAGCCCGACCAGATAAGGAACGATGTAAAGCGAGAATAGGTCATCGAACGGGAACTGCGTCAGCGGCGTGATCTCGATATCGTATTGGGTTCCGTCGATGCGGACAAAGGTGGCTTTTACCGGCTCGACGCCGTTGGCCTTCATGAACGTCTGATCTTGCGCGGGATTCTCGACAGGCTGTCCGTTCAATGCGATCAAGCGATCGTAGGGTTTAACTCCCGCGTCGTGCGCGGGCCAGCCATCGCTCACCGCCTGATTGACCAGATTGTTTCCCTCCAGCAGGACACCCAGGAAGGGAAGTTTCGACCATTGAAGCGCCCAGAAGGGAGTCAAGATCAAAACTAGGATCGCGATCACAGCGGAAACCACGGCAGGGATGCGGCCTACGCTTCCCGGAAGCAGTGGTTTGACCTGAAATGTATCCATGAGCGAAAATTATACGCTAAATTAGGCACGCCTCACCCGTTTTGAAACGAAGCGTTTTACGTGAACTGGCGGGCGTTATTCAGGACGCGCGCCTTCCGCGCGGGAAAGAAAGAACGAAGGCATTATAATAACCGGCATGACACTCTATACCACCAAAGGCGATGACGGTACGACGGGCCTGCTCGGCGAAGGACGTGTACCAAAATATCACGGGCGGATCGAGGCGCTGGGCGCGTTGGATGAAGCCTCCGCCGCACTCGGCTTGGCGCGCGCACATTGCGCCGCCGCACAGTCCGCGCCCATCCTGCTCGAGGCTCAACGCGATCTCTACAAACTGATGGCTGAAGTGGCCGCTACGCCCGCCAATGCCGAACGTTTCCGTCACATCGACGCGGCGCGCGTTCGTTGGCTGGAGGAGATCATCGGCGCGTTGAGTCAAAATATGGAAACGCCCAAAGAGTTCATCCTGCCCGGCGATACGCCCGGCGGCGCGGCGCTCTCACTGGCGCGGGCCGTCGTCCGCCGCGCCGAACGACGCGTGGTATTGCTTTACGATGAGGGCGAAATCACCAATCCCGAACTTCAACGGTATCTCAATCGTCTTTCCTCCCTTTGTTTTGCGCTCGAACTGCACGAGAATCAACAGGCGGGCAAACCCACTTCGCTCGCCAAGGAAACGGAATGACCGGCACCATTCTCAATATTGTCACGGTGCTGGTAGGCGGCGTGATCGGTTTGTTCTTCGGCGCGCGCATTCCGGATAATCTGAAGAAAACCATCGTAGCCGGTTTGAGCCTTTTTACGGCCGCCATCGGCGTTCAAATGTTCATGAAGACGAACAATTCGTTGATCGTGGTCAGCGGCTTGGTGATCGGGACTCTGCTGGGCGAATGGTGGAAGATCGAAGACGGACTCCAAAATATGGGCCATGCTCTCGAGCGGCGCTTCGCGCGGGACACCGAAGCGGATACCGATTCCCGGTTTGTGCGCGGCTTCCTGACCGCGTCCCTGCTCTTTTGCGTCGGCCCACTGACCATCCTCGGGTCCATCAATGACGGTTTACGCGGCGACTACAGCCTGCTGGCCGTTAAATCCGTGTTGGATGGATTCGCCTCGTTGTTTTTCTCGTCCACGTTGGGCATCGGAGTCTTATTCTCCAGCGTGGTCATTCTCGTATATCAGGGCGGACTCAGCCTGCTTTCCCATCAATTGAGCGCGTTTCTCTCCGACCCCATGGTTGCCGAAATGACCGCTACCGGCGGGGTGATTTTGCTGGGGCTGGCCATCAGCAGTATGTTGGAGTTGAAGAAGATTCGCGTCGGCAATTTTCTGCCCGCGCTTTTCGTCTCTCCGCTGATCGTATGGCTTCTGGCTCAATTCAAAATCCATTGAGGGATTCGGAAAAGGGTAAACGCAAATAAAATTACCGAAATCAAACATAATTAACCCCGAATTTAATTTGGACGCAGAAAAACGCTGATTCACGCTGATAAAAGTAACAGATCAGCGTTTTCTGCGTGAATCAGCGTCCCATTTGTTCTTAAAAAACGAACTGACCCGCAAAACCTTAAGTTTGGGGTGAGTCCTGTTTGTTGATTCGTGTCGGTTACTTATCCGCTTCGGCCAGCGCGGCGTCCAACGCCTGCTGAAAGGCCGAAAAAGGCTGTGCGCCCTCGATAGTGGTGGTTTTCGTCTGGCCGTTCACGCGATACGTGATGACAAAAAACGGTGTGCCGGTAATGCCTGCTGTCTGGGCGTCCTGAAGGTCCTGATCGGCCCGGCCCAAATATTTATTGCTTTGATAACATGAATTGAACGCGTCCATATCCAGGCCGATGCTTTGAGCGATGGCCTGTAAGCGGCGCGGCGCAAACGAGCCGGCGTCTTCGCCCAGCACATTTGCAAAAAGCGCGTCGTGCATCTGCCAGAATTTATCTTGATCCGAGGCGCAGTAGACGGCCATGACCGCGTCCTGCGATTCCACACCGCCCGCGCCGATGTTGTGACTCACCCAATTGCCCGCCGAACGGAATGTGAACAACAGCTTGCCGGTCTTAACGTAAGAGTCAATGATCTGCGGTTCGGTGTTCTCCCAAAAGCGCTGACAAAAGGGACATTGGTAATCGGAATATTCCACCATGCTCACCGGCGCGTTGGCATCGCCGGTGGAATTTTCGTTCGCGTTGGGGCGTTCCATCGAAGTTACCGATTGGATCTTCGCTACCGGTTTGAGCTGGGGATAGATCAACCCAAAAGCGATCAATAACGCTCCGAGGCAGATCGCTCCAATGGTCAGCCATCTGGAGCGTTGTTGGGCGCGGCGTCTTTGTTCGCGCCGCATCTGACGTTTGCTCAAGTCTTTGTCGGGGTTGCGCATGAAACATCTCCTTTATATGAAACAAAAAGGATGCGGTTTATCTGCATCCTTTTTGTGGGGTTCGCTGATCGTTCGACCTTACTTCCCGATCTCGGCCAGTGCGGCGTCGATCTTGGTTTGAAAGTCGCTGAACGGTAACGCGCCTTGTATCAACTCGGTCTTGGTTTGCCCGTTGACGGTATAACTCAAGACGAAAGATGGCGTGGCCGTAATGTTGTCGGCGCGCGCGTCGGCGGCGTCTTGGTCGGCTTTTTTATCGTATTTCCCGCCGTTGAAGCAGGTGCGGAATTGATTCATGTCCAGGCCGAGCTTTTCAGCGAAGGCGGTCAGGCGGTTGTTGGTAAAGTCGCCGGCATTTTCCGCCTTTTGGTTGGCGAACAATATATCGTGCATCTCCCAGAATTTGTTCTGGTCGCCCGCGCAATAAGCGGCCTCCGCCGCGGCCTTGGATTCAGGGCCGATAAAATCTCCGTACGAATGAAATACGAAATAGACCTTGCCTGTGGCTACGTAAGCGTCCATGATTTGGGATTCGGTCTGCTCGGCAAAGCGTTTGCAATAGGGGCACTGAAAGTCCGCGAACTCATCGAGCTTGATCGGCGCATTCGGATCCCCCGCCATGTTGGCCTGAGCCTGGGGTCGCGTGCGAGGCTCCGCCGAGGCAACGGCGCCCACCGGTCTGATGCTTGGATAGATCAGGAAAAATGCGACCAATAATGCGCCCGCCACTACCAATCCGATGGTGATCAGCCGCGACCGTTGTTCGGACCGGCGCCGCTGTTCGCGGCGCATTTGGCGTTTGCTCATCCCTTCCTTGCCCATGTTAAAAACTCCTCTCGGAAAAACTTTTGAAAGTAAGGTGGTGATTTTCTCACGGTCAAAGGGTTTTGTCTAGCAGTGGTTAAAGGCTTTCTCATTTTTCCAGCCGCGCGTCCATCCAGATCATGGTTACTTTGAAGACCTCCTCCTGATCCGGCTCATTATGAATTTCGTGATACCAATCGTCCCAAATATGAAGCGTGATGTTCCGCCCTCCGCGTTTATCGAATTCCCGGCTGGCCTCGGCGGAGGTGAGGCGGTCTCCACTGCCGTGCATCAACAGCAAAGGAAGCGGAAACTCGGCGGCATGCTCCAAAGCCCATTTCCCCGAATTGATCAATTCGATAAACAGCCGCGCAGAGATTTGCCCATGCACCAGCGGGTCGTTCCTGTACGCCTCAACTACTTTAACGTCGTGAGAGAGGGCCGCAATCTCCAAACCCGAATCCTGAGTAAAGCTCGGCAGAACGCGATCCATGATGCGTGCCAGTCCGATTTTCCATGACGGAGGTTCGAACGCCAGCTTTAACAGTGGACCGGTAGCGATCACGCCCGCCAGTTTTGGCTTGCGGCGCAAAGCAAAATTGATCACCTCGTTACCACCCATGCTGTGACCGTATAGAAAGCGCGGCAATTGCGGATAACGTTGATCCGCCTGCGCGAGCAACGCGGCAACATCGTCCATCAGCGCTTCATAAGATGGCGTATGCCCGCGCCGTCCGCCCGATCTTCCGTGCCCGCGTTGATCGAAGCCGAACACGATATAACCCGACTCACTGAAGGCGCGCGCCACGTGTTCATAGCGGCCGATGTGTTCGCCAAGGCCGTGCACCAAACAAACGACTGCTCTGGGCGGCAGATCCGGTTCCCAACCCTTGCCCCAAATTTCGATGCCGTCCTTCGACTTCCAACTCGATTCAAACGACTTCAATATACGCCTCCATACGATTCAAAATCCTATAAGTTTCGATAAACGTTTTTTATATCGGGTAAAGAAAAACCGGATATTCTTCCCCGGTCGGCACAAAACCCAATTTTTTATATAGCACCAGCGAAGCCGAATTATCGCTTTGGGTATTGACGGTGAGATGAGGCTTGCGCCGCGCCTCCATCTGCGTCATTAGATCGCCGACCAGAGCCGCGCCGATTCCGTGCAATTGCGCTTCCGGCCGGACCGCAAGCCGGGCGAGGTGCGCCCCAAGCGGATTCGCCGTGCTGATCTGATACCCGATAATGCCCTCGTTTGTCTCCGCGACCGTCGCGTGAATGGCTTGAGACAGGGCTTTCTCCAATGAATCGAGCGAGTTGCGCCAGAGCGGGGCAAACGCGGAATGATCCACCTCGGTGACGGAGGGCAGGTCGCTTCGCGACATGGGGCGAAGGTGAATCCCGCGCGGGAGAGGGCGAACGGGAAAAGCCGGTTGATTCCATTCGAGCAAGACAATGCTCTGATGCAATTCGAAACCACTGGCGATAAGAATTTCCTGAAACCAATGATGCAGGGCGATGGCCGCTACCTGCGCGCCGCCCGAGGAACGAATCTCGGCGCGCGCTGTTTCCCATAACGGCAACCAGGCATCCAGCCCGGGAAGATGAGCGGCGCAGGCGAATAAACGGATCCAGGCGATTCCCGGCGGATCCTGCGGACAAGCCAACGCGGCTTGAATCTTTTCATCCGATTCCAATACCCAGTAGTGGGAGAAGCCCAGCCAATCGAGCGGGGCGCGCCAATCGAGGTGACGGTGCACGCGCGACTCGAAGTATATGAGGTTGGCGATCTGCCGCTGATCTGCAAAGACCGCCGGGCGGACCTGCAGGCTGACGGCTACCATGGTTTGAGACGGATAATGAATTTTACGATGCGATCGAAAAGGGACGGGCGTTGTTTGGATTCGACCGAGCCGACCATGTTGAGCGCCGACTCGACCAGACTGCCGTGTTTGAGGCGGATGGCCGCCGCGGATTTCTTGACCATGGCGCGCAGATCGCCTTCCCCCGCCCGCTCGAAGATCTCGGCGGAACGGTCGTACGCGGCGAGCGCCTCGTCACTGCGTTTGAGCGCTTCTAGCGCCGCGGCTTGATTGCCTAAAGCCATGCCCTGACGTTTCAGGTCGCCGGCTTCGGCAAAGATGCGGTCGGTATCCAGCGCGGCGTCGAGAGCTTCTTGCGCTTTACCCGCCTGTAGTAACGCAACGCTAAGATTGTTTTTCATCTCGGCCGCGAGCAGGCCGGCGCGGCCCAGCGTGTACCCTTCGGCGGCGCGGCGGAACAGATCTGCGGCTTGTTCGAATTGATCGTTTTGAAATGCGCGCTTGCCTTCTTCAGCAAGCTGGGCGGGATCGTCGTTCGTGTTTGTCATGGGAAAGCATCAAAGAGTAATATCGAGCAGGCCTTCGGCTACCGAACGCAGTCGGTCTTTGGACATTTCGCTCATCTTCATCGCCAGTTCGAGATATGGACGATTGACGGGCTGGCAGACGAAAGTGCGAATTTCCTCGGGGAGTTCGAGGAACTTTTCCATGCCTTTTTGGTCGCTCATCCATTTGCCCACCGGGCCGCTTTTATCGAAGAACTCCTCGACGCGCGTGCCGAACACTTCGATCATGTTTTCCAGTTCGGGGAGCGGAATGGGGCGTTCGCCCAATTCGTAAGCCTTCAAGCGCGAGTTGGAAATGCCGGCGGCTTCGGAAAGATTCTTGAGGGAGAGATTGGCTTTGGTGCGTTCCTGGCGCAACAGCGCGCCGATCAATCGCTGGCGCACCGACATCAACTTGGGTAGATCCAGCGGTTCGACGGGAATCGTATCGTCGGAGATCGCCTCGCGCCCCCAGAAATGGCTGATGGGCAATTTTAGATAATAGACCAGCACTTCCAGTTCCGGCAGGGAAGGCGCGCGGCGGCCCTCCTCATATGCTTTCAACATGCCGCTTTTGATGCCGATGGCCTCGGCGCATTCTTTGGGGGAACGCCGCGCCGCGAGGCGCGCATCGCGAATCAGAACGCCGAGTTTTTTTGTACGAATGGTGATTTGTGTACGATTATCCATGAAGCCTCGCGCCTCGGGCTAAGTTGAGCGAATTATAGCAGAGAAAGACGGCCTGCCTTGCTAACGGCGCGAGTGGCGCGCGGAAGCCAGCACATCCGCCATGCCCGCGCCGAAAATTTCCGGGCCGAGCTTTATTCCAGCCGCTTGAATGCGGTTGTAGAAAAGCGGCCGGATGCCGGTCGGTTTGAGTTCGCCGATCACTTTGCCGTCTGTGGTGATGCTGGTCTGCTCGAACTTGAAGATGTCCGTTAACACGATGGTTTCGCCTTCCATGCCGGCCACCTCGGTGATGGCCGTGACTTTGCGCGAACCGTCTTTGAGGCGCGACTGTTGTACGATCAAATCCACCGCGGCGGAAATTTGCTGGCGTACCACTTTCAACGGCAGGTCCATGCCGGCCATCATGACCATCGTCTCCAAACGCGAGATCGCATCGCGCGGGGAATTGGCGTGCAGTGTGGTCAGCGAGCCGTCGTGGCCGGTGTTCATGGCTTGCAACATATCCAGCGCTTCGCCGCCGCGCACCTCGCCGACCACGATTCGGTCGGGGCGCATGCGCAGGGAATTACGCACCAGATCGCGAACCGTGCGTTCGCCGTGACCGTCGGCGTTGGGCGATTTGGTCTCGAGCCGCACGATGTGATCCTGTTGCAGGCGCAGTTCGGCCGCGTCCTCGATGGTGACGATGCGTTCATCTTCGGGGATGAAGGTCGAAAGCACGTTAAGCAAAGTCGTTTTCCCCGAGCCGGTTCCGCCGGAGATCACAGTGTTCAAACGCGACAACACGCAAGCCCGTAAGAACTCTGCCATACCCTGCGTAATCGACTGGTATTGAATCAATTGTTCTATCGTGAGTTTTTCGCGCCGAAATTTGCGGATGGTGAGGGACGGCCCGTCAATGGCGACCGGCGGCACGATGGCGTTCACGCGTGAACCGTCGGGCAGGCGCGCGTCCACGGAGGGGTTATCCGTATCGATGCGCCGGCCGAGCGGCAGAACGATCCGCTCGATGATTCGAATCACGTGCGCGTCGTCCTCGAAGACGACCGGCGTTTTGACGAGATGACCTTCCTTTTCGATATATACTTTCTTCGGCCCATTGACCATCACTTCGCTGATGTTTTCGTCTTCCAATAAAGGCTGGATCGGCCCGTAGCCCAGCAGTTCGTCCAGCACGTCCTTGTAAAGCTGATTGCGAATATCATCGGGCAGTTGTAATTTGGTTTGTTCGTAAATCTCTTTGAGGCGCTCCAGCACAAAGTCGCGGCGCGAGGCGTCGGGCAGTTCCTCTCCCTCCAGCGCGCGCGAGATCGTATCGATCAAATAATGTTTGAACTTGACCAGATCCGCGGCGGTCAGGCGTCCCGCGGAGGACGCGGAAAGCATGCTCATTGATGACCCCCGCCGTCCTCTGGAAGAATCCAAACGATCTGCGTCCGACGCACGGCCAGGAACGGCGCGGTGTGCAATGCCTGCCCATCCGGGCCCAAGATGCTCGCGTCGGTGACCGCGAGGAACAATTCATCGCGGTCCAATTCGTCTTTGACCCGTTCGCCTTGACGAACATGGATCCTGCCGCGGATCAAATGTGTGGTGGTTTGGAGCAAAGCGCTCACGGAAACCTTGGTCACCATGTCGGTAAAAATTTTGCCTTTCTCGTCGTATTCGAAACTCATACTGCCTCCTGTGACGTTCTCAAACGGCGCGCCATGTCCATCATATGACCGGTCATTTCTCTTAAGATGCCCGCCGTCGTGTCGTGCGGATATTTGGCGGAAAAAGGTTGGTGCTGATTGTTGGCCAGAGTCAACATTCCGCCCAGATAAGGAATGGTATTCTTGATCTCCACTTCCAGGTGCTTTTCGACCTCGGCTTTGGTCAAACCCTCCAAACCAACGGCGCGGTTGAGGATCGCATAAATTGCGGACTCGGCGATGCTCTTCAAGCGCAGATAATCGATGAGCGTCTTGTTCAACGAGACCGTGCTGAGGTCCGGGCTGACGATCAGGGCCAGCAAATCGGCCTCTTGAATCAGAGGCAGGCTGAAGCGGGAGAGTGAGCGTCCCAGATCGAGCAGAATATAATCGTACGCCGCGCGGATGTTGTTGACGATACTACGAATCCGTTCCACCTGCAAATGGTTGGCGCTTTCGGGGTCGGGCGCACCCGCCAGCAAATGAAAACGCCAGGTATCCATGAACGCCAAACGTTCTTTGAAATATTCGCGCCGCGTCTCTTCCTCGCTCATATCTGCCACCGTTACCAGATTTTGCTCCCCGCTGTAGCCCACGATCTGCGCGACCGAGCCGATGGGCAGGACCATATCCACTACCGCGATATGACTCTCGGGCTGGGCCTGGGCGATGTTCATGGCGATGTTCGCGCACAAAGACGAGGTGCCGATTCCGCCTTTGGCGCTTAGAAAAACCATCAGCAATCCGCCGTGCTTCTCCCGTGTGGCTGCGAATCCAAGCAGGCGTTTGACCGAATCGATCAACACGGGCACGGCCCCCGTCGACTTGACGATATATTCATTGAAACCCGCTTCGAGGCAGGTCTTATGGCGGCCGGCAGATTTATCCGTGCTGAAGGCGATCAATGGGACGCGTTCGGTGCGCGCGTCCTGCCGCAATTTGGCGGCCAGTTCCTCTCCCTTGAGATCCGCTAAGACCGGTTCGACGATGATCAGGTCCGGGCGGTCGCGCCAGGCGAAGATCAACCCCTCTTTGCCGGAGTTCGCCTGTGCAGTCTCGAATTCCGCCTGTTCCAGGGCGTGGGCAATGAAGTTCCGGCTGGCCGCGTCCGCGTCGATGATCAGAATTCGCTTACCGGCCACTCGATATCTCCCTGATTACGATTCGACGGGAGGCATCAAATATCCCAGCCCGGAACGTGTGACGATGTGTTTCGGGTTGTGCGCGTCCTCCTCGAGTTTTTGCCGCAAACGAGCGATACTTACCCATAAGATTTCCTTGTCGGTCTTGTATTCAGGTCCCCACACACTGGTCAACAATTCTTCGGAGGTCATGATCTTGCCAATGTTGTGGGCGAACTGAAGCAGAAGCCTGTATTCCGTGGCGGAGAGGGAGACCGGTTTTTCATTGACCCATACCTCGGCACGGGCGAAATCTATCTTTAAGTCGTCGTGTGTGAAGAAGCGAGCCTGCCCCGGCTCCATGGGAACCTGCATGCGGCGCAGAACCGCGCGCACGCGCGCCAGTAGTTCGGTGGCGGAGAAGGGTTTGACCATGTAATCGTCCGCACCCAGGTCCAGGCCGCGGACGCGATCCTGTTCCTCGCCTTTGGCCGTCAGGATGATGATCGGCACATTCGAAAATTCACGAATGCGCTGGCAGGTGGCAAAACCGTCGAGCCTCGGCATCATAACGTCCAATAAGACCAGATCAATGGGCTGGGCAGAGAAGACATCCAGCGCTTGCAGGCCGTCCTGGGCGGTTACCACCTCGTATCCTTCGGTGCGTAAATTGGCCTCCAACAGGCGCAGGTAGCGGGGTTCATCGTCGACGATCAGGATGCGTTTGGACATTGGATCACTCCTTCAATGAGTTCATTTTAAAGGATCGGCAGGTAATTGAATGAAAAAGGTCGTACCTTGGTCCAACACGGATTCTGCCCAAATCTTACCATGATGTGCCAGAATAATCTGCTTGCAAATGTAAAGGCCGAGGCCGGTGCCGGTCACGGTCCGCTCGCCGGGCACGCGATAGAAACGCTCGAAGATAAAGGGCAGAAAATCCTCCGGGACGCCCGCGCCGTAATCTCGAAAAGCCACTTTCAGATTTTTGCCGTGCTTTTTCAGCGTGATCTTGAGTTTGGAGCCCGGCGCATATTTGACCGCGTTGCTAAATAGATTCTCGAACACTTGCGAGAGCCGCACGTTATCGCCCTGAATGGGAGGAACCGATTCGAAGTCGAGTTCCACTTTTAGGTCGGCGTGATGCGTGGTGACGCGCATGGTAACGTCGCGAATCAACGCGTCCAGCCGCAGAGGCTGGAATTTGAATTGCAGGGTCTTGCTTTGCAGGCGCGCCGACTCGAGCATGTTCTCGATCAGGCCCGTCAGACGGTCGGCCTCTTCGTCGATGATGGTTAAAAATTCTTTTTGGGTGTTTTCGTCCCAATTGGTGTCTTCGCGCAGTAAGCTGGTGCTGTAGCCTTTGATGAATCCCAGCGGCGTGCGCAATTCGTGAGAAATGGTGGAGACGAAATCGTCCTGCAAACGCATCTGCCGCTGAACCGATTCGAGCTCGACGCGCGCCTCCTGCAGTGATTTGCGCTCCAACAGCGACGCCGCCCACGAGGCGATCAGCGATGCCAGTGAAACGTGCTCGCGGCTGTAACTGGGGCCGCCAAAACGGACGAAGACCAGCGCCCCTTCCAGCCGCGCGCCGATGTAAAGCGGCATACCCAGCAAATGAGCCTGAGCCAGGCGATCCGATTCCTTCGGCATTTGACCCGGCTCTTTCACCACGATTGATTTTTGCGAAAGGACCTGCGCGGCCACCGAATCGCCCCAGGGCGCATCGGCCTCCGCGTTTTTTCCGCGGCCCACCGCGCGTGCGTAGATGATTTCCGGATTGCGCGCCGGCGGTTCGAGCACATATACCGCCACGTTATCGTACACAAAACGATGTCTCAACGCGGCCAGTAACGTATCCAACGCAGACTTCCAATCCGTCTGTCGTTCCACGATCTGAAATAGTTTTTGCAGGGTTTCCAACGTTTCAACGTCCATGTTATTTCTTCTCGCCGACTACCAGCAGTGGGAATCGGAACGTGGTGCCGCGCCCTTCCGCTGATTTTACGTCGAGCATGGAGCCGTGCGCCTCCACGATCTGCCGTATGAGCGCAAGGCCCAAGCCTGTTCCGCCGAAATGACGTGTGGATGAACCGTCCAATTGATGGAACGGTTCGAAGATCTCCTCCATGCGATTCGCCGGAATGCCGATGCCGGTGTCCGTCACCGAAACCATGATCAGATTCTCGGCTTCTTTGTGTACGCTCACCACCACGCGTCCGCCCGCCGGGGTGAACTTGACCGCGTTATCCACCAATTGATTCAACACCCAGGCGATCTTCTGCGGGTCGGCATGTACCAATGGAATGTTGTCGTCCACCACCGCATGGATGATGACGCCGCGTTCTTTGGCGTTTTGTTCCGCCGTCCGCGCGGTTTGATTCGCCATGCGGGCGATGTCCATATCCTCCTGCTTCAAGCTCAATTCGCCGCGCGAAGCCAGCGAGAACATGATCAGGTCTTCGATCAGGTTTTCGAGCCGCACCGTGGCGCGTTGACTGACCTCCAACGCGTGCTTCTGTTCCTCGGTGACCGGGCCGAGCGATTCGGTGATCAACAATTCGAGATAGCCGATGATGTGAGTCAGCGGCGTGCGCAGTTCGTGCGAAACGTTCGCCACGAAATTAGCCTTCATGTGATTCAACTCGGACAGGCGGCGAAGCGCATCTTGTAACTCGGCCGTTCTTTCCTGCACGCGCCTTTCGAGATTGCGATTGGCGGCTTGCAATGCCGAGCGCAATTGAATGATCTGTTCGGTCACGGCTTGATCGAGCGCAGTACGTTCGAGCAGGTTGAGTTCGATCAGCGCCTGTCCCAGCAAGCAGGTCTTTCCCGAGGCCAGTTGTTCCTGCTGATAGTCCAAGGCCTGCTGTAGTTGAGCTTCGGTGATGTCGCCGCGGTGGACAAGGTAATCGCCCAGCCGCGGGACGAGCATCTCGGGAGTAAGCAGTTGTTGTGGATCGGTCATTTCGCCTCCTGCCTCAGAACCCATTCCCCACCGATCATAACGGCGGAGGCTTGCATGGTCAAAAGTTCGTTCGGATCGCAGGCGAACGGATCCTGCTCGAGGACGATCAAATCGGCAAGAAAACCGGGCGCCAGACAGCCGAGACGCGTTTCCGCGTTGGCGGCATAAGCCGCGCCGCTGGTGTACGCGTCCAGCGCTTCGGCCAGAGTTAATTTTTGTTCGGGACGCCAGCCTTCAGGGCCGGGCGAACCGTCCGCGCGGCGGCGCGTGACCGCGGCGTGCAATCCCCAAAACGGATTCGGCGATTCGACCGGCGCGTCGGAACCAAACGCCAGCCGCGCGCCGTGCCTGAGCTGGGCGCGCCAGGCATAGGCGAGGGAGGAACGGTCACCCCAGTATTGATCGGCGGCCAGCATGTCCGAGGTCGCATGAAGAGGTTGCATGGAGGCGATCACGTTCAATTCCGCCAGACGATGTGCGTCATCGGGATGCAGTACCTGTACGTGTTCGATGCGGTGGCGTAAATGAGGCAGTCCCTGTTCGGTTTCATAGTTTCGCAGGTGTTCGAAGGCGTCGAGCGCTTCATGGTTGGCGCGGTCGCCGATGGCGTGTACGGTCAGGCCCAAGCCTGTGTGCGCGGCGCGCCGTCCGTGATCGAAAAGCTCCTCGGCGTCTAGATTTAGAATACCCCGATTTTCGGGTTCGTTCAAGTAGGGCTGGAACATGGCGGCGGTGCGCGGACCGAGCGCGCCGTCCATAAACACTTTGACGGAGCCGATCCACAACCAATCGTCGCCGAAGCCCGAACGCAG
>WBZO01003814.1_pt2 | contig 14415 bp, 12 predicted proteins | sample 5204261 | NCBI WGS metagenome assembly WBZO01 (sample SAMN12412400, study PRJNA552823) | activated sludge metagenome | isolation source: activated sludge from anammox sidestream of wastewater treatment plant... | place: USA: North Carolina | collected 2017-09
CATCCGACTGCGCCGCGCCGAGCGTCGGCATCTCCAACGAGTCGACGAAGAAGCGGTACCCCTTGTCGGTCGGGACCCGACCCGCGCTCGTGTGCGGCTGATGGAGGTACCCCTGCTTTTCGAGCTGTACCAACTCGTTGCGCACCGTTGCCGGGGACACCCCCACGCCGGGCGCGCTGGCCACATGGCCGGAGCCGACCGGTTGCGCGGTCTGGATGTACTCCTGGACGACGGCTTTGAGAATGGCCGCCTTGCGCTCTTCGAGCATCACCAGCCACCAACGAGAACGGGGGTACGACTGCCGGGGGATTCTATCCTCGCCATCGCACCCACCGGGTCGCCTCGCACGCTCGGCTCAGCACCACCGGGTCGCCTCGCACGCTCGGCTCAGCACCACCGGGTCGCCTCGCACGCTCGGCTCAGCACCACCGGGTCGCCTCGCACGCTCGGCTCAGCGTCGCCCGGGCATCAGCGCACATTCGGGATAGGTGGCACGATCGGGTGTGGCGAGGCTCGAGGCAATCTCGCTCACCGAGGCGTGGGGCGAGGACACGTCGTCGCTCAGCCGACCGGCGAGGCGTGACCCCTCGCTCGCGTACCAGGTCGTCAACGCATAGCCCACCTGCTCGGTGGTGAAGACGATCGAGGGCTCCAACGCGCGCACCTCCGCGATGGACATCCCGGCCGCGACCCCACCGGCCGTGCGCAACCCCTGCGGTCCCTCGTCCATCACTGCACGCGGGGCGTGGTAGGTGTACCCCACGAACACCCGCTCCGGTGCCGCGCCGACCCGCCGATCGACTCGATAGGTCGTCACCAGCGATCCCCAGCCCACACTGCGCTGTGGGCCACACTCGGTGTTCTCGACATCGTCGAACGACGGGACCCCGAAGCGGGCCCGCAGCGCGTCGATCGCCTCGCCCTCGGGACGCCCGAACGCCACGCCCGCGAGGTCGCCCTCGCCGAGCACCCGTCGCGCCGGCTCGCCGCGGTCGGGTGCCGTGGTCGTGGCACTCGGCGCGACCGAGTCGGCGGCGAGGATCACGACGGGCTGCTCGAACAGGCCGTTGAGCCCGACCTCGTACTCGCCGGGTCGAGTCGGGAGCTCGGCCGCGACGCGACCGCGCTGCTCTCGTTGCCACAGCGTCGCCGGAACGATGCCGTGCACGCGAAAGCGCACCCGCCCGTCGTCGAGGGGAGCGACCTCGGCGGTCCCGAAATGGGCCGCGACCTCGAGACCTGGTGGCTCGCCGCGACGCCGGATCGACACCGCGACCTTCGTGCCGTTCGGGTACGCCCGCAGCAACTCCCCCCGCTCACCCAGCGCAGCGAAGGAGGTCTCGACCTCGAAGGCGAGTGGGGCACCGGGGACGGCGCGCGGGGCATCACCGAAGGCGTCCGTGCTGGTCGTGGTCGTGCTCGGCACCACCACGGTCGACGGTTGCTCCCGTAGCGCGCTCGTCGGGACATAGGTGTCACGTGAGGTGCACGCACCGAGGAACATCGCGGCGACCACGAGCGCGCTCGCGACGTCGAGCCATCGAACGTTCATGCGTCCAAGACTGGCCCATCGCCGCGTCCGAAACCGAGCGCGCCGAGCACCAATCGGGTTACGAGCGCACGCGATTCGTAAACCGTCGCACGGCCCAACCGTTGCGATGCACGACGCCCTGGCGTCGAACCTACGAATCGAGTTTCAACGCCGAGATGAAGGCCTCCTGCGGAACGTCCACCCGACCGATGGACTTCATCCGCTTCTTGCCTTCCTTCTGCTTCTCGAGCAGCTTGCGCTTGCGGCTGACATCGCCGCCGTAGAGCTTCGCGGTGACGTCCTTGCGCAGCGCCTTGACCGTCTCGCGAGCGATGATCCGGCCGCCGATCGCGGCCTGGATGGCGACGTCGAACTGCTGGCGCGGGATCAGCTCACGGAGCTTCTCCACCATGCGCCGCCCGTAGGAGTCGGCGTTGGCGCGGTGCACGATCGCGCTGAACGCGTCGACCGGCTCACCGTGGAGCAGCACGTCCACCTTGACCAGGTTGGCCTTGGCATACCCCGCCGGCTCGTAGTCGAGCGAGGCGTACCCCTGCGTGCGAGACTTCATCTGGTCGAAGAAGTCCATCACCACCTCGGCGAGCGGCAGCCGGTACACCAACTCGAGCCGCTCGGGCGAGAGGTATTCCATCTTGATCATCTCGCCCCGACGGCTCTGACACAGGTCCATGAGCGTGCCCGTGTAGTCGCTCGGCGTGAGGATGGTGCAGGTGAAGTAGGGCTCCTCGATGGACTCGATGACCCCGGCGTCGGGCATCGCGCTGGGGTTGTCGACCACGACGACGCTGCCGTCGGTCCTGTTGACCCGATACTCCACCGACGGCGCGGTGGAGATGAGCGAGAGCCCGAACTCGCGTTCGAGACGCTCCCGTACGATCTCCATGTGGAGCAGACCGAGGAACCCGCACCGGAACCCGAACCCGAGCGCGCCCGACGTCTCCGGCTGATAGGTGAACGACGAGTCGTTGAGCCGCAGCTTCTCGAGCGCCTCACGCAGGTCCTGGAACTCGTCGCCGTCGATCGGGTAGAGGCCGGAGAACACCATCGGCTTGGGCTCGCGGTAGCCCTCCAGCGGAACGGCCGCGGGCCGGTGCGCAGTGGTGACCGTCTCACCCGAACGAGCCTCGCCGACGTCTTTGATCCCCGCGATCAGGTAACCCACCTCGCCCGGGCCGAGCGACGGCACCGGTGTACTGGCCGGCAGGCGAACACCGACCTCATCCGCCTCGTGGGTGGTGCCCGCCTGCATGAAGCGGAGCTTGGTTCCCGTGGTGAGCGAGCCGTTGACCACCCGAATCGACGAGATCACCCCGCGGTAGTTGTCGAAGTGGCTGTCGAAGATGAGCGCCTGCAGCGGCGCGTCCGCGTCACCGACCGGTGCCGGGATGCGCTCGACCACCGCGTCGATGAGCTTCTCCACGCCGTGGCCGGTCTTCGCGCTGATGAGCAAGACGTCCTCGGCCGGGATACCGAGCACGGTCTCGATCTCCTGCGCGTAACGCTCGGGCTCGGCCGCGGGAAGATCGATCTTGTTCAACGCGGCGACGATCTCGAGGTTGTTCTCGAGGGCCAGGTAGCAGTTCGCCAGCGTCTGGGCCTCGATCCCCTGCGCCGCGTCCACGAGGAGGATGACGCCCTCGCACGCAGCGAGCGAGCGGCTCACCTCGTAGCCGAAGTCCACGTGGCCCGGCGTGTCGATGAGGTTGATCACATGGTCGCGCCAGTTGAGCCGCACCGACTGGAGCTTGATGGTGATGCCCCGTTCACGCTCGAGGTCCATCGAGTCGAGGTACTGGGCCCGCATCTCTCGCGGGTCGACCGCGCCGCACAGCTCGAGCATGCGATCGGCGAGCGTGGACTTCCCGTGATCGATGTGCGCGATGATCGAGAGGTTGCGGATGCGAGTCAGATCCATGGCCCGAGCAGTCTACGAGTGACCGCGCGTGAGACAGCCGCCGCCGGCGTGCCCGTCCCTGTCCCTCCCCGGGGCCATCGCCGCGACCCGCGAACCTTCCTCACGGTGGGAAGCGGCGGTGACTTTCGGGGACCCGGCCGGTAGCATCCCCCGGTCGGCGTTTCGGCCGGTCGAGCACGCACGCGCCTCGGCGCGGCACGAAATCTCTCGTGGAGCAAGAGCACCCGTGGCGAACATCAAGAGCCAGATCAAGCGCAACAAGCAGAACGAGAAGCGCCGCCTGCGCAACAAGGCGGTCCGCTCCGAGCTGCGCACCCGCATCAAGAACGCCGAGGCCGCGGTCGGGGGCGACAACGCGGTCGAGGCCGCGAACCTCGCCCTGTCGAAGATCGACAAGGCAGCAGCGAAGGGCGTGATCCACAAGAACGCGGCGGCTCGCCAGAAGAGCCGCCTGATGAAGCGCCTCGCCCGCCTCGCGGGCTGACGCCCGACTCGCGCCGCGGCCTGGGCGCGAGTCGACTCAGCGTCTCGCCAGGTTGGCGAGACGCGCCACCAGGACCTCCATCACCATCTCGGGTGGCCACGCAACCGTGCCCCGCAAGGCCAGGTCGGCCTCGGCGATCAGGCGAATCGCCTGCTGCACGCGACCGCCACGGAGCTTGCGGCTCTGGGCGAGCGCCTTCTTCGCCGGGTAGGTCGAGCCCTTGATGCCCAGCAGGTTGGCCGCGGCACGCTCGTCGAGTCCGGCCACCCCCTCGACACGCAGCATCCGGCCGAAGTGGGTGTGCAGGATGGCCAGGATCTGGAGCGGGTGCCGCTCCCCCGCGCCGAGCATCCGGTGCAGCTTGTCGAGCGCGTCGGCGATGTGGCCGCCGTCGATGGCGTCGGTCAACTCCCACGGGGGCACGGTGCCGGCCTCGCCGAGGAACGGTTCGAGCTCGGCCGCGGTGATCGTGGCGCCGGGACCGAACGCGGACTCGAGCGTGTGCAGCACACCGACGACCCGTGCCCGGTCCTCGCCGAGGCGACGATGCACGAGCGTGCGTGCCGCGCGGTCGAGGACGACCACGGCCTGATCGAGCCGGTCGTCGAGCCACGAGTCGGCGGCCTTGCCCGACGGGACGCCGGTGTCGTGCACGACGCCGCCCACCGAGCGCACCGCATCGAGGAGCTTCTTCGGCGGTGCGCCCAGCCGGTCCTGGCGCGGGTTCTGGCCGCGCTCCCACACGAGCACGAGACGCGTCGAGGCGAGCGGGTCGGCGAGGAGCCCGAGGAGCGGCTCGACGTCGCCCACCTTCGTGAATCGGCCGACGTGGTGGCCGACCACGACCCGGTGTGCCGTGAGGAACGGCGGCGTCTGCGCGGCGTCGATCAGCGGCGCGAGGCTGAACCCGCCGTCATCGAGCCGATAGTCCTCCTCGCCGAGCCGCACGAGTGCGATGTCGCGGTCCTCGCCCGCGAGCAACTCGTGGACGAGTCCGTGCAACGTGTCCGCGACGAGCGCGGGGTCATCCCCCGAGACGAGATGCACATGCGCCGGTGCCTTGGCCATCATCGGGCTCGCCGGCTCAGGGCCCGCGCTCGGCGAGGAGCGCGGCCATCGTGTCGGCCACCCGGCGGCCACCGCGGACATCGTGAGCACGCAGGATCCGGCACCCCAGCGCGATCCCCAGCGCGTGCGCGGCCCAGGTGGCCTCACGCCGGTCGTCCACCTCGGTGCCGGCGAGCACGCCGAGGAACCGCTTGTTCGAGGCGCTGAGGAAGACCGGGTAGCCGAGTGCGACCAGGTCGTCGGAGTTGCGCAGAAGCGTCGTGCTCATCGCCTCGGTCTTGCCCAGATCGAGACCGGCGTCGACCATGATCCGCTGTCGCGGTATCCCCGCCGCGACCGCCATCGACGCGCGGTCGGCAAGGAACTGCCGCACGTCGGCGAGCAGGTCGGCGTACACCGGTGTCGGGTCGGGCACCCGCGGCGCGAGGCGGATGTGCGTCGCGACCACCGACGCCTGGAACTCGGCCGCGGCCGGGAGGTAGCCAGGATCGGCGAATCCGCTGATGTCGTTCCCGATCTGCGCGCCGGCGGCGAAGGCCTCGCGCACCACGCGAGCGCGAAACGTGTCCACCGAGATCGGCAGGTCGAACCGGGCGCGAATCGCCTCGACCGCGGGGATGACGCGATCGAGCTCCTCCTCGACGCCGACCTCGGGGCCGGGCCCTGCCTTGACGCCGCCGATGTCGAGGAAATCCGCCCCCTGCTCGACGAGCGACTCGGCCTTGCGCAGGAACGAGTCGAAGTCGAAGTAGCGGCCCTGATCGTAGAACGAGTCGGGTGTGCGGTTGAGGATGCCCATCACGAGCGCACGATGTGTGATGTCGTAGCGGTGCGCCGGCCCGAGCTCGAGGATCACCCGGGCGACGCTACACGGCACGCACCGCGACCCCGACCCGATCGGCAGACACCACGACGTGGACCTCGAGGTGCCCGGCGCGCAGCGTCGTGCCCGGCGCGGGGGTGATCGCGCCGCGCACCTGATGACGGGTCGGGGCCCACACCACTGGCGGGTCGTAGCGGGCGCGGAGCTGGCGGGCGACGCCGCTCGCGCGGCTGCCGGTGCCGCGCACGACGAGCACGTCGATCGTGACGACCCCGGCCTCGCGCAGCGCGCGCAGCGCCGCGGGCGCGGTGGGCCGGCTGCCCAGCTCGACGACCACCGCCCCGGCGCGCCACATCCACACGTCGGGCGCGACCTCACCCGTGCCGGGCGGCGGGTGCCGGCCGCCCGCGATGCACCCCACCACCGCGATCGTCGCCACGATCCCGGCACCGGCACGCACCGCCGCCAGCGCGGGCGCCGCCCGCCCGACGACCGGGTCCGCGAACCGGTGGGCGAGGGTGATGGCGACCCAGGGCACGGCGGCCGCGGCGACGAGCGCGGTGACGTGGCGGGCGGTGAGCTGCCCGAGCGGGGCACGACCGGCGTGACCCGCGACCGTGGTGATCCACCACAGGAGCCCCCGCGTCGGGAGGTGCAGCGCGGAGGAGATCGGTGCGCCGAGGAGCCCGGCGAGCGATCCGGCGGTCAGCCCCCAGATCATCACCGCGCCCGCCGCGGGCCCGGCGAGCAGGTTCGCCGGCACCGACGCGAGCGGCACCGCGCCGAACACCCAGACCGACAGCGGGGCAACGGCGAGCTGCGCGGCAAGGGTGACCGCGACCGCCTCGCGCAGCGCCGGCGGCCCGACGAGGCGCGCCGCGAGTGGGCGGCTGCCGACGAGGATGCCGAACGACGCGGCGACCGAGAGCTGGAACCCGACGGAGCGCACGAGGAGCGGGTCGGCGCAGACGAGCAGCGTCACCGCGAGCCCGAGCGAACGGATCCCGGACGCGGTGCGCCCGAGCGTCGATGCCCGCGTCGCGATCGCCGCCATCGTCGCGGCACGCAGCACCGACGGCTCGGCGCGGGTGACGAGCACGAAGAGGGCGAGCACCGCGAGCGTCGCCGGCCAGCGGGCCTGCAACGGGACGCGCCGCAGTGCGGGCGAGACGGCGGCCAGGGTGAGAGCGACGTTCTGCCCGCTCACGGCCAGGAGATGGCCGAGACCCCCGGCTCGGAAGTCGTCGGCGAGCAGCGCCGGTTGCTCGCGGTCATCGCCGAAGACGAGCCCGGAGTAGAGCGAACGCGCGTCAGGCGCGAGCGGTGCCGCGCCGCGTGCGAACAGACCGCGCATCGCGTTCGCGACGCGATGGGGCCAGGGAGCGGCGCGCCACGCCTCGACCTCGTCGATCCGGAACCGACCGGCGATGTGGCGAGCGTCGAGCCACGGCGCGTCGGCCGGGCGTGGGGTGTACACCCCACGCACCACGACGCGCTCACCGGCGAGGTGCCCGCGCAACGCCCGACCGATCGTGCGATCGGCGATGGCCTCGACCCGGCGCCCGTCGATGCGGAGGTCGACCCGCACACCGAAGTCGAGCGCGACCGGATCACCGACGAGCTGGGCCGGACCGTACACGGTTCCGACCGGGCCGTGGCGCAACGCGCCGAGCGCGGTCGCCGCGCCGGCGGTCGCCCACAGCGCCACCGCGGCGCCCAGGGCGAGCGGCGCGACCAGGCCGGTCGCCGGAGCCCGTACCGCGCCGAGCACGAGGCCCGCGACGAGCGCCCACACGAGCACGCGCGGCACCGGCTGGGCCGCCGCCGCGCCCAGCACCGCGGCCAGCGCCACCAGCACCGTCGCCCGGTCGCTCACCGCGCGGCCTCGGCCGTCACCCGACGCAACCCGCGTTGCGGCATCGTCGTCGCCCGCTCGTGTTGCGACGCGCGGCTCATGACACGGTCACCATGGGGCGGAGCTGTTCGAGCTTGGCCGGACCGATGCCGCGCACGTCACCCAACGCGTCGACGCTGCGGAACGGGCCGTTCGCCGTGCGATGGGCGACGATCGCCGCCGCGGTCGACGGCCCGACGCCGGGCAGCGCGTCGAGCTCGGCCGCAGTGGCCTGATTGAGGTCGATCGGCGCGGCGAGCTCACCGGTTGCTCCCCCGGCGTTCGCCCCGCCGGCCTCAGGTGCCTGGGCGGGTACGGGCTCACCGACCACCGGCACGACCACGCGCTGGCCGTCCACCAGCTTGGCCGCGAGGTTCATCCGCGCCGTGTCGGCATCGCCACGTAGCCCCCCGGCAGCTGCCACGGCATCGAGCACCCGCGCCCCGCTGTCGACGAGCACGACGCCCGGCGCCTCCACCGCACCGATGACGTGCACGACGAGGCTCGGGCCACTCGCCCCCGCCGTTGGGGTACCGCCGCTCGCGCCCGAGACGCCAGAGGCCAGGGACGCCGGGGCCCTGATCGACTCGGAAGCGCCCGTGGGCGCGGAGGCCCGGGGTAGCACGACGTCGATCGACGGGTGCGGGGGCGGGCGCATCAGCCACCACACGCCCGCGACCACCGCGACGAGGCCGACGAGCAGGCCCCCGAGCACCCACGGCCCCCGGTCGAAGAGGGCGGCAACGGCGGGCCACCGGGCGGCGATCACCCAGGCCACACCCGGCCGTTCGTGGAGTGCGGCATCCGGCTCCGGCGGATCGTCGACTCGCATGCAGACCCCTCCCGTCGGGTGAACAGGAGGGGAGGTGGCGTCAGCGTACTCGCGGCGCCGTCGCGCGTCGACGGTCCGCGGCGCTCAGAAGAGGCGGGCGGTGAGCTTGCGGCGATAGGCCGCGGTGCGCGGGTCGTCCGGGCCCATGATCTCGAGGAGGTCGACGAAGCGCTGGCGCGCGTCGTCATCGGTCTTCACCCGATCGAGCAACTCGTCGAGCTCGCGCCCGAGGTCACCCAGCTCGGAACCGGTGCGGGCCATGGCCGCGATGCGCTTGGTGTCGGCGTCCTCCGGAATACGTCCGAGGAGCGCCAGCGCGCCGTCGTTGTCGCCGGCGCCGACGAGCAACTCGGCGAGCGCGACGATCGCGTCCCGGTTGTCGGGCTCGATCTCGAGCGCCTGACGCAGTGAAGCTTCATCGCCCGCGGCGAGCAGGTCGTGCACGCGAGACTCCGCCTCGGTGGGCATCAGCCGAGAGACGAACTCGACGACGGCGGCCTCGCCTTGCGCACCGACGAAGCCGTCGACGACCCGACCGTCCTTCACCGCGTAGACCGCCGGGATGGACTGCACACGGAACGCCTGGGAGATCTCCGGGTTCTCGTCCACGTTCACCTTGGCCAGCACGACCTTGCCGCCGGTGGCCTCGCAGACTCGCTCGAGGATCGGGCCGAGCTGACGGCACGGCCCGCACCACGGCGCCCACAGGTCGACCACGACCGCGGCGTCCTTCGAGCGGGTGAGCACGTCCGCCTCGAACGTGGCGTCGGTGACGTCGATGTAGCTGCCCATCAGATCTCTCCTTGCGCCGCCCGCTCATCGGGCGGGAGCAAGCCTACGTGTCGGTCTCCCGCCGCCCACCGGGCCCCGGCGGTGCGGTCCGGCGCAGCATCGCCGGGCCCGCGCCCTGGCGCGCGCTGTTAGTTTGGCCCTCCATGACCGATCTGCCCGGCATTCGCATCGACGCAGTCACCGAGTGGATCGTCGAGCGCGCCCCGACGGCGCGACCGCCGTTCACCTTCGATCTCATCGCAGGCGGTCGCTCGAACCTCACCTACCGCGTCACCGACGGCGCCGGCCACGCGTGGGCGTTGCGCCGGCCACCGCTCGGTCACGTACTCGCCACCGCGCACGACATGGGGCGCGAGCACCGCATCATCGCGGCACTCGGCCCGACGGTCGTCCCTGTTCCCCCCGTCCTCGGGATCTGCGAGGACACGGCGGTGAACGATGCACCGTTCTACGTGATGGGGTTCGTCGACGGGCTCGTCGTGCGCGACGAGGCGTCGGCACTCGCCATCGCGCCCGAGCTGCGGGGGCCGGTGTGCGAGAACCTCGTCGCGACGCTCGTCGCGATCCACGACGTCGATGTCGACGCGGTGGGGCTCGGCACGCTGGGGCGCAAGGAGGGCTATGTCGCGCGCCAGCTCAAGCGGTGGCGCGCCCAGTACGAGCAGTCTCGGGCGTGCGACCTGCCCGACATCGCACGGGTGCACGACTACCTCGTCGATCGCATCCCCGAGCAACAGGGCGCGGGCATCGTCCACGGCGACTTCCGGCTCGACAACTGCATCCTCTCGCCCACCGGTGAGGTCCGCGCGGTGCTGGACTGGGAGCTGTGCACGCTGGGGGATGTGCTGTGCGATCTCGCACAGTTGCTCGTGTACTGGTGCGAGCCCGACGACGACGGCTTCACGCTCGCGTCGCCGCCGACGATCGTGCCCGGCTTCCACTCCCGCGAGGAGGTGATCGAGGCGTACGCGAAACGCTCGGCGCTCGACCTGTCGGAGATGACGTTCTATCTCGCGTTCGCGTACTGGAAGGTCGCGTGCATCATGGACGGCGTGTACGCGCGGTTCTCGGCCGGGGTCATGGGCGGCGAGGCCGACGCGGATGACCTCGCGTCGCTGCGGCGTCGCGTGGAGGTTCCCGCCCGGCGCGCCGCGGAGCTGGTGGGCTTGCGGTGACCGAGTTCCGGCAGGGGCCGCTGTTCGAGCTGTTCGAGCGGCCCGATGTCGCGCGCCCGGTACTCGTCGTCCACCTCGAGGGCTGGATCGACGCGGGCGGCGCGGCCGCCAGCGCACTCAACGCGGCACTGGGAGACCACGCGGCATCGGTCGTCGCCCGCTTCGACACCGAGCAACTCCTCGACCACCGGGCCCGCCGTCCGGTGATGCACATCCACAACGGTGTCAACACCGGGCTCACCTGGCCGGAGATCACGCTCCGGCAGGCCTCCGACCATCGAGGTACGCCGTTTCTCGTGCTGCACGGGCCCGAGCCCGATCACAACTGGCGACGCTTCACCGATGCAGTCGTGCATCTGGCGCTGGAGTTCGACACCCGCCTCGTCGTGAGCTTCGGCGCGTATCCGTCGGCCACGCCGCACACGCGCTCGTCGCGCCTGTCCGCCATCGCGACCAACCGTGCGCTCGCCGCACAAGTTGGTTACACCGACGCCAGCCTCGACATCCCCGCCGGCGTTCAGGCATCCATCGAACGGGCGTGCGTGGACTTCGACATCCCGGCGATCGGGTTGTGGGCCCAGGTGCCGCATTACGCGGCGGCGATGCCCTACCCCGCGGCCGCGGCAGCGCTTCTCGACGGGGTCCGCCTCGTGGCCGGCCTGGAGTTCGATGTGTCGACGCTGCACGAGCAGTCCGTCGTGACACGTTCTCGAATCGACGAGATGATCGAGCGCAACGAGGAACACCTCGACATGGTGCGCCAGCTCGAGGCACAGGACGACGCGATCCGACGGGCCGACGAGCAGGGACTGCCGAGCGGTGACGAGCTGGCGGCCGAGGTCGAACGCTTCCTGCGCGAGCAGGACGACTGACGCACGCGTCGTGGCCGCCCACCACGGTGGCGAGACGCAAGAACGGAGCAGACGATGCACATCGATACCGGGCTCGACGGCGCCCTGTCCGACGCGGCGACGCGCGCCCGCCAGGCGGAGGACGCAGGCTACGACGGCGTGTTGTGTGCAGAGGTCGCCCACGACCCGTTCCTGCCGCTCGCACTGGCCGCGGCGGCGACCACTCGCATCCAGCTCGGCACCGGGATCGCGGTGGCGTTCGCCCGTAACCCGATGACCGTCGCGGTCAGCGCGAACGACTTGCACCTGCTGTCACAGGGACGATTCGTTCTCGGGCTCGGGAGCCAGATCAAGCCCCACATCACCAAACGGTTCTCGATGCCGTGGTCGAGCCCCGCGGCGCGCATGCGCGAGTTCATCCTCGCGATACGCGCCATCTGGAGCACCTGGAACACCGGTGAGCCGCTTGCATTCCGAGGCGAGTTCTACCGTCACGTGTTGATGACACCGATGTTCGACCCGGGCCCCAACCCGTACGGAACACCGGCGATCCATCTCGCGGCGGTGGGGCCGCTGATGACGTCGGTCGCCGCCGAAGTTGCCGACGGGCTGGTCGCGCATGCGTTCACCACCTGGTCGTACTACCGGGAGGTCACCTTGCCGGCGGTCGAGCGCAGCCTCGCCGCAGCGGGCCGGTCCCGGAGCGACTTCACGATCTCGATGCCGCTGTTCGTCGTCAGCGGACGTGACGAGCACGAGCTCGCGGCGCGGGCTCGCCCGGCGCGCCAGCAGATCGCGTTCTCCGGTTCGACGCCCGCCTATCGACCGGTCCTCGAGCACCACGGCTGGGGCGAGCTCGGTGACGAGCTGAACCGGCTGTCGAAGCAGGGCGAGTGGTCGAAGATGGGCGATGCGATCACCGATGAGGTGCTCGACGCGTTCGCCATCGTGGGTGAGCCGGCCTCGCTCGCGGCGAAGATCGCCGAGCGGTTCGGGGGTGTCCTCGACCGGGTCCAGATCTTCGCCGCCGATCGTGGCGATTCCCAGCGGTGGGCGCCGGTCCTCGACGCGATCCGCGCCATCTGAGCCGGAGAGCCTCGGCCGGCTCGCCCGGATGCGTGCGCCGACTGCATCGGCGCGCGACCGTGTCCGTTCCGAGGCTCAGCGGCGACGGGCGATGAAGCCGTTGATGAGCTGGGACGCGATCGACATCGAGCCGGGGAACGGCGGCAGATCGTCGATGTGGAACCACTGCGCGTCGACGATCTCGTCCGGGTCGATCACGATCTCGCCGCCGGCCCACTCGGCGTAGAACCCGAGCATCAACGAGTTGGGAAAGGGCCAGGGCTGACTGCCGAAGTAGTGCAGATCGCGGACCTCGACACCGACCTCTTCACGCACCTCTCGGCGCACCGCATCCTCGAGGGACTCACCGGGTTCCACGAAACCGGCGAGCGCGCTGTAGATCGGCGTGGGGAACGCCCGGCCGTGCGCGAGCAGCAACTCGTCGTTGCGATGGACGACCATGATCACCGCGGGCGACAGCCGGGGGAACGACAACAGCCCGCACGACGGGCAGCGCATCGCCCGCTCCCCCGTCGCCCGCTCGGTCGGTGTGCCGCAGCGACCGCAGAACCGATGGGTGCGGGCCCATTCGACGATCTGCACCGCCCGCCCGGCGAGTGTCCAGTCCGCACCGGGCACGAGCGCGTGCAGCGAGCGAAGCGGCACGAACCGATGGCCCTCCGGTGGCGGGGCGCCGGGCGCGACCCCTGTCGTCCACACCGACGATGCGCCATCGAGCCCGATCTGGTGTGCACCCTCGTGACCCGCGAACGCGTCGCACACGTCCGCGGTGGGAAAGGCCACCGGCTGGTCGACGTCGGCACCGGTGACGAGCACCTCGCCGTCGCGCACGACGATCCAACGCTCGGTCATCGGTGCCGCTCCAGTTCGTGAGCCGCGACACGTCGGAGGTCGTCGACGCCGTCGAGCATCACCTGGGCGTGACCGATCTGAGCTCGGTACCGGGCCAGGTTCTGCTCCGGGCGGTCGACGGCGAAGTACACGTCACCTTCGAGGTAGTCGGTAAGGAATCGCAACGCGTTCTCGACGGTGAGAACGATGCCGGCGATGGCGGCGACGTCCGCCTCGATCGGATGCAACGGACGCCCGTACCCGGAGAGCCAACCCCGCAGCAACAAGCCGACGCGTTCGGTCTGCAGCGCGTTCGCGACGCGGTCGTCGTCCTCGGGCGCGGTACGGCACACGGTACGAACGAGCTCGCCGAGGTCAGCGAACAGCGGTCCGGGCATGGTGGTGTCGAGGTCGATGACCGTCAGCCGTTCACCGGCACGGACCACGTTCGCGGCCTTCGCGTCGTTGTGCACGATGCGGCGGGGCTGCCGCGTCCACGAATCGAACTCGGGAAGCCCCTGGAGCCGATCGAGCAGGCGGGCCGCGCGTTCCACCTCGGGTTGCGAGCGCGAGTAGCGGTTCACCTCGTCGCGCAAGACGGCGAAACGCCACGCTCGTTCGCGAGCGGCGAAGTCGTGGAAACTGGGGATGGTCTCCGTGAAGCTCGAAGGCTCGACGTCGGCCAGTGCGCCGGCGAAACGCCCGAAGACCCGGCCGATGGCCTCCACGTCCTGGAGCGAGGCAACGGTGGCCGACACCGTTCCGGGTATCCAGTCGTAGGACCGCCACAGCGCGCCGCCGTCGTCGCGATGCAGGATCGAACCGTCGGCGGTACGACGCCAGCGGATCGTGGGAACGTCGTGGGCGGCGAGGATCACCTCGGCTCGGGCGAGGTTGCGCTCGAGCGCAGCGGCGTCGCGAAAGACGGACTCGTTGACCCGTTGCACGGTGATCGCGTCGGCACCCTCCATTCGCCACGTGCGATGGATGTGCCCGGTATCCACGAGCGTCGCCGGTGTTCCTGCACTGATGCCGAAGATCGCGAGGACGCTCGCTGGTGGCGCCTGAAACGTCACGCGGGGTTCACCTGGTCGTCTCGCTCCGCCATGCCC
>WBZO01004744.1_pt1 | contig 14414 bp, 9 predicted proteins | sample 5204261 | NCBI WGS metagenome assembly WBZO01 (sample SAMN12412400, study PRJNA552823) | activated sludge metagenome | isolation source: activated sludge from anammox sidestream of wastewater treatment plant... | place: USA: North Carolina | collected 2017-09
ATAGGTAGAATCCGCTTAAGATCCATTGCAATCCTTGTTTTGCGTAGACTTGATGAATTTCCATTACTATTTTCTCCAATTAATCTGGGTAATTAGCTTCAAGATGCGTTATATCCAGAGCTGTTGCAGTTTTGCCGAATTGTTTCTATGGTTGATTAATATTTCCCTGAAATGCGCCGGATCCTTGGCGTGTGTCAACTCTCCCGGACGCGGCAAATGATAATCGTACAAGCGGGAAACCCAGAAACGCAATGCACCGGCACGCAGCATGGCAGACCAAGCTTGATGTTCGGTTACGCTGAGCGGCCGCACGGCGTGATAGGCTGTGATCAGCGCCAGCGCGCGTGTTTCGTCCAGAGCTTTATTTTCCGCCATGCACCAATCATTAACGGTGATCGCCAAGTCGTAGAGAAAAGCATCATTGCAGGCAAAATAAAAATCGATGACGCCGCCGATGGTCTGACCGGAAAACAAGATATTGTCGCGAAATAAGTCGGCATGAATCACCCCGCCGGGTAAGACAGCGGTTTGCTGCGACTGCTGAAAATCCAGTTCCGTATCGAGCAGCGATTTTTCATCGGCAGAGAGGAAAGGTTTGATTTCAGGCGCACGGGCTTGCCACCAGGCAAGTCCGCGCGGGTTGGCCATGTTTCCGGAATACGACCTGCCCGCTAGATGCATGCGCGCCAGCATCGCGCCAACTTGCGCGCAATGCTCCACCGCCGGATGCATGACGGATTGTCCCGGCAGGCAAGTGACGATCGTTGCCGGTTTGCCGTTCAATTCACCGAGCAATTTCTGATCCAGCATGGGAACCGGTGCCGGGCAAGGAATGTGATGCCGGGATAAGTGTGCCATCAGATTCAAATAATAGGGCAGTTCGTCGTAAGTCAGTTTCTCAAACAACGTCAGTACAAATTTGCCTTGCGTGGTGGTGACAAAATAATTGGTATTTTCAATTCCCGACAAAATACCTTGCAGTCCAATTAATTGACCAAGCGAGTAATTTTCTAACCAAACCGTGAGCTGGTTATCGGTAACGGGTGTAAAAACTGACATGAATTAGCCAAATAAAAAAGCGGATATGATGGGACAGTACAATTTCATTGCGTTACATTGTTGCGCTTTTTATCGGCATTAGAATCTCATGAATTGCCACATCGGCGGACTGACATCAATACCGGCATCACCTGGATGCGTGTGAGCGCCCCGGCTGATATTTTTTTTCAAATAATAGGGCGGACCGATACGCGGAATCACTTTGATCATCATCAGTTCGCCGTTGATGCGATGCTCTTCGATGGTATCCTCGCCGCGTTTAATAATGGTTACCTGCGTTTCCAGTTCGGGATCTGATTGAATGTCCGGCGGTAGTGGCGGCGGATCCGCCAATTCCTTGGGCAATTCGGGAATCTCCGGCAGCGGTATCAGATTATCCGGGTGTGCAGGTTTTTTCGCTTGCTTCGGTTGCTCCGGTTGCGCCATGACCGGCAGTGCGGAACTGAGCAATATGATAAAAATAAGCGAGTATAAGTACGTCATGTTGGTCCCGGAGGGTCAGGATAATGAGGTATTCTACCTAAAATCATCGGTGGCGGTTAAAGATTGAGTTGAATTTCCCGCTCAGCGGCGGTAGGTTCAAATCCGCTGCTTTCATAATATTTGAAAATGGCGTTGACGATCTGATCCGGTTCATCGATGATCTGAATCAGCCGCATGTCATCCGCCGAAATGCATCCCTCGGCGATCAAAGTATTTTGGAACCACTCCAGCAAACCGCGCCAGAATGACGAATAAACCAGAATGATCGGCATCTTGCGGGTTTTACCCGTTTGCACCAGTGTCAGCGCTTCCATCAGTTCATCCAAGGTGCCGAACCCGCCGGGAAGGACGACGTAGGCCGTAGCGAATTTAACGAACATGTATTTGCGCGCGAAAAAATGCCGGAAAGTCTGGCTGACGTCCTGATAAGCGTTGCGATGCTGTTCGTGCGGCAATTGAATATTCAAACCGATGCTGGGCGATTTGCCGTAATAGGCGCCCTTGTTGGCAGCTTCCATGATGCCCGGCCCGCCGCCGGAAATAACCGCGAAACCGGCATCGGAGAGCCGTTTGGCAATTTGCTCGGCCAACTGGTAATGCGGGCTATCGGGTCCGGTGCGCGCGCTGCCGAAAATGCTGACAGCGGGCTGGATGGCTTCGAGACGTTCCGTTCCTTCAACAAACTCTGCCATAATTCCAAACAGGCGCCACGATTCTTTTGCCGACCAGGGTTTTTCCACGGACGGATGACTGGCCGATTTATCTTGCAGGGTCATAGGAATATCATATAAATGAAAACATTGCTGTTGGTTGACGGTTCGTCCTACTTATATCGCGCTTTTCATGCATTACCGGATTTGCGAAATCGCAACAACGAACCGACCGGCGCAATTCATGGCGTGCTCAATATGCTGCGGCGCTTGCACAAGGATTACCAGGCGGATTATAGCGCGTGCGTGTTTGATGCAAAAGGTAAAACTTTCCGCGATGATTTGTATCCCGACTATAAGTCGCACCGGCCGCCGATGCCGCACGATCTGGCAGTGCAAATCGCGCCGTTGCACGCCTGTATTCGCGCCATGGGCTGGCCGATGCTGATCATCGATGGCGTGGAAGCCGACGACGTCATCGGCACTTTGGCGAAACAGGCGGTCGAGGACGGTATGCACTGCATCATTTCAACCGGTGACAAGGATATCGCGCAATTAGTGAACTCGCATGTCACATTAGTGAACACCATGAGCAATGAAATTTTGGATGAAGCAAACGTGCTGGCCAAGTTTGGCGTGCCGCCGCAACGCATGCTGGATTATCTGATGCTGGTCGGCGATGCTTCCGACAACGTTCCCGGCGTGCAAAAAGTAGGCCCCAAGACGGCGGTTAAATGGCTGGCGCAATACGGATCACTGGATAATTTGATCGCCCATGCCGGTGAAATCAAAGGCGCGATCGGCGACAATCTGCGCCAGACATTGGCTTGGTTCGAGACATCCCGTCAATTGATCACGATCAAGTGCGACGTCGATCTACCGGTCAAGATCACCGATCTTGCACCGCAACCGCAAGATACCGCGCAGTTGATCCAGCTTTACGAACAGTTGGATATGAAAACATCGCTGCGCGAATTGCGCCAGCAAATAACCGCAGACACATCCGAATCCATGCCTGCGGATGAAAGCGGTGCCGCGGTCACCGGTGGCGGCAGCCGCGATGCCGTGCTTGACGATCCGGTAACGTATCAAACGATTCTGAACGAAAGTGAGTTGGATGATTGGTTAGCCCGGTTGGATACCGCGCCGTTGGTTTCGGTCGATAGCGAAACGACCAGTCTGAATCCGATGCAGGCAAAATTGGTGGGCATTTCATTTTGCGTTGAAAGTTATCATGCGGCCTATATTCCGTTGATGCATCAGTACACCGGTGTGCCGCAACAGCTTGCGCTTGATCAAGTGCTGAATAAGCTGAAGCCGTGGCTGGAAAATGCGGCAAAACCTAAGCTGGGGCAGAATCTGAAATACGACAAACACGTGTTTGCCAATCACGGCATTCAATTGAACGGCATTGCGCATGACACGTTGTTGCAATCGTATGTGCTCGAATCGCACCGGCCGCATAACATGGATAGCCTGGCGCTGCGTCATCTGGATGTGAAAACCATCAGCTACGATGACGTTACCGGCAAAGGCGCCAGCCGTATCGGGTTTGATGAAGTGGCGCTCGATGTCGCCACGCAGTATGCGGCGGAAGACGCGGATATCACTTGGCGTTTGCACCAAACGCTCTATCCCGGTATTCAGAAAGATGAACGGCTGGATTACGTTTATCGCGAGATAGAAATGCCGGTTCTGGAAGTGTTGTTTGCGATGGAACGTAACGGCGTGCTATTGGACTATAAGCTGCTGCATGGACAAAGCCGCGAACTGGGTGAGAAATTACAGGCATTGGAGCAACAGGCGCACGCTATTGCGGGACAGCCCTTCAATCTGAATTCGCCGAAGCAGATCCAGGAGATATTATTCAATCAACTGAAATTGCCGGTTATTAAAAAAACACCGACCGGAGTACCTTCCACCGATGAAGATGTGCTGCAACAGCTGGCGCTGGATTATCCGTTGCCGAAGCTACTGCTCGATTATCGCGGCCTGGCGAAACTGAAGTCGACGTATACCGACAAATTGCCGCTGATGATGGATCGCGTTACCGGCCGCGTGCATACCAATTATGCGCAGGCGGTTGCCGTAACCGGACGTCTGGCGAGTTCCGATCCGAATTTGCAGAATATTCCGGTGCGCACCAGCGAAGGACGCAGAATCCGCGAAGCCTTCATTGCGCCGCCAGGACACAAAATCATTTCGGCGGATTATTCGCAAATCGAGCTGCGTATCATGGCGCATATTTCCCAGGATCAGCGGTTGCTCGAAGCTTTTGCCGCCGGTGAGGATATTCACCGCGCAACGGCTGCGGAAATTCTCGGAATTGCGCTGGATCAAGTCGATCCTGAACAGCGCCGCTACGCCAAAGTGATTAATTTCGGCTTGATTTACGGCATGTCGGAATTCGGTCTGGCGGCGCAATTGAATATCGAACGCAGCGCCGCGCGCGCGTATATGGAGCGGTATTTTGCGCGTTACCCGGGCGTGGAAAACTATATGCGGCAAACCCGGGAAAAAGCCAGGCAATTGGGGTATGTTGAAACCGTGCTGGGACGCCGTTTGTGGTTGCCTGAAATCAATCATACCAACGGCAATCGGCGGCAGGGCGCGGAGCGGGCGGCGATCAATGCACCGATGCAAGGCACCGCCGCCGATATCATCAAGCTGGCGATGATCGCGGTGCATCGCTGGCTGCATCAAGCGCAACTGCGCAGCAAGTTAATCATGCAGGTTCATGACGAACTGGTTTTTGAGGTTCCGGATGATGAAGTGGCATTGGTGAAAACCGCTTTGCCGGATTATATGGGCAATGTCATGCGGCTGGATGTGCCGTTATTGATCGAAGTAGGAGTTGGCGATAATTGGGAGCAGGCACACTAGAATCCATGTGCCTGCTGTATGACGATACTTATTCGCGCGTTTCGATTTGCATCAGCGGTTCGCTGGGTGCAACTGTGACTTTCTTAACTCTTCTGCGCGTTCTTTTGGGAACGATGACTTCTTCCGCAACAATTTCAACTTTCTCGGGCGGTGTTTCCACCATCACCAGACCGCTTTTGCTGAAATCCGGAAGCTCTTTGATTGCACTGATTTCCGGCAACGGAGCCGCCACAATCGGAGGCTCCGGCTGCACGATTTTATCTTGCGCCGCTTGATCAACCGGCGGTATTTCCGCTACTGCTTTCTTAACGGGTTGCTTCTTGACGGCAGGAACAGAAAACTCTTCACCGGCAGGTATCGTTTTCTCAGCGCTTGATTGCGCGTTTAATGAAAACTCGCCGGTGCTAACCGTTTCACTTACAGGTTCATTCGATATCGCTTCAGGATTTTCAGCGCCGCTTCTGACTCTATCGGTATTGTCGCGATGCTTGTTGCCGCGATGCCTGCGCGTTCGCCTGCGATCGCCGGTTTTTGCGCCGCTATCGTCAGGATTTTCAGTCGTGATGTCCGCAACGCCGGTTACGGGCAATACGGATTCTGTAAGGATAGCGGGAGAGTCCTGAGAAATGCCGCCGCTCTTCCGGTATTCCTCAGCATAGGGGTGAGTGTGTTCCGATTGCGGATTATTGAAATCCTGCGCTGCCACATTGGTTAAGTCCGCGGTTTCGCTTTGTTTGTTTTGTTTGTGCGCGGAAACGTCTTTATTGCGCTCACTCCGGTTGCGTCCACGGCGGCCCCGCGACCGTCCGCGCTCTTGCGGTTGTCTGGTTTTATCAGTATCAGCCGGTTTTTCTTCCTGACCAGCTTTGGTTTCTTCACTATGCGCAGGTTTAAACCAGCTGAAGAATTTATCCAGCAGCGACGTATCGCGTGCCCTTTCCTCACGAATCGGCGCAGGCTGAGCGGGTGTTATGCCTTGAACGGCAGCTTGCGGACGGGTAGGTTTATTTCTTTGTCCGGAGATGGTTTCCGCAATACTGTCATCGGTTTGTTTTTCAACCATCTTGTAACTTGCCACCGATTCATTTGCTTTGCTATCTTCGTGGCGGATGCGGGTGATATTGTAAGCGGGGGTTTCGATGTGAATGTTAGGTATGAGAATAATGTTGATGCGCTGTCGAACTTCAAGGTCGTAAATTTCCGCTCGCTTCTCGTTCAGAAGATAGGTAGCCACATCCACCGGAAGCTGAACATGCAGCGCACTGGTATTTTCTTTCATGGCTTCTTCCTGGATGATCCTGAGCACATGCAGCGCCGAAGAATCGGTTCCGCGGATAAAGCCGGTGCCTTGACAGCGCGTGCAAGGAATATAGTTGCTCTCACCCAGGGAAGGCCGCAGGCGCTGCCGCGATAATTCCAGCAAACCGAAACGCGAAATTTTTCCGACTTGGATGCGTGCGCGGTCTTGCCGCAATGCTTCGTGCAATCGGGCTTCGACTTCACGTTGATTGCGTTGCACATCCATATCGATAAAGTCGATGACGATCAAGCCGCCCAAATCCCGCAGGCGCAATTGCCGCGCAATTTCATCAGCTGCTTCCAGGTTGGTGCTCAGCGCGGTATGTTCGATATCCAGTCCGCGGATAGCGCGCGCCGAATTGACGTCGACGGATACCAGTGCTTCCGTGTGATCGATCACGATGGCGCCGCCGGAAGGCAGCGTCACTTGCCGGGAATAAGCGGTTTCGATCTGATGTTCAATTTGAAAACGTGAAAAGAGCGGCACATCGTCGTGGTAAAACTTCAGGCGGTCGACATTCGCGGGCATAACATGCGCCATGAACTGACTGGCTTGCTCATAGATGTCGCGGCTGTCGATCAGAATTTCTCCAATTTCCTGGCTAAAGTAATCGCGGATCGCGCGAATGACCAGGCTGCTTTCCTGATAAATCAGAAAAACGCCATCCTGATTATTGGCCGCTTCTTCGATCGCATACCACAGTTGCGTCAGGTAATTCAAATCCCATTGCAGTTCTTCCGTGCTGCGCCCGATACCGGCAGTTCTGGCAATGATACTCATCCCATCGGGCACTTCGAGTTGCGCGATGACTTCGCGCAAGTCGTTGCGTTCTTCACCGGTTATACGGCGTGATACACCGCCGCTGTTGGGGTTGTTCGGTATCAAAACCAAATAGCGGCCGGCCAGCGAGATATAGGTCGTCAGCGCAGCGCCCTTGGTGCCGCGTTCGTCCTTATCAACTTGGACAATGAGTTCTTGTCCTTCTTGCAGCAAGTCCTGGATACGGCCGTTAGCGGCGCCATTTTCAGCAAAACAGGAGGGAGCAATTTCCTTGAAGGGTAAAAAACCGTGCCGCTCACAGCCATAATCCACAAACGCAGCTTCCAAACTGGGTTCTATTCGTGTGATGACGGCTTTATAGATATTGCTTTTACGTTGTTCCTTACTGATTGATTCTATGTCGAGATCGATCAATGTTTGACCGTTGACAATGGCAACCCGCAATTCTTCCGGTTGGGTTGCGTTAAATAACATTCGTTTCATTTACAAGCCTTACGTGTTCTATTTATGAATACACTATCGGAAATTTCTCCGGCTAGATTTTTGGGGTATACGTAGTTGTAATGACGAGGTTTGGGTTTAATAATTCTATTGTGATTTCTATTTGTCAATTCTATTTTAAATTTATTTTTTTTCTTATTACAATAAGTTAGTAAGTTTATGGATAATGCTTTTTCATCTGTGATTAAATAAAACCTCATCAAGTGGCGCCATGATGGCTTTATTGTCCCTGGTAAGGTAACAGATTTTACATAAAGTTCCAAACGGAACTTTGTTTTATGTCAATTGCTATGGATGCCGTTCGGAAGAAATAATCGTTTACCGCGGCTAAATTTTACAGCAACGATTTTAAAAAGAAATAAGCAAAACCTTTATAATTTGCCAAGAAGCTATGTTTCTTCTTGGAAATAATCCGAACGATCAGAAGTATCTCAATGAATACACAATCCGTTGCACCCGTTACCAAAGAATGCGTTGGAGAAGAAGAAAGCGATCAACGGATTGACAATTTTTTATTCAGGCGATTCCGAAATGTACCCAAAAGCCATTTGTATCAGTTACTGAGAAGCGGGCAAGTGCGGGTCAATGGCAAACGCGCCACTGCCAGTTATCGTTTGCAAACGGGCGATATGATTCGGATCCCGCCGGTTAAAGTGACGGAAAAAAACGCTTCCAGGCAAATTACGAATATTCCCGGCAATTTTTTTGCGTTTACTGTTTTATATGAAGATGATGCCATACTGGTGATCGATAAGCCCGGCGGTATGGCGGTGCATGGCGGCAGCGGCATCAGTTTCGGCGTCATCGAACAACTACGGGCGCAGAACCCGGGCTGGAAGTTTCTCGAATTAGTGCATCGCCTGGACAGAGAAACATCCGGTGTGTTGCTGCTGGCGAAAAAACGCAGCGCCTTGGTCGAGTTGCACCGGCAGATTCGTGCAGGGTTGATGGAAAAGCATTATCTGACCATGGTGAAGGGAAAATGGCGGAATGCCAAGCAACATGTCAAGCTGGCGCTCGATAAATATGTCACGGCAGCCGGTGAACGCCGCGTGATGGTTGCCGTCGGTTCGAGTAAAGACAGTAAATCAATGCAATCGCACACGATATTTTCACTGCAAAAATCCTGGCAAAATTTCAGTTTACTGGATGCGGAAATCAAAACCGGCCGCACGCATCAGATTCGCGTTCATCTTGCACATCTGGGATTTCCCATTATCGGCGACGACAAATATGGCGATTTCGAGGTTAACAAGCGACTGGCGCGAAGCGGCGTGCAAAATAAACTAGGGCGGATGTTTTTACATGCGCATACGGTGGGAATTACCCATCCGCTTTCAGGTATCCGCATGCACTTGCAAGCGCCCCTGCCTGCTGACTTACAACGATTTATCGATAGCTTGGAAGATATGTGATTCCGTCGCTCGACCGGCATGATTCTTAGGAAAGCTCTGAAAAACTACTGCGCTCGGTCATGCTGTGTTGAAATCAGACTCAAAATGCTCATTTACATCTTGTAAACTGCGCTTTTTCATCTGATTTCGCCTTGCCTGACCGTCGCTCGCTACCTTTTTCAGAGCTTCCTTAGGGAAACGCTGATTAATTCGTCGGACGAGATGATGCACGAGGCGCACGGAACACAGCAATCGAAACATATCAGCAAGATAGGCAAGGAAGCGAGTACCGCGCAACGAAGTGATTCGCTCGTGTAGTCAATTAATCAGCGCTTCCTTAATTTTGCGGCTTGACGGCAACTTTCCCGGAAGTGAACATGGTGTGCAAAACTTCCCAGACGTTTTCGGCAATTTTTTTCTGCGCCATTTCGTTTGGATGTATCCCGTCCGCTTGAAAAAAATCGTGTTTATCACCAAAACCGGCTAATAAAAAAGGGATTAATTTGATTTGATAATTCTCAGCCAATTGCGGAAAAATCGCCTGGAACTTTTGCGTGTACGTCATGCCATAATTGGGCGGTAACTGCATGCCGGCGAGTAGAACCAGTGCGTTATTTTGTTGACATGCTTCAATGATCGCCGCCAGGTTGTCGTGGATGGATTTGATCGTGGCGCCGCGTAAACCGTCGTTAGCGCCAAGTTCGAGAATAACAATCGCAGGGCGGTGTTTCTCGAGCGTTTGCCGGATCCGGTTGCGGCCGCCAAGCGTGGTTTCCCCGCTAATGCTGGCGTTGACAACTTGATAACCGGCAAATTCGGACTGCAACCGCTGCTTGATCAATGCAACCCAACCGGCTTCCGCCGATATGCCATAATTAGCGGACAAGCTGTCGCCGAAAACCAGCACCGTTTTGCCGGATGCCGCGGCAGGCATGGCGAAAATAAAAAACAAAACCAGAATAATCAGGAAATTTTTTTTCATGTCAGATAGTCGTGTTAATCAACCCATTCTTTGGACACAAGCGCTTAGCAAACAAGTCAGTACCGGCGAACAGCAATTGACGATCCTGCAAAATATCGAATTGCAAGTGAATCCGGGCGAAGCCGTGGCCATTATAGGCGCATCGGGTTCCGGCAAATCTACTTTGTTGGGCTTACTGGCGGGATTGGATTTGCCGACTTCCGGGAAAGTTCATTTGGATGCGGTCGATATCTTCGCGCTGGACGAAGACAGCCGGGCGGCTTTGCGCGGCCGGGTGCTGGGTTTCGTGTTTCAATCATTCCAGCTGCTGCCGGCGTTGACTGCGCTTGAAAACGTCATGCTGCCGCTCGAACTTGCCGCAACCGGCGATGCCGAAACAACCGCGCGCCGCTTGCTGGAACGCGTCGGGCTCGGTAAACGGTTGCATCATTATCCCAAACAGTTATCCGGCGGCGAGCAGCAACGGGTTGCCATCGCGCGCGCGTTTGCGACAGCGCCCAAATTGCTGCTGGCCGATGAGCCAACCGGCAATCTCGATTCCGCCACCGGAGTGCAAATCATCGAACTGATGTTTGAGCTCAATCGCGAGCATGGCACGACCCTGGTGCTGGTGACGCACGATGAAGCGCTGTCGCGGCGTTGTTCGCGCCAGATCCGTCTGGCGGACGGCAAGCTGGTGCCATGACCGGTAAACGATGCGCTATGGTTAGTATTCGATATTTTCCGGCAGGTCTTTTCTCATGAATCATTTTAAGTTGTCATTGCGCATGCTGCACCGGGATTGGCGCGCGGGTGAACTCAATGTTTTATTGCTGGCGCTGATCATCGCCGTGAGCGGTATCGCCACCGTCGGTTTTTTTGCCGATCGTGTCGAGCTGGCGCTGGCGCGCGAGAGCAATCAACTGCTGGGCGCCGATTTACTGGTCATTTCCAGCAAGCCGTTGCCGCAGCACTACGCCGATGAAGCCGGGCGCTTGGGTTTGGCGGTTTCATCGCTGATCAAATTTGCCAGCATGATTTCCAACGGCGACGGCAATCTGCTGACCGAGATCAAAGCCGTCACAGCAGGTTATCCGCTGCGCGGAAGGATCCATCTGGCGAATCAAGCGGCGGAAAATCCGGTTGCCCAAGGGGAAGTGCGCGAAGCCGATGGAATTCCGTTGCCGGGCACTATTTGGGTCGATGAAAAAGTTGTAATGCGATTGGATTTGAACGGCGGCGGCACGGTCGATGTCGGCGCGGCGCAATTGAAAGTAGCCGAACTGATCATGCGCGAACCGGATCACTCAGTGGGATTTGTCAATATGGGACCGCGCGCCATCATCAACGCAGCCGATCTGGAAGAAACCGGTCTAATCCAGGAAGGCAGCCGTGTGTCTTATCAATTGCTGGTGGCGGGCGAAGCCGAAACGGTGCAGCGGTTTCGCGATTGGGCGAAACCGCAGTTGACCAAAGCGCAGCGCATGGAAGGCATTCGTGATGCACGGCCGGAAATCAAGGCGGCGTTGGAACGTTCGGAAAAATTTCTCAGCCTGGCCGCATTGGCCAGCGTAGTCTTGGCCGCAGCGGCGATCGCGTTGGCGGTGCGCCGCTTTACTCAGCGTCATTTGGACGGTTGCGCGGTGATGCGCAGTCTGGGCGCCAGTCAGCGCCAGCTGCTCTATTTGTATTTGTACTATTTCATCGCCTTGGGGGTGATCGCCAGCAGCATCGGCTGTTTGGCCGGTTTCGCCGCACAGCAGATTCTGACGCACTGGTTGAGCGGCATCATCGAAACGGAACTACCTTGGCCCAACGCGCTGCCCGCTTTGCAAGGCCTCCTGGTCGGATTGGTATTACTGCTGGGATTTGCATTGCCGCCGGTGCTCAATTTGCGCAGCGTGCCGGCATTACGCGTGCTGCGCCGCGATATCGGATTATCCAACACGCATAGCATCGCAGGCTACTTGCTGGGCTTGACGGCTTTATCGCTGCTATTCATTTGGAAAGCGCAGGATTTGAAACTGGGATTGTATATCGTCACCGGTTTTATCGCGGCCATCGTCATTTTTGGTTGTTTGGGCTGGTTGCTGATCCGCTTGCTGGCAAGTCTGCGGCACCAGGCCGGCGGCGCATGGCGTTACGGTCTCGCCAGTATCCGCCGCCGCGCGGTTTCGAGTATTTTACAAGCGGTGGCACTGGGTTTGGGATTGATGGCGATGTTGATGCTCACGTTGATCCAGGACGATTTGATTGACGATTGGCATACCAGCTTACCGCCGGATGCGCCGAATCATTTTCTGGTCAATATCCAGACGGACCAACTGCAACCGCTGCATGATTTTTTTCAGCATTACGGAATGGAACAGCCGCGCATGTATCCGATGGTCAGAGGCCGGTTGATTAAGATCAACGGCAGCGATGTTTCGGCGGAAGATTATGCCGGCGATTTGCATGCGGAACGCCATATCCGGCGCGAATTCAACTTGACCTGGAGCGATGAATTAGCGGCGGATAACGAGGTGGTGCAAGGGCGCTGGTGGAATGCAGGCACTCATGAAGCGGAACTGTCGATCGAAGAAGGCATTGCCAAAACGATCCGGGTCAAATTGGGCGATGTGTTGACTTACGATATCGCGGGCAGTCATTTTTCCGCGAAAATCACCAATGTGCGCAAAGTGGATTGGGATACTTTCCGCGTCAATTTCTTTGTCATCGTACCGCCCGGATTGCTGGAAAATTATCCGGCCAGCTATATCACCAGTTTTTATGTAGCGCCTGCGGAGACTCACCGTGTGCACGAGCTGGTCAAAGCATTTCCGAATATTCTGGTGGTCGATGTGGCCACGGTTATCGGTCAGGTGCAGCAAATGATTCAACAAGTCTCGCAAGCGATCGAATTTGTTTTCCTGTTCACGCTGCTGGCCGGTTTTGCCGTGCTGTACGCGGCGATTGCTGCGACGCAGGATGAGCGCATTTTTGAGGCGGCCATTTTCCGTGCTTTGGGTGCGCGGCGGGAGCAATTGTCGCGCGCTTGGGCGGCGGAATTCGCCATCCTGGGCGGATTGTCCGGCTTGTTTGCTTCGGCTGGCGCCAGCGCGCTCGGATATGTCGTCGGCAAACATGTGCTGCATCTCGATTACACGTTCGATCCCTGGATCTGGGTAGTAGGCGTGTCGGCCGGTGTGATCGGCGTATTGGCCGCCGGAATGCTGGGTACGCGCTCGGCGCTATCGAGTCCGCCGTTATTGACGCTGCGCAAGATCGGATAGCGCAATGGACGATTTATCGAGCCCGAAACTCAAAGCGCTGCCGCCGCTGAGTCTGTATATTCACATTCCGTGGTGTTTGAAGAAATGCCCTTATTGCGATTTCAATTCGCACGAAATTCGCGGGCAAGATGGCCAGACGCCTGAAGACGAGTATGTTGCCGCATTAATCCGCGATCTCGAATCCGCTTTGCAGGATGTTTGGGGGCGGCGTCTGAGCAGTGTATTTTTCGGCGGGGGGACACCGAGTTTATTTAGTGCGCGCGCCATCGATAAGATTCTGACCACGGTGCGCACGCTGCTGCCGCTGGAGCATTTTGCCGAAGTCACGCTGGAAGCCAATCCCGGTACGTTTGAAGCGCAAAAATTCGCCGATTTCCGCGCCGCCGGGATCAATCGCTTGTCGATCGGCATTCAAAGTTTTAATCCGCGGCATCTGCAAGCATTGGGGCGAGTGCACGACGACCGGGAAGCGCGCCGTGCGATCGAAATCGCGCTGCAGAATTTCGACAACATCAATCTCGATTTGATGTACGCGTTGCCCGGGCAAACACTGCAGGATGCGCAAAGCGATATAGAAACCGCATGTGCATTCAATGCTGCGCATATTTCCGCTTACCATCTGACACTGGAGCCGAATACGCTGTTTCACCGCTTCCCGCCGCCGCTGCCGGACGACGAACAAGCAGCGGCGATGCAGGAACTGATTGAGCAGACGACTGCGAACCATCAGTACCGCAATTACGAAACTTCGGCATTCGCGCGCGCTGGTAAGGAGTCGCGCCACAATTTGAATTATTGGTTGTTCGGCGATTATCTCGGCATCGGCGCGGGCGCGCACAGTAAGATCAGTTTCGCCGGCAAAATCGTGCGGCAAATGCGTTACAAACAACCGAAGGAATATTTGGCCAGGGCGCAGGCCGGTGAATCGTTGCTACAGACGCAGCAGGAATTAACCGTCACGGATCGCGGCTTCGAGTTCATGATGAATGCGCTGCGCCTGAATGGCGGATTTGACACCGCGCTGTTTCAGGAGCGCACCGGTCTGCCGATCCGCGCCGTGCAACGACAACTGGACGAAGCCGAACAGCGCGGCCTGCTGGTGCACGATCATCTGCGTATCAAACCGACCGT
>WBZO01001774.1_pt2 | contig 14410 bp, 30 predicted proteins | sample 5204261 | NCBI WGS metagenome assembly WBZO01 (sample SAMN12412400, study PRJNA552823) | activated sludge metagenome | isolation source: activated sludge from anammox sidestream of wastewater treatment plant... | place: USA: North Carolina | collected 2017-09
CCCGGTAGCCGACCTCGAAACTCTGTCGTGGCCCAAACACCTTCGGCGGGTCGGGGATCTCGCAGGGGAGGTTCATCACCTGTTGGTGTAAACCAGCCACCTTCTCCTCCAGCTCCTTGACGTAGGCCTCGCGTTTACACGCCACTTCGTGTTCTTGCTCCGCCTCTTTGGTGAGCGCGGCGACCTGCTGACGCATAGCACGAATGATCGTGAACCCGTTATGTTTGCCTGTGTAACCCTGTCGATCTTCGGGGTCTGCAAGCCCTAATTCCGTAGCGATGGCTTGGAAATTCTGCTGGTCAATATCGACAGCAGTCCCAAGTCGTTTCCACCGCGATAGGCTCTTGGTCAGCTTCTCGTTTTCCTGCTTCAGCCGCTGCACTCCCTCGGCGTGCTGCTGACGCTCCGTGGCGAGGGCGGCTATCGCGTCGGTAAATAGTTTCGGCGCTGCGTTCAAGTCTTCAGCCATTGAAAGGCCGTCTGACAATGCCGCCTCAATAATCATCGGGTCCACCGGGACGGACGGTCCAGCGCCGTGCACCGCGACATCCTCGCGGGGATCGTTGGTCACGTTCGTCACCCACTCCTGTCCAAGTCGGACGGACGGGTCGGGGGGTTGGGGGGTGTCGCTCATTTCGCCTCCGCTGGAATAACGTAGGTGGCTTCCCGCACACAATGCCTGTGCCCAAGGTTGCAGTATTCAAATTCCGCCGGTTGCGCGACAGTAAACGTCAACGGACGCGGTTCGCAATTTGTTTCGTCCACATCGTGTGTAAACACGAACGGCTGGCCGCAATCACACCGCTCCGGATCTGTCTCGTAAACATCACGCAGTCGGAGATGTCCCGCCGCGCAAAGCATTTGCACGTAACCTTCGTAGCTCATCTCGCCTCCGAGACCGCAGGCAGGGAGAGTGGTTCATCTACCAACGGGTTGGACGATAGAAGCACGCCTGCGACGTGAACCTTCAACGCCTCCCAACAGGCGCGGCAGAACGGCCCCGGCTTCTTGTCGATGGTGTAGCCCACCAACGTCGTCGCGCCGCACGTCGCACACACCGGAGGGGCAGACTCAGGCTTCGCCGTCCAGCACCGGCTACGCTCATAGTCCCAATCTATTTCGCCGCCGTTGGGTTCGCGGGGTGTCGCGGGGGCAATCTCCCGATAGCCCATCACGAAGCAATCCCCTGTCGGGATATAGCGATACACCTGTATCCGCCACAGGTTCGGCAGGTCCACCGGGCGGGTTTCCCAGCCCTGACTCGTCACCCCCTGCGACCGCTGTTCACACCCGGCGGTCATCATCACCGCAATGACGGCCAAGCCCACCAGCACCAGCCACAACCCGGCAAAGCGTCCCATTTCCATTACGCGGCCTCCCGTAGCGCCGCCCGGTCCTCTGCCGTGTCAGGCGTAGGGGTGTAAATCGCAAACCCGTTCCACCGCTGCATCTCGTCGGCAAGCTGGATGAGGGCCTGATAGGTCACCTCGTCATAGGGCACCCCGGTCAACCCCAATGCCTGAAGGATCAACGTCGCCCGCTGCTGCACTCCCGTCAACTGTTCCCACGTCGCCATAGTCACTCCCCTCCTATGTGGTGTAAACCTCTGATAGCGGCGGCCCCACCACCCCGCTATCTCCCGGAGTCTCATATTTCGGCCCATCATGTGGCGTCACACTCCGGGGCCCGATGCCGAGGATATGGCCCCTCCCTCCGGGAACCCCCTAGGGATTCGACCGAAAGGCGATGAAGTAAGGGGGCCACCGGCACGCCAGCCGGTCATGCAAAACCTAGAGAACGCCGAGGGCTTTGAAGATGGCCACCAGATCCGGCACGAGGGGGAACAGCACCCACCAGAAACTCCACCCCGCCAGCATCGTCCCTCCGAGCTTGATGACGAGGAACGCGACCAAGAACAGCCCGTAAAGATTTGAACCCACCATGGCTATGCTGCCCCCTTTAAACTTTGAATCTCCTGCACATACGCCTCGTCGGTCGGATGCAGTCCCCCCGGCTCCCGCTCCCCGTAGTGCTGCGCGTCCTCCTCCACCTTCACCCAGAGGGTCCACGCGCTCCCGTTCTCCTGTTCACAGTGCCGGGCCAAGGAGTGATGGCTATCCTTCCGGGAGAGCTTGGAGAGGAGCGCGAGGAGGTTGCGCTCCGAGAGCATCACCTCCACCACCTTCGACTCGTGATGCACCGTGAGATTCATCGTGTAAACTCCCCCGGCAACTCCTCAAACTGCCGCCGGTAATTCTCCAAGGCCTTCGTGATGGTGTTCCCCCACCGCCGACCCATCCCCGGCACGTTTAACCGACGGTATCGCTGCTGCTTCCGCTTCGTCCACGGATGCCACCCGTTCCGAATCAAGCGTTTCGTTTTCCACGGAATACGCTCATTGCCTCCGGAGGTCATCGTGTAAACTCCGCCGCCGCTTCCCGCACGAACCGCCGCAGCCGGTATACGTCCTCTTCCTTCACCTCTTTAAAATCCACAAAGAGGCCGTCGATGAAGTCCCGCACGAGGCCTTCCACCGCCAGCTCCAGAATGAACATGAGGGATTTGACCCGCTCGGGATCTTCCTGCTCCCCGTTGTCCTTCTTGAGGAGCTTTTTAAACAGTTCCCCAAGGTCCTGAATCTTCTCCTTCAGGCGTTCACCTTCGGGGAACTCCTCTTCGACCATCTCCGCCCATGACTTTTCAAAGTCGGGCATCTGGTCGCCCTGCCCCTCCTTAGGCTCGCCCTGCCCCGGCTCGCCGGGGGTATCGTCGTCATGCGGCACATTGCCCACCTGCTGCCCCTTCACGTCCTTCAGGAGCTTGCCGAGTTTGTCGAGATTGGAGAAATTGCCCATGATGGTTATCCTCTGAAAGGTGTAAAGGTTAGAGTTGGTCTACAGCGGTTGTGAGAATCTGCACGGCGGTCTGCTTAATCAGGTCCCGATTGGCCTCGTCCCGGAGGTATTCCAAGGACCCCGGCCAAGTGCGGATGTAAACCGCACTCTTCTGGAGGATCTCCCGCTGGTCTTTCGGGCTGGCCACGGTGGCCACAATTGCCGCCGTGCTATCGGCGATGGTTTCCCCCCAGCAATATTCGGGGAGTCGCATAAACTCACTCTGACTCCGCACCTTGTCGCCCCACTCCTTCACCTGTTCCGCCGTGAGGGTGAGCGCGTGGGCCATCTCGTGAGCCGCCACCCGGAGCGCATCCACCGAATTGAGATTGCTGCTCATATACAGATGGGGATTCTTCGCCCCCGTCTCATCGAACCACCGGCAGAACCCGGAGGGGCCGAACGTCCGTTCCTGCGAAGGGGTGTAGAACTTGAACGCGAGGCCGATCTTTTTGAGTTCAGTCAAGACCGCCTTAACCCAGCGGGGATCTCTCAATCCTCGGTTGGTCAACTGAAAGAGGTCCCCTTTCGGGAGGGCTTCCACTCGCGCGGCGAGGTCCGTCAGCAGGTCGTCCATCACGTCAAGCATAGCGGTATCCTAGAGAATGATAGAAAGTGAGTCAAGTAAAAAAGAAAGGGGCCGCACAAATTTCTTTGTGGGCCCCTAGGGGTCGAGAGGTTGTGAGGGTGTAAACCCTAACGGAGGCGCTGGATAATCTTCTCTTCCATCGCCCGCTTGATGGCCCACCGCCCGAGGTCTATCCCAATGTTGACGCTGTAGACGAAGAAGAGGAGGAGCCAGAGGGCCTTATCTAGAGGCAGCCCCGGCTGGGTGAGGGCTTGGAACCCCACACCTAGCATGAACGCCGCGAGGGTGTAGAACAGCATGGTTTACACCCTCCTCAGTTCGGGAAGTTGTCGGCCGCCGTCTTGGCATCCCGGCGCACCATCGAGAGGGCCCGGGCGAGGGTAGGATTCTGCCCCACCGTCGCCGCTACATGGCCGTCATGCTCCGCCACCTTCGCTACATGGGCGAGAAAGGCGGCCCACCCGAGGGCCCCGATGTAGTCCTCGACAAGGGATTGTTCCACCGGGAGGAGCTTAGGCGCGTCCATTCTTCACCTCCCAGCCCACCGTCTCCCGCTCGCACTTGATGCACCGGCACTTGATGCGGCCGGGCTCGTAGATCCTGAAATCCTCATGCCCCCCCCGGAGAGGAGGCAGAACAGTTGATGCAGCCGTTTAAACATCTCCCCTCCTACACGCCCCGCAGATTGGCCTTCGGCACGTCATACCACTCGGTCAGGACTTCCCGCAGGATCGGCAGTCCCACCGTTTCGCAGCCCACCTCTTCAAACCCCGCTGGGGTCCGCTGCTCGACGTAAATGTGAGCCTCCCCCGCCCGTCCGTCCTTTTCAATCCGCAGTTGCAGTCCCGGCGTCGCCGTTTGAATCACCATAGTTGTGCTCTCCCCAGCACAGAAATTCCGTATGCAGTTACACTAGCATACCGCTCGGTATGCGTCAAGGAAAAGTTATGCCTAGCTCACGTAAACGACCGCCCCCGCCCCATACGTCCGGGGCCGCACCCGCACCGTTTTGCCAAGGTGGAACTTCCGCATCGCCTCGGTCCAATTTGGGAGGGTGTAAATCGTCCTCCGGTATTTCCCCTTCTGCACAATCACACGGATCATCGTTCCCTCCTCCGCCCGAACCACACCCACACCGCCACGATAATTAGAATGATTTCCATGGGGGTTAGGGCTCCCAATACCCGCGCTTGATCCCCTCTTCCTGTGCCCCGGCGATCTGGAAATACCCCTCGCACGTCGGACAGACGGGATACCCTACCTTCATCAGGTCCACTTCAGTGATGTAAACCGTGACCCTGCACCCGCAGGTCAGCGGGGTAAGCTGCCCTTTGTCCACCACCGGGGCCCCACCGGATGATCCCTGCTGCTGTTTCCGGCACTCGTGCGCGGGCTGGCTCTGATCGGGCTCCCATTGCCCGTTGACGTAGTGCCCGGGAAACAACTTCCATTGCCCCGCCACCTGTGCCCATGCGAGTTCACCCTTCCCGCAGGTGTTGCAGGTCTTGATCTGTTTGGCCTTGGTGCTGCCACCGCTTCGGCTGCGTCCGTATGCCATGGTTTAAACCTCCTCCTCCTCCACGGTCTGTATCTCCACCACGCGGGTATGCCCTACCAAGTCGGGGTCCTCTGCGATGGTCAGGGCTTGCGCCAGTGAGTCAGCAAAGACCACGGCCGTTTCCCGGATCACTCGGACTACCGTGAACACGCGGATGTCTTCCGCCATGGTTTAAACCTCCACCACCTGATAGATGGCGTAGTCCTCGGGCTTATGGGCCCAATGCGTGTCCTCATCCCAATCCGGATCGTGGAGATGCGGCCCTGTTAGTGCCCCTGCACCGTCCCGGACGTAATAGAACTCTTTCTCTTTGGGATATCTCCGCTCCCCCGTGTCCAACAGGGCCACCCCTTCGGGGAACCCACCGGGCCGGGGCTCCTCGGCCAATTGCACCACCTGATGCGGGCGCGCGTCCCCGAGCTTGTCCCCATCCCGGCCCCGGCGGTAGTTATCGGGGCCCACCTTCACACACGGTTCATCGGAGACACCCCGGAAATAGAACCGGGCCCCCAACGGGACATCGGCAAATGTCATGGTTTACACCCTCCCCTTCGGGGTCACGTAGAATCCCCGGACGGCCACCCGATACATCCCTTCGGGGGTGATAGCTGTCTCCACCCGGCACCCCACCCCCCGGCCCATCGACGCGATGCGCTCGGCCACCATGCGGTATTTCGTGGCATACTGCACCGCCCGGCCCCCGGCACTCTGCCGAATGTCGGCGTTGACGGTTCCCACTGCCGTGATGAATGCATCCCGGCTAATAAAACATTTCGCCATGGTTTACACCCTCTTCTCCCCGGCTCTGCATTTGTCAGGGCTTGCCACCTGCCCCACGGAGATCGCGGGGGCTGCATTAGGGGAGGGGCCCACGGGGGGCCCCACAGGGAGGGGGAATTATTCCCCCTCGGTTTAAACCTTTGGTTCCTTCCCAAACAGGACCACCACCTCGGGACGGAAGTAGAGATTGGCCCCCCGGGCTTCCAGATCGGCCGTGGTGGTCCACGTTACAGAGACGGTTTCCCGGGCCCCGTAGCGTTCGGTGATGTCCTCCGGGGTGAGATGGCCGTGGCGCTCTGTTCGTCCCCCATCGGCCCACACGATGACCGTCACGGGGACATTGGCGAAGCTCGCCGGGGGGAGGGCCAACACAGGAACCGCAGGGACCACAGGCAGGACAGCGGGAACAGGGGCGGAGACAGTCATGGTTCGATATCCTCGGAAATGAAAAGGGCCCCGCGAGGGGGCCCAAGGTTTAAACCGGATTGGAGGGGGCAAGGGCCCCGGGCTAATCAGCCCGGAGCACTACCCCTTGACGCTGCAATTCTTCCAACACCCACTGTTCGGCGACTTCGGCGTTTTGCCACTGCTTATCCCAGCCCGTCGCGGCGGGAAGGTAGAGATCCCCGGTATCGGTGAATCCGTCAGTCGGTCGGCCATACCCTTCAGAGGTATGGAAACCGAAAGCCCGTCTAACGTCTTGCGGGAAGGTTTCCTGCGAGGCAAAGACGAGGCGCCGCTGCATTCCCGGATGCGCGAGGCAGAACGACAAGAGGGGCCAATTGGCCCGGGAGTGGAAGGGCTTCACGGTGCAGCGAACTTCCGACACTTTCGGCATTCCCTCCCCATACCCGGCGACACACTGCCCGATGGTGATCTCGACGGAACGGCCCAAAAGCTCCAAGGCTTCCCCAAGTGCCACAATGGCTGCCCCCCGGGTAAAGACGGTGTGTGTGCTCACGGTGCAGGACGTGGTGATGTTGGCCACGATCCGGCACGTCTTATTAGAGGGCCCGGAAGATACCTCCTCCGTGGTGACCTGTTCGATCCATGCGTTCGGGTCCCCTTCCATCAGTCGGCCGATGTCCAGACATCCGGCTGTCGGCACTTCGTGCCACTGTGTTTCCTGAACCGGCAACCGCATGGCCACGCGCTGGAAGATCGCTTGCGTGGCCTGTTTGATAGCGTCGTAACCCTCGGGCCATCCGTTCCGGGCAAGGTTCAAACACTCTGCAAACGTCCCCCCGGCCCATTGATTGGTGTAGTCGTCTTCCCGATGGGAAGCCCCCCGGCCGGTTTTGTCGCTGTATTGATCGGCATGTTCCAGCCACTCATTCAGGCTGTCGTAAACGATGGCGGCTTTATTCGGTTTGTTCATGGTCTAACCTTGAAAGGGGGAGGGGGCCCCCATACGTAGCAGGGCCCCCGGGGGAAGGTTTAAACGTGCGAGAGGATGCGCTCGCGGTCATCCCGCGTGACTCCGCCTTCGCGCCAAATTTCCGCCTGTTCGGTCTGTTCCCAACTATCCCCATCCGCGAGAGCCGCAGCCCCGGAGATAACCGCGCGGGTGGAGATAATCAAGCGGACGTTGGCCTTTTCGGCGGCAGCCCGGAGGGTCTGCACGCGCGCGGCCCACTTGACAGCCATACCGGCAGCAGCTTCGTGGCCGTTCGGAATTGCCGTAGCCGCCCGAATGGCAAGGGCCTTTTCAAGCTCCGGGTCGTAGTCCCACAACATGGGGCGGAAACGATCCATCGTGGCCCCGTCGAGCGCGTTCCGCCCGACATACTGAAGGTTCGCCCCGGTGCCGTAGGTGTTTCCGGCCCCCATGAAGAGGAAATCAGGATGTCTCGAAACCCGCTCGCCGTTCGGGAAAATAAAGAACGGCTGCGAGGTGAGCGCGTTGATGATGGTGAGGACTCCGGACGTTCCTGCGTCGAGTTCATCAAAGAGGAACACGCCCCCGTCTCGGTAGGCGCGATACAGGATGGTTTCGACGTATCGGCCGTGAGCATCCATGTAGCCCAACAGATCCGCCTTCGATGTTTGCGGACCAATCGACATGCAGTAGAAATCCCGGCCCAAAATTTCCGCCACTTGCGCCGATGCAGTCGTTTTGGCCGATCCGGCCGGTCCCGTGAGGAACACGCCCCGTCCGGCTGCATGGAACCGGCGGACCTTTTTAATCAGGTCCGGGAGTTGCCGATGCGCCGTTTCGATCTTCTTCAGTTCCCCCTCTCCGTCCTTGAATTCAAGCTGGAGGGGCTTGGGGAGGAGGCGCAACACGGCATCATCCACAAGGGCCCGGAGTCGTTCGGGCTTGATGTTCGGCGACACGTAGGGCTTAATCGCCTCCACAATGGGCCGGATGGCTGCCGGACAATCCTCGATAGAGGGGGCCGGTTCCAATTCGACTGCCGGGGCCTCGGGGGCCTTCGTGGCCACTCCGCCTACCGGGTTGCGTTTCCTTGCTTCTGCGATGATCTCCGCTGCACTCTTTTGTGCCATTTCCCTCAATCTCCCCTCAACCATCGGGAACGGTTCGCCCGATGGTGATCTCATCCGGGGCCCGTGATGGCCCCCTCCCCTGAACCGTCTACACAAACGAAAAGGGGCCCCAGCGGGGGCCCCCTTGTGTGTTTCGCCCTTCCGGGCTCATCAGGACGGTAAAGCTATTCGTTCGTTTCCCCCTCGGGGGCTTCGTCATCCAGCCAAACGAGAAAGACCGGCTCGTGTTCGGCGGTGTCCGATCCGCAGCAAACCTGTCTTATGACCGTCGCGCGATACTTCCGAGTCGCTCGGGCTTTAAACCCACAGTGTGGGCAGCCATAGGGGCGCATCTTGGTATCCTGTTTCTTCAGTTGTTCCCCAAGGGCCGTAGCGGGAACCTCGACCGATTCATTCAGTCGGTATCGGGCCCCTTCGAGTCCGATGGTTTTCCCTTCCGGGATCGTGATCGTTTCCATTACTTGCCCCCCATCTGATCCAGTGCATCCTCGGTTTCCAACAGGATATGAGTCATGATCTGCCCTTCCTGTTCAAAACCCCGGGCTTTTGCCAGTCGCAGGCCCTTGTAAATGGCCGTTTCCAAAGCTGCCCGACGCGTGTAAAAAGCCTCATCTCGGTCCGCTTCCCGCTTCGACTGTTTCGGCGCCAGATGGAAGTAATCAACGCGCATGTTTCCCCTCTCCCCTTCCTCTGCATTTCTCCGGGCTTGGAACCGGCCCCCAAAGTATTCGGGGGGCTGCATTACAGGGACGGTCGAAAGGTCCGACCGTGCATGTTGGAAGGGGCCCCGGGCCCGATTAGTGGGCCTGTTACGGAACGCCAGAGGCCTGCGATTAGATCCCCTTCCTGTAGTTTCGACATCCTTCCTTGCCTCTATCCCCCGGCTCTGCCTACTCGGGGCCTTCGATGGTTCCGGCCCGTATCAGCGTCATGGCTCTAAGGTTCTGGCGCCTGTCGGATGTTGCCTACCCGTTTCCGCCCCCGCAGGGGTCCCGACTGCCCCCGGGCTGCCGTTCGCGTTTACAGCCCCTTACGGGGGTGTAAAATTTCGGCTGCCGCTTGCCCGGGTGTCGAGATTGTCAAGGCCCCGGTCAAGGCCCGGGGGCCTGCTCGCCGCCTACCCTCCCCCTCCCGCCGTGGGCCCTTAGAACCGGCCGGGGCGTGAGGGGCAATGCGAACGAACAAGAGGAGCATAGCAGAATCTATGATGAGGGGAAGCGAAAGATCGAGCGAAGGCTAATTAAAAGATCGTAAAGAATATGATGTTCGCAGAGCGCGGCGGCATAGCAGGAAGTATGCCAACAGGGGAGGGAAAAGGATTTACGATTCTAGTAAATCCTCGTGGTTGCGATTTCCACAGTCCCCTAAGGGTAAGGGTGCGGGGGGCATAGTTGCGTTGAATGTCGGGCCTGCTAGGGACCCTAGCGGCGATCCGTGTTTGCCTAAGTTAGACCAGTTTTCCACAGGCTAAATGTTGCAAAACAGGAAGGGTGCGGCGTCTAGCAAGGGCTATGCCAACATTCGAGCGAAGCATGGGCGAAGACTAAGGGCCTTGGGGTGATGGCCCTAGTGTCTAAGCTCGGCTGTGAGGGAGGGGCTGCCGGTCGGGTGCAGGTGGGGTGCAGGTGTAAACGGTCCCGGAGGGGCCCCCCGGAGGCCTAGGGGTGTAAATGCCAGCAGGGGGCCCAGTCTGCCCCTCCCCGGACGGTCAAGGGCTCTAGGGGGCTGGGAGGAGGAGGGAGGAGGGGTGTAAACGAGGAGGGGCAGGGGGTGTAAAGGGGGCTGGACCCTCGGGGGGCCGGGAGGGTGTAAAGGCCCGGCCCCGGGGGGTGTAAACCTCACCCCCACACCTTCCTTGGGTCCCCCCGCCCCCGGCGGAGGCGATCTAAGGTCCAAATTTACAGGGGGATTTCTTATGCTCCAGCCAGCAATCCAACCCCTTGGATAGCAAACACTACGCACACCATAATGACCCACTTTCCACCTTGACTCTGCCCATAGTGTATGATAGAGTCTAAATCTATGGAAAATCAGACCTTAACTAGGAAGTGTAAACGCTGCAAAACCCCCTTTACACCGGGTTTTGGACTCCGATATCACTGCTCGCTGGAATGTCGAGGGAAGGATCTCAACACTCCGCCAGCCCCTAAAGCCGAACCCCCCAAACAACGCATCTGTAGGGGATGTGGCCGCCTGCATAGCCGGAAGCTCCACTCCCGACTGGCGTGGTTCTGCTCCGAGGCCTGTCAGAAACTCCATTATCGGGTGAAGAAGTTCGATGATTTCTCCCCCGCGGAGTTCATTGAGATGTATGAGGAGCAAGACGGGTGCTGCAAAATCTGCGGAAGGGACGACCTGCTCGAAACATTGGCCATCGACCACTGCCACCGGAATGGGAAGGTCCGCGGGCTGCTCTGTAAGAAATGTAATGCCGGGCTGGGTTACTTCGATGACAACATTGGGAAGTTGAAAAACGCCATCGACTACCTCCGGGCAGCATAGGAAAGGGTTGGTCAAATTAACCCTTACCCATATTTGTAGTATATGGGTTGGAAAATGACTAATCCAAACCTTACTGGCCCTTTGGAATCAGTGATTTACAGCCGATGGAAGGGGTTGGTCAAACGTATGTCAAATTCCAGTTTGACAAACTTTCCCCCAAACCCCTCATTTCACACGACTTAACAAATTGGTCAAATCGTATGTCAACCCTCTCCCGTCCCGGGGGAGGTTCTAACTCATCTCCCCCGGCGGTGGAGTCGGACCTTCCAAAATCGGGCCGCTAACGCGGCCCTGATACCCCATACCTTTCCCGAATCTCCCTCAATTTCGCCTCATGCTCCGTCCGCTGGGCGTCCCACTCGGCTTGGTGGGGATTCCCCTTGCCGTAGGTGGCCCACCACACCCCGGCCCACACCACAACCGCCAGCACTAGGAGTCCAATCACCATCCCAACCTCCTAACTTTTTCCATGTCTGGAGCATAGTTTACACTTGACAAACATGTAAACTCATGCTATGCTTCTTCTCACAGTCTGACCTCACACGCTGGCGACTTGAGGAACTTACCCTCAGTCGGGTTTGGTGAGCGAGAAGGCCACACACTGAGTTTGTGTGAGCAAAGCCCCCGGGCCGGGGCGGAGGACAGCAACCCCCGGCGCCAGACTCCATCCCCACCCCGCATCCTAACTCACAAAGGACCCCCGATGACCATCCCCATGTGGGCGTGGATTGCATGGCTCTTGGCATTTCTGCTCTTAGAAATCCTTGCCCTGCGGAGTAAGGCCCCCGGCGACACCCTCTCCGAGAACGTGTGGGATTGGGCCTCTGTCAAAGGGCGCGGCCGGATGTTTCGATTGAGGAGATTCCTTCTTCTAACCCTTCTAGTCTGGCTCACCGTTCACCTAATGACCGGCGGGGCAGTGTAAATGGCCATCTCACTCGACCAAGCTGGCCAAATATGGCTCGACGTGATGAGAAATACCCCCTGTGAGCCATCGCCCCTGTTAGCCCTATTGGAACGGGGTCCTCGGCCGACCTACCGGGAGCGGTTGGACCGCCCGAAGGTCAACTACAAAGGTGAAACCATCCCCCAGCGGGCGCTGGTGGAGCGAAATATTCGACTGTTGGGCAGACCGAAACAGAAGCCCAACCTTCCCTAACCATTTTCATCATCCTTGAGGAGGGACATGATGAACGAAGCAAGCTCGTATTACGCCAATCAGGCCGCCTGTGGCCCCATTTACACCGCCCAGCAGACCAAAAGCGCCGGGATCGGCATTGGCGTAAGCGGTGGCCTCAGTGCCCCGTTTTCCGACCGGATCACCATCCCACAGGCCCTTGTGGAGCAGGAAAAGCGTATTAGTGAGCTGTATGAGGTCGCCCTCCAGCTCGCGGGCAAGCTCTACGCCCTCACCGCGCAGCAACCGCAGACGAATAGCCCCTCGGATCTGGCTCCGGTGAGCGACCCGGGCTGCAACATGGTCTCGACGGTCCTCGGGAATACCGAAAACGTCAACCGGGTGATTCTGAAGCTGCGGGATCTCTACTCCTCCCTCTTGGTTTAGTCCTCTCTCTCCCTCCCCGGGCGCGTAGGAGGCCCTGATGAACATCCTGATAAGCCTCCTCGCGCTCGTTCTCACCCTATCGGTGAGCCCTAATGTGGGGTATGCGCCCCTTAAGGTGAATATTAAGGTCCATCACCCCTATCAGAAAGGGGATCAGACCCTTCAAATTGGGATCTTCTGCTCCGGCGACCTCATAAGTGAGTCGGATCGCCCTTTGGGGCCCGAAAATCCCCCGATTTACACCCTCCCGGTGACCCTTTCCGACCCGTGCGACTACCTCATTGTCGCGCAGGTGGTCAAAAGGGACGGGAAGATGGATTACCAGACCAAACAACTTCAGGTGCGGTGATGCCCGACGGCCCTTTGAAGCAGGCGATTAGTAATGGGAAGTTTTTCAACACCGTCGCGCTCCCCACGTTCATCGCGGGGAATGCGCTCGATGGGTGGAGCACGCTGAAGGCCACGCAGGGCGGGTATGGGCATGAGGCGAACCCCTTTATGGGCGCCGGAGGGGCCAAAAACGTGGCCATGAAGGCGGGGATTAATGCCCTTGTGGGGTATTTGCTGAAGAAGTATCAGCCCGAGCATCCCAAACTCGCCTCCGGGCTCGCGTTGGGCCTCGGTTTGGGCATGGGCGCCATCGGGGCTCATAACATGGCCCACACGCATCGGAAATGACCATTTTTATCGCGGGATAGGAAAGGGGTAATCCGCCGGGCTCATAACCCGGAGATCGTGGGTTCGATCCCCACTCCCGCTACCACTTTGACAGGTCGTCTGAATCGAACGGACCCGTTCGTAACGCCACACGACGAGCAAATCCGGGTTGGCGGTCACAACTCCCGGGCCTGTCACTCCTTTTAAGCCCCTCCACGACCCCCTCCACCGCCCAACTGAGAGTTTGGGACCCGCCGGAGGGGAGTGTTGGGGCTTTTCTTTCCCCACGGACCCCTGATGCCATCTATCTCCATTTCCCTCTCCGAAATTGAATATGTGGTGGCCTTGGATGAGGCCTCCCGGGCCAACCGAGACGTGGCCCGCCATCTCGGGACCATCCTTTCACGAGAGTTAGCCCCCAAGGTCGAAGCCTACCGGAAGAAGCAGGCGGAAATCCTCGCCGAGGCGGCCCTCAAGCTCGATGTCCAAGCAGGCGTGGAGTTCGCCGCGGCCCTCCAGCTTTCCGATCCTTCCGAACGTATCGCGGCGCTGAAGTTGGCGCTGGATGGGTATGAGGCCCGGACCAAGGCCGCGCCCGAGGCCCCGCCCCCACCTATCCGCAGGAGTTAACCCTATGGCCCGATTGGGCACCAACAAAGACAAGGCCAATGTGCGCCAACCGGCCCTCTTGGATGCCCGCGCGATGGCGATGGTGGAGAGACGGATACACGGGAGGACCCTCTCGCAGATTGCCGAGGAGTTCAACGTCTCGACAGACACGGTGCAGCGAAGTCTGTCCCGCGCGGAGAAGATGAACCTCGCGGAGCGGTATGAGGATTATTTGATGGGCCGACTGGCGAATTTGGCCCTTGGGGCCTACGAAGCGGCCCTGATGGAGAACGACACCGCGGTAGCCACCAAGGTCCTCGAAAGCATCGGCCTCATTAAGAAGCCCAAGGAGAGCAAGGGCAAGGGTGATGAGGGGGATGAGGATTCGTGGGAGGCCTACTTCAAGGTCCGGAAGAAGAGGAGTGGGAATGAGAACGCGACAGCAGCGCCGACAGTTATTGAGGTCGGTCGCACAGACGCAGGGCGTGGGACTGATTCGGAGGGACCTCCGGCGCTCGATGGCGAGATTACAGGCGAAGTTGGTGACGATTCAGAATGACGGCAAGGAAGTGCCGGAACGCCTGAAGCAGGAATATTTCAAGTTGATGAGGAATTATCACGATGCCCTCGTATCGCTCAACGGCGTGGCTGAACGGACAGATGCAGTGGCATCTGAAGGTGAGCAGGACGGAACAGGGGACCTTCAAGGCCTCGACGGATAGTGTGCCGGGGGTGGAATGTGAGCGCCC
>WBZO01004746.1_pt1 | contig 14410 bp, 10 predicted proteins | sample 5204261 | NCBI WGS metagenome assembly WBZO01 (sample SAMN12412400, study PRJNA552823) | activated sludge metagenome | isolation source: activated sludge from anammox sidestream of wastewater treatment plant... | place: USA: North Carolina | collected 2017-09
CATCGGATATCAGTGATTCCTGGCAGAGCATACCGCTTTTGCACGATATGTTCTTATAAACTATTTGATACCAACACTTTTTGCAAATCTAATTCTTCCCTTTCGTCTTACTTACAACAGTTTGACGATATTTTGATAATCACGGTTTGTCAGCATAGATTTGCTGGGTGGAATGCTATATTCGAATGTATCTATCAGTGCAGCAGATGTTACGGCATAAGGATTGAAATCTAAATCTGCAATAGGTAGGTATATCGTGCGGTATTTGTCTGATGCAATGGGTTTGCTTTTCGATAGCAATGATTCTTTTGAATATCGAATTGATCAATTGCATAATTGAATCATAGGCTGAATGCGTTTTCAAATAACAATTGGTTTGATGCAAGGAGAAACCTATGAAATTCACTTCGCTCACTCAGCGTTTTGCTGTCTGGTTTACATTAGTTTCTCTATTGCCCATCTTACTGATCGGCAACAGTTTATTACACACATTCGAGGCTGAAATCAAGAAAACTGCTATCGGCAATGTTTCGGCCATTGCCGATAAAAAGGTCGAGCAGATTGACAGTTACTTGCAAGAGCGATTGCTTGATGCCAGCTTACTTCGGGATGCGAGTACCACCTATGAGGCGATGATTAAGTTTTCAAGAATATTCTATGAAAGCGGAGTCGACTCGGATGAATACCTGCAATTGGATGCTAACTATCGTGAAAACTTCCGCCGCTTTGTTCAAGAAGCCAAATATTACGACTTATTTTTAATTTCATTAAAAGGCGATATTGTTTATTCGGATGCGCATGAATCTGATTTTGCAACGAATTTATTTACAGGCCCTTATCGTAATACCGGTCTCGCAACAGTGGCGCGTCAAGCGCTGGAAAATTTAAACAGCAGTATTTCCGATTTTGAATACTATGAACCGTCACGAGGAGCGATAGCCGCTTTTGTGGGAACGCCGATCATTGTGTCCGGGGAATTAAAGGGCGTGCTGGCATTACAAATCTACAGCGAGCGGGTATTTGCGGTCATTGCAAATAATGTGGGGTTGAGCAGCAGCGGCGAAACGCTTGTTGCCCGTAGGGAAGACAAACATACAGCGCTCATAATGGCTCCGCTGAAATATGATGCAACTGCGGCATTGAAACGCATCGTTCCGCTCAATGATTTACCGTCATCAGCAGCCATACAACATGCATTAGACGGTGATTCCGGCGGTGCAATTACTGTGGATTATCGCGGCAAAGAAGTTGTTGCGGCATGGCGCTATTTGCCGAGAATGAAATGGGGAATTGTTGTTCATATCGATGTCGATGAAGCATTTGCTTCCGTTTATTCGGTTCATTTCATGGGATTGATGCTGCTAGCCATTACATTGTTAGCGGCACTGTTTGGAGCGGTGTTGTTTAACCGCCGGGTTGTAAACCCCCTCAAGCATTTGAATCAAAGCGCTTTGGACATTTCGGCAGGCAATTTTCATCAACGGGTGACTGTTGAAGGTTGGGATGAGATGCGGCAATTGGGCGAAACCTTCAATGTCATGGTGGAACGTTTAAACGCCAGTAATCTGGAGCGTGACAAAGCGGAAGATAATTTGCTGCAACTGAATCAGGAATTGGAACAACGCGTAACCACCCGGACTGCCGATTTGCAGCGCGTCAATACGGCATTGGCGATCAAGGAAGAGGAAATGCGCTCTGTGGTTGAGCATATGGTCGACTGTGTAGTGACCACTGACGAACGAGGCACGATTCTTTCAGCAAACCCGGTGATGGAAAAATTGTTCGGTTACAGTCACGACGAAATGATCGGGCAAAATATTGCGATCATTATGCCTGAGCCTGAACGGAGTCAGCACGAAAGCTACATGGAAAATTATTGCAAAACCGGACATGGCCAGGAGTATGTCGGCCGTCCGTATCTTTCAGGTTCTCATGGTATCGGATTGGGGCGAGAGGTAGTAGGCGTCAATAAAGACGGGGAGCAGCTGGAACTTTATCTGGCGGTTAGTGAATACTTCGTTTCCGGAAAAAGGCATTTTACTGGTGTGATGCGGGACATTCGCGAGCATGTCCGCATCATGCAAGATTTGAGGCAGGCTCAGATTGATGCCGATCAAGCCAATAAGGCCAAGTCGGCATTTTTGGCCGCCATGAGCCACGAAATAAGAACGCCCATGAACGGCGTAATCGGCATGATTGACGTGCTGCGGCAAACCAGTCTCAGCGGTTATCAAATGGAAATGGCCAATTTGATCAGGGATTCCGCCTACGCTTTACTGGCTATCATTGAAGATATTCTGGATTTTTCCAAAATTGAAGCCGGCAAACTGGAAATCGAGAAAATTCCGATGTCGATCGCCAGTATTGTTGAGAATGCTTGCGGCATGCTGGCGCATTTGGCGCTTAATAAAAAAGTCGAATTAACCTTGTTCATTGACCCCGCGATTCCGGAAAATGTGCTGGGTGATCCCCTGAGGTTACGTCAGGTACTGGTTAATATTATCAATAATGCAATAAAATTTTCCAGCAAGCAGGAGAAACAAGGCAAAGTTTCAGTGCGGGTTCTATTGACCGAATCCGATTCAGAGAAAATTGTGGTGACATTCCAAATATCCGATAACGGGATCGGTATGGATAAAGTGACCCAGGAAAAGTTGTTTAAATCTTTTTCCCAGGGAGATCCATCGACAACACGGCGATTTGGCGGAACCGGTCTCGGTTTGGCGATTTCCCATCATCTTGCTGAATTGATGGATGCCGAGATTTCCGTGCAAAGTGAGCCGCAGCATGGTTCCGCTTTTATCATTCAGATGCCTTTTATTCCTTTGTCGGATAAAACGAGCGCCATACCAGCCATTGAAGATCTCGCGGGTTTGAATTGCCTGATTCTGGGAGATAACGAAGGATTAAGTAATGATTTAGCAGTTTATTTGCAAAGCGCGGGCGCGGAAGTTGTGCAATTGACTGACTTTTCGCAATTGCATCAGTTAATACAACGTTTAGCGCCAGGGCTTTGGCTGGTTGTGATCGATGCGGAGCAGCAGGGGCCATCGATTGGCGAACTTCGAGCCGCATTCAATGAATGCTCGGAACGGATTAAAACAGAGGCGCGAGGTACTGCGGATAAATCGGCAGCGTTTATTGAACCCCGGTTCGTGGTAATCAAACGCGGCCGCCGCAGGCAAGCGCGGATTGAAGATATCGATATTATTACGTTGGACGGCGATGTGATGTACCGCCAATCGTTGCTGAGAGCAATGGCCATTGCTGCTGGCAGGATTGATGCGCGCGAGGAAAAAACACCAATCATTGATTCCTTCAAGCATAGGCCAATTGCGATGTCACGTGAAGAAGCGCTGCGGCAAGGCAAATTAATATTGGTTGCGGAAGACAATGAAATCAATCAAAAGGTTATCCGGCAACAACTCAATCTGCTCGGGTATGCGGCTGATATTGCAAACGATGGTGTGGAAGCGCTGAAGCGCTTGCAACAATGTAATTACGGATTGCTGCTGACCGATCTGCATATGCCGGAAATGGACGGAATCGATTTGACGAAAACGATTCGAGCAGCGGAAACCGGTCAAAAACATTTGCCGATTGTTGCATTAACCGCCAATGCATTGAAAGGGGAGAAGGAACATTGTTTGAGTGTTGGCATGGATGATTATTTGAGTAAGCCGGTGCAGCTAGATGAATTGCGTGAATTATTGGAAAAACATTTGCCGCTTTCCAACCCCGAGTCAAAAATGTTGATAAGCGGCGGACTGACTGAATCCACCGATGATGTTAAAGTAACCACGGCTGTGGTGGATTCCGGCGTATTAAGAAAACTGATCGGCGATGATCCGGCGGCGATTAAGGAATTACTTTTGGAGTTTCGTAGCGACGCCGGGAAAATTGCAGTAGAAATGCTTGCCGCCTACCAAGCGGGGCAATTCGCAACAGTCGGATCGTTGGCGCATAAACTCAAATCCTCATCGCGTTCGGTCGGTGCGTTAGCACTGGGTAATGTATGCGCTGAAATTGAACAGGCCGGCAAAAATAATGACGCAAAAGCACTCGCGGAATTGATGCCGCGGTTCAATACCGAAATGGCTGTGGTTAGAACTTATTTGGAGCGGGATGGAGATGGGTTAGTGATGGATAAATCACCCGGTTAATTTTCATCGTTAACCGGCTGTTTTCGGATACTTTCCGGTTGCTGGGGTAATTATTTGCCGTGTTTCCTCCAAATTAATAAAAAGAGGGCATGGACATTCCCATCCAAAGCATCATGAGGACAATCATCGTAATGCCAATCCCGATAGTTCCAATAATCATTCCGATCAAAATCGTTACACCGTCTCGATTAAGAAGCCCCAAAGACATCACCAAAATTCCCCAGCCGGGCGGAAAATTTGTCAAGGGGATAGGAAGCGCGATGGATACGGTAAAAACAAAAGCAAAAATTCCGATGATCCGTTCCCACGTATGGACACTGATGTAGGTCATCCGAGGCTGCATTCTGTGCTCAATTTTTTTCAACCAAGGGCTTGCTTTGGTAACGATTTTTTCCAGACTCTCTCTCTTAATAACTTTTTTCTCCATCCAAGCCGGAAGCCATGGAGCCCGCATACCTAAAATCATTTGTACCGAGAAAATAAATAATGGAATTGAAAAAAGGGTCGTGTAGCCTGGCGGGACCGGGATCGGTATGCAAAGCGGTAACGCTCCGATCGCCATCAGAATGCCAAAACCTCGTTCATGCAGCGCATTCTTGATCTCTCCGACGGTCATGGCTTCTTTTTTATTTTCAACGACAACAATGGCCAGAAAATCGGAAGTAGGGCGCTCTTTAGTTGTCATCGTCAACTCCTCTGTTTGTTTCTGCACAAGTGGTTAAGAATGGATTATTCATAGCGGAGCGCATCCACCGGTTTTAACGAAGATGCTTTCCTCGCCGGATAGAATCCAAAAAAAATCCCGACCGCGGAAGAAAATAAGAAAGCCAAGCCGATCATCCCGAGAGTGATCACAATCAACATATCCGCGAACCGGCTGACAACCCATGCCCCAGCGATTCCTAGCAACAATCCGATGCTACCTCCCAGGACGCAAATCATGATCGCTTCCAGTAAAAACTGTGCCAGGATAGCGCGTTGATTGGCGCCCAAAGCCATTCGGATGCCGATTTCCCGGGTACGTTCAGTGACCGATACCAGCATGATGTTCATGATGCCGATACCGCCGACCATTAAAGAGACCGAAGCAATGGCTCCCAGCACAATGGACATAATTTTTGCGGCGTCCGTCGCAACATCGGCAATCGCCGTCAAGTTGCGTACGGTAAAATCGTTTTCCTTACCCGCTTGAATCCGGTGACGCTGGCGCAGTAACTGGGTGATTTCTATTTCCGCGATATCCATATCCTCGGCGGATTTTCCTTGCACCAGCATATAACGGATAGAACCTGGAAACTGATTGCCAGTGATTTGTCTTTCGCTGGTGGTAATCGGGATAAAGACGTTATCATCTTGATCGCGCCCGGTCAGGCTTTGCCCTTTGGCCATCAGCACACCGACAACTTGAAAGGGCCGGTTGGTGATCCGGATCGTTTTGCCGACCGGATCTTCATCGCCGAATAGATTCTTCGAGGTGATCGAACCCAACACCGCAACACGTGCGGCAGAGCGTAAATCGGATTCGGTAAATGCGGTACCGGATTCCATTTTCCAGTTTCCGACCACGAAATAATCCGGCGTGGTTCCAGTGATGATGGTGCTCCAGTTTTTGGAAGCATAATTGAGCTGAACTGTTCCGGTTGTAACCGGCGAGGTTGCCGCAATCGATGCCAAATCCGCGATGGCATAAGCATCATTGATGGTCAGTGTTCTTACGCTGCCGCTACCGAAACTGAAGCCGCCGGATGACGTGGCCCCCGGCACCACGAGGAATAAGTTGCTGCCCATTGCCGCAATGGTTTCATTGATTTTCGCGCGCGCCCCTTGTCCGATAGACAACATCAGCACCACCGCAGCAACACCGATAATCATGCCCAGCATCGTGAGCCCGGTTCGCAAACGATTTTGCCGCAAGGCGCGGAATGCTTCGCCAAGTATTGTGATTAAGTTCATTGAATCCGTTCCATTTGTAACAATGACATGTTATGACCAAACCCAATGGAATCAAACAGAACCAGACTTAGCGATCGCTGATGATGGTGTTTTTGTCGTCATAAATGACACACCCGTCTTTTAGACGGATTAAACGTCTGGCATATGATGCGATGTCATCTTCATGCGTTACCAATACGATGGTTATACCTTGATCGCGATTGAGCTGCTCAAACAATTGCATAATCTCCTTGCTGGTTTGCGTATCCAGATTGCCGGTTGGTTCATCGGCGAGAATGAGCGGGGGGTGATTGACTAAAGCGCGGCTGATCGCGACGCGTTGTTGTTGCCCGCCTGATAATTGATTCGGTTGATGCATGGCAAATTTTTCCAGACCGGTGCTACGTAACAGCGTAAGTGCTTGCTGGCGGCTTTTAGACCGGCTGATTCCGGCATACAGCAATGGAACGGCAACATTATCCAAAGCTGTCATGCGTTTTAGAAGATTAAATCCCTGAAATACGAAACCAATACTTTGATTGCGGATGCGTGCCAGCTCATTTTCAGACAATGTCGAGATATTTTTGCCGGACAACCAGTAAGATCCGCTGGTTGGAATATCCAGACAGCCCAGGATATTCATTAATGTGGATTTTCCAGACCCCGAATGTCCCATAATGGCAACAAACTCGCCTTGATTCACGGTGATGTTGATGTCAAACAGAACCTGACTAATAATGGTTTTGCCGTCGGCGCCTTGTAAGCTATAGCTTTTGCACAAATTCTCAATTCGTATGATGGCTGTGTCAGCGTTATTGTTTTGAGCCAACATCGTTAGAAAAACCTTAACCGGAACTTACTCTCGGATTCCTTCTTGTCAACCGCTTCGCTGATAATGATGGGATCACCGGGATTAATTTCACCACTGATGATTTCCGTATGATTTCCATCGGAAATCCCGGTCACAACATTTACCAGTGAAGGCTTGTTTTCCTTAAGGATATAAAGTGTGGAGGACGCGGTTTTGAGCGAGGCTTTGCCGGAATCACTCAACTGGCTGACTTTCGGTTGAAATCGCAATGCAGCATTGGGTACGCGGAGCACGTCATTTTTTTGCGCCACGACAAAGTAAATGTTGGCGGTCATGCCGGGTAATAACTTTTCATCTTCATTATCAACGATCGCTACCACATTATAGGTCACAACATTTTCCTGGATGGTCGGATTCAACCGGACCTGCTTAACAGTACCGGTAAATTGGAGATTCTGGAAAGCATCGACAGAAAAATTGATCGACTGTCCGATATGCAATAAGCCGATATCCGCTTCTGCAACGCTGATGTTGATTTGCATCTGCCGCAAATCTTTGGCGATTTTGAACAAAGTCGGTGTCTGAAAATTGGCCGCGACGGTTTGCCCGATATCGACATCACGTGCAATGACAACCCCGGAAATTGGAGAGCGGATGATGCTGTAGTCAAGATTGGTTTGGTCGCGATCCACTTGCGCCTTCGTGACTGCCGTTTGCGCTCGTGCCGCTGCGGTTTCTTGCTCAACGATTTCCAGCGCTTCCGGTGAGATGAATCCTTGTTGCTGTAACAAACGATGGCGTTTCAATTTGTTTTCCGCAATTTTTAAGGCTGTTTGCGCGTTCAGGTGGTTAGCCCGGGATTGTTGTAATTGCGCGCGTAACAGCGCCGGATCGAGTTCGGCTAACACCTGACCGGTTTCGATACGGTCATTATAGTCGGCATATAATCTGGCCACGGTTCCTGATATCTGGGTGCCGACATTGACTAAAATGAGCGGCGTTAACGTGCCATTGGCGGAGATCGTTTGAATAATATCACCGCGTTCGGCACTTCTGGTTTTATAAGGGTTAGTATCGGATTCTTTCTGATCAGTACCGTACCAATAAGCAATAATGGCAATCATCAGTACGAATATCAGAGCTGTCTGTTTGCCATTCTGAGTAAGCATCTGGAAATATCTTTTTATGGTGAGTTGGCGCTTGTACCGGTTACATTCACGTAAGCCAGGAAAAATTGTAGGCGAAGCGTATTTTAAACTTTATTGAGTGAGAGCAGTACCGAAATATGCCCGCCGATACCCGGTATGACGCTCTAGTATGGGATTGGTTTTCAGATGATGCTATCAGGCTCGAGAAAACCTGAACGCCCGGTTTTATTGAAGGCTTGGGAAAAGCAATCACCAGCAAGAAACTGGTGATTGCTTGGCGGGACTAAGGTTGCAGTTTTTTCATCATCGGCTGCAGGCGTTTAACCGTAGCCGGTGAAATCAAGTCTTTTCTTTCAATTGATTTAATCGCTGATGCCGGTGCGCAGTTAGTTACTTCCACCAACCGGACAATCAAGGGATTAAAAGTGACATCGACACCGGTATAGCTGCCTGCATCGTCGCCGTTCCGGTCACCGCGAAATACAAACTCTTTCACCGGGCCGTTGGGGCCGCCGCCTTGGCGGTCCTCGTTATGATCGGTATCAATATAGTGCGCAGTGCTTTCTGTGCCGCTAATGATGCGATCGATGCGCTTGCCAGGCGGGGCAGTGTAATACTGGATAACGCGTTCGCCTTCAGCAGTCGTCCAATCTTTGCGTGTTTCCTGTGCTTTCATCCATAACCGGAAATTGATATGCGTACCTTCATTAATCCATTTTGCATTGGCCCATACTTCCGGCCCATGACCGCTATATTCCCGATCGCCCCGGGTATGCGGCGGCGTGTAGGTTAGCTTAGCTTGAGGCAGCACGGTGTGATCCTCTTCTTTACACACCGGTGTGGCTGGCTGGATAACGGCAATGCTGGAAATCTGGCGGTTTTGCCATTCCAGAGTAAGCCGGTCGCTGGTTTTTGACAAAGGAACACCGTTACCGCCCAGGTTGAGGGTCATATGATAGTGCGTTAAACGATCGAGTTCGGATGATACGTCTCGCGTGCGCGCGCCTTCGTGCAACGTGACTTTGATCGGCGTGGTATCGAAATCGTAACCAAAAAATTCCAATTTTGTCCGTCGGCTCGGATCCAGCGCCATGTCGACAGCGGCGGGCGATACTTGACACAGAGCTGGCTCAACAGCGGGCACGGGCTGATGCATCAAGCGCGCGCGAATTCTAGCCAAAGCCTGGCGCACACGAGCCCCGACAAAATCCATATTGCAACGCAATTCACCACCGGTTGCGGCGACACTGCGATTCAATAAATCCGAAACTTCATTGCGAACGGTAGACTGTGCGTCACCGGTTAACTTCGAAGTGGTATCCTGTAAAACCGATTGCCAAGAGGCGGAATTCCGGTCTAATGCATCGATGGCGTCATCAAGAGTGGCTAATGTATCTCCGGTAACATCGCTGACGGTATCCGTGATTTTTTCAATCTTGTCACCGATGCTGCAACCTGTGATTAAGATCGATAAAAAGAACAAAGATAGAGGAAAAGCCGTAAGGATTTTCCGGCTGGTTCGAAAAAAACGGATGCGTGGGATTGAGGTTGCTGACATGCTGTTATTCTCCTTTTGGTTGTAGGGTAAACTCGCATTGCTACGGTGCGCAGCCAGTTTTAGCTAGCCGTCATAGCTATATAAAGCTATCTCAATTTAAAGTCAAATATGAATATTGAAGTTTAATTTGTTATTGCAAAAAAACTTTCCGCGAGTTGGAGTATTCCGCGATGCAAGCGGTCGCGTATTTATTTTTCTTTTTCTTCTTCATCAATCAGAATCTGGATTTGCTTTAATCGCGCCTCCAGGCTTGAGAGTTGATAAAAATCACCATTGTCGTTTTGCAGTGCGGTTTTCAATTGATCAGCCGCTGCTTTGTAATGGCCTTTCAGAAAATACACTTCGGCCTGCGCGCGATGCTCCAGCATTTTATCGCCCAGCAAAGAGTAGCACTGGGCTTGCAACTCATATAGCTTTGGATCATTCTGGATCAAGTTTAATTGCCGGGTCAGAAATTCCAGCGCAGTGTTAACTTGTTTTTTCTGAATTAGGGCTTGCGCATAACCATGAGTCAAAGCGCGATGTTGCGGGTATATTTTTAAAGCGCTTTGATAAATCTTGAACGCCGCGTCCATTTCTTTATTGGCAAGTTTTACGCTGGCTGCGAGTGTTTCGATCATGGCGCCGGCAATGACATTCTTGGATTCAATCCGGATGGTCGCGCCTAATTGGTGGCCGCGCAGTTCCGGCGTTGTTGAGTCTTGCTGCAAGAGCTGATACAAGTGTGTTAGTTCAGCGTTGGCTTGCTTAAATTTTTTATTACGCATCAATGCTTGGATATAGCCGTAACGTTCTGCAATTTCATTGCTATAGCGTCGCTCTTCCAAGCGCATCTTGAATTGCGCAACCGCATCATGCGGTTTTCCCTGCAGGGCTCGTAACTTGGATCGGACCAACAGGAAATCGATGCTATCGGAAACCTGGCGATAAGGCATGTCGCGGATCCGGTTCTGAATATCCGCAATCCGTTCGTATGTGATCGGGTGGGTTCGCAGGTACGACGGCGCGCCGGTTTCGTGAAAGCGCCCGGATTTTTGCAGACGTTCAAAGAATGTCGTCATTCCTTGCGCATCAAATCCAGCATCGAGCAAAATATTCAAGCCAATGCGATCGGCTTCTTTTTCGTGATTGCGGGTGAAGTCCAGTTTGGATTGAATCATGCTGGCCTGGGAAGCTACCAAGACCGCCTGGCTCGCTTGAGGATTGGAGCGCGCTGCGATAATCGCAACCGCTAATGCCGCAATGGATTTAATCCAGTCGTATTTTTGCGCGGCGATCATGCGCGCGAGGTGTTTTTGTGTGACATGCGCAATTTCGTGAGACATTACGGCTGCCAACTCGGATTCGCTTTGAGCCGCGATAATCAGACCACTGTTAAAGCCCATGAACCCGCCGGGTAGTGCAAACGCGTTAATCGCCGGATCCTGAATGGCGAAGAACTCGAATAGCTGATCGACACTGGCTTCATTGGAATTGCTGATCAGTTTATGACCGAGATTGCTGAGATAGCTGGCAATTTCCGAATCATCCATGTAGCTTGGATCTGCGCGGATCTGACGCATGATTTTCAAACCAAGCTGCCGCTCTTGATATGGTGTGATGGTCACTTGCGATACGTCGCCCAAGTCTGGAAGTTCATGGGCAATAACTTTGCCTGGCAACAACAGCGACAGTGCAATGATCAGGCAAAGAATTCTCATTTAATTTAACTCAGCATCAGCAGATCAAGCGCTCATTCACAGTCAAGATTTGTGTGAGGGCTCATAGCTTATCGCCGCCGCGCTTGATTAATCCGCCCGGTTAGAAAACCAGCGGTTCACTCTTATTTATTTCTAAGAGTTTTTTTATTGGTATCGATTTGCCGGTTTAAACTAGAAAGGTAATTGCGCATCAGGCTTTGCTTGCAGGATATTGCGGCGAAAATCCTCTTGAATGCGCTGCAGCGCAGCCGGATTATCCGCTTCAAATCGCAACACCATCACCGGCGTAGTATTGGAAGCGCGCGCTAAGCCGAAACCATCCCGGTACTCCACGCGCAAACCATCGGTCGTGATGATTTGTTGCGGATTGTCAAAAACGGCATTTTTCTGTAACTGCGCGATCAGCGCATGATTTTCTCCTTCGGCGGTACGGACTTGCAGTTCGGGCGTATTGAGACTATCAGGCAAATTATTCAGCGCCGCATTGATATCGGTTTCACGGCTTAGCAGTTCGAGCAGCCGCGCTCCGGCATACAAACCATCGTCAAAGCCATACCATCGTTCTTTGAAGAACAAATGGCCGCTCATTTCCCCGGCTAATAGCGCCTTTTCTTCGATCAGTTTGGATTTGATGAAAGAATGACCGGTTTTCCACATCACCGGTGTGCCGCCATGCTGCGTGATCCATGGCGCTAAGTTCCGGGTGCATTTCACATCAAAAATAATTTTTGCGCCAGGATTGCGCGATAGCACATCGGCGGCAAACAGCATCAACTGGCGGTCTGCATTAATAATATGCCCTGTTTTCGTGACGATGCCAAGCCGGTCGCCGTCGCCGTCGAAAGCCAAGCCGATTTCTGCATCCGTGGTTTTTAATGCTTGGATGACGTCGTTCAAATTATCCGGCACGGACGGGTCCGGATGGTGATTGGGAAAAGAACCGTCGACATCGCAAAACAATTCAGTTACTTCACAACCGAGACTTCGATACAGCGCCGGCGCAAAAGCACCCGCAACACCATTACCGCAATCAACCACGATTTTTAAAGGGCGAGCCAATCGCACGTCGCCGGTGATACGTTTTAGGTAAGCATCAACGATGTTGTGTCCGGAATAAACCCCCGAACCATGCGTCAGATCATTCGTTTCGATACGGATTCGCAATCCCTGAATGGTTTCAGCGGCCAGGGTCTGGCCGCCCAAGACAATCTTAAAGCCGTTGTATTCAGGGGGGTTATGGCTGCCGGTCACCATCACGCCGGAATATTGGCATAATTCATGGGCGGCAAAATACAGCATCGGAGTGGCAACCATGCCGACATCGATGACATTGATTCCGCTTTTTTGGATACCCCGCGCCAACGCTTGCGATAATTCCGGACCGGATAAGCGTCCATCACGGCCAATCGCGATGGTTGTCAGATTTCTGGCGCGCGCTTCGGAACCGATGGCATGACCGATCTTTTCGACATTCTCGACAGTAACCGTCTTACCAACGATGCCGCGGATATCATAGGCTTTGAAAATTTCATGGGGAATGACTGGCATCATGTTAGCAATCCGGTTGAATGATTAATTAATAAAACTTCAATTGTGGTTGATCTAAAACCTTCTGTAAGGCGCAATCTTGCAAAAAGTGTTGATCGTCTTAGTGATGCGCAGCGGTGGCTCCGCCCTTGAGGATATATTGTGTACCGCAATATGGACACAATGCTTCACCGGTTGCCTCAATCGGTAAAAAAACCCGCGGATGCGAATTCCATAGCATCATTGCCGGAGTGGGACAGTGCAGCGGCAAGTCTTCTGCCGTTACTTCAACGACCGGTGTTTTATGTTTTGTTTGTTGATTCATCTTCGTTACTCCCGTATTTAATGATTAGACCAAAGTGAGCCAGTTTTCATGATCCTTGGCTTTGCCCTTGACGCAATTGAAAAATAAAGTCTGTATTTTCGCGGTAACCGGTCCGCGCTTACCCGCGCCAATAATGCGATTGTCCAGCTCACGAATCGGTGTCACTTCGGCGGCTGTGCCCGTAAAAAATGCTTCTTCGGCGCAATAGATTTCGTCGCGGGTGATGCGCTTCTCGATGACCGTTATTCCCAATTCAGTCGCAAGTTCCATAATCGATGCCCGGGTAATGCCTTCCAAACAGGAGGTTAGATCAGGCGTATACAGTTTGCCTTGTTTCACGATGAAGATATTTTCACCGGATCCTTCGGCCACGTAGCCTTCGGCATCCAATAACAGCGCTTCGTCATAACCGTTAAGCGCGACCTCTTGATTCGCTAAAATTGAATTGGCATACGTTGTCACCGATTTGGCACGGCACATATTAATGTTGACATGATGGCGAGTGAACGAGGAAGTTTTAACACGGATGCCGTTCTCCAGCGCTTCGGCTCCCAGGTATGTTCCCCAAGGCCAGGCTGCGATCGCTACGTGAACCGATAATGTTCTCGCCGAAAGTCCCATTGCTTCGGCGCCATAGAATGCGATTGGGCGGATATACCCGGACGTCAACTTGTTTTGCTTGACCACATCGCACTGCGCTTGCATCAGCGTGGCTTTGTCGTAGGGCATTTTCATCATGAATATATGCGCTGAATTGAACAAACGATCGGTATGTTCTTGCAAACGGAAAATCGCCGGACCTTGCGCGGTTTCATAGGCTCGCAATCCTTCAAATACTCCCAACCCATAGTGTAGGGTATGTGTTAAGACATGCGTATTGGCATCCCGCCAGGGAACCATTTTCCCGTCATACCAGATTACTCCGTCACGGTCAGCCATCGACATTCAATTACTCCCGGTAAGTTTCTAAAGGTTCATATTCTAACTTATTTTTCATGCGGCGTTGAATTACCCCGGCTGTTGTGTGTTGAGCAAATAAACTGTTGACGGCGGACAATTACTTTGAAACATCGGGACAAATGATTTGAAACGCAAAAAAATGATGCAGACGTGAATGCGTTATTGACTCGGCACAATAATACTTGAAATTTATGAATCGCCCCCCATCTTGTTGAAATGGAAAAAGACGACGCAAGATATTCGACGCTGGAGCAACTGCATGAACGGCGCAAGCAAGTGGTGCGGT
>WBZO01004747.1_pt1 | contig 14410 bp, 11 predicted proteins | sample 5204261 | NCBI WGS metagenome assembly WBZO01 (sample SAMN12412400, study PRJNA552823) | activated sludge metagenome | isolation source: activated sludge from anammox sidestream of wastewater treatment plant... | place: USA: North Carolina | collected 2017-09
ACAGATTGCGCCGGATTGTCGGCATGCAAGCTATGGCCGCGCCAGTCCACCTGTTTTCCGGCATAGCTGGTCAGCATCACGGCGACCGACAGCACGTCGCGCAGCGGCAGAAGCCAGACCGGGCAGCGGAATGCAAGGTCTTTGAGCTTCGGCGCCAGCGCCCGGTCGACGCCCCGGGCGGCGGCGGCACGGACGATCCAGGCAAGACCGAACACCGACCACCCGGCCGGGCCCGCACCGACCGCCAGAAGCAGCGCCCAGAACAGCGGGTATTGCAGCACCGAGGCGGCAAAGCTACCGGGCACCAGGGCTCGGATCGTGCGCGCCCAGCGCAGCTCGTGGCGGAACAGGGCGGCGAAGGACGCTTCGGTGACCGTCGTGGCGACGACGGTGTCGGCCAGTGCCACGCGCCTGCCCAGGCGGCGCACCAGCAGACCCAGCACGTTGTCGTCGGCCAGATGGTTCACCAGCGCCCGCAGCCCACCGATCGCGGTCAGCGTGTCGCGGCGAAGGCACATCGTGGCGCCCAGGCAATCCTGCCGCCCCAAGGCGCGCGCCAGCAGCGCGCCGGGCAGGAAGCCGTGGGTGATCTGCGTCGCCCCCAGCAGCCCCGGCAGCGAGCGATGCGCCGGCAATCCGGCATACAGCGTCGTCACCAGCCCGACATCCGGCGGCTGCAACGCGGCGGCCAGGCGGCGCAGATAGTCGGGCCGCGCATGGACGTCGGAATCGGCGATCACCAGCACGTCATGGCGCGCCGCCGGCAGCATGTTGATCAGGTTGCCGACCTTGCGGTTCGGTCCGTGCCAGGTCGGGTCGACCACGACCGCGATGTCGACCGACGGGAAGCGCGCCCTCAGCCGCTCGACCACCGCCAGCGCCGGGTCCGCTGCGTTGGCGACCCCGAACACCACCTGCCAGACCGGGTAGTCCTGCCGGCAGACCGACTCCAGTGCCGCTTCCAGCAGCGGCTCGTCGCCGTACAGCGGCTTGAGCACGGTCATCGGCGGCAGCACCACCGCGCCCGGCTGCACCGCGCCGGCGAACCGCCTGGCCAGGCGCCAGCCCGCCAGCGCCTGGATCATGCCGATGCAGGACAGGCCGAACAGGCCGGCGGACGCGATCGTCCGGGCCAGTTCCGGCATGAGCACCACGCGGGGACGCTACCCGAGCGCGCCGCCGGACAGATCGGCGATCTTGCGCTGCAGGCTGTCGATCAGGGCGGTGGTGTCGCCCCGGCCCAGCAGGGCACGGAAATCCGAGCGCTGCACCGCGACACGGCTGATCGTGCCGTCCAGCAGAACGTCGACGATCCGCCAGCCCGATGGGCTCTGCCGCATCACATAGTCCAGCCGGGTCGTCTCCGCCGTCGGGCGGATGATCTTCGTCGGCACGACCTCGTCATTGCCGATTGCGCGCACGTCGGTGCCGACGTCGAACCTCTCGCCTTCGTACTTGGCGAAGTTCGCGACATAGCTCGCCACGGTGAAGCTTCGGAACGCGATCATCAGCGTCGATCGGGCGGTGGCGTCCAGCGACCCCCAGCGCAGCCCGACCGAGACCTGCAGGATCGTCCCAAGGTCGAACACCCGGTCGATCACCGGGGCCAGGGCGTCGAACCGCGCGCGGAACGGCGTGCCGGAACCGGCCTTCATGGCCCGTTCCAGCGCTTCGTACAGGGCGATGACCGGGGCGCGCGGGTCACCGGCCGGCTGCGCCCCGGCGCCTAAAGGCAGAAACGCGCCCGCCATGGCCATGGCAAGCGCGTTGCGGCGGGAAATGCGTGTCATCTTACGGTCAGGATCTGCTTCACCGTGCCCACGGTTGCCGTTTCGATACCGATGGCCGCCAGGGCCGTCGCGACGATATCCTTCGCGGTCAGCCCCGCGACGGCCAGTTGCTTCGCCTGGCTGTCGTGGTCGATGAAGATGTCGGGCAAGGTCATGGGCCGCACCTTCAACCCTCCGTCCAGCAACCCTTTGCCGGCGAGGTGATGCAATACCGCCGAACCGAAGCCGCCGATCGCCCCTTCCTCGATGGTGATCAGCACCTCATGGTGGCGGGCGAGCTGTTCGATCAGAGCGGTGTCCAGCGGCTTGGCGAAGCGGGCATCGGCGACCGTGGTCGGCAGCCCGCGGGCGGCGAGCTCATCGGCCGCCTTCATGGCGTCGGCCAGGCGGGTGCCCAGCGACAGGATCGCGATACTGGAGCCTTCCCGCATGATGCGGCCCTTGCCCAGGGTCAGGACCTCACCCTTGGTAGGCAGGGCGACGCCCACCCCCTCGCCACGCGGGTAGCGGAAAGCGCTGGGCCGGTCGTCGATGGCAACCGCGGTGGCGACCACATGCACCAGCTCGCTTTCGTCCGCCGGGGCCATGATCACCATGCCGGGCAGGCAGCCAAGGTAGGTGATGTCGAAGCTGCCGCTATGGGTCGCGCCGTCGGCGCCGACCAGCCCGGCGCGGTCCATCGCCAAGCGCACCGGCAGCGACTGGATCGCCACGTCGTGCACCACCTGGTCATAGGCGCGCTGCAGGAAGGTCGAATAGATCGCGCAGAACGGCTTCATCCCCTCGGTCGCCAGGCCTGCAGCAAAGGTCACCGCATGCTGCTCGGCGATCCCGACATCGAAGGTGCGGTCGGGGAAACGCTTGGCGAAGCGGTCGAGCCCGGTGCCCGATGGCATGGCCGCAGTGATGGCGACGATCCGCGGGTCCGCTTCCGCCTGCTGGATCAGCGCATCCGCGAACACCTTGGTGTAGCTCGGCGGCCCGGGCGGTGCCTTGGCCTGCTCACCGGTGACGACGTTGAACTTCGACACGCCATGATACTTGTCGGCGGCTTCCTCGGCCGGCTGATAGCCCTTGCCCTTCTGCGTGATGCAATGGATCAGGATCGGGCCGGTTTCCTCGGCCTCCCGCACGTTGCGCAGAACCGGCAGCAGGTGATCGAGGTTATGGCCGTCGATCGGGCCCAGGTAATAGAAGCCCAGCTCCTCGAACAGCGTGCCGCCGGTCAGGATGCCGCGGGCATATTCCTCGGCGCGCCGCGCCGTGCGCTCGATCCCGCGCGGGAAGCGCCTGGCCATGCGGGCGCCGAGCTCTCGCAGGCTCAGGAAGCTGCGTGACGACATCAGGCGTGACAGATAGGCGCTCATGGCGCCCACCGGCGGCGCGATCGACATGTCGTTGTCGTTGAGGATGACGATCAGCCGCGTGTGGTGGGAGCCGGCATTGTTCATCGCCTCATAGGCCATGCCGGCGCTCATGGCGCCGTCGCCGATCACGCAGATGACGTTGCGCTCATCCCGCGTCAGGCCGAGGCGCGCCCGCTCCTCCTCGGTGGCGGCAGTATAGCGGGCGTTCTTCAGGTCGCGTGCCACCGCCATGCCGAGCCCGGCGGAAATCGAGGTGGAGGAGTGGGCGGCGCCGAACGGGTCGTATTCGCTCTCACTGCGGCGGGTGAAGCCCGACAGGCCGCCGCCCTGGCGCAATGTGCGGATGCGGTCGCGCCGTCCGGTCAGGATCTTGTGCGGATAGGCCTGGTGTCCGACATCCCACAGCAGCCGGTCATGCGGCGTGTCGAAGATCGCATGGATCGCGACGGTCAGCTCGACGACGCCCAGCGAGGCGCCGAGATGGCCGCCGGTCACCGACACCGCGTCGATGGTTTCAGATCGCAACTCATCGGCAAGCTGCCGCAACTGCTCGGGCGAGAAGTTGCGCAGATCCGCCGGATATACGACGCGATCGAGCAAGGGGGTCTTCGACGAACTCATGCGTTCATTCTCCCCTCAGCTCCGCCGCTTCACCACGAACGCCGCAAGGGCGCGCAGGTTGGATGCGCGCGGGCCGAATCCATCCAAATGGGCCGCAGCCTGTTCTGCCAGCATTTCGGCATGCGCTCGCGCCATGTCGAGACCCAGCACCGCGACCATCGTCGCCTTTCCTGCCGCGGCGTCCTTGCCGGCGGTCTTGCCGAGCTGCGCGGCGTCGCCTTTGACGTCCAGCACGTCGTCGGCGATCTGGAACGCCGCGCCGAGGTCGCGGCCATAGGCAGCCAGCAGATGACGCTGATGCGGCGCCGCCCGCCCCAGGATCGCCCCCGCCTCGGCGCTGAACTGGATCAGCCGGCCGGTCTTCAGCGCCTGCAGGCGGGTGACCGCCGGGCCGTCCAGGGTCTTGCCCTCGGCTTCCATGTCGATCATCTGGCCGCCGGCCATGCCGTTCGGCCCGATCGCATGGGCCAGCGCAACCACAAGCTCACAGCGGGCCAACGGGTCGGAATGGGTATCGGGTTCCGCCAGCACCTCGAAAGCGCGGGACTGCAGGGCGTCGCCGGCGAGAATCGCCGTCGCCTCATCGAATGCCTTGTGGGTGCTGGGCTTGCCGCGGCGCAGGTCGTCGTCGTCCATCGCCGGCAGATCGTCATGCACCAGCGAATACGCATGCACCATCTCGATCGCGGCGGCGACGCGCGCGGCGCAGGTTTCCGACACGGCGAACAGCGCGGCGGTTTCCATCGCCAGAAAGGCGCGCAGCCGCTTGCCGCCGCCCAGGGCGGCGTAGCGCATCGCCTCCAGAAGCCGTCCTTCCGCGCCGTCGGTCGGCGGGATCAGCGTATCGAGCGCCGCCTCGACCACGCGCGCAACGCGTGACATTGCTGTGGGCAGGTCTTCGCCAGCCTCTGTTCCTAACCCGTCAGATGCCACTGTCAGCCCCGTGTCGTTCGCCCCATGCAGTCCGGGGCACGATCCGATAGCGGATACCACGCCCAGCCGACTCGCGCAGGGTCACGCGGCACGCTCCACACGCCATGTTGCAGATTTGCCACGCTGCGCCAACCCTCCTGCATCGTTGCGGCGCGACGCCCAACCTGTCATATCCTGACCTGCCAAGTCCAGTATTCACGCCCTCTCCGTGGAGACAGTCCGCATGCTTCGTGTCGTCCTCGCTCAGCCCCGCGGCTTCTGCGCCGGTGTCGAGCGGGCCATCGAAATCGTCGAACGCGCCCTCAAGAAATATGGGCCGCCGATCTATGTCCGCCACGAGATCGTGCACAATCGTCATGTGGTCGAGAACCTCCGCACCCGCGGTGCCGTTTTCGTCGACGAGCTGGACGAAATTCCACCCGGTGCCATCACGATATTCTCGGCGCACGGAGTCGCGAAACGGGTTGAGGAGCATGCCGCCGAACGCAACTTGCCGGTGATCGACGCGACCTGCCCTTTGGTTGCGAAAGTGCACAACGAGGGGCGCCGCTATGCCGGCCAAGGCAGAGAAATCGTGCTGATCGGCCATGCGGGCCACGCAGAGGTGGAAGGCACGATCGGCCAGGTGCCCGGCATCGTGCACCTGGTGCAGACGGTCGAGGACGTTGCGGCGCTGGAGATCGGGGACCCCGACAAGCTGTCCTACATCACGCAGACCACGCTGTCGGTGGATGACACCCGCCACATCATCGCCGCCCTGAAGGCCCGGTTCCCTACGATCATGGGTCCCGACGTGCGCGACATCTGCTATGCGACGCAGAACCGGCAGACGGCGGTGCGCGAGCTGGCCCGCGCCGTCGACCTGATCCTGGTGGTGGGATCGAAGAACTCCTCGAACTCCAACCGGCTGCGCGAGATCGGCCAGGAGCTCGGCAAGCCGGCGCACCTGATCGACGGCGCCGACGACCTGCGGCCCGAATGGTTTCAGGGGATCGGATCGGTGGGCGTCACCGCCGGCGCCTCGGCGCCGGAAACGCTTGTCCAGGGCGTGCTGGAAGGGCTACGCCGCTTCGGCGAGATCGAGGTGTCGACCCTCGACGGGGTGGAGGAGAACGTCCGTTTCCGTTTTCCCGCCGAACTGGCGGACGCGTAGAGGCTGTTGCCATGTCCGTGCCATTGAACCAGGCGATCCGCGTCGGCGCCTATGTCCTGAAGCAGCATCTGCTGGGCCGCCGGCGCTATCCGCTGGTGCTGATGCTGGAGCCGCTGTTCCGCTGCAACCTGGCCTGCGCCGGCTGCGGCAAGATCGACTACCCGGCCGAGATCCTGAACCAGCGCCTGTCGGTCGCGGAATGCATGGAAGCGATCGACGAATGCGGTGCGCCGGTGGTGGTGATCGCCGGCGGCGAACCGCTGCTGCATCGGGAAATCGACCAGATCGTCGAGGGTGCGATCGCACGCCGGAAATTCGTCATCGTCTGCACGAACGCCCTGCTGCTCGAGAAGAAGATGGATCTCTTCAAGCCGAGCAAATGGTTTTCGTGGTCGGTGCATCTGGATGGCGGGCGGGAGGAGCATGACGCCGCCGTCTGCCAGACAGGCGTCTATGACCGCGCGGTGGCGGCGATCGCCGAATCCAAGCGCCGCGGCTTTCGCACGATCATCAACTGCACGCTGTTCAACAACGCCGAACCCGCGAAGGTGGCGGCGTTCTTCGATGACGTGATGGCGATGGGCATCGACGGCATCTCGGTCTCGCCCGGCTATGCGTATGAGCGCGCGCCGGACCAGCAGCATTTCCTGAACCGCACGAAGACCAAGGAGCTGTTCCGCGGCATCTTCCGCCGCCAGGGCAAGGGACGCTGGAAGCGGGCGTGGGCGTTCAACCAGTCGTCGATGTTCCTGGACTTCCTGGCCGGCAACCAGACGTTCCGCTGCACGCCATGGGGCAATCCGTGCCGCACCTATTTCGGCTGGCAGCGTCCCTGCTACCTGATCGGCGAAGGCTATGTGAAGAGCTTCAAGGAGCTGATGGAGACGACGGACTGGGACAAGTACGGCGTCGGCAACTACGAGAAGTGCGCCGACTGCATGGTGCATTGCGGCTTCGAGGCCACGGCGGTGGCGGAAACCGTGCGCAAGCCCTGGAAGGCGGCGGCGGTGGCGCTGCGCGGCATCCGCACCGAGGGGCCGATGACGCCCGACATCCCGCTGGATCGGCAGCGCCCCGCCGAATACGTCTTCAGCCGTCATGTCGAGAAGGCGCTGGCGAGGATTCGTGCGCAAAAGCAGAAGCCCACCCCTGATATGGCCGACGCGGCGGACTGATCAGACCTCCCGGCTGCCTGGCCTGCCACCGTCCCTGCCGCCCGTCAGCCCCAGGGGCGTCGTGTGGGACGTCCTGTTTCCCGCCGTCTCCGGGTCACGCCCAAGATTGACGCCGGAAAGGCCGTGGCAAGCGATGGGGAACCTGCCCGCGCAGCGGCGACTGCCATGAGTGGCAGCGCTCTGCCCCGGGTCGATCTTGCCCTGGTGCTGGCCGTCGACGGGTCGGCATCCGTGAACTACGACGAATTCGGCCTGATCGCCGGCGGCATGGCGGCCGCCTTGCGCGATCCGACCGTGATCGCCGGGCTGACCCGGGGCAACGCCGGCGCCTCGATGCTGAGCCTGCTGCTGTGGTCCGGCACCGGGCAGCAGGATGTCATCACGCCCTGGACACGCGTCGCCTCGGAAGCCGATCTGCTGAATTTCGCGCAGGAGGTCGACAACATGCCGCGCACCGTGCCAGCCGGGAAAACCGCGATCGGCGAGGCGCTGCTGGCATCCCTGACCCTGCTTGCCCGGCTGCAGGCCAACCCGGCGCGCAGCGTCGTCAACGTGATCGGCGACGGCCGTTCCAATGACGGCACCGCACCCGGGCCGATCCGCGACCGTATGGCCGCCGCCGACATCACCATCAACGGCCTGTGCGTCCTGCACGAAGAGCCGGACCTGCTCGCCTCCTACACCGCCGAGGTCATCGGCGGTCCGGGCTGCTTCGCCGTTACCTGCGCAACCTTCGCCGACTTTACCGAGGCGATGCGGCAGAAACTGACGCGGGAGGTCAGCGGGCCGATCGTGTAGCCAGTCGCCTCCTGCGATTTGACGCAAATGTGAATTCGGTACTTCGGCACGAAAGCTTTCGCGAGGGGTCGGGACAAGTCACTACGGACGTGTCAGACTGTTACCCCATGCGCCAGCTCTTGCTTCTTCGACACGCGAAGTCGTCCTGGGACGACGCCGGCTTGCCCGACCGACAGCGCCCGCTGAACATGCGCGGGCGCCGCGCGGCGATGGTCATGCGCCGCGCCATGACTGAGCGGGGCCTGATCCCCGATATCGTGCTGGTCTCGACCGCTCGGCGGACACAGGAAACGCTGGAGGCGCTGGAGCCCTGGGACGAGGCGCCGCTGATCGATCGGCTGGATTCGCTCTACCTGGCCAGCGCCGAGCAGATGCTGTCGATCCTGCAGCAGGTGCCGGAGACCGTGCGCAGCGTGCTGCTGATCGGCCACAATCCCGGCATGCACGATCTTGCGCTGCTGCTGTCCGGCCACCCGCCGTCGGCGGCAGCGAAGGACGACGCGCGCCGCCTGGCCAGGGGCTTCCCGACGGCGGCATTGGCGGAGTTCTCGATCGCCAGCCCGTGGTCCCGGCTGGGCAAGGGCGGCGCGCAGTTGGTCCGATTCCTCACGCCCCGCGCGCTGGAGGGGGAAAGCTGACAACGATGCAGATGGAGCTGGTCTGTCATCCTGATGACGCCGCTCGCCTCTCCCGCCTTCCCACCCTTGCCCCGTTCCGCCAGGGCCGCCCCGTTACCCGCCGCGTCCGGCTGATCTGGCACGACGATCCGGATCACACGCTGACCACGTCCGGGCTGGTGCTGACCCAGAACCGCGATGGCTGGTCGGTCGAACGCTTTCACCCCGGCAACAGCGTCTGGCCGCCGGCCTCGCCGCCCCCCACGATCGCCGAAGCCACGACGCGCGACGGTCTGGCCGACCGCGTGCCACCCTATGCCGCGCCGTTCGCACGGTTCGAGGGGCGTGACACGGTCCATGCCCTGTCGGTTGACGGCGCCGCGGCCACGCTGACCATCCGGCGCGGCACGATCCATGCGGGATCGGAAACCCGCCCCGCCTGCCGGATCCTGCTGGACGGGCCCGAGCCCGCGGTCCTGCACCTGTCGCTGGCCCTGGCCACGGCGCTGCGGGTCGAGGTGCCGCGATGGTGCCTGGCGGCCGAGGCCGTCGCCTGCGTCGGCGGCACCGAGCCCGAGCCCCGGCGTCTGGGCGCGCCCACCCTGCCCTCGGACCAGGTCGAAGTGGTCACGATCGCCGAGGCCTTCTGCCACGTGATCGGCCACCTGACCGATGTGCTGCTCTACTACGCGCCGCTGATTCTCGGCGGCCGCCACGGCACGGAACCGGTGCATCAGGCCCGCGTCGCGGTGCGGCGCGCCCGTTCGGCGATCACGCTGTTCCGCGGCAGCCTCGCCGGTCCAATGCTGGAACGCGCGGCGGCCGGGCTCAAGGACCTGGGCGGCCGGCTTGGCCCGTCGCGCGACTGGGACGTGTTCGTCACCGAGACCGCCCCCGCCGTGCAGGCCTTTTTCCCGGCGGATACGCGACTGCAACGGCTGCTGACGGCGGCCGAACAGCGGCGGCAGGAATGCCATGCGCTGCTGCGCGAATATCTGGACAGCGCAGCGTTCCGCCTCCTGGCCGTCGAGCTCGCCTGGCTGGCCGGCAGTGCCGGCTGGACCGAGGGCAAGGGTGCGGACAAGGGCGAGGACAGGGGCAAGGGCCATTCCGCCGCCTCCGAGCCCGAGACACTGGCGGGGTTCGCCGCCTCGGTCATGCAGCGGCGCGCGCGCAAGCTGCGTGCTGCCGGCAAGGGAATCGAGGAGCTGGAGGTTCCCGCACTGCACAATTTGCGGCTGCGCGCCAAGCGGGCGCGCTATGCGGCCGAGGTGTTCGTGCCGCTGTACCCCGGCCGGGCGTCGGACCGGTTCATCCGGCGGCTCAGCCGCCTGCAACAGGCGCTGGGCGTGCTGAACGACGGCGCAGTGGCCGCCGACCTGCTGACCGAGCTGGGCGGCCCGGGTGGGCGGCATGGCTACGCGGTCGGCCTGATCCTGGGCTTCATCGCCGCGCGTGGCGGCGAAATCCGGCCGGCGATCCTGAAAGCGTGGGAAAAATTCCGGAAGGTATCGCCTTTCTGGGCTTGACCCTTTCCCCCGGCCGGGGAATCGGAGTCGGATTGCATGCTACCACCATGGGAAGAAGGATCGTGTCGCTCAATCGCAAGCGCCGCATTTTCCGTTCCTCATCCAGGACGGCGCCGTTCGCCGCGGCACTGATCCCCGGCCCGCGCGTGCTGTTGGCAGCGGTCTGCAGCGCCGGCGTGCTGGCGGGAGGCGTGTGGCTGCTCGCCCGCCCGTCGGAAGCACCGGCCCGCGGCCCTGCCGCCGCGCGGCTGGTGGTCGATGCCACCCATGTCGCGGTCGTGGACGGCGCCACGCTGCGCATGCACGACCGCGTGGTGCGTCTGCACGGCATCACACCCCCGCCGCGCGGCGAAACCTGTCGCACCTCGGACGGTCGCGGGGTCGATTGCGGCGTTGCCTCGGCGAACGCGCTGGCGGCGCTGGTGCGCGACGGCCTGGTCGACTGCGCGATCCGGTCCCGCGACGGGCATGGGCGGGCCGGGGCGGTGTGCGTGTCGGGCGGGCAGGAGCTGAACCGCGCGCAGGTGCTGGCCGGCTGGGCCACCACCGACGAGACGTTCGCGCGGGAGGAGCGGCAGGCGCGCCTGGCGCAGCGCGGCGTGTGGGCGAACGATCCCGTCACCCGCTGATCCCGTGCGCCGCGGTTTTACAGGCAATGTCCATGCGTAATGATGCCCGTGGACGAAATAACCTGTCCCCTGCATGCGATCCGGCGAAATACAGGGCACGATGCGATACCGCGACGCGCGGCGATCCAACGAGTTAACCGGGATTTGGTTAATTTCGTCTATTGCATTGCACAACAAGGATTTTTGCCCAAGCTGCCTTGTCGGGAACGCTGAACAGCCCTTAGCTGTCCGGAACTCACATTCCGGCAACCGCGGCGGAGGAGCAAAACAATGGCGCAGGCGGCGGAAACCAGGAAACGCGGCAAGGCCCGAGAGCCGTCGATCGATCGCGACGAGCTTCTGCGGGCCTATCGCATGATGCTGCTGATCCGGCGGTTCGAGGAAAAGGCAGGCCAGCTCTACGGCATGGGACTGATCGGCGGTTTCTGCCACCTGTATATCGGGCAGGAGGCCGTGGTGGTCGGCGTGATGATGGCGGCCGAGGAAGGCGACCAGGTCATCACCTCCTACCGCGACCACGGGCACATGCTGGCCGCCGGCATGGATGCGCGCGGCGTGATGGCCGAGCTGACCGGGCGGTCGGGCGGGTATTCGCGCGGCAAGGGCGGCTCGATGCACATGTTCAGCAAGGAACGGAACTTCTTCGGCGGCCATGGCATCGTCGGCGCGCAGGTCAGCCTGGGCAACGGTCTCGCCTTCTCGAACTGGTATCGCGGCAACGACCGCGTCAGCCTGACATTCTTCGGCGAAGGCGCGTCGAATCAGGGTCAGGTGTATGAGAGCTTCAACCTGGCCGCGCTGCTGAAGCTGCCAATCGTCTTCATTATCGAGAACAACAAGTACGGGATGGGCACGAGCGTCGAGCGTGCCTCGGCCAGCCACGACCTGTCGAAGAACGGCAGCCCCTGGGGCATTCCCGGCCTGCAGGTCGACGGGATGGACGTGGTCGCGGTGAAGGCGGCGGCCGAGCAGGCCATCGCCTATTGCCGGGCGGGCAAGGGCCCGTTCCTGCTGGAGATGAAGACGTACCGGTATCGCGGCCACTCGATGTCGGACCCGGCGCGCTATCGCACGCGGGAGGAGGTGCAGGCGATGCGCACGCAGCATGATTGCATCGAGAGCGCCCGCCATGTGCTGGAAGGGCTGGGCGTCGAGGAGGCGGGGTTCAAGGCGATCGACGATGAGGTGAAGGGCATCATCCAGGACGCCACCGATTTCGCGCAGAACAGCCCGGAGCCGGACGAGTCCGAGCTCTATACCGACGTGCTGGTGGAGGGCTGAGCGATGGCGACCCAGATCCTGATGCCGGCGCTGAGCCCGACGATGACCGAAGGCAAGCTCGCGCGCTGGCTGAAAGGCGTCGGCGACGAGGTCCGACCGGGCGACGTGATCGCCGAGATCGAGACCGACAAGGCGACGATGGAGGTCGAGGCGGTCGACGCCGGCAAGCTGGCGCAGATCCTGATTGCCGAAGGCACCGAAGGGGTGGCGGTGAACACGCCGATCGCCGTGCTGGCCGCGAACGGCGAGGACGTATCGGCCGCCATGGCGGCGCCTGCGCCTGCCCCCGCGCCGGCACCGGTGCAGGCCCCGCCTGCGACGCCCGCCCCGGCCACGGCGCCACCGGCGCACCACGCCGCGCATCACCCGGCCGAGGCCAGCGCGCCGGAGAAGGACTGGGGCTCAACCGCGCCGATCACGGTGCGCGAGGCGCTGCGCGATGCGATGGCGGCCGAAATGCGCCGCGACAGCGCCGTGTTCCTGATCGGTGAGGAGGTCGCGCAGTATCAGGGGGCCTACAAGGTCAGCCAGGGGCTGCTGGATGAGTTCGGTTCCAAGCGGGTGATCGACACGCCGATCACCGAGCACGGTTTCACCGGCCTCGCAGTTGGTGCTGCACTGAACGGGCTGAAGCCCATCGTCGAGTTCATGACGTTCAATTTCGCCATGCAGGCGATGGACCAGATCATCAACTCGGCGGCCAAGACGCTGTACATGTCGGGCGGGCAGATGGGCTGCTCGATCGTGTTCCGCGGCCCGAATGGCGCGGCGGCGCGCGTCGCCGCCCAGCATTCGCAGTGCTTCGCGAGCTGGTATGCGCATGTGCCAGGACTGAAAGTCGTGGCGCCATGGTCCGCCGCCGATGCCAAGGGCCTGCTGCGCTCGGCGATCCGCGATCCCAACCCGGTCATCTGCCTGGAGAACGAGATTCTGTACGGGCATACGTTCGATTGCCCGGTCGATGAGGAATTCGTCGTGCCGATCGGCAAGGCGAAGGTGGAGCGTGCCGGCCGCCATGTGACCATCGTGGCGTTCAGCATCATGGTCGGCGTCGCCATGAAGGCTGCCGAGACGCTGGCGGCGCAGGGCATCGAGGCCGAGGTGGTGAATTTGCGCAGCCTGCGCCCGCTGGACACCGCGACGATCGTGGACAGCGTGAAGCGGACCAACCGGCTGGTGACGGTCGAGGAAGGCTGGCCCTATGCCGGTATCGGCGCCGAGGTGACGATGCAGGTGATCGAGAACGCGTTCGACTGGCTGGACGCGCCGCCGGTACGCGTGCACGGCGCGGACGTGCCGCTGCCCTATGCCCAAAACCTGGAGAAGCTCGCGCTGCCGCAGCCCGAATGGGTGATCGACGCGGTGAAGAAGATCGTCTGAACGGGGGAGAACGCTGATGGCCACCAATATCCTGATGCCGGCGCTGAGCCCGACGATGACCGAGGGCACGCTGTCGCGTTGGCTGAAAAAGGAGGGGGACACGGTCAAGGCCGGTGACGTGATCGCCGAGATCGAGACTGACAAGGCAACGATGGAGGTCGAGGCGGTCGACGAGGGCGTGCTGGGCCGGATCCTGGTGCCCGACGGGACCGAGGGTGTGAAGGTGAACGACCCGATCGCCATCCTGGTCGGTGACGGCGAGGCGGTTCCGGCTGGTGCGCCGGTGGTGGCGGCGCCGGCCGCTGCGCCGGCGGCTGTGACGGCTCCGGCTGCTGCGCCTGTCGCAATAGCGGCGCCGGCGGCGGTTGCAGCACCGGCTGCGGTGGCGCCGGCGCCTGCTGCTGCGCCGGCCGCTGTTCCGCCGGCGCTGACGGCGGTCGATGGGGGACGAATCTTCGCCTCGCCGCTGGCGCGCCGGATGGCGTTGCAGGCGGGGATCGATCTGAAAGGCCTCAAGGGCTCGGGTCCGGGCGGACGTATCGTGCGCGCGGACATCGAGGCCGCGCAGAAGGCCGCCGCTGTACCGGCGCCCGCGCCGGCCGCGCCGCCGGTGCCGACCGCTGCCGCACTGGTGGCAAGAGCGCCGGCGCCGACGATCACCGCGCCGCACCGGCTGGTGCCACACTCGTCCATACGCAAGGTCATCGCCCGCCGGCTGACCGAGGCGAAGTCGACGATCCCGCATTTCTACGTCTCGATGGATGTGGAGCTCGATGCGCTGATCGAGATCATGGACAGGCTGAATGCCAAGTCCCCGCCGCGGGAGCATCCGGACTGGTATTTCATCACCATCAACGATCTGGTCATCAAGGCGGCCGCGCTGACCCTGCGTAAGCATCCGCAGGTGAACGCGGCATGGACCGATGACGGGATGGCGATATACGCTGATGTCGACATCAGCGTCGCGGTGGCGATCCCGGATGGGCTGATCACGCCGATCGTCCGCCGAGCGGATCAGAAGGGGCTGCTGACGATCAGCCGCGAGATGAAGGATCTGGCTGCCCGCGCCCGCACCGGCAAGCTGAAGCCCGAGGAATTCCAGGGCGGCGGCTTCTCGATCTCGAACATGGGCATGTT
>WBZO01001780.1_pt2 | contig 14406 bp, 17 predicted proteins | sample 5204261 | NCBI WGS metagenome assembly WBZO01 (sample SAMN12412400, study PRJNA552823) | activated sludge metagenome | isolation source: activated sludge from anammox sidestream of wastewater treatment plant... | place: USA: North Carolina | collected 2017-09
CACCGACCCGCGCACGGGCAATGCCTTCCTGCACCGCGCGCCACACCTTGCCCAGGTAGGCGATGTCCTCGGCCAGCGCCTCGCGCGCCGTGCCTTCGGCATTGGTGCGCACGATGTAGCCGAAACGACGCGAATCGATCGACGGCGACGCGCCGGAACCGCTCTCGCCCATCGCCGGCGCGGATAATTCGGCAAGCATGTCCTTGAGTCGCTGACGCTCGGTTTCGTCCTCGATGCGTACCGAAACGCCCAGCGCCTTGCTATAGGGCAACAGCACCAGATAACGCGACGGGATCGAAAGATGCGTCGACAGCCGCGCGCCCTTGCTGCCGATTGGATCCTTGACCACCTGCACGACGATCTCCTGACCGTCGCGCACCAGCTCGTTGATCGGCGGGACGGTCGATGTCGACGCAGCGGCCTCGCCGTTGTCTTCGCTGGGCAACTGCGGCCGCACGATGTCCGAAGCGTGCAGAAAAGCCGCCCGCTCCAGTCCGATCTCGACAAACGCCGCCTGCATGCCAGGCATGACCCGGCTGATCTTGCCCTTGTAGATGTTGCCGACGTAGCCGCGGCGGCTCGCGCGCTCGACATGCACTTCCTGCAGCATGCCGTTCTCGACCACCGCAACGCGCGTTTCGCGGGGCGTCACGTTGATCAATATTTCTTCTGACATGAAAGGGATAGCTGCTGAAAGTTGAAGTGTTTTATAGCTTTGCCGGCGCGTCTTGTCGAATGCATCCGCGCCCACCCCGGGCATGCTCGCACAGACGCCTTTCAGGAAGGCGTCGAGGTGTGCGGCAACCGCGTCCGGGCGTCAATGCTGCAATGGATACGTCTTCTCGCCGGCCTCGATGCGAATCGGCAGCCGGTTGCCGGGTGGCGGCGTCGGGCAGACCACATGCCCGTTGAGGGCGCAGGGCGGATTCTGCGCCCGATTGAAGTCGAGCACGATCCGGCCATCGCGGGGTGGGTCGACATACAGGAATCGCGCTCCGCCGTAGGTTTCCTTGCCGCTGGTGCGGTCGGCGAGGATGAAGAACAGCTCGCTCTCCCCTTCCTCGACCACGGGGCGCAGCGTGAATGCGCGGCCATCGCGCTCGAAATGCGCTTCCCCTGGAATCAGCGCCGGCTCGGTGGTGCCGTTGGAGGTGATCAGCTCGGTTTTCTGTGGCTGGGCATACGCCACCCACTGTGCCTGGATGCGCCAGGACGGATCGACCGGAAAATGCGGAACGCCCTTGAACGCCGCCAGCGCCGGGGACTGCGGGTCGCGGAAACGCCACCCATACAAGTCGCCGGTCTTGACCACGTAAAAGCGCTGCGCGCCGGCATGCACGGCGGTCGGGCCGCCGCGGTCGAGCTGGGTGAGCAGCGCGGTCGAGGCAAACGGCTTGCCGTCCACGCGAACATCGCTGCCTGGTGCGGCTTCAAAGCGCAGCGCCCCGCGCTGCAGATGCAGCGTGCCCCAATGCGCCGGCCCCTTGGGCACGCGGATCGTGTTATCGGGCGCGCTGCCCACACTCGACACGCCCTCGGAAACCTGCCCCGAACCGGTAAAGCTGAGCCAGCCATCGGGATTGCGCAGCGCCTGCTCGCGCTGCGCGCGCCATTGCTCGACCGAAGCCAGATAGGCCGCCTGCGCATCGCCGGCTGGCTGCGCCGTGCGCACTTCGAGACGCGGCTTTGAACAGGCGGCCAGGGTCAGGGCAGCGACCGCCCAGGGCAGCCACGCAATACGCAGTTTCATGATGGATTCCGGCGCAAGAGCCAAGCCGTGATCCTGACGCAGCCGGCGGTCAAAGGAAACCGTTGCCTGCTGCGGAAGCCGGCGACAGCGCCTCCGCTCTCCAGGCCAGCACCGTGAAAGCCTAATTATTTCTTATTGAAAACAAAATCTTGCAGAAACAAGATCATGCTGCTTCGAAAGACCTCAGCAAGCCGGCCAGCACATGCAGCGGCAGGCCCATGACTGCGGAATGACTGCCTTCCAGATGCGTGATGAACGCTGCCGCGCGCCCCTGGATGGCATAGGCACCGGCCTTGCCGAAGGCCTCGCCACTCTCGACATAGGCGGCAATGCGCGCCGCGTCGAGGGTTTCGAACGTGACCGTGGAGGTATGCACCGCGCCCTCTTCACGCCCCATGCCGACCAGCCACAGCGCCGAGATGACTCGATGCGCGCGACCTGACAGTCGACGCAGCATCGCCGCGGCATCATCGGCATCGGCCGGTTTGCCGAACACCTCGTCTTCCAGCACCACCTCGGTGTCGGCCCCAAGCACCACGGCATGCTCCAACGTCGCCACCTGGCGCAGCCCAGCCCGCGCTTTCTCGCGCGCCACGCGACTGACGTAATCGGCCGGCGCCTCGTGGGCGGCGCGCACTTCGGGCACGTCGATATCGAGCACTTCAAAATGCAGGCCAAGCTGCTGCAGCAGCTCGCGCCGGCGCGGGCTTTTCGAAGCCAGGAACAATCGGAAGTTCATCACCACATCATCGCACAGCGGCCCTTGCGGCCCTGCAGCGGGAATCCACGGCCTGCGCCATGCGGAGGTCGACCGCCGGGCGATCCGGGCACGGCGCCGCCGCACCCGGCCATGCGGTCAAAAGTCAGAAGCTCGACGCGGCCGAGCGCTCGTGCTCGCGGTGGAATTCGTCGGACTGCAGGCTCAGCAGCGCCTCGCGCTGCATGCGCTCCAGCGTCTTGAGGAATTCCGGCGATTGCGTGTCCAGATGATCCAGACCCAGATTCTTGAGAATGTCGTAACTCATGGCGAGTACCTCCTGAAGCCCCCAGTTGTTACGCAGCAATTCGCGTGCCAACCGGATACCAGCGGATACGCCTCCTGCTCTGACGACGGCTGCGCAAATCTGACAAAGTCCGTGACGATGGCAGTCAGCCTGCGGCGGCATCAGGCGAAAGCCCGGCGAAAGACGCGGTGCCGATGCTGTATCGCGCTGCGCCTGCCGGCGCGACTCCCCGTCGCAACCCTGTCCGATTCATGATCAAGCCTTCCGAATTCCACCTGCGCGGCGGTCGCGCCGGCGTCCTGCTCATTCACGGCCTGACCGGCACTCCCACCGAGATGCGCTATGTCGGCAACTGCCTGCAGCGCGCCGGCTTCAGCGTGCTCGGCGTGCATCTGGCCGGCCATTGCGGCGACGTCGACGACCTGCTCGCCACCGGCTGGCACGACTGGGTGGCCAGCGTCTCGGAAGCCGCCGACCGCCTGCGCGAGGATGTCGATCACCTGTTCGTCGCCGGCCTGTCGATGGGTGCCGTACTGGCGCTCAAGCTGGCCATCGACCGCCCTGCGCAGGTCGACGGCCTCGGCCTGTACGGCACCACGTTCTTCCACGATGGCTGGGCCACGCCTGCCATCGGCCGCCTCGCCTTCCTGCTACCGCTGGTGACGGCGCTCGGCATCGGCCGCAACCGCATGTCGGCCGAGGTCGAACCCTACGGCATCAAGGACGAGCGCATCCGCCAGCGCGTGGTCGGCGCGATGATGGCCGGCGACAGCGAAGCAGCCGGACTGGCCGGCTTTCCATGGCCATCGCTGGCACAGTTCCAGCGTCTGTCCGCACATGTGCGCCATCGCCTCGGCCGGGTGCGCGCGCCGTGCTATGTGGCCCACTCCGCCAACGACGACATCGCTTCGCTGCGCAATGTGCGCGTGATCGAACGCAGCGTGCGTGCGCCGGTCAAAACCCAGCTGCTCGACAACAGCTACCACCTGGTCACCATCGACCGTGAGCGCGCCAAGGTCATCGACGGCACCATCGCGTTTTTCCGCGACATCATCGCGCAGCGCGAAGCCGCATGGGCCGCGCACGCGCCGCTTGCGATCGCCAAGTGAGCACACCGGCTTCGCGCGCGCTCGCCGCGACGCTGTCCAACCTGCTCGAACCCCGTCCGCTCGTCGAACAGTTCCTGGCCCATCCGCCTGACGAGTTCGAAGCCGCAGTGACTCCCTCGGGCACGCCCGTGTTCCGCGCCCGCTTCGACCTGCTGACCACTGCCGAGGCACCGCTGCGGCAGCGTGTCCAGGCCCTGCCGCTGTTTTCCCGCTGGGGCCGGCTGCTGCGCCCGCGCACCGGCTTCATCGGCACCACGGTATCCGAGTACGCGCTGTTTCCAGCCGCTGTCGATGCCGATGCGCTGGTGCGCGAGTGGCTGGCCGAGCAGGCTGCGCAGCCCTTTCTCATCATCAAGGACATCCCACAGGATTCGCCCCTGCTCGACCGCGCCAGCAACGCGCAGGCCCAGGCCATTGCCGACGCCGCCGAGCGCGCGGGCTTTGTCCTGCTCGAAGGCCAGGCGCTGGCCTGGGTGCCGATCGACTTCGACAGCAGCGACGAATACCTCGCCCGCCTGTCGGCTTCGCGGCGCAAGGACATCCGCCGCAAGCTGCGTGCACGCGATGCGCTGCACATCGAGGAAATCGCCACCGGCTCGGCCTTCTTCGCCGATGCCGCCAACCGCGAGACGTTCTACGCGCTGTACCTGCAGGTATTTGCGCAAAGCGAAATCCACTTCGACCGCCTCAGCCGCGCCTTCTTCGATGCGGTGTTGCAGGACGCGCGCAGCGGCGGCATCGCCGTCGTCTATCGCCGCGACGGGCAGATCATCGGCTGGAACCTGTGTTTTGAATGCGCGAATGCGCTGGTCGACAAGTACGTCGGCTTCCGCTATCCGCAGGCCCGCGAGAGCAACCTGTACTTCATCAGCTGGCTGTACAACCTCGATCTGGCGCGTCGCCGCAATCTCGGCTGCTACATTGCCGGCTGGACCGACCCGCAGATCAAGTCGTACCTCGGCGCGCGCTTCACCTTCACGCGCCATGCGGTGCGTCCGCGCAGCCGCCTGCTGCGCCTGGCCCTGCGCCGGCTGTCGCGGCACTTTGAAAGCGACCGCAACTGGGCCGACGCCCACGGAGCCCCCAACGATGCGCCCACCGCTGGTCCTTGATTTCGATCACTCGGTCGGCCGCTTCGAGCGCGAGCAACGGCTGGATCTGGCGGCCTGGCAGGAACGCCTCCGCTTCGGCTGTGCGCTGCGCACATTCGCCGCCTTCCTGGCCGAACTGACAGCGCAGCTCCCGGCCGAACACGGCACGGTGCTGCTGGGCAGCGGCGACTATCACCATCTGAGCTGGCCGCTGATCCAGCGCCAGGCAGCGCATGGCCCGCTCGAAGTCGTGGTGTTCGACAACCACCCCGACAACATGCGCTTTCCATGGGGCATCCACTGCGGGTCATGGGTGCGCAAGGTTGCACTGCTACCGCAGGTCGTCCGGGTGCGCGTGCTCGGCATCAGCTCGGGGGATGTCGGCGCCGCCCACGCCTGGGAGAATTACTGGACGCCGCTGCGTCGCGGCAAGCTCGAATACTGGACGGTCGGCGTCGACACCGGCTGGGCGCGCCGCTGCGGCCTGGCCCACGCTTTTCACGGCTTCGATACGCCCGCGGCCCTGCTCGATCATTTTGCCCAGACCCAACGCACGGCGACGCTGCCGGTGTACCTGTCGATCGACAAGGACGTGCTCAGCCCGCAGGTCGCGCACACCAACTGGGATCAGGGCCGTCTGCTCGAAGCCGACCTGATGCGCGGCATCGACGCGCTGCAACATCGACTCATCGGCAGCGACATCACAGGCGATGTGTCGGCTTATCGCTACGCGACATGGTGGAAGCGCAAACTCAGCGCCCTCGACGAGCAACCCGCCATCGATGCCGACCAGCTCGCCCAATGGCAGGCACAGCAGCACGCACTCAACCTGCGCCTGCTCGACCGCATCGCGGCAGCGACGCGCTGAGCCTCCATTTCAGCCAGCCAGACGACGCAGCACCACCAGCACCTTTTCGAATGCCGCGTCATCAAGCCACGGACTGTTGCTGAGCGTGAGCATGCGCGCGGCCAGCGTGCGGGCCTGCGGCACGGCGTGCTCGCCGACGGTCGGTTGCAGATAGGCGTAATCGGGCAAGGCGTGAATGAACAGGCGGCTCACGCCCAGCCCTTTCCCCCACAGCTCGCGCAGGGCCGCATCGCGCACGGCCTCGTCGCGCAGGCGCAGCATGAAGAACGGCCAGACGCCCTGTGCATCGCCCGCGTCGTCGAACAGCTCGATGCCGGCAATGCCGGTCAGCTGCGCCTTGCGGCGCTGCGCCTGCGCCTGGCAGGCGTCGAGGAAATCCGGCCAGCGCGCCAGCGCACGCGCACCCACGCCTTGCCGCCACCGCCCCAGCGTGTGCAGCGGAAGCTGCGCATCGAAATCGTCACCAACCGCCGCCACCAGATCGCCGGCGCGCAACGCGCGTCGCAGCGGCACACCATAGGCCAGGCCGAGCGTGGCGGGCCGGTACAGCGCGTGATAGCCCAGCAATTGCAGCGAGCGCCTGAGCTCCCAGCCGATTCGCCGTGGCGCGATCGTCCGCGCCACCTGTGCGCAGGCGTCACGCAGGGCTGCGTCGCGCACCCGCAGCATGCCGCCTTCGAACGTGGTCAAGCCCTTGCCAACGGCAAGGCTGAAGAATCCCGCATCACCGTCGCCACCGACGCTGCGCCCGGCACGCCGCGCGCCCATCGCCTGCGCGGCATCCTCGATGACATAGGCGCCCACCCGGCGCGCCACTTCGAGCGTGGCGGCGACATCGGCGACGCGCCCGCCCAGGTGGGTGGGCACGATTGCCAGCGTATCGTCATCGCACAACCGCGCCAGCTGTGCAGCGTCGAAGTCGATGGAATCGGCGGCAAGATCGCACAGGCGCAGCTGCAGGCCGCAATGCGCCACGGCCAGTGCCACCAGTGGGCAGGTATAGGCGGGCACGACCACCACGCGGCGCTTGCGCAGGCGCTGCATCGCGGTCAGGGCGATCACCAGGCTGGCCGTGCCCGAGCAGGTCAGCTGCACCGACTCGACATCGAGCACGGCAGCCGCCGCCGCGGCCAGATCGTCGCCGCGGCGCGGCCACAGGTCGCGCCAGCGCGGCGGCAGGCCGGCAGTCGGCGGGACCTCGCTAAGCCGCCTGCCCGCCATCGGTTTCGCTGATTGCAAGACAGACGATGCCGGCGATGATGAGCGCGCTGCCGATCAGCTGCGCCGTGCCGACGTGTTCGTCGAACAGCACCACCGACAGTGCCAGCACGCTGACCACTTCCAGATGCGAAGCCGCGAATGCCGGCCCGATCGGCGCATGCTGGAGCAGGGTCATCCAGCTGATGAAGGCGCCGATGTAGCAGGCGATCGCGCAATACACCCAGGGCGACGACAGCACACGCAGCACCCAGGTCAGGTTGGCCTCGGGCGGCATCGCATGGTTGGCGGTGAGCTTGAAGCACACCTGGGCGAAGGTGTCGAAGCACACCAGCACGAGAAATCCGATGAGATAGAAGCGGCGCATGATCAACCTCCCAGTCCGACCACGGCCACGCCTGCCGCGACCAGCAGGATGCCCGCAGTCCGCAGCGGCGAGAATTTCTCGGCGAACAGGATGCGCCCGGCGATCATCACCGCGACGATGTTGATCGAGCCGAGCAGCACCCCTTCCGACAGCGGCACCAACGACAGGAACGCCAGCCAGACCAGGAATTCACCGACGTAGCAAGCCACGCCCAGCCAGATCCACGGCCGGCGCGCCATCGCCTTCCAGCGGGCCAGCCCCTCCCCCAGCTGCGGCGCCGCCGCAGCTGCCTTGAAGGAAAGCTGCCCGAAAGTGTCGAGCACTATGTTGGCGAACCAGAGCAGGAAAACGGTGGTGGACATGCGCGCGCAGGAACGAAACGGAGCGCCAGTATGCCCGCCGCACGCCACGCAGGGAACGCGCAATGCGCGGCACGGCATGCCGGCGCACCATCGTTCGGCTTGAACATCACGCCACAGGCGGCGATCATGCCGCACCCCGACGCAGCGCCCGCTGCCCCCTTCCCTTGTGGAGACGTATTGATGAGCAGCGTACAGGACACCGTGTTCGACATCATCGCCAAGGAGGCGAACATCGATCGCGCCCGGATCACCCCGACGGCAACGCTCAAGGATCTCGAAATCCAGTCGCTCGATGCCGTGCAGATCATTTTCGAGATCGAGGATCACTTCAAGATTTCCATGCCCGACCGCGACCCGAACTTCGACACCGAATCGGTCAGCGGATTGGTCGAAGCGGTCGAAAAGCTGGTCGCCGCCAAAGACGCGCCGCAAGCTTGACGGCCCTGCGCATGCACCGCGTCGTCATTACCGGCATGGGCGCGATCACGCCGCTCGGCCACAACGCCACCGACACCTGGGCCGCCCTGCGCGAAGGCCGCTGCGCAATCGGCCCGATCCAGTGCATTGCGCGCGAAGGACTGCGCTACGGCATCGCCGCCGAAGTCAGTGGCTTCGATCCGCTGCCGCATTTCGACGAAAAGAAACTGATCCAGTACGACCGCGTCACGCAATTCGCCCTGCTCGCCGCGCGCGAGGCCGTCGCGCAGTCGGGCATCGACTTTGCGCAGGACGGGCTGGGCGAGAACACCGCCGTGATCATCGGCACCGGCGTGGGCGGCGAACAGACGCACGACGAGGCTTCGCGCCGGCTTTACGGCGACGGCAATCCGCGTCTGCATCCGCTGACCATCGTGCGCCTGATCGCCAACGCGCCGGCCAGCCATGTCTGCATCGAACACGCCCTGACCGGCCCGGCGTTTGCCACTTCCAGCGCCTGCGCATCCGCCAATCATGCCTTGGCGCAGGCGTTCCAGCTCGTGCGCAGCGGCGCGGCCAGTGCCGCGCTCGCGGGCGGCAGCGAAGCCTGCATCACGCTTGGCGTGGTGCGCGCGTGGGAAGCCATGCGCGTGATGGCCGACGACACCTGCCGTCCGTTCTGCAAGCAGCGGCGCGGCATGGTGCTCGGCGAAGGCGCGGCCATGTTCGTGCTCGAAACCCTCGAAAACGCGCAGCGCCGCGGCGCCACCATCCTGGCCGAATTCGCCGGCGCCGGCATGTCGGCCGATGCCAGCGACATCGTGTTTCCGTCCGAAATCGGTGCCGCCAGGGCCATTGATCGCGCCCTGGCCGATGCTCGTCTGGATGCCACCGCCATTGGCTACATCAATGCGCATGGCACGGCGACGCCCGGCAACGATCCGACCGAAACCAAGGCCATCCGCCGCAGTTTCGGCGCCCACGCCGACGCGCTGGCGGTGTCCTCGACCAAGTCGATGCATGGCCACGCACTGGGTGCGGCCGGTGCCATCGAGCTGGTGGCCACGATCGGCGCGCTGCGCGATGGCGTGATCCCGCCGACGATGAACTTCATCGACCCCGACCCGGCCTGCGATCTCGACTACGTGCCCAATGCGGCGCGCGAGCAGCGCGTGGCGGCCGCACTGTCCAATTCGTTTGCCTTCGGCGGCCTCAACGCCGTCCTCGCGCTGCGCCGCGCCCCATGACGTGCGCACCACCACCGTCCGCAGCCACGCCTGAGCGTGCGGCTGCGGACGGTGCCCTGCGCCGGTGCGGCGGACGAATCGCTACGTTCAGAGCTGGTCGAGCCAGCCTGGCTGCCCGAACCAGTAGTCCGCACGCGCCTTGAGCCAGCCGCTGGCCCGAGTCTGCACGACCCATGCATCGAGCACGTCGCGCAGATCGCCATCGCCCCGCCGCAGCACGATGCCATGCGCGGTGCGCGCAATCTCGCCCTGGTCCGACACCTGCAGCGCCTTCGGAAAGGCCTGCGCCAGCAGTTCGGGCAGCGGCGCCTCGGCCACCAGCGCATCGAATTTTCCGTCGCGCAGATCTTCGATGGCCTGATGGTCGTCCTCGAATTCAACCCACTGCGCCGCCGGCAGTGCCGCCTTGGCCAGCTCTGCCGTCAACGTGCCCTTGCGCACGGCAATGCGGCGCTGCGCCTCGGTCTTCAGACCTGCCATTCCTTGTTTTCCGAGCCTGGCCCGGTTGGCCACCAGCGACACCGCAAACTCACCCGTCGGCTGGCTGAAGGCGACATGCCGCGCGCGCTGCGGCGTGATGCTGATGCCCGAAATCGCCACATCGAAACGATCCGTGCGCAGATCGTCGAACAGGCGGAGCCACGAGGTTTCCACCAATTCGAGCTTCCACCCCATGTCGGATGCCAGCTTGCGGGCCACGTCGATCGAATAGCCGAACAGGGCGCCCTGCTTGTCGTGCATCACCCAGGGAGCGTTCAGCGCGACGCCCACGCGCAGCGTGTGCCGGGCATCGATGCTCGACAGCGCGGATACCCCATCGATCGGCACGTGACCACGATGCCGCACGGGCGCCTTGGTGGCCGCGGCCTGCGGCTGTGCGGATGGATTACCCGCGGCTGGTGCCGCGGCATGCGCCATCGTCCAGGCCAGCACTCCGAACACGACACTGATGACGGAACGCAACATGTCGTTTCTCCTCGTCAATCGCGGTAAAAATCGATGACCATGCGTTCATCGTCATCGGCCACCAAGCGGAATCCTTCGCGCGTGGCGTATGCGCTGTAGCCGCGCCCGCCCAGATAAGCGCGATCGCCATCGAACTGGCCATCGAGCGGTCGGTGGCCGTAATAGCCATCGATGCGGCCATCGGGGTCGACATTGGCGCTGATATCGGTCCCCGACAGGTTGTCGCTACCGCTGAAGCTGCCGATCGCCCAGCCCGGCACGCGCGGGCCACTCGATTCGTAGCGCGGGCGATCGGCGTGATGCTGCGAACTGGCAATGGCGCCGATGATCGCCAATGCAGCCACCCCGGCGACCACTGCGCCGGCGTCATTGCGATCGCGCGAACGACCACCGTCATAACCACCGCCATAGCCGTACTCGAACACCGCCGCGCATCCGTTGTCGACCCAGATACCGCGTCGGTCATAGCCCCAGCTGCGGCCATAGTCGCAAGACGTGCTCGACTGCTGCCGGGCCACGCGCACGCTGCCGCCGGTGTCGGCACGGCAATAGTTGTAGTGGTATCCCTTGCTCTTGCATTCGATCTGCTCGCCCCAAGCGGCGCTCGCCATCGCAAGCAGCCCCACTCCGACCCAGACTGTCCACCCTCGATGTATGGTCATGCTGCTCTCCCCGCATCGAATCCGCCCCTGTCGGCCCCACTATAGCGCCGTCATGCCCGTCCCAGCGCCTGGCCGGCCATTTCGCATAGAATCGCCGCACGCTCCTGCCCCCTTCCTTTCAAAAGGACACTCCATGAACATCGTCTCGCCGCTCCGCTCAGCCGTTGCCGCCGCACTCCTGCTTGGATCGTTCGGAGCGATCGCTGGCGAGCGTTCCATGGCGCTGGATCGCACCAGCGTATGGATTGGTGGCTACTACCCCGACGCGTCGCTCGACATCGACGCGCACTCGAACACCCAGTCGGGCGCCAACGGTCACATCAATGTCAACGCCGGGCAGGAAACGATTGGCCGCTTCCGCGTGGATTTCCTGGCCTTCGACAGCCAGGGCATCACGCTCGACTACTACACGCTCGATCGCAACAGCACGCGGCGCCTGAACGCGGCTTTCGACTACGACGACATTTCGTTCCAGAGCAACAGCGAGCTGCGCGCCAAGCTGGGCTTCAGCGCCGGCAGCCTGGCGTGGCACTGGTGGTTCGGGGGCGACCAGGACGTGTTCGGCTTGGGGCTGGGCGCCACCTACTACACCGTCGATCTCACCGTCTCCGGCACCGCAACCCAGAATGGCCAGCCGATCAACGCCAGCGCGCAGTGGAGCGAATCGGCGATTGCCCCGATGGCCACCCTCGGCTACAAGCACGCGTTCTCCGATTCGCTGCGCGTCTATGCCACCGCCCAGGGCGTGCGCAAGAGCGGTGGCGCACTGAGCGGGCACATCATCGACGGCCGCGTCGGTGTGGAATGGTTTCCGTGGCAGAACGTCGGATTCGGTGCGGAATACGGCAAAACGCGCATTTCGCTCGAACGCGATGCGCGCCGCTACGGCGGTAATTTCGACATCGACCTCGACGGCCCGTCGCTGTTCGCGCGCCTGCGCTTCTGAGCGCGGAAACGGCTCGGCTGGCGTGAAATTCCCGAACTCTGCGGCATAGGGAGGAAACGATGAAAAGTTCGCTGCTGTCGGTTTTGCTGTGCGTGTCGGCATGGGGAATGCACCCGGCGCTCGCTTCGGATGCGGATCAGGCGCTCAACGCGAACTACAAGGCGCTCATGGGACAGCTCGATGCGGGCAACCAGGCCCGCCTGCGTGACGCGCAGCGCGCCTGGCTCGGCTTCCGCGACAAGGAATGCGCATTCAAGGCACAAGGCCAGGCCAACACCGCCAAGGCGACCGCGGTGCAGGCAGCCTGCCTCGAAGAGCTGACCGGCCTGCGCGCCGAGCAGCTGCAGCGCGAACTGGACTGCGACGGTTCGCGCGCATCCTGCGTCGCACGCGCCGGCACCAGCGCCACCACCGGCAACGCCGGCGGCGAGCGCAGCTGCAGGGACGAAGTCGGCGCGAAGAAGGCCGAGCAGTATGTCGCCCAATGCCAGCAGGTCTCGCCTGCCACGCACCCGCCGTGCAATGTGGCCAACACCTGCGCCTTGATGATCGACGAAATCAAACGCAGCTGCGGAATTCTTGGCAAGGATGCTCCGGTATTCTGCGCCGGCTACCGCTGACCCTCCGCCCACCGCGCCGCCACGCCCTGGCGGCGCATTCTTTGCACATGCTGCGCCGGCATGACTGCCGACACGGGCGACGCCGTACACTGCGCGCTTTCGTCATTCGATATCCCGATGAGCGCGCTCACCCACCTGCAACGCCTCGAAGCCGAAAGCATCGACATCCTGCGCGAAGCCGTCGCCGAGTCCGAACGCCCGGTCATGCTGTACTCGATCGGCAAGGACAGCTCAGTGCTGTTGCATCTGGCGCGCAAGGCGTTCTTTCCGGCCCGCCCGCCGTTTCCGTTGCTGCACGTCGACACCACGTGGAAATTCCGCGCAATGTACGAACTGCGCGACCGCATCGCACGCAGTGGCCACTTCGAACTCATCGTGTATCGCAATCCCGAAGCCGAGCGGCTGGGCATCAATCCGGTCGAACACGGCTCGGCGCTGCACACCGACCTGTGGAAAACCCAGGGACTCAAGCTCGCACTCGACCAGCACGGCTTTGATCTGGCGTTTGGCGGCGCACGACGCGACGAGGAGAAGTCGCGCGCCAAGGAACGCGTATTCTCGTTTCGCACCGCACAACACGCCTGGGATCCCAAGCATCAACGGCCCGAACTGTGGCGCCTGTACAACGCCCGCAAGAATCCCGGCGAAAGCATCCGCGTCTTTCCGCTGTCGAACTGGACCGAGCTCGATGTCTGGCAGTACATCCGTGCCGAAAACATCGAAGTCGTACCGCTGTACTTCGCCGCCGAGCGCCCCGTGGTCGAGCGCGATGGCGCGCTGATCATGGTCGATGACGAGCGTCTGCCGCTGCGCACCGGCGAGGTACCGCAGCAGCGCCGGGTGCGCTTCCGCACCCTCGGCTGCTACCCGCTCACCGGCGCGATCGAATCGGAGGCCGACACGCTCGACGCGATCATCCGCGAAATGGAAACCGCACACACCAGCGAACGCCAGGGCCGCGTCATCGACCGCGATGGCGGCGCCTCGATGGAGCGCAAGAAGACCGAGGGTTACTTCTGATGGGCCAGACGACGCCACGCGCCAAGGACCTGCTGCGCTTCATCACCTGCGGCAGCGTCGACGACGGCAAGAGCACGCTGATCGGCCGCCTGCTGCACGCGGCCCACGCCCTGCCCGACGATCAGCTGCAGGCGCTTGCCGAGGATTCGCGCCGCTTCGGCACCCAAGGCGAGAATCTGGATTTCGCCCTGCTCGTCGATGGCCTGTCCGCCGAGCGCGAGCAAGGCATCACCATCGACGTCGCCTACCGCTTCTTTGCCACCGCGCAGCGCAAGTTCATCGTCGCCGACACCCCCGGCCACGAGCAGTACACGCGCAACATGGTCACGGGCGCCTCGACGGCGGATCTGGCGATCATTCTCGTCGATGCCCGCAAAGGCGTGCTCACGCAGACGCGCCGCCACAGCCACATTGCCTCGCTGCTGGGCATTCGGCAGGTCGTGCTGGCAATCAACAAACTCGATCTCGTCGACTGGTCGCACGAAACCTTCCAGGCCATCGAGCGCGATTACCGCGCATTCGCGCAGCCTCTGGATTTCCAGCACATCGCCGTCATTCCGCTGAGCGCCCTGCATGGCGACAACATCGCCGAACGCAGCGTGCACACGCCCTGGTACTCCGGCCCCACCCTGCTGCAGCATCTGGAAGACGTCGATACCACCAACGACGCCGGCAGCGGCGCGCTGCGCATGCCCGTGCAATGGGTCTGCCGCCCCGATCTCGATTTTCGCGGCTATGCCGGTCGCATTCTCGGTGGCC
>WBZO01004749.1_pt1 | contig 14405 bp, 10 predicted proteins | sample 5204261 | NCBI WGS metagenome assembly WBZO01 (sample SAMN12412400, study PRJNA552823) | activated sludge metagenome | isolation source: activated sludge from anammox sidestream of wastewater treatment plant... | place: USA: North Carolina | collected 2017-09
GACCCGCAAGATGATACTGGTTGATTAAGAATACGGCCCTTGAGTAGATGCAGGGACAGAGAGAAGCTGCGGGTTGATAGAGAACGACAGGCAGAAGATCTCTGTTCCTGCGTCGGCAGGGGTTAGCCAAAGAATTAAATCGGTTTTTGGGATGGCCTCTCTCCACAGAGTGTTGGAGGGGGGCTTTTTTTATGCGAGAGCTTGTAGAGGAGGAAAAGGAGTAGGAAAGGAGATATTCCCAGAGAAGCTGTTTTTTATTAGCAGAGCTTCTGCACGAGGGTAGGGATGCGGCCAGCACCAATTGGGTTCGCAATCAATTGAAAAAACACAAGGTAAAACAACAGTAACTTGCTGATGAATTGGGGCTGAATAGTTACATTATCAGCAAATTGTTGGAAAACGAGCTTGCGTTTACCTGCTGGATAAGGGGTTGTTTGCGATTTGGTCACTTGGCTAAAAAGCGGCCCTTTTATGCCACTTTTCCCCCTTTTTTCCGTTCCGTAGCGCTGCTACGCAACGGAAAAAAGGAGAAAAAGTGACGAAAAATTGCTCGTTTTCAGATGCTGTTGGGGTTGGGCTGCCGGAGATAAAAAGGTATCTTTTCCGCCCGGTAAGTTCCATCTCAACAGCATCTCTGCTCAAGCATCAAAACGCAAACAAGCTCTTATAGCTTTGCTTCCAGCTTTGTCAGGCCTCAAAATACCTTTGCCGGAATACCCAACATATTTCCAGCACGTTCCTAAATCGAAATATTCATGAGTACCCGATTTAAATTATCACAAAGCGCACTGTTGGCAAGTTTTCATTGCTGCCTTTTGGTGCTTAATTCTTCTCTGTTTGCCCAGTGCCCGGTTTTCGCAGAAATTGCCCCCCCGGGCTTTCTGGATTGCTACAACCCCGTTCTCACACTTGATGGCAGTAACTCCTCCACAGGGCCTGATATTGAATACACTTGGTCCTTTCTGCCCGCTCCTAACGGGGCTATGCCGGGCATTAGCGAAGGAGCTGACACGCCGACTCCTCAGGTCAATCAGCCGGGTGAGTACATCCTGACCGTGACGGATACGGTCTATGGCTGCACAGCGACTGCTTCTGTCATGGTAGAGGCCGATCTTTTGCAGCCAACTGCCGTATCGAACGCCGCAGGCCTGCTGAGTTGCACTTATCCGACGGTTACCCTGAGTGGAAACGGCAGTAGCACAGGACCTGAGTTCCTGTATCAATGGCAGGCTATCAGCGGGAATATCCTTTCGGGCCACAACACCTTGAATGACTGTGTAGTGGATAGCCTGGGCTTTTACAGCCTGACTGTTACAAATATCCAGAATGGATGCACGGCAGTGGCCGTCGTCTCCGTGGGAAGCAACATGACTGTGCCGGTGGTAGTGGCTGCCTTACCCCCTGCCATCAATTGTGCCGATACGACTCTCACGTTGAGCGGGGAGGGGTCAAGTGCAGGGTCGAATTACACTTACTTCTGGACGACTGTGAACGGCAATATAACCTCTGGAGCAACGACGCTCTTCCCTGATGTCAATGCGGCTGGTGAATACGTACTCACGGTCACGCACAGTGCCACTGGCTGTACAGCATCCGATACCCTCATGGTGACCAGCAATGCCCTCCCGGCCATTGCAAGAGCAGGGCTACCGGTGGTTCTTGGCTGCAATCCACCCTCCCAAAACCTCGACGCCAGCCAATCAGGTACAGGCCCCTGGTTTGCTTACCAGTGGGTGGGGCCAGGAATCCTGAGCGGAGACACGACGCTCTTCCCGGAAGTCAATGCCCCCGGAAAATATTTCCTCACCGTGACCAACACGGCCAATGGTTGTACCGCTGTTGATTCGGTATCAGTGGTGGAGGACATCACGTCACCCATTGCATCGGCAACAGTGGCAGGGGAGCTGAACTGCCAGACCGCGGAACTAGCACTGGACGGGACAGCTTCGTCTTCCGGAGCAGGTTTTTCTTTTAGCTGGACAACGACGGCAGGAGGAAACTTTGTCTCGAGCCAGAATACGCTGACGCCCTTGGTAGATGCCCCCGGTGTTTACACCCTGACCCTGCTGAACCAGACCAATGGCTGCACGGCTTCGGCTACTGTTGCCGTCACCTCTGACACGACAGCACCCGTAGCGGGCATCCTGCCTGGAGGCGAGATCAGCTGCCTCCAGGCGGTTGTGACCCTGGACGGAAGCAGCTCCAGTGCGGGTGTTGGCATCGGCTATTTGTGGACGACGACTGATGGAAATATCATCTCTGGCCAGACGACTTCCTCGTCCCAGGTGGATGCCCCCGGCCAATACACACTTACCATCACTGATTTGCAGAATGGTTGTACAGCCCAGGCAACCGTTGCCGTCATAGGAAACCTCAGTGTGCCCCAGGTCGGGATTGAATTGCCGGGGCTGCTCACCTGCAAGGACACTGTGCTCGTGCTTGATGCAAGTGCTTCCTCTACAGGCAGTGATTTTTTGTACCAATGGACGACCCTCAACGGGAGTATCTCTGGCAGCAGTACCTTGCTGTCGCCGACAGTAGCCTCACCGGGCGATTACACCCTGCAGGTCACCAATCAGTTGAACGGCTGTTCAGCAACAGCTACTGCTACTGTTTTTCAAAATACAACTCCGCCGGGTGCTGATGCAGGGCCTGACATGGCTATTACCTGCAAGGAAATGCAAATCGCACTGGCAGGTAGCAGCCCTACCCTGAACACGACCTTTTCCTGGACCACCCAAGACGGCCATTTTCTTTTTGATACAAATACCACTATGCCCGGCGTGGATGCTCCCGGAACTTACACCTTAGTCGTGACAGACCCCATGAATGGCTGCACTTCTGCCGATCAAACTCTTGTGACAACGGAGTTGCCGGAAGATTTCAATTTTGAAAAAGAAGACCCTTTTTGTGAGGGAGACAAGGGCAGCATACTTTTTACGGAGGTGTTGGGTGGAACCAAGCCTTTCCGGTACTCCATTGACGGAGGTATCAGCTACTCTGAACTGCCACTTTTCGAAAACTTGGAGCCGGGGGGTTACAGCCTTGCCGTTCAGGATGCCGGCGGCTGTAAACTTTCAAAAGAGGTTGAACTCTCCCCCCTTTACGAGATCGTACTCACTCTGGAGCCTGAAGTGACCATTTCGCTGGGAGAAAGCTACTCTTTAAACCCCCAGACGAGTATTCCGCTGGCAGATTTGGCAGAAATCAGTTGGACGCCCGCTGTAGGGTTGGACTGCACAGATTGCCTTCGCACCGCAGCACAGCCTGCGGAGAACACGAGCTATACCCTTGAGATAGCCGACCAGCATGGTTGCCAGGCTTCTGCAACGATTTTGATCAAAGTCCTCCGAACTATGGATATCTATGTGCCTAATGCGTTTTCGCCTGACGGCGACGGCATCAACGATGTCTTTCTCCTTTTTTCCAAACCCCGGTTGGTTTCAAACGTAGTTTCTCTGAAAATCTTCACTCGCTGGGGGGAGCTGGTTTTCTCGGCAGACAACTTCCACCCCCAAGATCCTGCCTACGGCTGGGACGGTACCGCTGGGGGCAAGCCGCTCGATGCAGGAACTTATACCTGGTTGGCCGTGGTGGAGTTGTTGAACAACGAGCGGGTGACGCTGAGAGGAGATGTTGCACTGATACGCTAAGAGCTTGTTAGGATTTGGGCGCTTGGCTGCCCGACATGTAGAAGGCTCCTTTGGGAAATTTTCTGAGGAGGAGCTGCAACTTTGCGCTAACCTGCCTAAATTTGCACTCCAAAAAATTGAATTTCTGTTGCAAAAAGGGTTTTTTCCTTTTTAGATTGTATGAACCCTATACCCCGAATTGTAAATTATCAATATGGGAAGAGCTTTTGAATACCGGAAAGAGCGCAAAATGAAGCGCTGGGCAAACATGTCCAAGTCGTTTACCCGCATCGGCAAGGAGATCGCCATTGCGGTAAAATCAGGCGGACCGGATCCTCATTACAACCCCCGCTTGCGCATGGCTATCCAGAACGCTAAAGCCGCCAACATGCCCAAGACGAACGTGGACAATGCCATTAAAAAAGCTACCTCCAAAGATGCCGAAAGCTATGACGAGGTCGTGTACGAAGGTTATGCACCGCATGGCATTGCCGTGCTCGTGGAGACAGCTACCGACAATACGACCCGCACGGTGGCCAATATTCGCCACATCTTTTCAAAATACGGCGGCTCGCTCGGCACCTCCGGCTCCGTAGATTACATGTTTTCCCGCAAAGGTGTTTTCCAGATAAACAAAGATGCCATTGGCGACCAGGACGAGTTCGAGTTGGAAATGATTGATGCAGGCCTGGAAGAGATCAAAGAGGAAGACGATTACCTGCTGCTCAATTGCGATTTTTCCAACTTCGGAGCGCTCTCCAAAGCTCTGGAAGACAAAGGCATTGAAGTGTTGGAATCCAAATTGGACCGCATTCCTTCCGTTCTGAAAAAACTCACGGATGAAGAGGCAGAAGAAGTCATTAAACTGATTGAAAAAATGGAAGAAGATGACGACGTGCAGAATGTCTTTTACACCATGGACATGTCAGAATAGCGAAGGAGCTGCTGCGTTCGTTTTAGGCTGGTAACTCAATTCGGAAAACCGAGCCTTGGGGTGAGTTATTCAGGATAAAAATTTCCCCCTTGTGGGCCTTCACGATCTGATGCACGATGTACAGCCCCAAGCCCGTGCCTTTGGTTTTGCGGGTTTCCTCGCTGCCGATTCGATAAAATTTATCAAAAATCTTTTTTTTCTCCTTATCAGAAATGCCATGCCCGCTGTCGGCAACTTCTATCACGGCGTGCTTGCCTGCCAGTTTCATGCGTACTTCCACCCTGGAGGGGCTTTCGGAATACTTGACGGCATTCTCCAGCAGGTTGGTGATGACGGAAATGATGCCTGGCTTATCCAGTTTCAAAAGGGGGAAGTCCTCGTCAGCTTTTAGGCGGAAGTCAGCTTCGGGATATCGGTGAGCCTCTTTTTCCAAAAGCTCTTCGACGATTCCTCTCAGATTCAACAATTCAAAATGGGGTTGGTAGGCTGTTTCCAGTCTGGCCGACAGCAAAAGGTTTTCGACCAGTTCCAGCAGGCGCTCATTTTCTTTTAGTGCACTGGCGGCGAAGTAGTCGGCTTTTTCTTTGGGCAGCTCCCGTTTCATCAAGGTTTCCAGCACCAGGCGGATGGAGGCGATGGGCGATTTGAGCTCGTGGGTGATGGAGAGCAGGAAGTTGCGGCTTTGTTGGTTAGCTTTAGCCTCGACCGAATAACCCTGGTTGATGAACCACAAGCCTGCCAGTAGGGTGATGACCAAGACGCAGGATTCTCCGAAAATCATCCATTCCTGGCGCTCGTATTTTTGCTTTAGTTTTTTAAAATCTTCCGTTTGCTCAAATTCGCCCTCGTTGGTCACGAGGCCCTGAGCGACCAGACCTATTTTAAGTAAATCCCGTTTGGCATAAAAGGCGTCCCGGTTTTTGGTAAACAACAGCATAGACCACCAGGTAAGAGCCAGCAGCATGTAGGCCATTACGATGTAGGATAAAAGGCGGAGCCGGAGGTTGGTCATGAGTCAGGTTGTTCGGCGTTTGTTGACAGGCAGGCTCAATGGGGTATTCATTTCCTGCTGGAGGTAAAAATCTGCATTTTTTAAAAAGTAAAAAGCCCTGCAGGAGAGGTACAGGGCTTTTTACCAACAGATTACCTAAAACCAGGTTATTCTTCAGTGGCGGCAGGAGTTTCTTCTCCTACTTCCAGGATGTTGTTGTCCACGAGAATGCGACCGCAGTGCTCGCAGGCGATGATTTTTTTCCGCATGGCGATTTCCAGTTGGGTTTGTGGCGGCACCTGGTTGAAGCACCCTCCGCAGGCACCGCGCTCAACGGTGACAACGGCCAAGCCGTTCCGGTAGGAGTTCCGGGTCTTGGTATAGGCTTTCAGCAGGCGCTCTTCGATTTTTTTGCGGGCCTTATCGCTTTTCTTGCGGAGCTTTTCTTCTTCTTTGTCAGTTTTTTCCTGGATGGCTTTCAGCTCTTCCCTTTTCCGCTCCAGGTCTGTCTTTTTTGTCAAAAGCCGCTCTTCGGTAGCCTTGAGGGTATTGGATTTAGCTTCTACATTTACCCTGGCTTCTTTGATCTTCTTTTCTGACAGCTGGATGTCTAACTTCTGCATTTCAAGTTCTTTGGTCAGCGCCTCAAATTCTCGGTTGTTTTTGACGTTGTCCAATTGCTTTTCATAACGTGCGATGAGGGCGTTGGACTCGGCGATATTGGACTCGTAGCGGCTGATTTCTCCTTCCAGGTCTTCCATGTTTTCCTGAAGGCGGCGGAAGCGGGTTTCCAGCCCGGCGATCTCGTCTTCGAGGTCGCGCACTTCCATGGGAAGCTCGCCTTTGAGGATTTCCAGTTCGCTGATTTGGGAGTCAATGAGTTGTAATTCGTACAGGTTTTTGAGTTTTTCCTCGACGGTAAGTTCTGCCATTTTATTAAAAAATTATTCGCTGGATGGGTTTGTAATTTGAGCTGGCCTCAGACGACAAACAGACGTCAGCGATTATAAATAAAGGTAACTACTTTGAAGGGTATGGGAGGAGGAAGAAAAAACCTCATTTTTTTCTCCTCTCATATTTCGGGGTGTTTTGGGAGAAATTGAAAATTTTTTCCAAAAGATGCCCTTGATAAGTAGTTACAAATAAAGAACAGGATTCGTGTTGACACTGGTTTTTAGGGGCGCAAAAGTAGGAAATTTTTCGGAGATAATTTCACACAATAAGTCAATCGTAAACTGCTCACTTTCAAAGTGGCCGATGTCTGCAATGACGAGGTGGTCTTCTGCGTCAAAAAACTCGTGGTACTTGAAATCGCCGGTGATGTAGAGGTCGGCTCCCTGGGCAATGGCGGCAGGCAGCAGGAAGCTGCCGGAGCCGCCGCAGAGGGCTACCGTTTTCACGGGCTTACTGCGCAGGCGGGTGTGCCTCACGCAACCTGCCTGCATGACCTTCTTCAGGTTTTTTAAAAAATCCTCTTCTTTCATGGCCTTAGGCAACTCGCCGATCATGCCTGAGCCGATTTCCAGGCTTTGGTTTTCGAGGCTGGTGATTTCGCAGGGCGCTTCCGGTGCCAGCCTGTTCAGTGTGGCCAGAATGGCTGCTGTGCGGGCAGCGGGATAGACCACCTCCAGTTTCATTTGGGCAAAAGCTGCTCCTCCTCCGGTGCCCACGCCCAGAGTAGCGTAGGTGATACGGTCAAAGCCGTTCACGCTGCCGGCACCGGCTTCGAAGAAGGCAGTCCGCAGGGCTTCCAGCTCCGTTGGCCCGGCCAGCAGGGAGAGTTTTTTCAATTCCTTTTTAGGGGAGAGGATGCGAGTATTTTTCAGTCCCAGCTTTTCCGAAATTTTTGCGTTTACGCCTTTGAAATAAACGTTGTCCAGATTGGTATGGATGGCGTAAATGGCGATGTCGTGCCTGATGGCCTTGATGACGACCCGTTCAACGTAATTTCGGCCGGTCAGCTTTTTCAGGCCCCTGAAGACGATGGGGTGGTGGGCGATGACGAGATTGCAGCCCTTTTCAATGGCTTCGTCGAGGACTTCTTCCGTTGCATCGAGGCAACAAATGGCGCCTTTCACCTCAGCAGCAGCGTTGCCGGTAATCAGGCCGGCGTTGTCGTAACTTTCCTGATAAGCCGGCGGTGCCAGCCATTCGAGGTAAGCGGTGATATCTTTGATAGTGAGCATTTACCAAAATGTGTTTTGTGGCCGCAAAGATAAGGTTAGCAAGAGGCTCCAGCCAAATTTTGAAGAATCCCGCCTTTTAACTTCTTTTGTAGAAAAATCAGGTTACCTGGCTTTCTGGTTGCTGAAAAATGTGTTAACCTTGCGAAGCGCTGTTTCTTCGATAAGCACCCGGAGCAAATACCAGTTGAGATGGATAAAAAAAAAGTCTTTGCTTTTTTTACAATAGTTGCCGTGCTGGCTGCCGGGGTTTATTTTTTCTTGCTGATTTTGCCAACCGTTAAATCGCCGGAAACCAGCACGTTCTATCAGGTGCTCCTATTGCTGCTTGTAGCAGGTGTTTTTTACTTGTTGGGCAAGTTGGTCAAATACTTATTCCGCTAAAAACGCCTCACCGAAGCAGCCACAAGCCACCCGGATTGGCGACAAAAAAGATGTTGAGCCGAAATATGGAAAGTGAATACAAACCTAAAACATTTTGGCAGCGCCCGGAAGGGGTCACGGGCATCGTGTTCCTGGCTATCTTGGGAATCGGGGGGGCAGCTTTGTTGGGATTTACCCTGCCCTGGTTGATTTCAATGCTGGAGAATACGGTATTCCTGGTGCTCGCACTCATGGTGCTATTCGCCTTCGTTTACGTGCTTTTTGACCCCAAAATGCGGGCAATGACAGGATATGGCTTCAAGGCAGTCATGCGCTGGCTCACTGGGCTTTTTATCCAAATAGACCCCATCGCCATCTTGAAAAGCTATGTGGGAGACTTGCAGGACAACCTGCGCAACATGAACAGGCAGATGAACAAGTTGCGGGGGCAAATGCACCAGCTCAAAGAGATCATTTTCAACAACTCTAAGGAAATTGAAAGTAACCTCCAGCTCGCCAGCCGGGCGAAAGACAATAACAACCAGGCTATGATGGTGCTGAAAAGCCGTAAAGCAGGCCGGCTCAAAGAATCGAACATGCGCCTGGATGAGCTCTACAAAAAAATGGAGGTGCTCTACCGGGTACTCAAGCGCATGTACGAAAACTCCGAAATACTGATGGAAGATATCAAAGACCAGGTAGAACTCAAAGAGCAAGAACGCAAAGCTATTCACGCCTCTACCTCTGCCATGCGCTCAGCGATGAGCATTATCCAGGGCGATAAAGACAAACGGGCGACGTTTGACATGGCGCTGGAAGCCATCGCCGACGACGTCAGCCAGAAAGTCGGCGAGATGGAGCGCTTCATGGCAGTGTCTTCCAACTTCATGGACAGTATTGACCTGCAAAACGGAGTGTTTGAAGAGGAAGGCCTAGAGATGCTCGAAAAATGGGAGAAGGAAACTTTTTCAAAACTTTTGGGAACCGAAAAGCAAACTATCCTGCAACAAGCCCATGGCGATTCAGAAACGCTTGACCTCAATGAGCCGATTAAAACCCCGGAGCGGGTGGGACACAAAAACCAGTACGATAGCTTTTTTGAATAAACAGCAAATATCCCTGGCAGCAGAACTTCTGCACAAGCCTATTTCTCCATCATCCTCAGCTAAAAAAGTAAACACCTGACTTCCCTTTCAGCAGAGGCACTTGTTGCCGCTGTATCACTTTTCCCTGGAAACGTACCGGAATAATGGGATATTCCAGCGAGGGTATTTTGAAGGCTGACAAGGCAGCGAAACAGGCACATCGCCTTGTGCGGCGCAGACAAGCTCTAACACTGCCAGCGCTCAAAAGACGCCATCCAAATGCGTGGGTTATTTTTGATGCGTTCCTTAACTTTGGAGTAACTTTGCTTTTCATGTTGCTTGCCTTCCGGCTATCCCTGCATTCGGCTGGATTTCCATTCTGAAACTAGGAATAAAGAGAAAGTAAAAACACGCTGCATTAACAAACATTATGAACCCACTTCACCTGAACATACTCATTCGTGTATTTCTACTCTTAGCATGGGTAGCACTCTTTATCTCACCATCTGCTCTGGCGCAATTGTCCATTGAATGGGACAAAACCTATGGCGGCCAGGGTTGGGAAGAACTTCAAACCATGACGCTGAGTGCCGATGGAGGTTATGTATTTGGCGGAATCACCACCACCCGCAACCCCTCCTCTGAAGTGACACAACCCACCAGAGACACCGTCGTGTGGCCAGAAAAGGAAGGCGACTACTGGATCGTCAAAACCGATGGCTACGGCAACCCGCTCTGGGACAGACGGTACGGAGGCTTTAAAGAAGACCGTCTGTGGAGCATCCAACAAACACAGGACGGCGGATACTTGCTCGGTGGAGAATCACTGTCGGGCATTGGAGGTGATAAAACAAAGCCGGGAAGAGGGAATATGGATTTTTGGGTCATTAAAACCGACTCCCATGGCAACATTCAATGGGATGCAGCTTATGGCAGCACGGGCAGCGACACCCTCAGAGCTATCGTCCCCCTGCCCGACGGCACCTTCCTGCTGGCTGGCTATTCCAACTCTCCACAAGGTTTTGAAAAATCAGAAAATGCAAGGCTGGGAAGCACAGATTTCTGGGTAGTCAAAATTGCAGCAGATGGTACCTACCTGAAGGATTTTACCTATGGCGGCTCGGGGGAAGACCGCCTGTTCGATGCTGTGCTGCTGCCCGATGGCAATGTCTTGCTGGGAGGATTTTCTACCTCTCCCATCAGCTTTGACAAGCAACAGCCGTACTACGGCGTCAACGATATCTGGCTTGTGAAAATTGACCTCTCTGGCGAAATCCTCTGGGAAAAAACAATCGGTGGCAGTGGGGAAGATGTTTTGCAGAGCATCTTCACCACCATGCAGGGCACTATCTTGTTGCTCGGCCAATCTTCTTCTCCCGTTTCGGGCAACAAGACAGCACCCAATATCGGAAATTTAGATGCCTGGATTATCCATGTGGAAGACAGAGATACTGCTGCTGCTATTCTATGGCAAAAAACCTATGGCGGCCTCGCAGGCGACTACGCATACAGCGCAGCTCAAAACGATGCCGGGTATTTCATGGTGTTGGGCGTTACAGCTTCCGAAGTGTTGCCACAGGGAGGGCGGAAAGATTCCTTCATCGGCTTCAACGACTTTTGGGTGTTGTTTCTCGATGACTCGGGAGAAATCCTCTGGGATGAAACGTTGGGAGGTGTTGACTATGACTCTGGCGTGAAGGTCAGCCGGGCGCATGACTACGGCTTCATCCTGGGGGGCCATTCCAGCTCCAACGCCAGCCCACCTTATAAATCCGAGCCTTCCAGAGGCTTGAATGACATGTGGGTCATCCGGGCAGGATGCTCTTTCCCTGGCCCCGGTTTGCAGGACATCCCAAGAGTCTGCCGCCACGAAACCATCGCCGTCAATGCGAGTGTCAGCGCCTGCCCCCAGTGCATATACACCTGGCAGGACGGAGATAAAAATCCCCTTCGTTTTTTTTCTCCAGACACCACCACGCAGTTGAGCGTGACGATCATCCACCCTGACGGCTGCTCCCTGAGCGACACGCTGACCATTGAGGTGGTTCCGGCACCAGAGGCGGTGCTGACCGACAGCAAGCCCGTCTCTTGCTATGGGAAGAGCGATGCGATGTTTTCCGTTGAGGAAGTGCAGGGAGGCACACCTCCCTATTTGTTTTCCCTTGACAACGGCGACTGGGAGGATTTTGCTCTTTATGCCAACCTGCCCGCAGGCTTGTACCAACTCCACCTCCGCGACGCTAATGACTGCCCCTTCGATACGACGTTTTTTATTGCTCAACCCGACGAAGTCATCGTCGAACTGGGAGAAGATATCTACCTCGAGCTGGGCGATAGCGTCCAGCTACAGGCCCTGACCAACCTCACGGATTCATTTTCGTTTTCCTGGGGGCAACCCGGGCTGCTGCCCTGCAACTGCCTGGAGCCTTGGGTAAAGCCATTCTTTACGACGACCTACAGCATTAAAGTGAAGGACAAAAACGGCTGCGAAGCCAAAGACCTCGTCCGGGTGATTCTGAACCGGGAGACAGCCGTGTACGTTCCCAATGCCTTTTCACCGAACAACGACAATATCAACGACTTCTTCACCATCTACGCAGGCCCCGCTGTCCGCAGAGTGAAAACGCTCATGATCTTTGACCGCTGGGGCGAAAAAATGTTCGAACAGCGCAATTTTCCCCCCAACGTCGAGCAGTTAGGTTGGGACGGCAGGAGGCAGGGTAGGGCGATGCTGCCCGGCATTTTTACCTACTGGGCTGAAATAGAGTTGGTTGACGGAGCAACGGAGTTGTTGAAGGGCGAGGTGACCCTGCTGAGGTGAGAGAATTTGCCCTCCCTTTTTATCTTCACCTTCTCTGCATGATGAAAGAGGGAGGCAGTGCAGACAAAAATGTTAACAAAGACGCAAGCCTCTTGAACCATTGAGAAATCTCTCCTATTTTTCCAGTTATTAATTTCCCGGATTTAGAGTTTGTTTGCGATTGGCTCCCTTGGTCAAAAACGAGCACCAAAACGCAAACAAGCTCTTAAAAGCAGCTATGTCCTCATTCTCTCAATATGCGATAGAATCCTTTTTGTGCCTGCTGTTATTTTACGGCTACTACCGTTTTTTCCTGAAAGCTGCGTCGAGTTTTTTATTGCAACGGTGGTTTTTGAGGCTATCCCTGGTCGAGGCCTTCCTGCTGCCGCTGTTTTCCCTCCTTTCTGCAGAAAAGCAAGCGATTTTGCCGGGATTGGAAACCCTGAGTACGACACCTCAGGCATGGTGGCCAATAGAATTGCCGGAGTTTTCTGTTTCGTGGAGCTTGCTCATCCGAGCGGTTTATTTTGTCGGATTTATGGTTGCTGCCTTCCGCCTGATGGACAAGATCTGGGCAATAGGTCATTTTATCGCAACAGAGAGGAACTCGACCTCGCACTTTCAGGGACTGGACTTTTCGGCCACAGTTGCCTTCAGCCGATTGTTTTTTCTATGGAACAAATGGGACGTCCAGCAGAAAGAACAATGGGCTGAGAAATGGCGGTCTCTGCATCCCCTTGCTGCCTGGGAGGCGCTTTGCGTGAGTTTTCTGCTGGTGTTTAACTGGTGGAATCCTCTCATGCACAGTTATGTGAAAAGCTGGCAGGAGCTGTATGCACAGGAGTCTTTCCTCCGCAAAAAGGGGAATGCCCTCCTGCAATTGTCGGGAGCAGTGGGATTGGCTGTTTCGGTGGTGCTGGCTTTTGCCTTTCTCCCAAGCCGGCTTTCACCGACGGCCTTGATGGGAAAAGCGATTGCTGCGTGGAGCAGCCAGCTCGTTTTTGAATACAAAAAAGAAGAGCCACATCGCTACACCCTGCAGTGGGGCAAGACATCTGTTTTATTAAAAAAACTGGCCAGCCCTAATGGCTTTGGCGGCGAAATCGAAATTGAGCTGTCTGATTTTCAGCAAATTTTGAACACCGGGGCCATCGAAGTTTACCATGGCAATAAACCCCTACACACCGGAATACTCAGCATCCTCTATTTTTCAAAATCCAGCGGTGACCGGGCCTATATCAACGATATTGACCCCGAAAAAGTGATACTCAAAGATCGGCGTCAGGGAACAGTCTTCAACGACAGCCTTCACTTTGGCGATGAAATCGTCTTGTTCGGCGAGGCTGATCAAATTTACCTGACTCATGTGAAATTTAAGATACACGACCCCTTTGCAGCCTACGAACCAGTGGTTAAAGTTCCGGAGATCAATCACGTTGAGGCCAATTCCAGCTTTCAGATTATAGCTCGTGCAGGCAAGCGTGCCCTCGTCAAAATTGACTCTGCCAGCCCTGGTTCCTGGTATATCCGGGAGCTGTACAGCGACCCTTTACAGTACGAAATCGTGGAAATCCCGGGCTTCCGCACTAACCGGCGCTACTTGTCGGAGAGTGAGGCCTTGGCGGCGTTGATGGCTGCACCCGAAACGCTGCTGGTCAAAGACTTGCCCGATATTTATTACCTGCCTGAATTTCAAAACTACCAGAACACCGTGGTCCGGCTGGACTGGGGCTCGATGTCTGCCATGCCTTCCAGCCAAAATTATCCTGTAGCGGTGTTTTCGCAGGCTACTGGTCGGGAGCTTCGATTGCAGGCTGATAATCAGACGCTCGAAATTGCTGCTTTTGAAATTATCATCACCGGAAAAGAGGTGCCTTCAATGGGATTTTTGACCGACCACCTTGATCATCCCGACATTCAGAATGCCCTTGCGGACCTGAAACCCGAGGCAAGCATCTACTTCGACCACCTGGTTGTGAGAGATACCGACAACGTGCTAAAACTGTTTCCCGTTGCATTTGTCTTTAATATCGTGGAAAATGACGCCGCCCCCGGTGCGGCACGGTGAGAAATCGCCCTTCCCGCCACAATCTTGAGTAGTTTCACAACCTTTGTATTATGTAACTGCTTAGAGCTTGTTTGCGATTTGGTCACTTGGCTAAAAAACGGCCCTTTTACGTCACTTTTCCCCCTTTTTTTCAGTTCTGTAGCGCTGCTACGCAACGGAAAGAAGGAGAAAAATTGACGAAAAATTGCTCGTTTTCAGAAGCTGTTGGGGTTGGGTTGCCGCAGATAAGGAACGTGTCGGAAATAACTTACGCATTTGGGCGGCGTCTTTTGGGCGCTGGCTGTGTTAGTGAAATAGTTACGTAGCTAAGGCTATGCGCCTATTTCACTGCCTTGCCAGCCCCCAAAAT
>WBZO01004750.1_pt1 | contig 14405 bp, 11 predicted proteins | sample 5204261 | NCBI WGS metagenome assembly WBZO01 (sample SAMN12412400, study PRJNA552823) | activated sludge metagenome | isolation source: activated sludge from anammox sidestream of wastewater treatment plant... | place: USA: North Carolina | collected 2017-09
GAAGGAAAAGCTGCAGGCCAAGGACAAGCTGACCACCCTGTGGGGGCGGCTCACCGCAACACACTGATCCTCTCACCCGTATCCGGCGCCTGCGTTGACTCGCGCAGCGCCGGATCGGCACCGCGCTCGGCTATCATTCCGCGAAAGTCTCCCGGGGCGGAGACGCCCCCTTGTTGCGACGCGTTGCGCGTCGTCCGTTTCGCGGAGATCGCATGACCATTCACCAGAGCATTCTGGAACTCATCGGCAATACGCCGATGGTGAAAGCGCAGCGCCTCGATACCGGGGTGTGCGAACTGTTCTTCAAGCTGGAAAGCGCCAATCCGGGCGGCTCGATCAAGGATCGCATCGGCCTGTCGATGATCGAAGGCGCGGAACGGGCCGGCAAGCTCAAACCCGGCGCAACGCTGGTGGAGGGCACGGCCGGCAACACGGGCCTCGGCCTTGCGCTGGTCGCGCAGGCCAAGGGCTACAAGCTCATCCTCGTCGTGCCCGACAAGATGAGCCGCGAGAAGATCTTCAACCTCAAGGCGATGGGCGCCGAAGTGGTGCTGACACGCTCCGACGTGGCCAAGGGGCATCCCGAGTACTACCAGGATCTCGCCGAGCGCATCGCGCGCGAGACTCCGGGCGCGTACTTCATCAATCAATTCGGCAATCCCGACAACCCGCTCGCGCATGAGACCACCACAGGCCCGGAAATCCTGCAGCAGCTCGATGGCAAGGTCGATGCGATCGTGTTCGGCTGCGGTTCTTCGGGCACGATGAGCGGGCTGTCGCATTACTTCGCGCGCGTCTCGCCGCAGACTGAATTCATCCTTGCCGACCCGGTCGGTTCGATCCTCGCGCAGTACATCAACGAAGGCACGCTCTCGACCAAGTCGGCAAGCTGGATGGTCGAAGGCATCGGCGAAGACTTCCTGCCTGGGATCAGCGATTTTTCGCGCGTCAGGAAAGCCTATGCCATCAGCGACAAGGAAAGTTTCCTTGCGGCGCGTGAGCTGCTTTCCAAGGAAGGCGTTTTTGGCGGTTCGTCCACCGGCACCCTGCTTGCCGCGGCGCTCAGATACTGCCGCGAGCAGACCACGCCCAAGCGCGTGGTCACGCTGGTCTGCGATACCGGCAACAAGTATCTGTCGAAGATGTACAACGACTACTGGATGCTCGACAACGGCTTCCTCGACCGCCAGCCCACCGGCGACCTGCGCGACCTGATCCTGCGACCCTATGCGCAGCGCGACACCGTCGTCGTCGGCCCGAACGAGCTACTCGTCACTGCCTACAACCGCATGAAGCTGTACGACGTGTCGCAGCTGCCGGTTATGGATGGCGACGCCATCGTCGGCATTCTCGACGAATCGGACCTGCTGCTGCATGTCCACAGCGACGAAACGCGATTCCGCGACAGCGTGGCCAGCGCGATGACGCGCAAGCTGCAGCTGCTCGACGTCAAGGCGCCCATCGAGGCGTTGATGCCGATTTTCGAAGTCGGCCACGTCGCGATCGTCGTTGACGGACCGAAATTCGTCGGGCTGATCACGCGCATCGATCTGCTCAACTACCTGCGGCGCAGGGCGGGTTGAGACATGGACCAGCGCGCGACACCGGATGACGTTCGATATGCCTATCGGTTGCTACTGGGTCGCGAACCGGACGCCGCCGGATACAAGCATTTTTTGGATCGAATCGAAGCGGAGCGATTGACGACGCGGAGACTTGTTGCTGATTTTCTTGGCTCTGCAGAGTTTGCCAAGTTCCATGGCTCGGCACCAATGGGCGAATTGCCCCTCACGGATGCGGCGCAGTTGAATTGGCAGGCTTGCACACTTGCCTCGTTGCAGAGCCAAAATTTCCAACACTGGACAGCACGTCTGCGCGAACGACAGCCGAGGCCGCACAGAAAGGTTTGGGAATGGGCCTACATTGCGCAGGCGTTGTACGAGCGCGGCTATCTGCAGAAGGGATCTCGCGGCCTCGGGTTTGCGGTTGGGACGGAGCCACTATCGGCGCTGTTCGCAAGCATGGACTGCCAGGTGCTTGCAACGGACCTCGATCTGGTGGCGGCGAGCGCTGGCGGATGGACGCGCACGCACGAGCACGCGGAGAACATCGGGGTGCTCAATGAGCGTGGAATCTGCGCTCCGACGCGGTTTTCCGAAAACGTGCGGTTCGCAAATGTTGACATGTGCAACATTCCGGATTCGCTCGTCGATTTCGATTTCTGTGGTCGTCGTGCGCGATCGAGCATCTCGGCAGCATCGATGCGGCGATCGAGTTCGTGATGCGCTCCCTTCGTTGTCTCAAGCCGGGTGGGCTGGCTGTTCACACGACGGAGTTCAACTGTCAATCCAATTCGGAAACGATTGAGCGTGGCAAGGATGTCATCTTGAGGCGCTGTGATTTCGAGCGCTTGCGTGATGCGCTGGCCAAGGAAGGGCATGAAATCGGCGAAATCGACTATGCGCTAGGTGACAGTGAAGCGGATCGGTTTGTTGACGAGCCGCCGTTCAAGGGGGCGTCACACTTGAAACTCAGGATTGGTGGATTTTCGTCAACGTCTTTCGGCATGATCATCCGTAAGTCCTGAGTACCAGAATGGTGTCAAAGCAATGAAGCAGAACAAGAGCACGAATCTATCGCTGGGCACCCGCGCCATCCATGCGGGCCAGTCACCCGACCCATCGACCGGCGCGATCATGACGCCGATCTACGCCACCTCGACCTATGTGCAGGACAGTCCCGGCGTGCACAAGGGTTACGAGTATTCGCGCACGCAGAACCCCACGCGCATGGCTTACGAGCGCTGCGTGGCGGATCTGGAGGGAGGGCGTCAGGGCTATGCTTTCGCCTCCGGGTTGGCGGCGGCCGGCACCGTGCTCGAACTGCTTGATGCGGGCAGCCATGTGATTGCGATGGATGATTTGTATGGCGGCACGTATCGCCTGTTCGAACGCGTGCGCAAGCGCAGCGCCGGGCTCGATTTCAGCTTCGTCGATCTCAACGACGCTGCGGCGCTCAAGGCTGCAATCAGGCCCAATACACGCATGATTTGGGCCGAGACGCCGACCAACCCGATGCTCAAGCTGGTGGATCTGGCAAAGGTCGGCGCGTTTGCGCGCAAGCATGGCCTGATCTTCGTGGTCGACAATACCTTCAGCTCGCCACTGCTGCAGCGCCCGATCGAGCATGGTGCCGATATCGTGGTGCATTCGGCGACCAAGTACATCAATGGTCATTCCGACATGGTGGGCGGCATCGCGGTCGTTGGCGGCAGCGCGCGCCTGGCCGAGGAGATGGCGTTCCTGCACAACTCGGTCGGCTCGATTGCCGGGCCATTCGATGCGTTCCTGGCGATGCGCGGACTCAAGACCCTGCACTTGCGCATGCGCGCGCATTGCGAGAACGCGCTGGCGCTGGCGCAATGGCTGGAAAAGCATCCGGCCATCGAGCGGGTGATCTATCCCGGCCTGAAATCGCACCCGCAGCACGCGCTGGCGAAGCGGCAGATGGATGGCTATGGCGGCATCGTCACGATCGAGGTCAAGGGCGGCTTGCGCAAGGCACGCAAGATGCTCGAACGCTGCCATCTGTTCTCGCTGGCCGAATCGCTCGGCGGTGTCGAAAGCCTGATCGAACATCCTGCGATCATGACGCATGCATCGATCCCGCCGGCCAATCGCAAGCGCCTGGGCATCAGCGATGGTCTGATCCGCCTGTCAGTCGGCGTGGAGGACATTGCCGACTTGCGCGACGAATTGTCCGACGCCCTGCGCTAACCGACGACCGGCGAAGCGGAATGGGCGGGGGCTTGCGCAGCGATGCCCTGCCAGAACGCTTCATCGATGGTTTCCGGGATGCATGCGATTGAGTCACCGGAAAAGAAACAGGCGCGCCCGACCAGCTCGATCAGTCGCGGAGCGCTTTTGGCAGGCTGTCGGCCGATGCTGTCGATGGCCGCCAGCAGCGCAAGACAGCCGCTGCGAAATACCAGATGGGCCAGCGTGTCGGAAAAATCTTCACCGGCTTCCAGGGGGATGACGACCTGCACGATGGGGGCGCCGGCGTCGACGTGTTCGGTGACGTGATGTGCGGTGACGCCCGCAAACCGCGCGCCGTAGGCCAGTGCCGCCTTGACCGGACGCATGCCGATGACACCGCCGAAGGCCGGCAGCAGCGAGTAGTGAAGGTTCACGAGTTTGCCGCGATGCGCCTCGACGATGGTCGGGCGCAGGATCTTGTGCACGTTGGTGACGATGATGTCGGGCGCAAGGTGTGCGAGCCGGATGCCGAGCTCGCGCTGCTCGGGGTCGGCGAAGTCGATGACCTCGCCCTGCAGGCCGTGGGCAAGGGCGAAATCATGCGCCGGGCACGGGCGATCACACAGTACGGCGTCGATGGTCGTGCCTTCGATCCAGCGGCGGGTAATGGCTTCGTACAGGAAACGCAGGTTGCCGCCGCCACCCGAGCATAGGAAGACGATCTTCCTGGGCGTGCAATGAATCATCGATGGTCACCGGTCAAGTGGTTCTCCAGCCCCAGATGTATCTGGGCGCGGCATCGCCTGTACAGAACAGCAGGTCGATGATCGAGACATCGTGGCGGAACGGAGGATGAGGCTGTGGATACTCCGGATAGCCTGAGTAATCCTTGTAGACGAGGCTGATGCCGGCCTGCGCAAATGCCGCATCGTCGATGTAATTGCGTGCCGAGGGGCCGGAGACGTAGTGGGTCGCGCCGGCCTTGCCGAGCAGGTCGAGCAGCCGCTGCTGGCGCTGTCCGCTGGCGGCATAGGTGCGCGAATCGGTGAACGTGGTGGCAATGCCGAGAAAGCGCTGCGCGATCTCGCGTGTCATGTACTGATTGAAATCAGCCAGCGATTCCCAACTGCGGGCGGTGTAGGCGTCCTCGAAGAAATCACGGTAGTGGGCGAAGAATGGCGTGCGCGAGTAGCTCTGCAAAATGGACTTCCAGTGCTTGGCCTGCCAGCGCGAGTCATTCAGGCGAACATCGCAAATCCGCCGATCCAGATCAGCGCCGGTGGGTACCGAAAGCCATAGCGGGCCGTTGACCGATTTGATCCGATTGCGCGAGCGCCAGTCCTGGCGGGTGAATTGCACGTCGTCGTAGAAAATGAATTCGTCCACATCATGGATGATGTCGAAGTAACCCTTCCACGGCAGATAGCTCGACTGGATGACCGCAATGCGCCTGGTCATCGGGAGCTTGCTCCGTCCATGGCATCGGAGGTGGTTCTGGCGACGACGAAGGAAGGCTTGTTCGACGACTTGAAATTGATCCGGCCGACGTACTCGCCGATGACGCCGAGGATCAGCAGCTGCAAGCCGCTGAACAGCGTGATGGCGGCCATCACCGAAGTGAATCCGCTGACCGTGATGCCGCCCAGCAGCTTCGACAGCAGGATTGCCGCCAGCCACAGCATGCCGGCCAGGAATGCGAAGAAACCCAGCCATGAAGCCAGGCGCAGTGGCAGCTCCGAAAACGCGACGAAGATGTTGATGCTGTGGCGCAGGAGCTTGGAGAACGTGTAGTTGCTCCGCCCTTCGTCACGTGTCAGGTGTTGCACGTCGACGGTCGCGTAGCGGTTGGTCATCCACGACAGGTAGCCGTCGATGAATGGGGACGGCGAATCGAAGGTCGACAGCGCGCGGGCGAGGTTGCCGTCGATGACGCGCAACGAGGTGTAATCGAAATTCAGCGAGGGGATTGCCGCCTTGAAAAGACGGCGCGCAATGGCGGAGGTGGCATTGCGCCAGGCTGAGTGGCTGCGGGTTGGATACACGCCATAGACCAGATCGAAGCCTTCGCGTGCCTTGTCGAGCAGGCGCAGCAGGTCTTCCGGTGCCTGTTCAAGATCGTCGTCGATGGTGGCCACCCACTGGCCGCGGCTGTGCGAAGCGCCGCAGATGGTGGCGGCGTGCTGGCCAAAATTGCGACTGAGCTGCAGACCACGGACTTCCGGGTGAATGGTGGCAAGGCGCTGGATCTCGGGCCACGATTCATCGCCACCGCAGTCTTCGACGAACAGGATCTCGAACTTCAGATCGGCGTTGCGGCAGGCCGTGATCAGGCGCTCGGCGAGCTTGCTCAAGGTGGATGCCGAACGATAGACCGGAATCACCACGGACAGGAACGGAGGCGCGGCCGGGCTGCCGGTCGCATCACGGTGGTCGGAGTGCTGCGGGGCGGGTGCGGAATTCATGAGCAGTGCCTGAGCACGGCGTCCGCCACGCGTGCGTGATCCAGATCGTCGATCCACAGCGGCAGGCGAACGAGGCGGTCGCTGGTCGAATCGGTGACGGGCAATGCGCCAGCGCTGCGGCCGAAATGGCGTCCTGCGGGCGAGCTGTGCAGCGGGATGTAGTGGAACACCGGCTGGATGTCCTCCTGCTTCATGGCGTCGATGAAGCGGGTGCGGAGATCCAGATCCGGGAAGAGCAGGTAGTACATGTGCGCATTGTGCTGGCAGTGCGCCGGAATGATCGGCCTGCGCACGACTCCGCGCGCTTCCAGCGGCGCGAAGGCGGCGTGATAGGCGTCCCAGATGCGCAGTCTGGCTTGCGTGATCCGTTCTGCGTGCTCCATTTGCGCCCACAGGAAGGCCGCGACGATCTCGCCGGGAAGATAGGACGATCCAATATCGACCCAGGTGTACTTGTCGACTTGGCCGCGGAAGAACTGCGAGCGATTGGTGCCTTTTTCGCGGATGATTTCCGCGCGTTCCACGAAAGATTCGTGATTGACCAGCAGCGCGCCGCCCTCGCCGGAAATGATGTTCTTGGTTTCGTGAAAGCTCAGTGCGGCCAGATCGCCAAGGCAACCCAGCGGGCGCCCGCGGTAGGTCGCCATCAAACCCTGGGCGGCATCCTCGATGACTAGCAGGCCATGGCGTTTGGCAATCGCGTTGATTTCATCCATTTCGCAGCCGACGCCGGCGTAATGCACCACGCAGATGGCTCGCGTCCTTGGCGTGATGGCTGATTCGATGAGCGTTTCATCGATGTTGAGAGTGTCGGGGCGGATGTCGACAAACACCGGCACCGCACCGCGCAGGACGAAGGCATTGGCGGTCGAAACGAAGGTGAACGACGGCATGATGACTTCGTCACCGGGTTCGATGCGTGCCAGAAGCGCGGCCATTTCCAGCGCGGCCGTGCAGGAATGGGTCAGCAGTGCCTTGCGGCATCCGGTGATCCTCTCCAGCCAAGTATTGCAGCGACGGGTGAAGGCACCGTCCCCGGAGAGATGGCCATTGGCGTGCGCCTGGGCGATGTAATCGAGTTCGGTGCCAGTCAGGTACGGGCGGTTGAAGGGCGTTTTCATCGAGGACATTCGAGGATGGCGTGGCTGTATGGGATGCGCAGCAAATCCGTGCGGATGGTGACGGAAGCCTTGGGGAACACGGTTCTGGCTAAAGCCAGATAGGCGGCGGGCGTGCGCACGTTCTGCCCACGATCCTTGCCGATGATGAACGCGGCGAGCCGGGATTGGCCGTCTGTGAAGCAGGGATCCACGGTGACCAGTCGGCCATGATCTGCCAGTGCGCCACGGGCCGTGTGCAGCATGGACAGGACTTCGTCGTCGTCGAGGTGGTGCAGCAATCCGGTCGCAAGCGCGGCATCGAAATTGCGGAAAGCATCAGCCGGCGCCGCGCCCACGTCCACACATTGAAACTCGCCACGAGCGCCGAATTCGGATCTCGCCGCCTCGATGTAGTGCGGACTCAAGTCCACCCCGACGTAGCCTATGCCGGTAGGCAGATGCGGCAGGATGCGTGCCGTTCCGCAGCCGATGTCGAGCAGGCGCTGGTTGGACTGGATGCGGAGGTGATCCTGCACCAAGGCGTCACGGAAGCGCCGCGCGCCGATCAGGTCCTGCACGACATCGTAGATTTTCGGCAGCGACAGGATGGATCGTATGCCGGTCGTGATCTGTGCCACGGCTCAGGATCTCACGACGATGAAGAGCCCGAGCATCACGACTGCGGTGCCGATGATGCGGACAACCGAAACGTGCTCATTGAACAGCACGGCGCCACAAAAAAGAATCAGCAGGAAGCTGGCGCCGGTGAACGGAAAGGCGTAACTCAATTCGAAACGGGTCAATGCCAGCATCCAGCTGACCCCCGCAAGGAACGTGCAGGCCACGGCCAGCCAGATCCAGGGGGACAGCAGCAGGTGCGCGATGAATTGCACGCGCTCTCCGGTCGCTTCGGGAAGTGTGCCTGCAAGCCCGACGCGCCAGCGCATCAGAAGCTGGCTGGTCACCGTGAATGCGATACACAGCAGGATGAAGGAATGGTGTTGCAGCCAGCGCACGGTTTGCTCCCTCATGGTTGAACGACAAGCTGAGCTGTTGCCCAATTCGAAGCCAGCCCACCACACCACGCATCGCCTTCGGCGACAAAACTGAAATATAGCGTGTAACGTCCGGGTGTTGCGGGTGCACGGAAGGGCACGAGCAGATCCGTAGTGCCTCCGGGGGGGGACGGCGCCGGGGAGCAGGCCGCGTGTCTCGGATACCTGCACTCCGCTGGCGTTGTTGATGCGCACGGCGGGATTGAAATTGGGCATGGAATTTTGCGACCAGGTAATGGCCGATCGATTCGTTGCATGAATATGCGCAACCCCGGGTTCTGCAGGGCGCAATGAGATTTCCTGTGGCTCCAACCTGAAATCAGCGGCGCAGGTCTCCGGCGTCATGCGTGGAAGGTGGACGAACGCCTGTGTTGCGAAGCCCAGTTTTTTTCCAATGTCGAATGGGTAGACGAGAATTTCGAATTCGCCGGATTGCAGGGTTCTTTCTGGCTGCCCGAGAATGTCGTCGAATGCCACGCGGTTGAGGCTCTTTTTTTCAACTGGGTCGAGCAGGAGAAAGGTGGGCATCTCGTTCTGTGTGGACTCGTACCAGCGATTGGATGTCAGGTGTCGAAAGGGTTTTGGCAGGGAACCATCATCAATGGTGACGGGAGCAATGCGCACACTGCCGCTGCTGAGGATGGATACGACGTTGGCATGCCAGTAGGTGGCGAATCCTCGATGCAGGCCGGCTTGCTCCAAGGTCTGGACGAGACCAGCGTGGCGATTGGCTCTCAGGCTGGCGTCGATATGGGGCCAGTGCGCGAAGGCGGGAGCCACCAGTTGCAGGGGTGAGAGCGACAGCATCGTCAACGATGCCAACCAGCCGGCACGCACGGCATTGAAGCGCAGGTTTGCTCCGGTTTCCTGCAGCCACAGCGTGAGAATCAGCAAGGCGCTTGGGATGATCGGGATGAGATATCGAGGAGCGCCACGCTCCGCGTCAACGAAGACGCCGGTGAAGATCAGCAGATACAGCGTCGATATGACCACTGCAGTGTGAAATGCCAGCAGGAATTGCAGTGCGGTTGAGCGGCATGCGCGTATGCGCAGCAGCAGGCACAGCGGCAGCAGGAAGACGACTGCGGACAGCGCCATGCGTGCCGCATAGATCGCGGCGACAACCACGCTGAATCTCCCTCCGTTGGGAGGCAGCGCATCAAACAGCGAGAACCAGTTGCTGATGATCAACTGCAGGTGTCTGGCAATTTGATCGTGCGGTGCAAACCCCTGGGCCAGGGCGCCCGAGTGATACAACGTGATGCGGATGAGCACCATGAAACAGGCCGCCCCCGCGAGTGTGGCGAGCAGGCCGAATGCGAACAGGCGTCGTGTGGCGATCTGCAAGCCTGGAGAGTGCGCCGACAGCAGATGGATGCTGGCGACTGCCAGCAGAAAGGGCGCGGCGTAGGAAGCGATGCCGCGCGGCCCGGATGCGACGCTGATGGCGATCAGTGCGAAAACGATGCACAAGTCGCGCTTTCTCAGGCGGGAATCCTCCGCGGCTCCCAGATAGCGCGCCGAAGAGCCACACAGCAGCGCCAGAATGAAAATCACGCAGGAATAGCCCGATTGGCCAAACACGACCTCGGCGAACTCACCAGAGAATCCGCTGGCCAGCAAGGTGGCTGGCAGCCATCGGAGCGCGCCGTTCACGCCAACCGCCCGTGCCGCAAGATATGCAGCCCAGAGAACCAAGCCTGCGGCGATGAGATCGACCAGTGCATGCATGGTCATCGACGGCGGAAAGAACAACAGCAATGGAGCCGCGATGAGACTGGGGAAAAGAATGCAGATGTCGTTGACGTAGTTCCAGTCGCGCGGAAACAAGGACAGCTGCTGGGCCATCTGCTCGCCGAGCAGCAGTTTCATGGCCGCGTCCGAGTGCATCATGCCGCGATAGGTGACGACCAGGTAAAACGCCAGCATGGCGCAGCCCAACACCAGCAGTAGCAGGGTTCCAGCCTTGTCGAGCCAATGAAGGTCGCGCTCCAGGCTCGCCCGACGCTCGCGCAGCACGGGACGCGGCTTGGGAGGAGAGGGCGGAGGGTTGGCGCTTTGCGTAGTCATGGTCGATCCATCGATAGCTATGACTGCACACGGTTGCGAGACCGACAAGCTGCCGTCGATCAAACGGAAATTCCCGCGAAACGAGCCGGCAGGCGTGCAGGGTCGACGGATTCTAGCAAGTCCGGATTATTCCAAGTGTCTCAGGATGAATGGATTTGTGACCCACTCTGCACAGCCGGAGGCCATGGATGAGGCAGTCTGACGGGCGTAGAGTGGATTCCGGAGCGATGGGAAATTCCTGGGGGGGCCATGAAAATCGGGTGCAAAATCGCAGGATGGGTCGTGGGCTTCGCAATGGCGGGTGCAGTGCACGCGGGGCCGATCGCCTGTCCAGCCAACAGCAATCCGGCGTGTCTGCCTGGATTTCCGCTGGAGTTTTCCGGCGCCGGAGTGCCACCCGATGTCGGGGGCGTGGTGTATGCAAGCCCGGCGGTCGCCCGACTCGGATTGGTGGCCGACAACTACAAGGACATCGTCATCGGAACCAGCAACGGCTACGTGCTGGCCTATCACGCCAATGGAAGTTTCCTGTGGGCCTACAAGACCGGCAGCATACCGGTGAACTCCAAGCCCGCCATTGCGGACATCGATGGCGATGGCGTGCTGGAAGTGGTGGTCAGCGCGGGGATGGGCGGAATGGCGGGAGGCGGAGTCTACGTGCTGCGCAACAACGGAACGCTCAAGTGCGCGTTCACGGCACTCGATCCGGCCTATGGAGGCTGGGGCATCTGGAGTTCACCGGCGCTGGCGCGGCTCGATCCAACGCGGCCGAACGAGATGCAGGCGGTATTCGGCGGCTTCGACATGCACATCCGTGCGATGCGGCCCGATTGCTCGTTGTATTGGGACAAGGATCGGGATGATCTGGTGGTCGACACGGTGTGGTCGTCACCGGCCATTTACGATCTGGATCGTGACGGGCAGCTCGATGTGGTCATCGGCGAGGACAGCAACGCCGTGGTGATCAATGGCGTGCCAACTCCCGATGGTGGCATCGTGCGGGCATTCCGGGGCAATGGCAACGGCGAGCTTCCGGGATTTCCGATCATGCTCGACGAGGTCGTTTTCTCCTCTCCGGCGATCGGTTATCTCGACAACAGCGGCCTGCCTTCACTCGTTGTAGGCAACGGACGCTGCTGGGATTTCACGGCATGCACGAGCAATCCACACGCAGTGACCGAGGCAACCTTTGCATGGCGCGGCAATGCCACGGTACTGCCTGGCTGGCCGTATGCGATGCCGCAGCAGAGCGCACGCACCGCATCACCGGCCCTGGCCGATCTGGACAATGATGGCAAGCCGGAAGTGGTGATCAATACACTGGTAAAGACTGCGGTTCCGGCCACCAACGACGTCAACGGCTATGTGCATGTGATTCGCGCCGACGGCACGGCATATCCAGGCTGGCCGGTGCAGCCGAACCTGGCCAAAACCTGCAGTGAGGATGTGCACTACGGTTCCACGACTTCGCCGGTCGTGGTCGATTTGACCGGTGATGGTGTTCCGGAAATCGTGATGTCCAATGGTGTTGAAGTCATGGTCTGGGACAGCCATGGCAACCAGCTGTCGCGCACGCACGTGGATGCCTGTGCCAATCCCAATCCGGCGGTTCTCGCCTTGCTCACGCCGGGTGGTGCATTCGGAACTCCCGTCGCCGCCGACTTGTTCGGTGACGGGCGCATCTCATTGGTGGTGGGCAGCACCGCGCCCGGCAGCAACCCGGCCCGGGGTGCGTTGTACGCATGGAAGTTCCCCAACAGCATCGCCTCCGAACGCAACATGCCGTGGCCGGAATTCCGCCACGACATGCGCAACAACGGCGTTTACATAGGCGATACGATCTTCCGCAACGGCTTCGATGCCGCGCCGTGAGGCGCGACGGATGCAGGCGAGTGCGCGTGGCTGTGCGATCAGCTGTGCAACGCGTCCAGATTCCGGAAGTACTCCAGCGCCTGCGGATTGGCCAGTGCGTCGGTGTTCTTGACCGGTTTGCCGTGGATCGTGTCGCGCACGGCGATCTCGGTGATCTTGCCCGAGATCGTGCGCGGAATGTCGGCAACCTGCAGGATTTTCGCGGGAACGTGGCGCGGCGTGGTGTTGGCGCGGATCTGCCTTGCAATGCGGTTGCGCAGCTCGTCATCGAGCACGATGCCATCGCGCAGGCGCACAAACAGGATCACGCGCTCGTCGTCGCCGAAGGCCTGGCCGACGGCAACCGATTCGAGCACTTCGGGAACCTGTTCGACCTGGCGATAGATTTCCGCGGTGCCGATGCGTACGCCACCGGGATTGAGCGTGGCATCGGAACGGCCATGAATGACGATGCCGTCGTGCTCGGTGAGCAGTGCGCGGTCGCCGTGGCACCACACATTCGGAACCCGGGCGAAGTAGGCGTTGTGGTATTTGCTGCCGTCCGGATCATTCCAGAAGAACACCGGCATTGACGGAAACGGTGCGCTGCAGGACAGCTCGCCGGCCTGATTGCGCACGGGCTTGTTGTCCTCGTCGAGGATTTCCACCTTCATGCCCAGCCCGCGACATTGCAGCTCGCCGCGATACACCGGCAGGATCGGGCTGCCGAGCGCAAAGCAGGAAATGATGTCGGTGCCACCGGAAATCGACGCCAGCAGCACGCGTTCCTTGATATCCCGATAGACGTAGTCATAGCTTTCCGGAGCGAGCGGCGATCCGGTTGACAGGATGGTCTTCAGATTGAGCAGCTTGTGCGTCTCACGGGGCTTGATGCCGGCTTTCTCGATGGCACTGAGCCATTTGGCGCTGGTGCCGAACACGCTGATGCCGACTTCGTCGGCCAGATCCCACAGCGCATTGCCGTCGGGATGCGAGGGCGAGCCATCGTAGACCACCAGCGTTGCACCGACGGCCAGGCCGGAAACGAACCAGTTCCACATCATCCAGCCGCAGGTGGTGTAGTAGAACAGTCGATCCTCGCGCTTGAGATCGGTATGCAGAACCAGCTCCTTCAGGTGCTGGATCAGCGTGCCGCCGACGCCATGCACGATGCACTTGGGCACGCCGGTGGTGCCCGATGAATACATGACATACAGCGGATGATCGAACGGTACCGGCACGAACTCGATGGCATGCTCATCGCCATCGATGAAGTCCGGCAGCGAGACGGCGTGGCGCAGGCCGCGCAGGTCGAGCGATGCGCCGCTGTAGGGCACCACCACGAGGCGTTCGATGCTCGGCAGCTCGTCGAGCACGCCGCGGATCTTTTCCAGGCAATCGAAGCGCTTGCCGCCATAGCCGTACTGGTCGGCGGTGAACAGCACCTTGGGCGCGATCTGGCCGAAGCGATCGACCACGCCGCGGATGCCGAAATCGGGCGAGCACGACGACCAGGTCGCCCCGAGTGCCGTCGTGGCGAGCATGGCGATGATCGTTTCGGGGATGTGCGGCATGAAACCGGCAACGCGGTCGCCGACACCGACGCCGGCCTGCTTGAGCGCGTGGGCGAGCCGGCCGACTTCCGCATGCAGCTGCGCATAGGTCAGTTCGCGTTGATGTCCCCACTCGTTGCGAAAGACGATCGCCACGCGATCGTCCTTGAAGCGCAGCAGATTCTGCGCAAAGTTGAGGGTGACGTTGGGGAACCACCGGGCGCCCGGCATCTTGTCCCGGTCGACGAGTACGGGCTGCAGGTCGCCATGGGCACGAATGCCGCAGAACTCCCACACCAGCGGCCAGAAACGCTCCGGATTGCGCACCGAGAAGTCGTACAGCGGCGCGTAGCGGCGAATGTCATCGTTGCCGGTGCTTTCGCGCACGAAGCGCATGAAGCGACTGATGTTGGCGCGCTCGATGCGCTCGGCGCTGGGTTCCCAGATCGGTGCTTGGCTCATGATGAAGAATGCTGGCGGAGGTAGGCAGACGCTTGTGCGCCGCCGGTCGATTATCCCGCAGCACGCAGCAGTCGCCAATGCGTGGTGCGTCGCC
>WBZO01004751.1_pt1 | contig 14405 bp, 24 predicted proteins | sample 5204261 | NCBI WGS metagenome assembly WBZO01 (sample SAMN12412400, study PRJNA552823) | activated sludge metagenome | isolation source: activated sludge from anammox sidestream of wastewater treatment plant... | place: USA: North Carolina | collected 2017-09
TTGATTCGATGGGAATCGTCAACGAGTCCGCCCCTGCACCCTTCTCCTCGTACAAGCAGATGCACATGTGTCTCATCGAGGAAGGCGACTCTCTCAAAAAGAAGAAGGGTCGGGAAATGTTGTCATCTCTCGTAAAAGATAGTATGATGGTGGAAGACTGGACGACCGTCGAAAAGATCGCGTTCCACCGTGAACTGATCGGAGACATCGACGTGTCTCTCATCGTTAGCCAAGAGCTGCAGGATTACCTGGCTCAGAAGGAAGTGAAATCGATCGGTGATATGGAGCAAGGTGCGCATCTGGCGTGGTTTGTTTTGACGAACAGCATCCAGAAGTTCACCAAAAACAAGAAGCCTTACTTGCTCTTGCAGACGTTGGATGCGTCGGGTAAGCAGCATCGAATCTTCGCTTGGGGCGCTCCTAATGGAGCTGTCCCTGATGTCAATTGCGCCTACCTCGCTGAGGTCGAGAAGAATGACTTCGGGCTATCGCTCAAGTATTACAAGATGAAGAGGTTGGACTGATGATTAAGCAAGTGATAGTGATGAGGACGGACTTGGGCATGCGAAAGGGCAAGATGGCCGCCCAGGCCGCGCACGCTTCGATGATGTTTTTCGCTAAGCAGTTTCGAAACTCGACAGCGAATTACTTTAACACCGTGCAGCATCGCACAGGAAATCTGCACGGGTACGGAGTTTCCGTCACTGACGAGCAGCTCAAGTGGATGCAGGAGCTCTTTACCAAGATCGTGGTCGGCGTCGATACGGAGCTCGAATTGCTTCGGATCATCGATGTGGCTCGAGCCGAGGGTCTGACGGTCAACCATGTCGTCGATGCCGGCAAGACAGAGTTCGGAGGGGTTCCCACCCTGACGTGCGCTGCCATCGGACCGCACGAAGCCGATCGAATCGATGGCATCACCGGCAAGCTCAAATTGCTATGAAAAAGCACCTAGTCGCTTCTTTTGAGGACGACTATCCATATCTAACCAAGGAAGCTCGTTTCGAAACGGGCGATGGGTGGTACGATATCCTACGGGATATGTTTTCCGACGTCCACCAAGCCATCGTCGATGGCGGTTATGACAAAGACGTCATGACTTTTACGCAAATCAAGGAAAAATTCGGAACCCTCAACGCTTACTACACCTGCAAGGACAGGAAGTTGATGATCGTGGTAAGTCCCATCATCGACAAATACGAGATCATGTCGCACGATACGTGCGAACGCTGCGGCGATCGCGGAACGGCGACCACCGACGGCTGGATCAAAGTCCTTTGCGGACGATGCAAGAAGCAAGACAGAATCAGGGACTGAAATTCCTCTTATTTAAGAGTGTGTCATGAAAAGAACGCTGTTGATCAACTCCTCCTGGGAACCCTTGACCTTTATCGACTCTCGTCGAGTCGTCTCTCTGCTCGTCAGAGACAAGGTCGAAGTCGTCTCTCTTTGGACGGGTGACGTTCTTATTCCTCAGTTGTCGCAGGAACTCCCGGCGACTATTCGGTTGAAGAAGTTCGTTCGTCGTAACATCAAGATGCCTAAGTTCCGCCGTCGTGTCGTATTTACGCGCGATAACTGGGCTTGCCAGTACTGCGGATCCAAACTGAGCGCTCGAGATGCGACGATCGATCACGTCGTGCCGCGCGCGCATGGCGGCAAGACCGAGTGGAAGAACTGTGTCACGTCTTGCCGTCCTTGCAACCGTTGGAAGGCTGACACGACTCTCGAAAAGTCGGGTATGAGGCTCTTGTCCATGCCTGTGACTCCGTCCATCGTCCACTTCTGGGATCTCAAGAACGGGCAACTGACTTGGCACCCAGATTGGAATCAGATTATTCAGGAAAGATGATACCTAGTCACTTATGGATCGTCTAAAGAATTATCTGAGAGTGCTTCTGAGGGAGTATTGGGGTGAGGTTACTGGCGGAGTGACCCGCGACCAAGGTACGAAGGAGGCCCAACGTACAGGGCCTGCTCAACCCGATACTCCTGACGATCCTATGGGTGAAGACGAAGACGATCCCTTCATGCTCGACAAGAAGGGAAAGTACGTTCCTGACGACGCGAAACGCAAGATCAAGAAGTACTTTAAAGACATGAAAATGGAGCCGACGGACAAGCCTGGCAAGACTTATAAGTGAGCTCGCATATTTAATAGCAATGTCGTCCAAGAAAATCATCCAAGAGGCCGTCCGAGAGTTTTTGCTCGAGGAGAAGGGAAATCCCAAGGAAGAAGACCTTGATGATTTTCAGTATCTGACTATCGCTCGTCAGCTCGTCATGAGATACGAGGATGGAACCGTCGAACAGAATATCTCTCGTCTGGTCGACAACTTTGTCGCTTCCCACAAGGCAACGACAGGCAAATCCCTTGACGGGGAGAAGCTGTATGATGCCGTAGTCGAAGAGATGAGAGGATTTACCGATTCCACCAACGTCAGATCGTTCGGAGGAACTAAGTGATCTCGCTGGTCGGACTTCCTCCGGCCGGGCCCGTCGAGCTGACCGAGCAGTTAGTCTCTTCGTGGAACTTTTTGCCTTATTCCGAATTGTCTGTCGCTCTGAGTTGGCTCAAGACGTTGGCGACGATTCACCAATCTCATCACTGGCAGGCTTTCTCTGATCCCTTTTACGGCGATCACCTGATGTACATGCGCCTTTATGAAGCGGTGCAAAAAGACATCGATACCATGGCTGAGAAAGCCGTCGGCATGGGCACGATCGAACATGTCGATCCTGTCAAAGTCCTCAAACACTCAGAAATCATTCTTTCTGTCGTCTATGAGGCACGTCCCGGAATTCCGAATCCGGCGGATCTAGCGATGCGTAGCCTGACAGCTGAAATGCATTTTCTAAAAGCTTTGGAGAGAATCTCTCAGCTTTTGGAAGCCCGAAGCTTGCTGACTGCCGGCGTCGACAATATGTTGGCTGGGTTGGCCGATTTGCATGAGCAGAACATTTACTTGCTCAAGCAGCGGGTCGGACGCTAGCGTCACTTCTTTTTGGGCTTGATGCCCTTTTTCTTCATGGACCAAGCGACGGCCCATGGATTTTTGACGCTCTTGTCCTTTTTGATGCCCTTGACTACTTTTTCGTATCCCTTGGGAGCGTCTTCGTCAGTCTTCCAACGCTTGACCCGAGTATTGCAATTGCTGCAGTGCAACCAGCCTCCCCAATCGTCTTCGATCGAGGTTTCTTCGTATTTGCCTTTTTTGCACTTCTCGCAGGACTTGCCCTTGAGGTCCTTCGCGCCGCCCTCTTTGAGGTCTCTTTCGTCCGGGACACCCACACCGACATTCTGCTTGCCGATGGGTTCTCCAAACTTTTCGGCGATCATCGATTCTCCGATGAGCTCCCGGATAATGCCTCGAAGATCGGAGACTTTGACTTTGAATGTTCCGCTCATGGTCATAAATACGCAAAACAGGGTACGATGAACGATGTAATTTGCTCTGTAGGGTAAACATGGATCCGCAAAAACAACTCGAAAAGATCCTCCTCGAGAAGGATCCGATGAAAATCAAAGAATACGACGATTACGAGACTGAGTCCAAGCTCATTATCAAAGAGCTGCCGTACGTCAAGACTGTCGAGAAGCTCTCTATGGTCCTCTATGCGATCTTTTCCAAGCAGTATACGCCCAAACAGGCGTTGCTTGATTGGAAGCCTGTCGCTAAAGCGATCCTCGATGACAAGATCCTCGGCAAGCACGTTGGGAGGCTCAACAAATGAGAATTCTCGTCGCCGGAGCCGCCGGATTTCTAGGATCTAACCTCGTTAAGCGCCTGATCAAGGATGGGCATACTGTCTATGGAGTCGACAACTTCAGCACCGGTCGCATGCGGAACTTAGACCCGGTCTACTCGGAAAATTGGAAGAAGTGCTCCGTTGCTGATATCGTGGCGTATTTTTCCTATCCTGACGTCGATGTCATCTTCAATCTAGCGTGTCCGGCTTCGCCACCAGCGTATCAGCGGGATCCTGTGCACACGATGTTGACTTGCGTCGTCGGCACTCGTAACCTTTTGGAGCACGCTCTCAAGTGCGGTGCTATCTTTGTGCAAGCTTCTACTTCAGAAGTATACGGTGATCCGCTAGAGAGTCCCCAGGTCGAATCGCAAAGGGGAAACGTCAATTCTTACGGCCCGCGGGCCTGTTATGATGAGGGAAAGCGTGCCGCTGAGGCGCTCTGTTTCGATTATGCTGCGAAATATGGTGTGAAGACCCGAATTCCTCGTATCTTCAACACTTACGGTCCTGGTATGGACCCGAACGACGGTCGAGTCGTTTCTAATTTCATCGTGCAGTCGCTTCTAGGAGAGAAGCTGACGGTCTACGGTGATGGCAAGCAGACTAGAAGTTTTTGCTATGTCGACGATCTGATCGAAGCTTTCGTACGTCTCATGGATCCTGCTGTGACCCATACAGGTCCGATCAATCTGGGAAATCCGCACGAATTCACAGTGATCGATCTGGCGAAGGAAGCGATCCATATGATTCACGGCGGTCGCAACGTCCCGTGGCGAGAAGTAGCTCGTTGGCTCGAATATTCTCCTCTTCCGCAAGACGATCCCAAGCAGAGAAAGCCCGATATTAGTCTCGCCAAGGCTGTATTGTCTTGGGAGCCTAAAGTAGAATTGGCAGAAGGCCTACAGCAGACCATCGACTACTTTAGGAGACTTGTGTGAACAAACCAATTGGACTTATGAGCAAATCGGGATTGACTTGTGATTGTACTTCATTTGATTTTCTTACATTCATTTCGAATGGTTGTCCTCATTGCGGATCAAAAAAATTCGATGAAGGAACGCATCCTGATTTTGGGGGACTCTTCATCCAGTGCATCAAAAAATGTAACGATGCACGAGGCGTTAGATTTTATGCTGCTTGGCAGCCTTATTCTAAGCGTCGAAAGGGATACGAAAGGTCACACCAATATCGGATTGGCGGATATCAGAAATAAATTGCCAATTTCGTTCGTATGAATTCGAATTTGTGCGAGCCGCTTTTCGAATGTATTGTTTTGAAGCTGACGGATATCCGTTTAAGCGAAGCCAACGTTCGGCATCTTTAATTGAGTCGAATGTTTGGGATCGTCCATCAACGTCTGTCATTATGACCGGCTTTTTGAGATGAGATTTTGATTTACTCATTTTTTCTTTAGTCTCGTCAGAGTTGATCTTTCCTGACTGCCCCCTGCTGATAGCGTCTTTCCATTCTTGAGTGAGTTTTCGACCTCTTCGCTGTTGGCTGAAGCGTTGTTTGATTTTGTCGGAATGAGTGTAACCAATGTTGCCTTCTCCTCCGCGAGTCAGATTATATCCATGACCTTGAAAAGTTTTGAAGACGCGAATCCAAAACTTTTCGTGTTCATAAAGCGTTTGGATGCAATCAATTTTTTCGAGTTCTTCGATGATGAAAAACTCTTTACCGCATTTGGTAATTTCTCGTTTAAGCGGTCCTCTTGTTTTTTTCGAACAGTGTTCTTTCCACCGTTGATTAAGACTTCGAGTTGTGATTCCGACGTATCGTTTGCCATTGATTAAGTTCGTGATGCAATACACGCAACCCATAATGTGAGTATTATATCCCATGTCTTACGTGATAGGCTATAGTTTTTGGGGACTCTTAGAAAAACCTGAAGAGGCTCATGCCACTGCGACGACGGCTTTCGCCGCTGTCGGTGAAAGGCATCTTCTGGTCGATGAATTTCTGAGGCAAGGTCATCATGTCATCTGCTTGCAGCAGATGAGGGAATCGAAACCTTATCCCGGCGTCGGCTACGTTCCGGAAGAGATACCCGAAGTCGATGTCTTCTATTTGGAATGGCGTTGGCAGCAGCATGCTCAACTAAGCGCTGATCGTCGAAACGAGCCTGATTGGGATCGGCAAGTTCAGCTTTTGGACGAATATACGAAGCGGGGCACACCGATCATCGCTTTCGATACAGATCTTAAGATCACGACGGTCGACGAAGATCGCTGGCCGACCATGGTCATAGCCGAGCCTTCCTTGAATATTCCTACGGTCGATCCATGTCTGCATTCGGTGTCGATAGGTATCGATGGGAAGTATCGCCCGGCCCGACAGAGAATCAGGCTGCCCTGGGCGACGGACTTCAAACCGTACTACGAGACGCCCGATCATTCGTACAATTACATCTATCTCGGCAACAACTACGAGCGAGATGATCAGTTTCGTCGCTACTATTCGGCGCCTGCTATGAGGCTGCGTCGAGCCGGCGTGCAGACCATCGCCTACGGCAACTGGATCGAGCGTTCCCCTTCGAGAGAAGATCCGGCTGAGATTATCAGCAAGCATGATTTTGTTTCTTTTCCGGGTCGAATGTCGTATAACGCCGGCATGAAAGAGATGAGCAAATCGATCTGCACGACCCTCCTCGCCAAGGGGGACTATTACACGCGAGGCTTCATCACTTCTCGAATCTACGAAGGCATTTTAGCCGGGATTCCCAGTCTCATTCCCGTCGAGCATCGATCGATTCATAAGATGGGGCTCGGTCGATATATCGTTTCGAATTCTGAAGAAGTGGCTGTTCGAGTGCTCGAATTGCAGAGTCTCCGCAAGGAATGGAGGGCTCAGATTGTCGCCGAGCAGCTTGAAGCTTTGAAGTCTCTAGCCGACTTTAGTCCGAAGTTCAAAGTCGATACGATCACTTCGTATGTGAAGGCCAAATGATCAAAGATTGGAAGTCACTTTTCCCGCTCGCGGCTCCAAGAGCTCCGCAAGAACAGGCGATAGATTTTGCTCTCAAGGCTCTGTATGAGGACGGCAAGGATTGCGTCGTTTTAGAGCTTGGATTGGGAGTCGGCAAGAGCGCCATCGCGGCGACGCTGGCTCGCTATGTCGAGCTCAATCCTTTTGGAGAAGAAGAGGACGAAGAGTACGACAACGGGACGTACATTCTGACATCTCAGAAGATCCTGCAGGAGCAGTACGTCAAGGATTTTAGCCCACCACCCTGTGAGATGAAGAATCTCGTCTCTTCGGCTAATTTCGATTGCACTGGTCGACCGGGCGCCAAGTGCTCGGATTCGATGAGAGTCTATTCAGCTTTGGGCCAGCGATTTCCTGCTGGACCTCGAGAGCATTGTCGCAAGAACTGCCCGTACAAGAAGCAGAAGGCCGATTTCCTCGAAGGGCTTATCGGAGTCACGAATTATGCCTATTTCTTGTCCGAGACGATGTACGCTGGTCAGCTCAAGCCGAGAAGACTGCTCGTCGTCGACGAAGCTCACAATATCGAACCAAATATTTCGAAATTTGTCGAGCTCAAGATATCTCAGCTCGTCGCAGAAAAAGTTCTGAACATCAAATTCTCGAAAGAGCGCGATCCGGTCAAATTCATGGCTTGGGTCAACAAGAAGTACGAGCCAGCTCTTGCTAAGTTCTTGAAGAAGCTCGTCGTCGACATCGAAAAGTCGCAAGATGACAAAAGCATCCTGAAGTTGAGTGAGCGCCTCGAGACGATGGACAAACACATCTGCAAGGTGCATCGTCTGCAGAAGACGTGGGATCCCAAGAACTGGATCCTGAACAGGGAATGGACGAAAGATGGCTCCGACTCCGTGACTCTCAAACCGATCGATGTTTCGGCTTGGACTCATGACATGCTTTTGGCTTTCGGTCAGAAGCGTATTCTTTTGTCAGCAACGATCCTCGACAAGGACTTCTACATGAAGTCTCTGGGCTTGGATCCCACAAAGACGGCGTTCCTTCACATCGATTCTCCCTTCGACTCGAAGAACAAGCCCATTTTCTACATTCCTGTTGGCAAGATGTCTTACAACAGCATCGAAGCGGTGCTGCCAAAAGTCGTCGACATGGTGGAAGAGCTGCTCAATTCCCATAAGGACGAGAAGGGCATCATTCACTGCGTCAACTTCAGAATCGTCGAGGCTATAGCTAGCAAGATCAAAAATGGTCGTCTGCTGGTGCAGTCGAAGGAGACCAATCGAGAGGCCATTCTTGAAGCTCACAAGAAGGCCCCGGGGCCGACGGTCCTCGTCTCTCCTTCCATGACGGAAGGCGTCGATCTCAAAGACGATCTGAGTCGATTTCAGATCTTTTGCAAGGTCCCGTTCCCGTCGTTGGCCGATGAAGTCATCAAAAAGAAGTCCGAGAAGGATGATCGATATTATCCATACGTGACCGCACAAAGCATTGTGCAGGCGACCGGCCGATCCGTCAGAAATGAAACAGATTGGGCCGTCACGTACATCCTCGATGCCTGTGTCGAGGACTTTCTGAGGCGAAATAAGCATCTCTTTCCCAAATCTTTCCGCGATTCGTTCCAGGACATCGACGGGAACATCATCTCTTTCTGAGGTATGGTGATATCGTGCAGAATGTGATCATTTTCGAAGGTCCGGATCGAACTGGGAAGTCAAACATCGCTCAAGAAGTGAGTCGACGACTCTACGTGCCTTACTTCAAAAACAAGGACGAAGTCAAAAACTTCCTCGATCCAAAAGACTACTACGTCAATGTCATGAGATACGCCGACCCGTATTTTCTGTCGTATCTCAAGCAGACCGGTCATTCTGTCATCATCGATCGTCACTATCCTTCGGAATGGGTCTATTCGACTGTCTTTAATCGAAAGACGGATATAGAAGCCGCTCGTCGAACTGATGAAGCCATGGCGGCCCTCGGAGCCAAGATCGTCATCTGCTGGCGGTCCAGTTACGCCAATCGAGAGGACGACGATTTTCCGACTGTCATTACCGAAGAAAAATTACAGAAGATTCACGACGGCTACGTCAAATTCCGAGAGTGGACGAAGTGCGAGAGCATTTGGCTCAATGTCGATGACGAGAATTTGAACCGAGAAGTCGAGGATGTTCTGAACGATCTGAATCTGTTGCCGCGACCCCTCGAATTCAAGGGCAATTTCGATCCCTTGGAGTTTGAAGAGGAATGTGAGGAAGATGATGATCAAGACGAATTAGATGCCGAATCCGCCACGACCGTCTTTCCCGATCCGGACAAGGATTGGTCCGATGTCGTGTGGGATTCCGAGGAGGTCGAATGAGATATCTTGTAACGGGCGGCGCTGGGTTCATCGGATCCCATCTTTCCAAGCGATTGGTCGATGAAGGTCACGAAGTCGATATTGTCGACGATCTCTCCAACGGAGAGAGGGCTTTCTTGCCTCGAGGTCACAGGCAGTTTTTTGCTTGCGATTTTTCGGATGACCTGGTCCTCGACAAGGTGAGGAATTCAGAATACGACGTCGTCTTTCACTTGGCGGCGATGCCTCGAGTAAGCTATAGCGTCGAATATCCGGTCGAAACGACGGACGTCAACGTCATGAAGGTCGTCAAGCTGATGGATGCTTGCCGCGGCAACGTCCGCAGGTTCGTCAATACCTCCTCTTCTTCTGTTTATGGAGGCGCTGACAAGCTGCCCACCAAAGAGACAGCAGCACACGATCCAAAGTCTCCTTACGCCTTGCAGAAGTCGGTAATCGAGCAGTATTGTCGACTCTTTTCGGCTCTCTATAATCTCGATACTGTTTCAGTCCGACCCTTCAATGTCTTTGGACCCAATCAGAAGGGGAATGGAGCTTATAGCACGGCCGTCTCAGCCTGGCTCTACGGCGTCAAACATGGCACCCCTCTTCGTTCGGACGGAGACGGCACTCAGTCTCGAGATGTGACATATGTCGACAATGTCGTCGATATCTTCTGCCGCTGCGCCAATCACGGAGGCAAGTTCACGGGAGAGGCGTTCAACGCCGGCACGGGTATCATCATCACGAACAACGAGATCCTGGATTGGTTCCGCAAGGAATTTCCGAACGCTGTCATCAACAACGCGCCATGGCGTCCAGGCGATGTCATGCACACGCAGGCCTCGATCACCAAAGCCAAGAAGGTATTGGGTTACAAGCCGCTCGTGACATTCTGGAAGGGTCTAGAAAACACGAAAAAGTGGGCCTTGAAGAACCCAATCTTCTGATCTTGGAATATTTTGAGGTCAATCCGATGACACAGAAGATCCATCCCAAGGTTGCCGACGTTCGAGAGTGGTTCCACGATCTCAAGCGCCGCGAAAAGTTCGTGCAGGACAAGTCCGGCGTGCAAATGATCGAGGTCGTAGGCGCGACTTTCGAGGCCGACGAAGAGACTATTTTCGGACCGGTCAATCACGATTACGTCGAGCGCGAACTGCAGTGGTATAAGTCGCAGTCTCGAAATGTCAATGATATTCCGGGTGGCCCACCCGCTATTTGGAAGCAGGTAGCGACTCCGTCAGGAGAGATCAACTCCAACTACGGTTTTCTCGTTTGGAGCGAGGAGAACGGCCAGCAATACGACAACGTTCTCAAAGAACTGAGAAAGCAGGAAACTTCTCGACGAGCGTGCATGATCTACACGCGTCCTTCCATTTGGAAAGAGTTCAATCGGGATGGCATGTCGGATTTCATCTGCACCAATGCCGTCCAATTTCTGATTCGGGACGGCAAGCTCAACGCCGTCGTCCAAATGAGAAGCAATGACGTCGTCTTCGGTTATCGCAATGATTTTGCGTGGCAGAAGCACGTGCTGCATTCGCTAGCTCGAGATCTTAGCATCGAACCGGGTACTGTCATTTGGCACGCAGGTTCGTTGCACGTTTATTCCCGTCATTTTAATTTGATTGATGGATGAGCCAAGATAACCCCGAATTCATCGTGTACACGGGCCCGATGTTTTCTTCGAAAACATCGAAGCTGTTGCTGACTCTTGAGAAATTCAAGCATCAGAATAAGAAGATCATCGCGTTCAAACCTGAAATAGACGTCAGGTATGCCGAGGATCAGATCGTCACCCACATGGGATGGAAGTACGATGCTCGCATCGTCAAGGATCACCTTGACATGCTGAAAATATTGTCAGACGATCCTGAGAACTACAATGTCGTCGCCGTCGACGAGCAGTTCATGATCAAAGGGTCGGCCGAAGTGCTGATCTGGCTCTTTCAGAAGGGCTTTACGATCGTCGTTAGCACTTTGGATCTGTCGTATACCGCGACTCCTTTCGAAGAAGTCCAACGCATCTTGCCCTATGCGACAAAGGTTGAAAAATGCTCCTCCGTCTGCACCGTCTGCGGCAAAGATGCCCACTATACGCACAAGAAGGTCCAAAGCGACGATGAGATCTCGATCGGAGGCTCAGAGTCGTATGAACCTCGATGTTATAACCACTTCGTCGCGATCAATAAGGGAGATATCTGATGGGATCCGAAAATCGGCCTGTTTGGCCCATGACTTGGATGAATGTCGCACGGACGATGTCCGAACGGTCATCGGACCCACGACTCAAGGTCGGTGCTATTGTCGTATCTGAAGACAACACGCAGATGTTGTCTGTTGGGTACAACGGAAACTACAAGGGCGGGCCCAATGAGCACGAATCGACCGAGCCTGGCCAGAGCGGGTTCATTCATGCTGAGATCAACGCTCTTGTCAAGTGCGATTACAACTTCCCTAAAAAGAAGCACATGTACATCACACATTCTCCCTGTCGACAGTGCGCCAAGCTGATCATCAATGCCGAGATCGATAAGGTGATTTACGGTGTGCTGTATCGAGACCCGTCGGGCATCGACCTCCTCAAATCGGCCAAGGTAGAGGTCCTTAGCATCGAAGAAGCTATAGCCCAGTCAGTCGACCGCGCTCACAATACTTAATAGAGCGCATGAAGGCTCTGACTGAATCGGATATCATTCGAATTTTCCAGGAAGAGAACCGAAAACGCCTCGATTCCTTGTACGAAGAGCTCGACATGTATTTCACGTCGGCTGGGGATGTGGAAAACATCATCAGCAAAGAGCTCAAGGTCAAGCATAAGAAGAGCGGTCTTCGGTTCACTGTCGATTCTGTCTCGCCCCGCGACGTCGTCCTGCGATCCCCTGAGGGAGCCCTCAAGAAGGTCAGCCAGGATGTCCTCGAGCAGGAATTTGAGCTAGACTGAGGAGACAGAATGAGCAAGATCGATCTCACGAAGATTGTAAAAGAATCGCTGACCGCCGCCGGAGTCTCCAAGGAGAAGCTCAGCGAGGCCATGGTAGCTCAGCAAAAGAGGTATCCGCAGGTCTCCGAGATGGTCTCCCAGAAGACCAAGGACGCCCACGAGCGCCTCTACAAGAACTACGTCGAAAAGTTCAATCGAATCTCGGCCGAGTTGGATACCGCTAGCCGAGAGACGGATAGCAACGGCGCCGAATATAGAAATCTCAAGGTCGATGAGACTCAAAACCTCAATGCGATCTGGTTGCATGAGCTTTACTTCTCTAACTGCTTTGATCCTCATTCTGAGGTCTTCGCTGATTCGTACTCTTACTTGCACTTGCAGAGGGATTTCGGATCTTTTGAAGAGTGGCAGAGGCACTTTGTTGCTTGCGCCATGTCAGCACGAGAAGGTTGGGCCGTCTGCGCCTATAACATCTTCCTTCGAAAATACGTCAATACGGTGATCGACGGTCATTCCAACAACGTCATGCTGGGCCTTTATCCGGTCGTCGTGTTGGATATGCATTCTCACTCGTATTATCGAGATTATCTGGATGATAAGCAAAGCTATATCATCTCCCAGATGAGAGAAATCAACTGGACGGTCGTCGAGGAACGCGTCAAGCGGGCCGAGAGAATCGGAGAGGTGCTCAAGTGAAGCTTCGAGTCAAAGATCTTCGAAGGATCATTTTTGAGGCTCTCGAAGAGGCCCAGGGCGATGAACCCACCTCTTCCGGAGATGCCGGCGAAGGCGCTCCCTATCACGAGCTGGAAGATGCGTCTTTTGACGTCAAGCTCGACAATTACTTTGTCGATTCTGAAAATGGCGGCAAGGACGACATGGGAGAGTCTTGGCTGAGAGAAGCTGAAGACGATCCCCCGGCGCCCCAGGGCGGCGAAGCCGGTGCTGAAGAAGCTCCGCAGGGACCCGATATTCCCGAAGAAGATATGAAGATTGACGCCGCCGGCTTTGCCCGTGAAGTGGCTCATCTCATCGAAAATTTCACGAACCTCTTGGATGTCAAGGGTGTCGTGTTGAGACGTGCTCTGAATTATGTCGGCAAGAAGTACGGCAAGGAGCAGTCCAACACGGTCAGAGATGTACTCGAAACGCAGTTCGGAGTATATTCTGACGAGAAGGAGGAGCCGCAGGCTCCCGGAGCCGCCAATGCGGGCCCCGCTCTCGCCGGATGACAGACATCTTTAGAGATAAGAAATTAGTTCACGTCAAGCTCGATAAGGACACACACTCGATGCTTCGCGCTGACCTCTTCAAGGCCGGTCTGACGATGCAGGAAGTCCTTTCAGAGTTCTGTCGACAATACATCAATAAATCTCCGCACGCCCTTAAGATGGTCGAGAATTACGTCATTCGTAAGAATCGATACAAGATCCAGGCGTTGGAAGAACAAGTCAAGGAGCTCAAGCAGCCCTTCGGCATGACGGATGCCGACAAGGCGGCTATCTACGATCTGCTAGACGAGAATTCTCCGTTGGGTCAGACCAGAGAGGACGAAGACGATGAAGATAGTCGATGACGTCCTCCGAAAATCAAAGCCTTTTGTTGCGATCATGAAATGGATCGAATTGACCAACAACGCCGTCAATTCGCTGTTTAAACTTTGCGAAAGCATGGCCACAGAGCTCGAAAACCAACGAAATGCCGTCAACAACTTGACGAAGCTGTGTGAGATGATTCTCAACAAGGATCCTCGTCTGCAAGAGCTGTTGAACAAGGCCACAGAAAATAAGAAAGATGTAAATTGATGACCTTCGCTATCATTTGGGCATACGTCAAAAAGTACTGGCAGCTGCTGGTCGCGATCGTTCTGTTTGTCGCGGGTTTTTTCTTTTTTAGCTCCAAGACATCGTCACTCAGCGACCTTCTGGAAAAAAACAGAAAGCGCCATGAAGAGGAACTCGAAGAGATCAAGAAAGCTCACGAGAAGGAACTGAGGGATCGGGAAGCGGCCCTCAAGAAGCTGCAGGAGACTCTGGCAGAAGTGGAAAAGCAGTATAGGGAAGCCCAGCTTGAGCTTGATGCTCAAAAGAAGAAGGAAATCGAAAAGATCATCAAGGAGACTCAGAATGACCCCGAAGAACTCGCTCGCCGGCTGCAAGAATCGACCGGTTTCAAAATCGTCGTTCCGGAATAAGCTAGTATCGTCTCTGGTACTGGCTTCTTTCATTTCGGTCTCGACTCCTGTTTGGGCTCAAGATACGACTGAAATTGCGGCCGCGACTCCCGTGCCGGCGGCTAGCGTTCAACCGCCTGTTGAGCCGACGATCGTCCCGGTCAGACCGGGAAGTATCATCCCCTGGCCCGGTTTGCTGCTTAATCCAGCGGCTGTCGCTCAAATCAAGGTTGAACTAGATTCAACCA